>Ga0209527_1000358_pt1 | contig 10145 bp, 8 predicted proteins | sample JacPinW_OM2H0_M2_FD_187968 | JGI IMG/M metagenome (GOLD analysis project Ga0209527, IMG submission 187968) | Forest soil microbial communities from Algoma, Ontario, Canada - Jack Pine, Ontario site 1_JW_OM2H0_M2 (SPAdes) (version 2) | ecosystem: Environmental > Terrestrial > Soil > Boreal... | reverse complement strand
GTGACGTTGCCGGCAGCGGTGACCACCAGATGGTCCGGCGCGAACCACTCTCGAAAACGCGCGCGCAGCGAATCGCGATTGAATCCTTTCACGGTTTCCGGGGTGCCGAGAATCGGGCGGCCGAGCGCATGTCGCGGCCAGAAGCCGCGGGTGAAAATCTCGTGAAGTAGATATTCGGGATTGTCCAGGTCCATCTTGATTTCTTCGAGGACAACCTGGCGTTCTTTCTTTACATCTTCGGCGTCGAATTTCGGGCGGAGGACGAGGTCGGCGATGACGTCAAAGGCGATGGGCAGGTGCTCGTCAAGAATCTTGGCGTTGAAGCAGATCTGTTCTTTGGAAGTGAAAGCGTCGAGCATGCCGCCGACGGAATCCATTTCGCGGGCGATCGCTTCGGCGGAGCGGCGCTCCGTGCCCTTAAAAACCATGTGCTCCATGAAGTGGGCGAGGCCGTTCTCTTCAGGGACTTCGCGGCGGGAACCGTTGCGAACCCAAACTCCGACCGAGACGGAGCGCACATGGGGCATAGTCTCGGTGATAACCACGAGGCCGTTGGGCAAAACGTGCTTTTGAATGTCGCGCGTTTCGGTGGCCATATAGAGATTGTGACACAGGCGAGGCGGAAAAAAGAAACAGAAGCAGACTGTAGAGCTAAAAATTGTGTTTACAAAAAGCTTACAACTGCCTTGATCATCGTACTTAACCCGCAGCGGTGGAAGAAGCTTAGAACGGGGCCACAGGCTGAAGCCTGTGCTACAAAAGCTTTTCGGCGGGGTTCAATTTGCCGTATTCGCTGGTGTAGTGGAGGGGGACGTCGCCGTAGGTGCCTTTTTCGCGAAGGTAGACCTCGCAAGTGTCGAAGGGCTTGGAATAAATGTGGATGCTGACGGCGCGCTGGCGGAATTCAGCGAGATTCAGAACCTGGTGGACGGGCTCGAGAGGGTTGACATAAGCAGGATGGGTGGCGTCCATTTCGTAGATCTCCGTTGGAATAATGCGGCAGGTGCCGCGGGCGCTGTCGCGATCGTCAACGCGGAAATTCTGGACCTTCAGCCGGCCGATGGGCGCGGACATCCAACAATTCTGATCGCGATGGTTGTGAATGCGGCTGGCCTGGCCGATCTCCCAACAGATGGTCATGCACTCGAAGACTTCGTTCTTGAAGATGAGGTTGCGCGTGTAGTTGCCCTTTGAAAAATAGCAATATTTGTCGAGCGTCTCCGGGCGCGCCGAATGGCGGATGATGTAGTCTTGGACGTTTTCGAGGGTGAAATCGCGCCCGGGGATCGCGGCGAGACCCTTGACCCAATCGGTAATCGTGAGTTGTTCGGTTGCGACGTGTTGTGCCATCAGCGCCTCCGATTCTTTTGCGACCGCAAAGCCGTCCACTAAACGATGCAGCACAGGGATTGCTAAAGAATTATAGCGCCATTTGCGGCGCAGGTGCAGGAGAGGGGCTGGGCTCTGCGTGTTAAGATGAGAACGAAGGAATTTTTCTGTTGCTGCCGATACTCCCATGATGACGGAACTCCTGGGCAAATCGAAAGAAGAATTACGCGAAATCTTTGTGGCGCTGGGCGAGCCCGCATTCCGCGGAGCGCAGATTTATCACGCTCTGTACTCGGAAAGAAAATTCGATGTGGCGCAAATTACGAATCTTCCGGCGGCGCTGCGGGAGCGGCTCTCGAAAGAGGCGCGGATTACTTTGCCGGAGGTGAAACAGCGGTTTGCCTCGACGGATGGTTCGGTGCGGTATCTGTTCGGTTTGACCGCAGCTAGGGAAGAGGAAAAAGAATTTAACACAGAGAACTCAGGGGCCGCAGAGAACACAGAGAAAAACGGAAAAGAAAGAGCGGGCCGCGCGCAGAAGCCGGCTTCGGTGGAAGCGGTGTTCATGCCGAGCGAGGGACGGCAGACGATCTGCGTTTCCACGCAGGCGGGCTGCGCGGTGGATTGCCATTTCTGCCTGACGGCGCAACTCGGGCTGATTCGTAATCTGACGGCGGGAGAGATCCTGGCGCAGGTACTTTTGCCGCTGGAAGAACACAAGGCACAGCTAGCGCCACAGACGAACCTTGTGTTGATGGGCCAGGGCGAGCCGCTGCTGAATTTCGAGCCCGTTATGGCTGCGGTACGCGTCATGCTCGATCCAGATGGGCTGCGGATTTCGCCGAAGCATGTGACGCTTTCGACCAGCGGGATCGTCCCGGGAATCGAGCGGCTGGTACAGGAGAAGGTGCGGCCGAAGCTGGCGATTTCCTTGAACGCCTCGAATGACGAGCAGCGCGATGCGCTGATGCCGATCAACAAGAAATATCCGCTTTCCGTGCTGATGAACGCCTGCAAGGAATATCCGCTGCGAACGTGGGAGCATCTGACATTTGAATACGTGATGCTCGGCGAAGTGAATGATGCGGCGGAAGATGCGCGGCGCGTGGTGCGGTTGCTGGCCCCGCTGAAAAGCGTGAAAGTGAATTTGATTCCGTGGAATCCTGGAGAGCTACCCTACCGCGAATCCTCGGCGGAGCGCATCGAAGAGTTCCGGCGGATTCTAGTGGAACGCGGCGTGCCGGCGTTTGTGCGCTACTCACGTGGGCGGGACGTCATGGCTGCGTGCGGGCAACTGGCGCTGCTGCAAATCGACGGTGTCCCGTTGTCAGCTGTCAGTCCTCAGTGACGATCTCGGTTGTATTCTAGAAGTAGGGCGAAAAAGAAAATACAGAAAGAAAGGTACCCTACCCCCCACCAATTTGCATGAATATCAAAATAAAGGGCTTACGAAATTTGCATTTCGTAACTCGCTGATTCTAAAGGGCGCGCTTTTGGTTGTTGGGGACTTGGCAAAAGTTGACTTGACCGACTTGAAAAAGAAAAGCGGGAGCAAGCTCACGCACTCCAAATGGAGTTTTCTATGTCGTCAATTGTATACGAGAATAAAGAAAAGTCAAGGTAATTTCGTATGATGTGTAAGCCACAATGGGTCAAGTACTTTGCCTATCAAAGATCCCCCTCCGAGCGGATGCCGATGACGGACACTAAGCGGCCACTCTGCGCGCCTTCCTTGCGGTAGCTGAAGAGGAGGTCGCGGCGGCAGGCGGTGCAGAGGTCGCTGACGAAGATGTTTGAGGCGCCGAGGCCAGCACCGAGAAGCTGGGCGCGATTGGCCTTTTTCAAATCGAGGAGGACGTTTTGGGGCGGGGGCTGGTGGCCGGGGGGCATCCTGTTGAGCCACTGGATGGGATTGGGTTCGTCGCCGGTACGGAATTCGTCGAACCAGTCGGAGGCTTCGGCGAATTGTGAGAGGAACTGAGTGGCGACCTCGGTGCCAACTTCGTAGCAGCAGCCGCCAATGGATGGGCCGATAGCGGCGAGAAGGTCGGCGGGCTTGCTGCCAAATTCCATTTGCATTTTCCCGATGGCCTTCGTAACGATGCGCTGAAGAGTGCCGCGCCAGCCGGCATGCACGGCGGCAACGGCGCGCTTGATCGGATCGACGAGGAGAATCGGGACGCAGTCGGCGGTCTGGACACCCAGAAGGAGCCCCGGCCGGTTGGTGGTGGAGGCATCTCCGCGACAAGGTTCGGCGGGTGCGGCGTCGAAAAGATGGATGACGTCGGAGTGGATTTGTTTCAGAGAAATGAGTTTGAGGTCCGATGCGCCGAGGGCGGATTGGAAACGGCGGCGGTTTTCCAGGACGTTTTCACTGCTATCCCATTTGGTGAAGCCGAGATTGAGAACCTTTTCGTCGTCTAGGAGGCTGACGCCGCCGGGGCGAGTGCTGAAGCCGTGGACGAGCCAGGGGAGTTTTGCGAGCGTGGGGACTTGCAGGATTTGCATGCCGCGAGCTTTGAGCGTGGTCCAACGGTTAAGGGGGGCGCGTGAGTTTCGGAGATTAGGGCCGCTTCGTTTCTTGGTCGATGTATTCGTGAGAGACACAGCGATATCAGTATAATCTCAGTTGCGTGAAGAGCCGAAGTTGAGCGAACGGAGAATCTGGCGGGTCTAAAGACCCGCCACTACGAAGGCCAAGGCAGATTGGGCTGAACCCAGTACGCACAGGCATCCGAGAGGGTTGCATGATCGTGGGCATGGGGGTGGACATTGCGGAAGTGGAGCGCATCCAAGGGGCGATCGAGCGCTATGGGGAAGTGTTTCTGAGACGGATTTATACCCGGAAGGAACGAGAATACTGCGAGCAGTTTAAGAACAAATACGAACGGTACGCGGGGCGATTTGCGGCGAAAGAGGCGGCGATGAAGGCCCTGGGAACGGGCTGGAGACGCGGAGTGCGATGGGTGGATTTGGAAGTGGTGCGGGAGAGGAGCGGGCGGCCCACGCTGGAACTTGGGGGTGAAGCGGAGAAAATAGCGAAGCAGCTTGGCGTGAAAAATATCGCGCTGAGCATCACGCATACGGCGGCTCAGGCGCTTGCGCAAGTGATTTTTGAGAGTTGAAAGTTAAAAGTTGAAAGTTGAAAGGAGAGGCGACGAGGAGAATACTTGCGCTGACCTAGATTCATTGAAGAAAGACAAAGATAACGCAGAGACGCAGAGGACACAGAGTTGGCGCAGAGAAGAGAAGACTAATGAAGAGACGCTCTGACCGGCTCGGGGCAAGCGTCGTTCGCAGAGCAGGAAAGAATAGGTTCACCCACTAGAGCAGTTCCGGCTTCACCCGAGATCAAAACATCAAACCAGTTATTAGCGGGATAATTCCCATGCAGGCGGACTCGCAGGAAGTTACTGGAAAGTGCGGGGGTGCACGCACCGGCATTTCCGCCGCCAGGGATCAAGGCGAGGACGCGGAGGGTGCGGCCGAGTTGGGAATGGCGGAAGGTGGCGGCTTTAGCTTCGGCGAGGGCGCGGAGTTCGCGGGCGCGGCGTTTGATGATGGCGCCAGGGACTTCGTTCGAGAGCGTGGCGGCCTTGGTGCCGGGACGCTTTGAAAAAGAGAAAACGTGAAGGTAGGTGAAAGGTAGGCGTTCGATGAAGGCGAGAGTAGCGGCGTGGTCTTGGTCGGATTCGCCGGGGAAGCCGCTGATGACGTCGGCGCCGATGGCGGCGTGGGGGAGGCGTTCACGGATGAGTTCGACTCGGCGGGCATAGTGTTCGGCGCGGTACCAGCGGTGCATGGCGGCGAGAATGCGATCGGAGGCTGACTGTAACGGCATGTGGAAGTGCTGGGCGATGCGATCGGTGGAAGCGAAGAGATCGACGAGATCTTGAGTAACGTCGAGGGGCTCGATGGAGCTGATGCGGAGACGCTCGACCGGGGTTTCACCGAGAATGCGGTGGAGGAGGTCTTCGAATTCGACGCGGGGAGAAAGATCGCGACCGTAGGCGCCGAGGTTGATGCCGCTGAGAACGATTTCGCGGTATCCCGTTTCGCTGAGGTGCTGTATTTCCCGGATGACTGCGTCCGGCGGCAGGCTGCGGCTTCGCCCGCGAACAAACGGAATCACGCAGTAGGAGCAGCGGGAGCTGCAACCATCCTGGATCTTGAGCGTGGGGCGGGTGTGATTCCCTTCCCCGCCGAGGACGGGGGCGGAGAGAAATTCGGTGCGATCGAGGATGTTGCCGACGAGGATCTGGCCAGGGTGGGGCGCATGCTGCGCCATTGCAAAGGAAGGAAACGGAGCAGGCGAGACAGAATGTAATGCGGCGGCGAGGAAAAACTCTTTGGCAGATTCAGCGGATGGGGCGGTTGAGAGCGCGTCGACTAGCTGGGGGATTTGGGGCTTGTGGGAATTGCCGACGACCCAGGCCACGCCGGGGAGGGCGGCCAGCTCTTCGGGAGCGCGCTGGGCGTAACAACCGGTGGCGATAATGCGAACGGCGGGGTTGGCGGCGTGAAGCTTTCGAATGGCGTCGCGAGCCTGAGCGTCGGCGGAGGCCGTGACGGTGCAGGTGTTGACGACAATGATGTCGGCGGCGCCTGCCGTGGAGGCAGAGGTACAGCCACGGTCGAGCAACTGGCGCTCGAGGGCCGCGCCATCGGCTTGCGTGGCGCGGCAACCGAATTGTTGGATGAAGAAGCTAGGCATCTGGAACCACGGCATTGAAGCAAAAAAACAATTTACACAGAGTTCGCGGAGTGCACAGAGTCCACAGAGAAGAAAAGACTCGATGCTTGCTTAGTACGAACCCATGCAACGACGCCCCCGCCACGGCGGGCTGGTTTACAAGGATAGCGGGTTTGGAGGGGTGCGAAAAGAGCGACAGCAATCAAGACCAGAATTGGGGCAGGACTTGCCTTTACTCGCCGGAGGCTGCGCCGCTACAATCTTTCGACATCCATGGCCCATAAACGACACAACCCTTCCGCGCTGGACAATCCGAAGGTTTCCATTGTTATTCCCGTTTACAACGAGAAATCGACGATCGATGAGATCCTGCGGCGGGTGCTGGACACTCCGGTACGCAAGGAAGTGATCATCGTCGATGATTGCTCGACCGACGGAACGCGTCAGATTCTGGAAAACATGGCAGCGAGGCAGGCGAATGGCGAAGCATCCGCACCCGCGCAGGATGGGGGCGACCAGGTCGAGTTGCGAGATCTGAGATTTTTTTTCCAGACGCCGAACCAGGGTAAGGGAGCAGCTTTGCGGCGCGGTTTTGCGCAAGTAACGGGAGAGATCGTGCTAGTGCAGGACGCGGACCTGGAATACGATCCCCGCGATTACCCGAAGCTGCTGGAGCCACTGATCGAGGGCCGCGCGGATGTGGTGTATGGCTCAAGATTTCTGGGCGGGCCGCAGCGGGTGCATTACTTCTGGCACTACGTAGCGAACCGGATGCTAACGCTCCTTTCGGATATCTTCACGAACCTGAAGTTGACGGATATGGAGACCTGTTACAAGGTATTCCGGAGAGAAGTACTGGCGGGGATTCAGGTCAAGTCGGACAGATTTGGATTCGAACCGGAGATTACGGCCAAGATCGCAAAGCACAAGTGGCGCATCTACGAAGTCCCGATTAGTTATGCGGGGCGGACGTACGAAGAAGGCAAGAAGATTACCTGGAAAGACGGCATCCAGGCGTTGTGGTGCATCATCCGGTATAAGTTCACTGACTAAGCCTAGGCGGTCGCGCTGTCCGCGTACCCGTGCGGGTGTTTCTGCTGCCAGGCCCAAGCTGACTCGATTATTTCTTCAAGTGAAGAATGCGCTGCTTCCCAACCGAGCATGCGCTTGAGCTTTTCCTTGCTGGCGACCAGAACGGCAGGGTCGCCGGGGCGCCGCGGTCCGAGTTTGCGAGGAATCTTGCGGGCGGTGATGCGCTCAGCCGCAGCGATAACTTCCAAGATAGAGAAGCCACGGCTGTTGCCGACGTTGAAGGCTTCGCCGGAAACGCGGTCGATCTCCTCAAGAGCGCGGACGTGAGAATCGGCGATATCGAGCACGTGGATGTAATCGCGGACGCAGGTGCCGTCCGGTGTGGGATAGTCCGTTCCGAAGACATCGACATGGGGCAGTCCACCGCCGGCGGCATCGAGAACCCGGGGAATGAGATGAGTTTCCACGCGATGATGCTCGCCGCGCTCCTTGGACGCTCCGGCAGCGTTGAAATAGCGGAGGCTCACGTATTTGAGTCCGGTGTAGACCTTGTAATCGGCCAGAATCTGTTCGAACACGAGCTTGGATTTGCCATAAGGATTGATGGGCGCCTTGCGATGGTCTTCAGGGATGGGAACGATTTCGGGTTCGCCGTAGGTGGCGGCAGTGGAAGAAAAAATGAATTTCTTGACGCCGTGGCGCGTGACAGCATCAAGCAGGTTCACACCACCGGCCACGTTCGTGGCGTAAAAAATACTGGGCTCGCTTACGGATTTGGCGACCAGGGCCTCGGCGGCGAAGTGCATTACAGCGTCAATCTTGTGTTGTGTGAAGACGCTTTCAATCTGAAGGCGGTTGGCGAGATCTACCTGGCAAAAGACGGCTCCCGGCGGCACGGCGGCACGATGGCCCTCCACTAAGCTGTCCAGCGCAATGACGGACATTCCACGTGAAACCAAAACTTCCGAGCAGACGCTGCCGATGTAGCCCGCCGCTCCGGTAACGAGAATATTCACCTGAAAGTGCTCCTCGAGTCAGGTAGAAACGCAAAACGCGCGCGCTCAACGTTGCCTGAACCAACAGCAAAGGGCCGCGGAAAAGCAGGGTGCGGCGGCCCGGAAATTCGACAAAGATTAAGCCTGCGACAAGCGGCGCTGAAAGGTAAGAAGAATAAGGTCGGCACGGCGGCGCACGCCGAACTTACTGAGCAGGTTCGAAACATGAAACTTCACCGTGCGTTCCGCAATGTTGAGCTTGCTGGCAATCTCTTTGTTCGAAAGATTTTCGAGCAGCGAATCGAGAACTTCCTGCTCGCGGCGGCTCAGATTCGTGACCGAATCGGTCTTCAAACGACGGCCCTGGCCGGTGAGGATGGAATCAACGAACCCGGAGAGAAGCTGCCGGGGAACCCAGAATCCTCCGCTGGCAACGAGCGGGAGTGCGCGGATCAATTGGTCCCGGGCTTCGACGTAGGTAAGAAGGCCTTTCACTCCGAGACGCAGGAGGGAAAAACTGTTGGCATCGTTGTGCTGCTCGCCGACAACGATGAGGCGGGCCTCCGGATGGCGTTCGAGAATATTGGCCAAGAGCGCTCCCGTGGCAGGCTTTGCGGCATGCGCGTCGATAACGTAAACCTGGGCGCGAGGCGGCTCAAGAGCACGGAGGTCGGGGGCAAGGGTGGACTCCAGTTGCTTGAGAATAACCTTGAATTGGGACTTGGCTAGAATGCGTTCGAACTCGCTCAGCACCAGGGGATGCGGCGAGAGGATGCAGACGGTCAGTTTTGTGGAAGTACGTTTCGTAGTCACTGTTCGACAGATTATTGAAAACTGGCCAAAGGGGCAAGTCCTTTGGTGTGTCTGTTCACGAATTGTTACTGACATCTACGGTGCATGGCTCCGGGGTACTTCCTTCAATAGGATATCGATTATGCGCTCTGCAGTATGGCCGTCCCAGAGGGGAGGAATGCGGCAAGGCCTCCGGGGAATTGACCGTTCGGTGGGGCCGATTCGCCATTCGGGCGAAAAAAGCGCTAGTTCAATGCGTGGGGATAGGTATCCGCCGGGAAACCTGGGTAAAATAGAGTGGTCCGGAAACGTCGGATTTCTTTGGTATTTCGACCATTTTGTCCGGCGAACGGGCAAGGAGTGACACCTTCGAGCGGATGCGTAACCTGAACGAATCGGCGAAAGCCCTACGCGAGATGCTCGCGCACAGGATCCTCGTGCTTGACGGCGCGATGGGGACCATGCTGCAACAACGGAACCTGAATGCGGCCGATTTTGGCGGAGCTGCGCTTGAAGGATGCAATGAAAACCTGGTTCGAACGCGCCCGGATGTGGTTTTGGACATTCACAGGAAATACTTTGAGGCGGGATCGGACATCGTCGAAACGAACAGCTTCGGCGGTGCGCCGATTGTGCTGGCCGAGTATGGGCTGGCAGGAGACGCACATCTTCTAAACAAGCGCGCGGCCGAGCTGGCGCGGCAAGCCGCAGATGAACTGAGTACCCCTGGGAAGCCACGGTTCGTAGCCGGTTCCATGGGGCCAACAACCAAGGCGATTACGGTTACAGGCGGCGTGACGTTCAACGAACTGCGAGAGACCTACTACACGCAGGCAAGAGGCCTCGTTGAAGGCGGAGCGGATCTGCTGCTGGTCGAAACTTGCCAGGACACCCGGAATATCAAGGCGGCGATCCTCGCGATTCACAGACTTTCGAAGGAGATGGGGAGCGAAGTGCCGTTCATCGTATCGGTCACGATCGAACCGATGGGAACGATGTTGGCTGGTCAGACGGTGGAAGCTATGTGGGCGTCGCTTCGGCATGCCAAGCCGCTAGCGTTTGGGATGAACTGCGCGACGGGGCCGGAGTTCATGACCGACCACATTCGAACGCTGAGCCAGCTTACAGGCGAATTTGTGTCTTGCTACCCGAATGCGGGTCTGCCGGATGAAGAGGGAAAGTACCTCGAAACTCCGACGACGCTGGCGGCACAGCTTGAGAAATTTGCGGATCACGGCTGGTTGAATTTCGTTGGGGGATGCTGCGGCACAACAGAAAAGCATATTCGCGCGATTGCGCAAATG
>Ga0209527_1000356_pt1 | contig 10156 bp, 12 predicted proteins | sample JacPinW_OM2H0_M2_FD_187968 | JGI IMG/M metagenome (GOLD analysis project Ga0209527, IMG submission 187968) | Forest soil microbial communities from Algoma, Ontario, Canada - Jack Pine, Ontario site 1_JW_OM2H0_M2 (SPAdes) (version 2) | ecosystem: Environmental > Terrestrial > Soil > Boreal... | reverse complement strand
AACATTGCCCGCCGCGCGCGAAAACTGAATCGACATCCGCCGCTTCCAGAAGTCGAAATCATTGTTCCGATCCAGGCTCACGCCATGACCATGTTCAAAGACAGCATCGACGCCTTTGCCCGTGAAGATGTCGATCTCGGCCGCGCGGTCGTCGCTCGCGACAAAGATCTCGATTACATGAACAAAATGGCGAACCGGAAGCTGACTGAGCGGATGGCACAGGATCCCAAGCAGCTGCGCGGTTATCTCAATCTGATTTTTATTTCCCGTTGTCTCGAGCGCGTCGGGGATCACGCCACCAACATCGCGGAGGACGCCGTTTATGTGGCCGCGGCCGAAGACATCCGACATCAAACCGTCGCCGCGGCGACTGAATGAGTCGCGCCTTGTTATGCGCGGTCGATTGTCGATCTTGTAAGCATGGCGCAGGCGCAATCCAGGGTCGAAACGGAAGAGAGCGCTGCCATTGTACCTGTAGCCGCTGAGCAAACCGCGCACGAGCGCTTCGGCGATCCGAAAAATTTCATCAACCGTGAGCTAAGCTGGCTCGAATTTAATCGTCGCGTTCTCGAGGAAGCGCAGGACCCGACTCAGCCGCTGATCGAGCGGGTGAAATTTCTTTGCATTTTCAGCTCGAACCTTGATGAATTCTTCGAGATCCGCGTCGCCGGTATCAAACAGCAGGTTGAAAGCGAAACGAGTGACGTCGCCGCGGACGGCTTGAGTCCGACCGAGACGTTTAATCAAATTCAACGCCTCGCCCACGAACTGGTCGCGACCGAGTACGAGCTTTGGAATAGGGAGTTGCTTCCGCAGCTGGCAAAAAACGGGGTTCGCGTTCGCAATGTTTCGGAGGTAAGCGCGAAACGCGCCGCCTGGGCGCGTAAATACTTTCAGGAGGAAGTTCTTCCGATGCTGACGCCGCTGGCGGTGGATGCGAGTCACCCGTTTCCGGATTTGCTGAACAAAAGCCACAATCTGCTCGTGCGCGCGAAGGCGCAGCGCGGTGGCGAACCCTTACTTGCGATCGTGCAGGTGCCGCGGGTGGTTCCGCGGCTGATTTTGACACCGCGCGGCAAAGGCGACGACGAACCGTGGGAATACATCTATCTCGCTTCGCTGATCAAGCAGCACATCGGTGAATTGTTTCCGGGTTTGATTCTCGACGAGGTCCACGCCTTTCGTGTCACCCGCAACAGCGATCTCTACATTGACGAGGAAGAAGCAGAGAACCTTCTTCGAACCATCGAGCAGGAGCTGCGGCGTTCCAGCCGCGGCGACGCCGTCCGTTTGGAAGTGGAGCCCGATTGCCCGAAAGATTTCATCGAGCTGCTGGCTGGCTATTTCGATCTGACCGAAGCGGACGTCTACAAACTAAATGGTCCGCTCTCGATGACTCATCTGACCCCTTTGCTGACAAACGACGCATTCGCGCAATTGAAGGACCGGCCGTTTCAACCGGGTCGCGATCCCGCCTTACCGCCGCACGCCGACATGTTCGAAGTGATGCGCCGTCAGGACGTGCTCTTGCATCATCCCTACGACGGCTTCGAACCGATTGTCGATCTTGTTGAAGAAGCGGCGCGCGATCCGCAAGTGCTCGCGATGAAGATCACGCTTTATCGCACCAGCGGTGACTCGCCGATCGTCGAGGCGCTGATTGACGCGGCTACTGCCGGCAAACAAGTCACAGCGATTGTGGAACTGCGCGCGCGTTTCGACGAGGCAGCCAATATTCAGTGGGCGCGGCGTCTCGAGGAAGCGGGCGCCCACGTCATTTATGGCGTGGTCGGGTTAAAAACGCACTGCAAAGCATTGCTCATCGTTCGGCGAGACACCGACCAGCTCCGGCGCTACGTGCACCTGGGGACAGGCAATTACCATCAACGCACCGCGCGCACCTACACGGACTTCGGTTTGTTGACCAGCAACCCGCAGCTAACCGAAGAAGTCGCAATCGTTTTCAACACGCTGACCGGGCTGGCCGGCTATCCGGGCCTGAAGAAACTGATGGTGGCGCCATTCGATATGAAGAAACGGCTCATCGGCTTGATCGAACGCGAACGCGATCATGCCCGCGCGGGGAGACCGGCCCGAATCATCGCCAAACTCAATTCATTGGTCGATCAAGAGATCATCGAGACACTGTATGAAGCCTCCTCCGCCGAGGTGACAATTGATTTGATCGTGCGCGGCATCTGTTGTTTGCGGCCGAAGGCTCCCGGCTTGAGTGAATACATTCGTGTCATCAGCATTGTCGGCCGGTTTCTTGAGCACAGCCGGATCTACTACTTTGAAAACGGTGGCCAGCCCGAATTGTTTCTCTCCAGCGCCGATTGGATGCCGCGAAACTTTCTCCGCCGGGTCGAAGTCGCGTTTCCAATCGAGACTCCGCCGTTACGCGATCATATTATCAACGAGGTGCTCCCCCGATTTCTGAACGACCGGGTCAAGGCGCGCGAACTGCAACCGGACGGGAGCTACCGCCGTTTGAAACCGGAGGGCCCGGAACCTCGCTCGCAAGCACAATGGCATTTTCGCGAAGTTACCCGCGAGCGGGCAAAGAAACTTGGTCGCAAAAAATCTCCGCCAGCGGATAAATTGATTCCCATCACGGTCGCGCCGCCACCACCAAAGCAATCATGAGGAAAAGAATCCTGGTCATCGATATCGGGGGCACGCACGTGAAGCTGATGATTTCGCGCACCAAGAAACGAAAATTCAAATCCGGACCGAAGATGACCGCGCGCGAGATGGTCCGACAGATCAAGTCGGAGCTGAAAGGTTGGAAGTGCGATGCGATCTCCATCGGATTTCCATCACCGGTGCGCGATGGCCGAATTCTCGACGAGCCCAAGCACCTTGGTAAGGGATGGGTCCGGTTCAACTTCGAGAAAGCGCTGGGCAAACCGGTTCGAGTCGTAAACGACGCCGCTTTACAAGCGCTCGGCAGTTATCGTGGCGGGCGGATGTTGTTTCTCGGGCTGGGCACCGGCCTCGGCTCGACCCTTGTCCTTCGTGACATGGTTTTTCCTCTCGAGTTGGGTGATCTGCCGTATTGCGACGACCGAATTATCGAAGATTATTTGGGCAAGCCCGGAATCGCCGAGCTCGGCGAAAAAGAATGGGAACGCATAGTGATGAATGCGGTTACTCAGCTGAAGAAATCATTTATCGCCGATTACGTCGTTTTAGGCGGCGGTAACACTAAGAAGCTGAGCGAGCTACCCGAAGGCGCTGAACAAGGACATAACCGCAATGCCTATCTTGGCGGAATCCGCCTTTGGCAGGTCGATCCGCGCACGCGCCGGCCGAAGTGGAAGATTTTCTGAAGGATTTAAGAGGAAGAGGAAGGGTTGGGATCGACATGCTGATTTATTTTCTGAGACACGGCGAGGCGGACTGGCCGGATTGGGAAAAACCGGATGATGAACGACCGCTGACCAAGCCAGGTAAAAAGGAAATGCACGAAGTGGCGGCATTTTTGAAACGGGTCAAAGCGCGGCCGGACTTGATCGTTACCAGCCCGCTCCCGCGCGCATCGCAAACCGCGAAGATTGCGGCTGAACATCTGAAAGTAAAATGCCGCGAAGACAAACTGCTGACACCGGGCTTTGAACGGGACAAACTGGAGCGACTGTTGAAAAAATATCCGGCCGAGAGCTTAATGATTGTCGGTCATGAGCCGGATTTTAGTCACACGATCTCACAATTGACCGGCGCGTCGCTAAAACTTTCAAAAGCCGGCGTCGCGTTAGTGGAGCTCGATCGCTCCTGGCGAACTGGCCGCTTGCTCTGGTTGTTTCCTCCGAAGTTTGCTCGGAAAATTAAGTAACAAGGTCTTCGACAGGGGGTCGAGCAGTCTTGGTTTCCCAATCTTCCAGCCAGCTGGCGACCCGAGTGCCGAAATCACGCGGACGCTCGGCGAAAAAATGTTCGGCCACTTCCGCGGCGCCCCGCTGCAAGTCCTCCTGACTCACTTCGATTACCGCCAGGAGTTTGTGCCCCTCGCGTTCCCATTCCGATTTTTGGTCCCCCGCGCGAAGCCGATCTCCTAGAAAACTCAAATCATGTGCGCGCCCGAGCAAATTGGCCAACGCACGCAGATCGTCGCTTAGATTTTTGAGCACAATCGGATTGATCGGTCGCAAGATGCGCAGTTCGTACCAGAGTCTTTTTGCTCTGGTGCGGAACTGATGAAAATTTTGGACAGTGGGTGTCGCTTCCGCTAGTGCGAGGGCTTTTCTTGCGCCTTTGTAGGTCCTTTGCACCGCGCAGCGAAGTTGCTTGCAATTAAATTGGTCGAGCGGCCAGCAATCGATGTTCGCATCCGCGCGTTCCAGCATCGGGACCGCTTGAGTCTGCCATTCTGCAAACGCGGCCATGAAATTCTCCAACTCCAGCATCAGCATGCCTTCGAGCTTTGCGTAAGCGCCTCGGCCGCGTCGTTGGGTAATTCCTTGAAGTTGTCGCACGGTTTGCAAACGCACCTCCGCATCGCGGATCTCCGATGTGAGCCGTCCCACATCGCGCAGACAACGATCTTGTTCCCGGAATAAACCGTGTCCGATTTCCTTGCGGACCAGGCGTAGAGCCGCACGCGCTTTCTTCAAATGTTTGCGCACTTCGTGGACCGGCGTATCGCTGGCCTTCTTCTCTCCGGTCGTGATCGCAATCGCGGCTTCGATTTGTTTGCGGCAAATCCGGCGAAGATTATCGCCCAGCGTCTGACCATGTTTCAATTGGTAGCTCATCCTTATTCGCGGGCCAGTCTCACATTGCTGTATCGCTTTTCGCTGGTGATTTCGCGTCCAAACCAACGCGGCGGTTTAAATCGGCGGCGACTTGCGTGGTTTGGAAATTCCACTTCCGCCACCACCAAACCATGGTTGCGACCGCCATAGATGTCGACTTCGATCCTGAGATTTTTCCAGGGAATCTCGTAACGGGTCTTCCGTAATCGGCGACCGCGCGTCGCCGGCCACAACAGGGCGAATTGTTTCGGGCTTAGCCGGATTTCGCGTTCTTCGCGCGATGAGCCGCGGCCGACCTTGAATGTGAGAGAAGCCACTTTGCCTCTTTTCCGCAAGCGAACATGGCGGCCGCGGGGTTCGTTCGCGAGATAACCTTGCGCAATCGGGAAGTGGCGCGACCGCAGAATCTCGACCGGCAGCCGCTTGATCAAAAATTTGCGCTCAATCTCACGCGTTGTTTTGTGTTTCATTCCGTTTCGAGATAGTGCCAACCTTATTTGAGTGAAAAGGATCGTGCTTGCAATCACCGCGATGTTTTTCCTCGCCGGATGCAGTTGGTTCGGTTCGTCTGAGGCTTACAAGTCGGAGTCTGGCCGGACGACTTTCCGGGCCGCGAACGAAAATCCTACCGAGCACCCGGACGTGACGCCGGCGCCGCAAAAAATCCCAGGCGAATCGCGATAGCGATCGACCGTAAGTCGACGTTCTTCATCAGGACATCCAAGCGGCCCCAAAAAATCTTGAAAAAGATAGTTGACTGGTTGGTCTACTGAGCGTAAAAGTGCTGGATGCCTAGAGTGAGCGACATGAAGAAGCGCCTGACCGACGCGGCGTTGGATTTGATGTGGGAAAACAGCTACGGCACCACTTCGGTGGACGCGATCTGTGAGCGGGCCGGCGCAAAAAAGGGAAGCTTTTATTATTTCTTCAAGTCGAAGTCCGAGCTCACCGCCGCTGCATTGGAGGCAGAATGGAATAAAAACAAGGCGAACATGGATGCTCTTTTTTCTCCAACAACTCCACCTCTGGAGCGGTTCAATCGCTACTTCGATTACGTGCACGACCGTCTGGCCGAACTGCAAGAAGAGTGCGGCTCCATCCTCGGATGCCCTCTGCTGAGCATTGGGAGCGAAGTGAGCACGCACGACAAAGTCGTGCGTGATACGGTCGACCGCATTCTGGATCGGAAGATAAAATATTTCGAATCCGCGATTCGGGATGCGCACTCGCAACGGTTGATCGTGGCGCCGGACCCTGAAGCGAAGGCGAGGGCGCTCTTTGCCTGCTATCACGGGACGCTCGCTCAGGCGCGAATTCAAAACGACGTTGAGTTGCTCCGCGATTTTAAGCACGTTGCGATGGATGTTTTGGGCGTGAAACACGTCCACGCAACAAGCTCGTAATGATCTCTTTTTTTGCCAATTTTATAGACGACTAGTCAAGTATAAACCCACAGAAACCGAAAAAACTCAGCCCTATGAAAACTGACCAGCAATCAGACGCAGCAGTTTTCCTCCAGACCGTTTCGGTCGCCATCGCGCAACTGAAGCAGCAGTTACAACATGATTACGAGCAAGCTTACCCGGACCTGCGCGAGATCGTTCACCTCGTCCTCGATGAGGAAGAAACAAAAGCGTGGGAACTATCATTGTTCCCGCATTTGCTTCTTCCTGATTTGGTCGAAGCGCACATTGAGAAGCTCAATCTTCAACCGGCCGAGACGAAGCATGACGATGTCTTCGCGCCGCATCACTTCGACCAAATGCCGATGTATCAAGCGGTTCACGCCTTATGCGCATAGGACTCGAGAATGAAACAAGCGGATGGGACCCGGTGGGTTCTATCTCCGAAGAGGGAGTCGCAAACACCCCCTTTGCCGTAGGGCAGGGTGCCAGTCGCGGGCGGATAATATTTTGAATCAAAAAATGAAAGGAACTGAATGAATAAAGGAAAGCTGAACGGAAAAGTTGCGGTGGTAACCGGGGCCTCTAAGGGAATCGGCGCTGGGATTGCGAAAGAATTTGCGGCCGAAGGCGCGTCCGTGGTCGTTAACTACGCGTCGTCAAAGTCCGATGCGGACAAAGTTGTCGATGAAATCACAAAACGCGGCGGAAAAGCTGTCGCGGTCCAGGGCAACGTCGCCAAGAAAGCGGAAATCGAGCGGCTCTTTGCGGGTGCGAAGAAATCGTTCGGCAAGATCGACATCCTGGTCAACAACGCGGGGGTCTACGATTTCAAACCACTTGAAGAAATAACCGAAGAAGAATTTCATCGAGAATTTAACACGAATGTTCTCGGTATGATGCTGGCGACGCAGGAGGGGCTGAAGCACTTTGGTCCGGAAGGCGGCAGCGTGATCAATATCGGTTCGCTTGCCAGCTCTCTCACTCCGCCGACTGGCGTGGTTTACAACGCCACCAAGGGCGCAGTGGACGCGATCACGCGAACGCTGGCGAAGGAACTTGGCCCGCGGAAAATCCGCGTGAACTCAATCAATCCGGGCATGGTGGTAACGGAAGGAGCCGTAGCCGGCGGCTACACCGAAGGTGACATGCGGAAAATGTTTGAATCGCAGACGCCGCTTGGTCGCGTCGGCCAGACGGACGACATCGCGCCGGCCGCGGTTTTCTTCGCTTCGGACGACTCCAAGTGGATCACCGGGGAAACGCTGCGGATCGCAGGAGGTCTTCGTTAGGAAGACAAGAAAATGAATTCAAAAACAACAGCACAGAAGGAAATCAAAATCATGAAAACTAAATTCTATTGGGTCGCGCTGCTTGCGAGCGCGGCTTTGATCGCGCAAACGCAAGCTGGCGGTCAGCACGGAGGCGGCGGCAGTGGTGGTGGTGGAGGGCACTTTGCCGCGGCCGGTCCTGGTCCGGCCCGAAGCGGCGGCGGTCCCTCATTTCGTTCGATGCCGACAGGAAGTTTCGGCGGTGGACGAATGATTTATTCGGGTCAACGCTTCTCATCGGTTGGGGTGCGTTCGCCGGGATATGGTCAGCACTACATTAATCCCAATGGAGGCGCGACGGTCCGCGCACGTCAATTCACGCCTGGAAATATCAACAGCGGCAGTCGTTCGGCGCAGTTCTCGAACACGGGAAATCGCGCGATCGGGAATCTGAGACAAAGTGGAAATGGCGCACGCCAGGTTCGCAGTGGAAATAATCTTCCGACGAACTGGCGGAACCACGTCGTAGCGCAGCATTCGGGCAACTGGCAGCGCAATTGGGATCGCAGCCGCGATCACGTCTGGCGCGGGCACCATTGTCGATTCATCAATGGATCCTGGGTCATCTTCGACTTCGGATTCGATCCATGGTGGCCATATTGGTACCCGTACGACTATTACGCCTACGGTTACTACGGCGATCCGTACAACTACGACCCGGGCTATTACGATTCAGGCGCTTACCAAAGCGAAGAGTACTACGGTCAAAACGGCTACGGCGACAAATCTGCGAACTCAACCGTTGCTGCCGTCCAGCAGCGGCTCGCGCGGGATGGTTATTATCGCGGACAAATCGACGGAGTAATCGGTCCGGAAACAAGGCGAGCTATCGCGCGCTACCAAAGCAGTCATGGCCTGCGCGTAACCGGCGACCTCACGACGGACACGCTTCAAGATCTGGGATTGCGCCGAAGTTAGGAAGAGAACCGTAGATACGGGAGTCCATCATGACAACTCTTCCAAAAATACTCACGAGCAAAATCGCGATCTTCACTGGCACAGGCTGGGACGTTGCATTCTGGTTCGCTGTTCTCAGTCCTGTGCTCGGAATTTTGGTCGGCTTTCTTGCCCTTCTTTTGTTCTACCACTGACAAAAACTAAAGGAGAACGAATGGACAGGAGAAAGAAAATGGACAGTGGGCGGCGAAATCTGACGCACTGGCGGCGAGGAATATTTCGCCGCCGGCGAATGCACGATCCAATGCTGGTGCTCAACATGTCGATCTTCACCGTCGGCAATGGGTGGGATCGAACTTTCAATCCACTCAAGGCTCATGAGAACGGGACGAGATGAAAGATCGCGACATGAGCGAATTTGATGGCAAGCGCGTTTTAGTGACCGGCGACGCGATTCCAACGATCTGAGGGCGCGGGATAAAATTGTGCACTACAAACTTCTTGGAAAATCAGGATTGCGCGTTTCGGAATTCGCCCTTGGCACCATGACCTTTGGCGAAGATTGGGGCTGGGGATCGGCCAAGGACGAAGCGCAAAAAGTTTACAACGCCTTCCGCGAGTCGGGCGGCAACTTCATTGATACCGCTAATATTTATACCAACGGCACGAGCGAGTCGTTTTTGGGCGAGTTCATGAAAGGACACCGCGCGAGCATGGTTCTGGCGACCAAGTACACCAACGCTGCTCCAGGCACAGACCCCAACGCGGGAGGCAATCATCGCAAGAACATGATGCAGTCCGTGGAAGCGAGCCTCAAACGGCTCGAGACCGATTACATTGATCTTTATTGGGTTCACATTTGGGATCAAATCACTCCGGTTGAGGAAGTCATGCGCGGCCTGGATGATCTGGTTCGTCAGGGAAAAGTTCTTTATGTCGGGATTTCCGACGCCCCGGCCTGGTGGATCGCGCAGGCGGACACTTTGGCTTCGCTGCGCGGCTGGTCTCCATTTGTTGGTCTCCAGATTGAATACAACCTGGTGGAGCGGACGGTTGAACGGGAACTGATCCCGATGGCCAAGGCGCTGAAGCTCGGAGTGACCGCCTGGTCACCGCTTTCCGGTGGTGTGCTCACTGGTAAATATCATGGCCGCGGTTCTTCTGAACCTGGCCGGATGAGCAGCGATATGATGAAGCCGTTCATGCCGGAAGAACAAAGAACGGAGCGCATTATCACTGCCGTTAAAGCGGTGGCCGATCAGATAGGCCGGAGCATGGCGCAGGTCGCGCTGGCGTGGCTCCGTTCCCGGCCGCTGCCAGTCATTCCCATCATTGGGGCGCGCAAACTCTCACAGCTCGAGGATAATCTTGCGAGCATCGATCTTTCGTTTTCCGCCGACCAATTAAAGACGCTCGACGAAGCCAGCCGAATTGAACTTGGTTTTCCGCACGACTTTTACACCAAAGACCTGGCTCGCGGATTGATCTATGGCGGGATGGCCGACCAGATCGTCGGGTAAGTGTCGAAGGCGAGAATCGGCGTGAATATCAATATGCCCCAAATCATTCAGGAGTACCTCAACGCCAGCAATGCGCATGATGTGAAGGCCATTCTTTCCTGTTTTTCGGACGACGCCATCGTCCGGGACGAAGGAAAAGATTTTCACGGCAAAAAGATGATCGAGGACTGGGCTGCGAAGACACTCGAGAAATACAAATTCCAGTTCAAGCCGCTCAGCGTAAAAAGCGACGACGCGAAAGTCGTTGTGAG
>Ga0209527_1000355_pt1 | contig 10170 bp, 10 predicted proteins | sample JacPinW_OM2H0_M2_FD_187968 | JGI IMG/M metagenome (GOLD analysis project Ga0209527, IMG submission 187968) | Forest soil microbial communities from Algoma, Ontario, Canada - Jack Pine, Ontario site 1_JW_OM2H0_M2 (SPAdes) (version 2) | ecosystem: Environmental > Terrestrial > Soil > Boreal... | reverse complement strand
TACGCCTTTCGGCCTCACCTTAGGACCCGCCTAACCCTGAGCGGATTAACCTTCCTCAGGAAACCTTAGACTTTCGGCGACACGAGTTCTCATCGTGTTTATCGCTACTTATGCCGGCAGGGTCTCTTGTGTAGTGTTCAGTAGTCCTCTCGGTCTACCTTCAGACTCCACGCAATGCTCCCCTACCAAAGATTATTTCCGAAGAAATAACCATTTCGCAGCTTCGGTCGTATGCTTGAGCCCCGTTGGATTGTTGGTGCATATCCGCTTGACCAGTGAGCTGTTACGCTTTCTTTAAAGGATGGCTGCTTCTAAGCCAACCTCCTGGCTGTCCGAGCGAATACACTTCCTTTCCCACTTAGCATACAGTTAGGGACCTTAGCTGGCGATCTGGGCTGTTTCCCTTTTGACCACGAAGCTTATCCCTCGTAGTCTCACTCCCGTGCAGTTGTCCACGGCATTCGTAGTTTGATTGGATTTGATAGCCTGAGTTGGCCTCTAGTCCATTCAGAGCTCTACCACCGTGGCAATTCACACAAGGCTGTCCCTAAAGACATTTCGGGGAGAACGAGCTATCACGGAATTTGATTAGCCTTTCACCCCTACCCTCAGCTCATCCGAGCGATTTTCAACTCACACCGGTTCGGTCCTCCAATCGCGTTTAAGCGACCTTCAACCTGGCCAAGGGTAGATCATCCCGCTTCGCGTCTAATCCTACGTACTTGTCGCCCTATTCGGACTCGGTTTCCCTACGGCTCGCTTGCGCTTAACCTTGCACGTAAGATTAACTAGCCGGCTCATTAAGCAAGAGGCACGCCGTCAGGCTTTCATGGACCGAAATCCATGCATGGCCCTCCGACTGCTTGTAAGCATACGGTTTCAGGTTCTATTTCACTCCCCTCGCAGGGGTGCTTTTCGCCTTTCCCTCACGGTACTGGTTCACTATCGGTCGCCAGAGAGTATTTAGCCTTGGAGAGTGGTCTCCCCAGATTCCCACGAGATTACACGTGTCTCGTGGTACTCAGGATGCCGCTTCGAGTCCGGTACATTTTCCGTTACGTGGCTCTCACACTCTTTGGCTCCGCTTTCCAGCGGATTCACGTAATGTCCGGTTTGGTAACTCTACTTATGCGGTCCTACAACCCCCAAATGCAAGCACTTGGGTTTGGGCTGTTCCGATTTCGCTCGCCGCTACTTTCGGAATCTCTGTGATTTATTTTCCTCCAGGTACTGAGATGGTTCACTTCCCTGGGTTGGCTCATACCCGCCTATGTATTCAGCGGGCTGTAGCGAGAGTTCATCTCGCCGGGTTTCCCCATTCGGAAATCCTCGGATCAAAGCCTGCTTGCGGCTCCCCGAGGCTTATCGCAGCTTGCCACGTCCTTCTTCGCCTTCTGGCGCCAAGGCATCCACCGTACGCCCTTAGTAGCTTAATCATAAAACTTACTCAAGCCGTCGTTGTTCGTTTCATAGATCGGGTTGTTAAACCCGGTTCTTTTTTCGATCTTCGACGTTTTGACTTTCGTAGCTCCATACATCCTCGCACCCGAACTTCTCGCAACCCGGGCATGGGTCACAAGGAAGGCTGCGTGACTCGATTAAAGTCACCCAGGTATCGGCTGCAGGCTTTCGTTTCTACGATCCTCAAATGATTGAATAAGCCGCCTTTTCTTCCACAGTTTTGCTCGACTCGAGCAAACTTGTAAGTAATCCACACCATGGCACCCCGCCCGACCGTAATCGGGACACAGGGTTATCGGCGTGGACTTGCCAGCCTTTCTGTTGTCAAAGAACCTTTATTCCGAGTCCATCGGAATGTCCCGGTCGGCCGTCTTACGGCCGCACATTTAAACTTGACCGCCTTGCGGTCACGCCAAATAAATTGGCTCGGGGCTTGTCTGGTGGGACTTATCCGGCCGCATTGCGCGGCCTCGCCTTCCAGCTCTGCTTACCTCAGCTTCCGCTGAGTTTTTGCTTCGTGCTTTAGTTGCCCTGCGACTCGCTGCGGAAATCCCTCGCGGAACTTCTCGCAACCAGCCACTCGCCACTAATCACTGCCGCAAAATAAAAAACCCGGCGTCGAGCGCCGGGTACAGCCACCCACACTTGGGTGGCTCCACGCGAAGCTCGACTTCTTTCTAACCTGTGCTCGTAAAGAACCTCACTATTGGATCTACTTCTTGCCTTCGCTTGATCTTACGCTGGGAAGACTTCCTTCGACCCGACTGTGATGCCCCTGCCCACTCCCGGCGATTCGTAGAACCCCGGGCCATTTGTAACTATACCAGCTTTCCTTTTTTCGTCAAGCCCCGCAATAATTATTTTGTGCCTTTTTCCTCAGCCCTGTGGACGCTGTGCAAAACCACGTTTACCTGGGGTTTCTTCTGTCCTTCGCCTCTTCTTGCCGCTGCCTCTTCGCGGCCATTCCACTCACTTCAACAGCGCGACACCGGCCTTCACTGCTGCCGCGCGCAACCCCTTGTCCAGCGTCGCCAGTGGCAACCCCTCCCGCTGTGCCAGGTCAACATACAAGGCATCGTAGCTGGCGAGGCGCAATTCGCGGGCGAGGCGAAGAATTTCACGCATGCCGGGAAATGCGCTGATGATTTCCGCTTGGGCCACGAGGAAACCCTCAAAATACCTGAGACCTTCTTCAATTTCAGCTGGGCTCAGAACGCCTCGCCGCTGCACTGCGGCCAGCACATTCGTGACTTCCAATTGCCAAAAGCCTGGCACAACGGCACGTTCCCCAGCGCGAACTCTCTGTTGTACGAGAGCAGCGTAAGGATCGGGGTTCTGGTCTACGACCCATGCAAGGGCAACGGAAGCATCCAGTACGAATCGCGTCACCTGCGTCCTTCTTCAATCAAATCCTTGACTGTCACACCCCGCAGGGATTTCGCGCGTTTGCGAATTCGCTCCATCCCCTCGAAGATTTCATGGATGTCCACTTCTTCTCGCGCGGGAACGATTTCCGCCGCAAGCTTCCCTCTCCTCGTGATCCCGATCCGCTCGCCACGCGACGCCCGCTCCACCAGTTCGGAGAGCTTTTGTTTCGCTTCGAATAGTCCGACTTTGCGCATCACCGCACCTCCTACTACTCTCGCTGCAATCAACCTAGATGATTAGTCTAGATGATTGAATGAAAAGGAACAAGCCCCGCAACGAGCCCGCCTCCTCGAAGAGCATTTTGGCAACGACTATCGCTGCCATAAGGCCTCCACCTGGTATTGGCATGCCTTCGGTGCCGAGACGAGGAAGGGGTCGTTACCGGCCGCGAGACTAGAATTCCCTGTTTATCCTGCATTTAGGCAGGAACCGATAGATTGTGTTGATGCGGGAGTCATCTCCCGCGTTGAGGAGAAATCATGAAGACCAATTATTTGGTAGCGCTTCTGGCCGGCAGCTTACTGCTTGCGGGTGCCGTCTCCGCCCAGGAAAAGAAAATCAAGCGGTCGGACCTTCCGCCTGCTGTCGAAAAGACGGTAGCGGCGCAGAGTGTGGGAGCCACCATACGGGGCTTCTCGACAGAAAGAGAAAAGGGCCAAACCCTCTACGAAGTGGAAATGACCGTCAACGGCCATAGCAAGGATGTTTCAATGGCCGCCGATGGTTCCATCGTAGAAGTCGAGGAGCAGGTTGCGCTGGATTCACTCTCACCGGAAGTCAAAGCGGGATTGCAGGCCAAGGCCGGTAAAGGAAAAATTCTGAAGGTTGAATCCCTCACTAAAAAGGACAAGCTCGTGGCCTACGAGGCTCAGGTCGATACGAACGGGAAGAAATCCGAAGTTCAGGTAGGACCCGACGGCAAATCGCTCGATCACGAAGAGTAGAGCGCCGAGGCTTCACTTCATTCTTGGCAGGGGGCGGGGCGCGGCCCTTATGTTGCGAACCGCTCTCGCGGAAACCTGACCCTGACTATCGCTTCCCGCTCGGCTGGCAAGACCCAGGAGACGCCACTCGGGATTCTTTGGCTCTCAGTAGCTTGATTGTCACCGCGTGGCGCGTGGAAAGGACCCTGTTCCGGGATTCAAGAACAAGCCCTTGTGTTTCCCGGCTGCTTCCACTTCCGCGCGACAATGGCGCAACACGACCTGCGTATTTTGGGTGGAGAGTTCCGCGCCGAAGCCACTTCCGCCGTCTGCGGGAAGCAAGCCGACGACGTGCGAAAACTCGTGCAGGAGCGCAGTGACCTGGGCGTCAAGGGTGCCCCCTAAATAGAGATCAAGGCGCAGCAACTGGGAAGCGCTAAGCCCTCCCGGTCCTCCATCTTTCGGGACAATTCGCACCCCCGAGCGAAGTTGAAAGAAGGCCCCTTTTCCGTTGATGGTGATCGTGGAGCCGGCGCTGGCATCCTCGATGGAGCTGGCCACATAGGGCTGCTGATAGAGCCATCCTCCGGCACCGTTCTGTAATTTCAGAGTGTATTGGGGACCGCTTTCGTCGATCATGTAGCGCAGCGATCGGAACTTCCTCGCAGCGTCTGGTTCGGCCTGCTGGAACCATGCCGCGCATCGGTTGCGGCCCTCCAGAATTTCGAGCACCTCCTCGCGTGTCCTCTCGATGACCAGTCCCTGTTCGCCCATCGCTTTCAATTCCTCCAGAACAGGATCCTCGTTTGCCTTTTCCCGGACGTCTCCATGCCCCAATGAGGCGGTCGCGCTGCTATCGAAGGCCACCTCGGCGCACACTCTGTCCGAACGGTCCGCCTCGCGCACCGATCCGCCCCTTCGTTGCAGGCTAGGAACCGGTTGGCGATCTCCGCACGGCCGTGGAACGAGCGTTGGGCGAGCCATAGATGTGGTGGAAATGATGGATTGGTCTTGCGAATGCACAGCATTGCTGGAAATAAGCGAAAACCCGAAAGCAAGAAACACTACGGCGAATCTCCTGCCTGCCCACAGCATCGGAGCCTCCCCAGACGGACTTGTTTTTCACCACAGTCCGTCCACTGGGGGAGCGCTTCACCCAGGCCGCCCGCTCACCGCGGCCTTGCAAACGGTCGATTTGCTTTCTATATAGACGAAGGAATGCTGTCAAAAGTTTGATGCAATTAGGTGGGTGGGCGGAGAAACCGTGCTGTTTTTTCAATTCGAAGAAGAAATCAAATTGTACGTTGCTGCCGCTCTCCTTATTCCGGAAACGCTTTCGCGTCGATTCCCGGCAGGAGCTTCAAGGCATTCTTGTAGTACACCTTTTTCAAAACTTCATCCGGCACCTGGAAGCCGTACATCCGCCAGAACGCGTGGCGCTTGCGGTAATACTCAAAATATTCGTCGCGCGTTTCGAGCGCCCTGAAATACCACTTGTATTCGTTCACTTCGTAAATGTCTTTCCCCATCAGCACGCGGTCCTGGTACTTGACCAGAAAATCGTGCGCCGAATACGGCTGCCGCCCCAGCTCCGCCAGCACCGCAGCGATGTCCACGTACACATTCGGATTTGCATCAAAAAGTTTTCCGAGCCGCTCCAGGTCGTTCCCGTGAAATCCCAGATGCGCCGCGATGAAATTCGTCTTGGGGTGCTTCGCAAACAGGTGATCGCGCTCCGTCATTAGAGTTTCGAACGGCGGATATTTCGCGGGCGGCCGCGCGCGCCCCGGAAATTCCTTCAACTCCTCCCAGCGTTCGTTGTGGTAGTCCCACGGATCGAAAAACGCTGAAGGCTCCGCCACGTGAATCAGCACGGGAATCTTCAGCTCCGCGCACTTCTCAAACACGGCATCAAACTCCGGATCGTCCACGTGCACGCGCTCTCCGCCGGCATATTTCAGGTCCATCCCGAAATTTTTGAAAATTTTCAGCCCTTGCGCGCCGTTCCGAACGTCCTGCTCCAGCCGCGCCGCCACGCGCTTCCCGAATCCCGGGGTGTTCAGGTCGTCGTAACTCATGTTCGCGAACACCACAAACCGGTCCGGATAGCGCCCCTTCATCACTTGCACTGTCTTCTTCAGCGCTTCTCCCGTCCCGCCGCTCAGGTTCACCATGACGCGCAGATTGATGGTGTCCATTTCTTTGACAAGGCGGTCCACTTCTTCCGGCGTGGGATTCCAATGATGGCTGTGAATATCGATGAACGGAAATTTCGCCCGCTCGATCTTGTGTTCCTTAGTAACCAGCGTCGATTTCGGCTGGTATTCGTCGATCGTCGGTGTCTGCTGACTCTTCTGCGAAGTTTGCTGTTGCTGCGTCATACCGGCGCGCGGCCAAACGATGAACACTGCAAACATGCCTGCGAGGAGGAACGAAAAAAACGTGATGGTTTGCCCGGAATTCATAATGTCCCTTGGGTCCTTGAACGTCCCCCATATTTTCCCACAGGAAGGTGGACCAGCGCCCCGGAATCCTCTGCTAGTATCAGTGGCAATGCCTCAGCCCACGTTGTTCCGTTTCCTTTTGCTCGCCGCGCTGGCCGTAATCGCCGGGTTTCTTGTGCTGGCCATCGCCGTGCCCATCGAGCCGCAAGTCCCAGCGCCGCTGATTGCTCTTTTTTCACCCGGCCTGAAGCTAGCCGAGCTCATCATGCCGGAAACCCACAAATCAATGGCCTGGACCTTCGGTTGGTTCTTGCGCATAGCCATCGCCGCCAACGCCGCTTACTACGTCGGGATCTTCGCCCTGATTTCGTACCTTGCGGACCGCCGTCGGTCCAAATAGCTTGCGCTCTCGCCGATTACTGGGGCGCCGCCGTGGCCCTGCCCATTTTAAAATTTGAAGAATCTCTTCTCTGGCAGCCCCCTCAGCATCTCCTCATTCGCTTGGCACGGCCCGCAGCCACCCATCAACAACCAGCCGATGGGAACAGACAACCGCACCGCACAATATCACCTGGATTCGACCGCTTGTTCCGATGAGCCTGGTCTGCGCTACCAGTGGGGGCGCCGGCCAAATCGTTTCATGGCCGGGCCCGGGTGGTAGTCTAGTTCTTGGTCGCTTCGCATCAGCGCGCGGCGGAGAGAGCGCCACGCTTGGATTTGGATTCCACTTCCGCGCGGCAGAAACGGAGGACTTCGCTCGTATTCCGCACTGATTTTCCATCCTGGTCTCCTTCATCCGTAGGCAGGAGGTCGACCAGGTGGCCAAATTCATGTAATAGGGCGAGGATCTGCGCGTGCATCGAGTCTCCCGCATAGGGCCCCACACCCAACACGCGTGTGCCGAGAAGACTCGAGGGCCCGCCTTCCTTTTGAACTTCGACTGCCCTGGCCATGGGAGAGAAAAACGCCCCTCTTAGGTTGATCGTGATCGTCGCGTAGCTTCCGTCGCCCTGGAAAACCCTGGCAACATACGGATTCCGGAATATCTTCAAGTTACCCGGATTTCTGGATTCCAGGACGAAGTCTTCTCCCTTGCGATCTACCGTAAAGCTGAGAGTTCGAAAAGTGGCCGCCGGATTCGAATCCTTTCCCCGAAACCACGCCGAACAGGCATTTTCCGTTTGCAGGATCTCCAGAACTCTTTCGCGCGCTCGCAGAATTTTTTGACCTGGTTTCCCCATGCTCGCCAATTCCTCCTGCACTAGATCCCTGGGGGCATTGCACCCGGTTTGCGACGGGCTTGAGGGCTTGCACGGGTTCACCGTTGGCACACTCAACGGCGGCGTTTCGCAGCGCGAGTTGACATCGTCGGTCGCCGGGGTTGCTGCGTTCGGAACAGCGGCGGTGTTCGCCGGTTCCCTTGTGCATGGCGCCCGCCCCAGTGATATGTAAGCGAGAGGCAGAGGATCGGCGGCGCGACGGGTGAATTTGACAGCCTGCGGGAACGCAACCGTGCCGGAAAGACTTGGCATAAAAAGAACAACGACGGCCAGAATACTCCGACGGGCGGAATACATCTTTTTCTCCCGCCCGGACCTGTAACTCACCACAGACCGTCCTCAGAGGCGCGCTTCCAGATGGCCGTCAACCGGAAGCTGCTCACGGAACGGTTAAACCTTGATCCGGGACTAAAGAGAAAGACGAAGTTCGAAGAGCAAAGCCACCTAAAACGATTCTGGAATGATTCTCAACGTGCTTGGCTTTCTGGATTCTGCACTCTGTCGGGTTCTCACCTGCGTGAACCTCGAGAAGTACATAGCTAAATTTAGAAGATTTACTTCGCGGAAAGTCCCGTTCGAACGTGGACAGGATTTCTCATAGCCCGCGCGGAGGGGAGCAAGGCGAGATCGACGGCCTGCGACTGCCAACTCTTAACATCATTTCGCGGCCGGCTCCGAGACGTAGTAGGGCGCGCTGGCCGTGTAAATGCGCTGGTTGCCGCGGACCAGGAGGGTCCATTCGAGGAGCCGGGCGCGCTGGTTGTGCAGGAAGTATTCGTACCAGCGGCTTTCCACCAGTTCGGGAATGACCACGACAATCTTCCGGTCGGCGTGTTTCTCGGCCAGTTCGAGAATGTATTGAACGATGGGAACAATGATGAAGCGATAGGGCGATGGAAGAAGAATCAACTTGGGGGTCTCGACGCCCGCGGCCCGGAAGGGCTGCTCCACGTAGCGCCCCCACTCCGTACGCAAGAGTTCGGAATGTTCGCCAGGCTCAACGTGGATGGCGATGATTTCCGGGGAAAGACGTGAGGCAAATTCAAGCGCTTGCCTGGAAATTTGGCTCCAGCGCTCGATAGGCACCACGGCAATGGGCCGCGCGGCTTGGTTCGCCGGGACCACGGGCGCGGCGCAGCTCGTAGCCAATCTGACCATGTGATAGTGACGCCGTACCAGGCGAAACAAATAAATGAGTAAAGGAATAAAAATCACGGTGATCCAGGCGCCTTCGGCAAATTTCGCAACAAGCACGACGATGACGGTGATGCCGGTAACGAATCCTCCGAGACCATTGACCAGAGCGCTCTTTAGCCAATGTGGGCCGTGTTTTTTCCGCCAGTGCACCACCATGCCGAATTGCGAGAGCGTGAAGGCCAGGAAAGCTCCCACCGCGTAAAGCGGGATCAGCCTGTCCGTGACGCCGCCGAATATGACCAGCAAGAAACAGCTCAGCAGTGCAAGAACCACGATGCCGTACGTGTAGACCAGCCGGCGGCCCCGGTATCCGAAGGCGTGCGGCAGGTAATTGTTCTGCGCGATGGCGCGGCAAAGGCGCGGGAAATCGGCGAACGCGGTGTTCGCGGAGAGTGATAGCACGAAGAGAATCGACCCGATGGTAAGGTAATAAAAAACGCCTTTGCCGAAGACCGCGGCGATCAGCATGGAGAGAAGGCTCTGGTAGCCGGGCTGGCCCGGGTCGGTCGCCGCGATGCCGTAGACTTTCACGAGATAGGAAATTCCCGCCAGCAGCACAGCCAATAGAAAAATGATGACCGTCAGCGTGCGCTGCGCGTTTTTCACGCCGGGCTCGCGGAAGGCTTTCACGCCGTTGCTGACGGCCTCGACGCCGGTGATCGCGGTGCAGCCGCTGGCGAAAACTTTCAGCAAGAGCCACAGCGTGACGGCTTCGGTCATGGCCGGCGGAGGCGGCAAGGGCGTGACGGGTACAGGATGCCCTCCGCTGAGGGCGACGCGCACCAGTCCGCCCACGATGGTGATCAGGAGCGTGCCAACAAAGAGATAGGTCGGCACCATGAACACCACGCCCGCTTCGCGGATCCCGCGCAGATTCAGAATGGTGATCACCACCAGAATCCCGACGCAGAGCGCTACGGTGTGCGGCTGCAGCAGGGGAACGGCGGAGACCAGTGCCCCGACGCCCGCGGAGATGCCCACCGCCGCTGTGAGAATGTAGTCCGTGAGTAAGGCCGCCGCCGCGAGAAGGCTGGGAAAGGCTCCCAGGTTGTAGCGCGCGACGGTATAGGAGCCGCCGCCGCTTGGATAAGCAGCGATCGTTTGGCGGTAGGAAAAGTAGACGATGACCAGCAGCATAATAATAGCCGCGCTGATGGGAATGATGTACTGCACTCCCAGAACGCCGAGAGGAATCAGCAAGCTGAGGGCGGCTTCCGGGCCGTAAGCCGCGGAACTGAGCGCGTCCAGTCCAAAGATGGGAATGCCTTCCTGTATGCCGATCTGTTCAGCGCGCTCGTCGCTGGTCTTGATGGGCTTGCCGACAATCAGGTCGAGGATGTTCATTCGTAGTCCGGTCCCGAGAGGTACTCTACTTCGGAATAACCATTTGTGACGAGATAGGAAATAAAGTCAATCGCGAGGTTCTGGCCGGCAAGT
>Ga0209527_1000354_pt1 | contig 10201 bp, 13 predicted proteins | sample JacPinW_OM2H0_M2_FD_187968 | JGI IMG/M metagenome (GOLD analysis project Ga0209527, IMG submission 187968) | Forest soil microbial communities from Algoma, Ontario, Canada - Jack Pine, Ontario site 1_JW_OM2H0_M2 (SPAdes) (version 2) | ecosystem: Environmental > Terrestrial > Soil > Boreal... | reverse complement strand
TCCCGCCTGTATCCACCAACCATCCGGATCGATGGTACCCAGGTTGTCTGTTCCAACCCAAGTATTCATGTATTCGCCTTTGATTTCCACGTAAGGTCCGACGTGCAATGCCCAATCCGCGACTAGAGCGTTATATCGTCGCCTACTTTTGTTATCCCAGGGACTCGACATACCCGAGACTCCGACTTCTAGATCGTAGAGTGGTTTCCACGGCCAAAAAACGCCGATGCGCCCTCCCTCACCTGCGCCCCCGTGCAGGTTGGCAAACCTTCCGTCGCTGGTTAGTCCCACGTTCCCGCCCAAGTCAAGTTGATCGGCGTTGCCGCTGCCGTCCACTGAGCCGGGCCCATTTGTCACAAAAGCAGAATAGGCGACGCTCTGACCTTTATCACCGAACGGAATTGCGCCGCGCAGTTGCACGCCAATGCCGTTGCCCGGAAGAACCGATCGTGGCAAGGGAGCATCGGGAAATTTGTTCAGAAAGCCTGCGCTCCGCTCGCTATAAGTTCCCAATGGCAGCAACATGTTGCCACCAACGAACGTAATATAGTCATTGATCAGGTAGTCGAGGGTCGCGAAGCTCAAATTGACGGTCGTGGTGTAGCCGGAGCCGCCTGCTGCATTGTTCTGAAGGATGAAATCAAATCCAGCTTCAAAGAGAATGTTATCGCCGCCGCGAAATAGGAAGATCGGCGCAAAATCAGCCAACATAAAGGCTCCGTGCTGGTGGGAGATTTTGCCGAACTGAACTTCGGCATCGCCAACAATACTGAAGTCGTGGGTTGCTAACGGACCCGATAACTCGGCCGAGGGCGTTTCGGCCTCGCCGGAGGGCACGGCGGCTTGCGATGAGGTGGTACCGACGACTTGCTTAGCTGCATTTGGTGCCTCTGCCGGCGGCGGCGCCTCACTCGGAGCGGCTGGAACGGTGCCATTCGCCATTTGCCGGACCGCATTTTTAAGTGCGTCTAGCTCTTTTTTCATTGTTTCGTGCTCTGCTTTGAGTTTGTCGTACTCAGCGCGCGACACGTAATCGGATGAAGCCGGATTCGCGGCATCTTGTGCCGGAGAAGCAGCGGCGTCCTGCGCGTCAAGTCTGGACGGAACGAGCAATGCGATTGCGGCCAAGATCGGCAGGATCGCTTGATTCATTATTTGCCGGCCAACGTCTTGATGTAGTTAACGAGCTCCCATCGCTGGGTTTCACTGAGTGCGCCTTTCCAGGAAACCATTGGCGAACGGCCTTCGGAGATTTTCCAAAACAGCGAGCCGTCGGTTTCATTATTTGCCTTGATGCACGCGCCGAGATCAGCCGGTTTTTTTTCCAACGCGGCCCCGCCCGGTCCATCGCCCTTTCCGCTTTCGCCGTGACAGGTCTGACAATTTGCGGCGAAGAGTTTTTGTCCGAGCGCAATTGTGTTTGCGTTCGCTGGTACCGGATTTGGGCGGTTCGCCGCCGTCGGCGGAGCTTTCCAATCGCAACTGCCAGCTCTGACTGCGGCAGCACAAATAATGAGCGTGGTTAAGGCGAGGAGTGCTTTTGTTTTCATATATCTGTGCGAAGCGTGACGTGGCGCCGCCTCCGCCGCTGCGCGTTACTTGCGTTTTCCTTGTCGTTATTTGTGCGCCCCTCGACACGGCTACGATCGCAAATGCCTTGCCGACACGAGCAGGAATGAAGAGCGTTGGTCGGGCGATCTGAGCGGAAATGCCGCACGCAAAGATAGTTGCCAGAATGATAAACTTCTGACAACGCATTTCTTCCGAAAAAGTAGGACTTCAATTTGGCATCGATGTCGACACGACTGCCGTTTTGTACGCTTTTGATTGAACTGCGTGATTTGCCGAGTCTGGGTCGGCTGAGTTCGATTCTGGGCACAGCGTCATCACAGCGCATTGGAAGGTCTTAGCAATTTTTGCAAAGGAAAAGCCAACCGGCGCGTAGTTGTCGGCGGCCGGCGGCATTAACCTCACGCGTAATAAGGAGCGATTATGAGCACGATTCTGTTGTTAGAGGAAAACACCAAACCGGCAGAACGAGTTTCTCGCGACCTACTGCGCCCGCCGAGACACGCAGGCGACGCGACGCAGGGCTGCACTTGTGATCGCTGGGGTCATCCGTGTCTGGATTGTGCCGAGCGGAAACCGCAAGCCGCCGGCAAACGGTCGAAAATTTTTGTCAGTCAACAAGTGAGGTAAACAAAAATGGAATACCTAATTGTAGTTGGTGTGGTAGCGATGATGGCGCTGTATGCGGTAATCATTGCGCGATGTTTGAACGAGCCAGAATGGCAATGACCGCGCCATTGGCTTGACAGCAAACGTCGACATCATCAGCCTTTAAATATGAACTCTAAATTTGCAGATCCAGTCTACTGCATCATGCGCGTAATTGTTGGATTGCTATATGCATCTCACGGCGGCCAAAAGCTGATGGGTTTCCCTGGCGGCGGTCATGGTGTTTCAGGACTCGAGTTCGTCGCGGGGATCGTCGAACTCGTTTGCGGTTTGCTGATAACCTTCGGCCTATTCACCCGACTGGCAGCCTTCCTGGCGAGCGGCGAAATGGCGATCGCCTATTTCGTCTTTTATGTCGGGGCGGTGGAACTGCCAGCAGCGAAGTTTTTTCCGATTATGAATGGTGGCGAACTTCCGTTAGTGCTTTGCTGGCTTTTCTTCTTCATGGCCTTCTACGGCAGCGGGCGTTGGAGCGTTGATGCGCTTTGGCGCAAACGCAGAAGCAGTGCGCCGTCCACTTCATCCAGCGTTAACGTTGCCCCTGCATAGCATGTGCGCCCAAAAGATGAAATCAATAATGGGCTGAGCCCATTCAAACAGGACAAGGAGCGACCAGACGACGTGCCATTCCGCCAATCAATGCCGCAATGACGAGGCCGGCCTTGTTTGGGATTTGTCACCGGCAATCTTAGCCTGCTTTGCTGCGCCTTCCGCCGCCGAGATGAGCGCGAAATTCGGTGGGCGATTGGCCGAAAACGCGTTTGAAGGTACGATTGAATTGGGTGAGCGATTGAAATCCAACGTCGTAGGCAATCTCGCTGATCCGAAGGTTGGGGTTAAGTAAACGGGTGCGTGCATCCTCTACCCGCACGCGCGCGACGTAATCGGTAAATTTCAAACCGGTGGCTTTGTGAAAAACCTTGCAGAAATGAAAGATGCTGGCTCCGGCCGCCTTCGCGACGTCGGCGAGCGACAATTCTTCGGTCTTGTGTTGGTCGATGTACTCGCGGGCTTTGAGCACGAGCGGTGGTTCGGAGTTTTTCTTCTCCGTTACCAATTGATTACTCAAGGCGGAAAGTTGATCGGCAAAAAAAGTTAGCAGCCGCACGAGTGCATTGTATTTCTCGGGCGGCATGAATGGGTTTTTCTCCCACGTTCTGCGAAGTTCGCTGCCAAAGCGGACTCCGCATCGCTCGAGCTCGCGGCTGACCTTAGTTGTGTCCGATTTGGCGGGCGTGTGACGCAACACCTGGCCGATTCGCAAATATCCGATCGCTTCTGAGCCCAGCTTCACCGGTACAGCCGTTTCGGTTAGTCCAAACGGACAAGTCACCGTGCGCGGAAGATCGCCAGTGTGCTGGATCATGTCCTCGTGCGCTTGCAGGCAAACTGCGAGGGTCTTTGGTTGTTCGGCGAGTAAAGCGCAGAATGGGTTCTCGTGTTTTTTGCCGTGATGAGCGAGTTGCCAGAATTCCAGTGGCCGCAATGTCAAAGGTAAGCCCGTGGCTTTGCTAAAGACGGTTTCGTAGTCCCGAAACAATCGTGACCGTCTCAACATGTCGATCAGTTGCTTGTTTGAATCGGGACGGTCGGACTCCGTGTCGAACATGGAATGGGAAACCAGACAACATCCGAGCGCAGAAGATCAGCGTCAATCCCATTCCGCCTCGGAGGCGATTTTACGGACTGCAAAACTTGGACACGCTAGTAGTCTTCGGCCGAATCTTTTTCCTGATCCAAGAATGGCCACTCGACAAAGACCGGCTCGAGCTCCGCGGCGTGCGCATGGATGGAAAGCATTCTTTTGCGCGCGGCCTGCAATCGCCGGAGCATGACCGGAGCCATTCGTTTGAACAGCTCGTAGCCTAACGAGTGGTCTTTCTCGCAATACTCCCGCAGAATCGTGCCGTAAAAAAAGATCGCCTCGACGGGCTCGACCGCGCGGGCGGTGAAATGCCAGACGTAAGGCGGAAACATCCACGACCAGCCGAGCAAATCTCCCGCTCCGATTGTTTCAACGATCACCGGAGCGCCAAATCCTTCGCCGGATTCGAGCACGACTTTCCCGCTCTCGATCAAATAAAAGCGGTTCGCCATGTCGCCTTCGCGCAAGATGGTCTGGCCTTTTTTGAATTGGACAGGAATCGCGCAATCGGTCAACAACGCGAGCTGCGTCGGGTTCATTCCGGCAAGAAACGGGTGGAGCGCCACGCGGGTCGCCATCGGTTCGAGTTCTGTTTTTTTAGTTTTTGTGGGTGGTTCGAGTAGTGTGTTCATCGGATCTCCTGGTTATTTTTTCAGTTCAAACGAATTCGTGTTCTTTCTCACGGGCTACGAGCACGGGACACGGCGCGGCTCGCACCACTCGCTCGGCGGTGCTGCCGATCGCAAAATGTTTCCAGCCGGTGTAACCGTTGGTGGCGATAACGATAAGATCGACATCGCGCGCTTTGGCCGCTTCCACGATTTCATGCGCGGCTAAACCGGACCGCACAACCGACTCCACGTGACCGACTCCCGCCGACCGGACGGAATTCGCCAGCTTTTTTAGTTGATTGGCGCCGCTCGCACTCGCGCCGTTGGAAATTGGTGGGGGCGCGATCATAAATCCATCGAAAGTCGGCGGAATTTCCGGCTCGACGACATGAATCAAAATCACCTCGGTGCCGAACTGCTGCGCGAGTCGCGCTGCATATTGCAGTGCCTTTTTTGATAACGGTGAGAAGTCCACTGGCACCAAAATCCGTTTCAATGCGATGCTAGCGGCCGTGGCAGCATGTCTTGCGTTTTCATGCGGTCATTATGCGCTTGGGTCTTAACGTCTGCTCCTCCACGCTTGCCAAATCATGTGCATTTCTTGCGGTGAGAGATTTGGTCCGCCGCAAGAAATAGTCGGCAAATCGCAACTGCCGCAGAGCTTCAGCCGCCATTGCCGCAGATCATTGTGTCATGAAAAACGGCTTCAATAAGCTCGATAGGGATGCCGCGCCCTCTCGAAAAAAGTTCAGAGCTCAAACAAGGGTGCCGCGGACAAAAATACGAAATCGCGATCACATTTTCACGCTTGGCATCGAGGAAGAATTCCAAATCGTCGATCCGAAAACACGCGAGCTGCGTTCACACATTCAGCAGATTCTTGCAGACGAGAAAATGCTCTTAAAGGAGCACGTGAAAGCCGAAATGCATCAGTCGATGGTCGAACTCGGGACAGAAATCTGCGCTGATACAGCGGCGGCACGGCAACAAGTGATTGAGCTTCGCAGCGGGCTAGCAATGATTGCGGAACGGGAAGGACTCAAGATCGCTTCGGCTGGCACGCACCCGTTTTCACATTGGATGGACCAGTTGATTACGAATAACGAGCGCTACGAAACGATTGTGAAAGACATGCAGCAAATCGCGCGCGCCAACCTCATCTTCGGGCTGCATGTTCACGTGGGAATTCCAGATCGCGAAGCAGCCATCGACGTGATGAATCAGGCGCGGTACTTCCTCCCGCACATTTACGCGCTCTCGGTCAATTCGCCGTTCTGGCTTGGCCAAAACACTGGTCTAAAGGCGTATCGCCAGATGATCTTCGAACGGTTCCCGCGCACCGGGATTCCTGACGCCTTCGATAGCCTCTCCGAGTACGAAGATTATCTAAAACTGCTCGTCTCCACAAACTGTATCGACAACGCGAAAAAGATCTGGTGGGACATCCGACTGCATCCCTTTTTCGACACCATCGAATTTCGTATCTGCGACGCGCAATCGCGGGTCGAGGACACAATCGCGCTGGCCGCGGTGATGCAGGCTGTCGTCGTGAAATTGCACAAACTGCGTAAGCAAAATGTCACATTCCGAATGTATCCGCGCCGGTTGATCGACGAAAACCGCTGGCGTGCCGCGCGCTATGGGCTCGATGGCAAACTAATCGATTTCGGGCGCAAATGCGAGGTGGACGAGCGCGCATTGCTCCACGAGATACTCGAGTTCATCGCCACCGAAGTGGATGAGCTCGGCACGCACGCGGAAATCGCGCACATCGAAAGAATCATGCGTGAGGGAACCGGAGCGGACCGACAACTCGCCGTCTGGGAGCGCACCAACGATCTGAAAGCGGTGGTTGATCACATTGTGGCCGAAACGTACGAAGGACTGAATGTTGCCTGGGCAAAAGCGGCCTAATGGTATCGTCAAAAAAGCGGATTTGCTCGGGCGGAATTTCCGCGTAATTCTCAACTCTTCTAAATGGCCGACCGTTTAGCCATCGACTCGATTGATGCGGAGCTTGCGCCTGGTGCGCGCAACGCTGTTGAGGTTTGCCTTCGACTTAAAGCCGACGAACGCATCACCATCATTACCGATGAAACGACGCGCGACATCGCGGCGGCGTTGCAATCCGAAGTCGAACGCATCGGTTCGGATTACAGCTTGTTTACGCTCGAACACCACGCTCGCCGTCCCCTGAAGTTCATGCCGGAAATGATCCTGAAAGACCTCGCTACATCACAGGTGTCCATCTTCGCCGCGCAAAGCCAACCCGGCGAACTCACGGCCCGGCGCGAAATGACCGCAGTGGTTGACCATCACGGCATTCGCCACGGTCACATGGTCAACATTAATCGCCAAATCATGCGCGAAGGCATGCGCGCTGATTTCCATGCAATCGACGAGTTGAGTCAACGTTTGGTCGAACGGGCGCGACAAGCCACGCGAATCAGCTGCAAAACGCCGCACGGCACCAACTTCGAGGCCGAGCTTTCATCGAAACTGAAATGGCTTAAGACGAGCGGCATCATCACCAAAGCGAAGTGGGGGAATTTGCCGGGAGGCGAAATTTTCACTTCGCCCATGAACAGCAACGGGACCTTCGTCGTTGACGGCGTGGTTGGCGATTATCTATGCGAGCGCTACGGCGACCTGAAGCCCAACCCGCTCACGATCGAAGTTGCAAACAATCGAATTGTGGATCTTCGCTGCGAGAACAAAGAACTGCTCGAAGAATTTCGCGCTTACACGAGCACCGACGAAAACAGCAACCGTGTCGGCGAATTTGCTGTTGGCACCAACACTGCCTGCACGCGGGTCATCGGCCACATTTTGCAGGACGAAAAAATTCCCGGCATCCACATCGCTTTTGGTCATCCTTATACCAAGCACACGGGCGCGAATTGGGTTTCGCGAACGCACATCGACTGTGTCGGCCGCGATTTTGACATCTGGTTCGACGACCAACAGGTGATGCGCGCCGGAAAATTCCTGGTGTGAGAATCCCGATCGGTGCAATCATCGTTTCTGTTTTCGCAATTGTCTGGACCGCTGCCGGTGCGCGAAGTTTGGGACGGCGCTGGTTCGCGCTTCTATTTTTCCTGTCGATCTTGATTTCGCTCGGCCTGGTTTACACCGGTTCGCGCATCGAACCTTCACATCCGGCAGTCTTTAACGGAAAGGCTTATGGCATCGCCGTGACATTTGAGGCGGTTCTGATCTTTTTCGCAGTTCTCATTCTCAGAATGGTGAATCGCAAATATCTACTGCTACCCGTGATCTCGATCATTGTCGGTTTACATTTCTTTGGCATGGTCCCCGCGCTTGGGTCGAACCTCTATTGGTGGATCGGGGCGGCAATGTGTTTGTTGCCGATCCTTAGCATTTCGATTTTGCCGCGAATTATTTGGGAACCGGTCGTCGGTTTGGGCTGCGCAGTGATTTTGTGGTCCGCGGTCATCTGTGCATTCTTCTAAAGTGCACCCCGAACTGCGCGAAAAATTCAACGCGGATTTCACGTCGGAAAAATACGCGGCGCTGTTGCGGTGCGTGAATGAGGCCACGAAATGGCCGGCCGATTTTCGAATTTCGGAGACGCCGATTTTTCTGACGCGCGAATTTACCGACGAAGCGATTTACGCGGCGAACGAGATCGCGGCTCAGACCCAAACGCCGGAGTTCGATATGCATTCGTCCTCCGCGATCCCGCCGGGATTGGAAGTGCCTAACGAGTCCGAGCATCCCGAGTTTCTGATTGTCGATCTCGCGGTTTGTGACGACGGTCATCGTCTTGTCCCACGGCTGATCGAGCTGCAGGCGTTTCCGAGCTTGTTCGGGTTTCAGTTCCTGCTGCTCGGTTGCATGCGCAAAGCTTACCCCGCGATTCCACAAAGCTGGACTTCGTCCTTCGGTGGAATCAAAGACGAACAATACCTCGACATCTTGCGGCGAACGATTCTCGCCGATTCAAAACCCGAAAACGTGATCCTGCTCGAGATCGAACCGGAAAAGCAAAAAACGCGGATCGATTTTTCAGCGACCGAGGCGCTCCTGGGGATTCAGTCTGTTTGCGTAACGAAAATCAAAAAACGCGGGCGACAGTTATTTTACGATCGCAACGGAACCGAGACACGCGTCGAGCGGATCTATAACCGCGTCATCTTCGATGAGCTCGAACGCCGCGCCGATTTGAAACTCCAATTCAGTTTTCAAGATGAGCTCGACGTTGCCTGGATCCCGCATCCGAATTGGTATTACCGGATCAGCAAACACTCGTTGCCATTCATCAAGACAGCGCACACGTCACCGGCATTTTTTGCGAATGAATTTCCCGCCTTCGCCAAGGCTACGGCGGACAGGCCGGCCGGGGAAAGCATCGACGATTACGTGCTAAAACCGCTTTATTCGTTCGCCGGTCTCGGAGTCGATATGGATCCGACGCGTGAAACAATCACAGCGTTGAAGAACCCGCATCAATGGATTCTGCAAAAGAAAGTCGAGTACGCGTCTTTTATCACGACGCCGGACGGACCAAAATCGAAAGCGGAGCTGCGGATGATGTTCGTTTGGTCGGAAAAGGGCGAACCAGTGCTGCTCAATAATCTTGTCCGGATGAGCCAGGGAAAAATGATGGGGGTCAATTTCAACAAAGACAAAACCTGGGTCGGCTCCAGCATCGCGTTGCACGACCAATAACGTCGCCCTAGATCAGTCGAGTTTTGATATTGATTTCGGAAGTGAGCGTCTGATGAACCGGACACTTGCCCGCCATTTCCATCAGCTTCGCGCGCTGTTCGTCGGTCAGCGATCCGGTCAGTTGAATGTCGAGCTCGATTCGGTCGATCTTTCCCTCTTTCGTTTCGCACTCTTCGCAGTCAGCCGCGTGGATCCTCGAGTGTCGAAGCGAAACAGTGATCTTCTCGAGCGGCCAGCGTCTCTTCCGTGCATAAAAGCCGATCGTCATCGAGGTGCACGAGCCGAGCGCGGCGAGCAAAAGATCATAAGGCGACGGGCCGCTGTCATTGCCGCCGAAAGAGACAGGTTCGTCTGCATAGACCTCGTGAGAACCGATCTCCACTTCTTGGGCGAAGCCTACGGCTGTGCCGTGAACGATTACGTGACCTGGTTCTGATTGTTCGGTTGTTGCCATAGCAAATGTTGATCAAACAACGCGTGCCCGATGAGGGCAAGCGAACAAACCAAGCTAACGGTCTTCGCGTTTCATTAGTTCTACGACTTCCGCGGAAGTGCGCACCGGAATAATTTCGAACTCCATCAAGTCTTTCCAGTTGTCGATCCAACGCTCGAGCAGGACGAAGTCTTCCGTCTCCATGACTTGCCAGCAGGTTTTGAGGTTGTGATCGATCCAGCTCGAAACGTAGTTCAAACCTTCCGGCATCATTCGGCCCTTCTCGCTCAGTCGTCGATAAATCACGGGGGCGTCCTTGAATCGCTCGATCACCAGGTAATGCATGTTTCTTTCGCAGCCGAGACGGCTGCCTCTACAGTTATTTTAGTTCTTTGTTCGTTTCGGCGAATGCTTTGACCGCGAATTCCAAATCATCGCGAGAATGCGCGGCGCTGACTTGCGTGCGAACGCGCGCGGCGCCGTGCGGCACGACTGGATAGAAAAAGCCGATGACGTAAACGCCTTTCTCGAGCATGCGAGCGGCGAACTTTTGCGATTTGGCGGCGTCGCCGATCATGATTG
>Ga0209527_1000350_pt1 | contig 10291 bp, 9 predicted proteins | sample JacPinW_OM2H0_M2_FD_187968 | JGI IMG/M metagenome (GOLD analysis project Ga0209527, IMG submission 187968) | Forest soil microbial communities from Algoma, Ontario, Canada - Jack Pine, Ontario site 1_JW_OM2H0_M2 (SPAdes) (version 2) | ecosystem: Environmental > Terrestrial > Soil > Boreal... | reverse complement strand
GACCGAACCCGATTTGCCGCGCCCCTATCACTGTTGGGGATACCCCTGGGTCCCGGGCCTGTTCGTGGTGGGCGCACTCGCGCTCACATTCAATATCTGGCTCGAACGTCCCGGCCGCTCCTCCATCGGCCTGCTCTTGATTCTTTCTGGACTTCCCTTCTATCGCCGCTGGAACCGGTCTCTATCAACTGCCAGCAACTCTCCGGGAATCCAGCCGTCGTGAAAAAAAGAATTGTGCCAGCAGTCCACCTGCAAGAAGTGCCGCCCCAGGGGCCAGAACCCACGCAAATAAGCCAACGAACAAGGCACCGAACATGATGGTGTGAGCGAGGCGCTCATTGAAAATTGCCATCACCGGAAATGCCACCAGGAAAAAGACCAAATAAGGCAGGACCGGAAAAACGATGGAAGAGAACATCGCTCGCTGCGAGCCGCCCGCCCGATTCGACAGATAAGCTCCCATCGCACCGATCAAGGGCAACGAAAGCAGCCAGGGAAGATAAACTACCGTGACGGGAGCGACCAGAGTCCATCCGTTCTTCCGGGCGACCAGCCATGGGTTGGGGCCGAAAACCTGGATCAACGCGAGAAGGCCCATGGAAAATGAAAGGGTCAACAGGCTAGGCAGCCAAAATTGCTTGACGCGATCCGTCATGATGTTCTCCTTTGTCCTGGCGGTTTGAATCAACCGGCTCAATTTCTGCCAATCCTCGACTTGAGAGAGGGTGCGCCGCACAGCCTCTTCTTCCGTCATCCCCTGCCTGCGCAATTCTTCGCAACTCTCTTCCAGGTGCGCCGCGAGTTCTGCAATCACTTCGGCCCTCTCTGTTGGCTCCAGGGCAAGACCAATAAGATGTTGTTCAACGAGCGCCTCCCAATCACGCATGCGACACCTTGGTCAGTCGCCGCAGCGCGTCGAAAAGTTCCGCCCATTCCTTCCGCAGCGGCGACAGCTTTTTCTTTCCCACAGGCGTGATGCGGTAACAGCGCCTCCGGCGGCCGCTACTGCTGGTTTCCCAGGCTCCTCGAATCCAGCCGCGCTGCTCCATGCGGTAAAGCATGGGATACAGGGCCGCGAGCGTGAAGCGCAGCGCGCCTTTGGTTTGCTGCTCGATGCGGCGCGCCATTTCGTAGCCGTGGAGAGGACCGTGTTCGAGGACGCTCAGGACCGCAAGTTCCGCGGTGCCGCGTTTGATTCCTGTTCCGATCATAGGGCTCTCCCTTACATATAAGAGTCTTATATATGAAGCGGGAATTGTCAACTGGCCGCTGGAACGGGTGTCCAAAGGCAAAAGTCCGAGGTGACGAATTAAACCGAGGCGGTGCGGGCGGTGCCTGCGCTAATGGTGATGGGCAAAATAGCGGTTTCGGCCTCGCGGGAAACTTCGATCGCGGGGTGGAAAAGTTTGGCGAGGGCTTCGATGCCGGTGGCGAGGCGCGGGCCGGGGCGAGAAAAATAGCTGTTGGCCTCAAGCGCGTAGACGCGGCCGTTTCGAACGGCCGGAATGGCGTGCCACGGCTCAGGGAATGACATGGACTTGTATTCGTCACGAGCGCGCTCAGCGGTGTAGCCGCATGGGGCGATGAGCAGGATTTCCGGCGCGGCATCGATCACATCTTCGATGGCGATTCGAAAGGAAGGCGTGCGGGAGCGGCCGAAAACATCTTTGCCTCCGGCAAGGTGGATCATTTCCGGAACCCAGTGGCCGCCGATGTAGAACGGTTGCAGCCATTCCAGAAAGGCCACGCGGGGGCGATCCGCTGCCGCTTCCAACTGCTGCTCGAGCGCACCGAGACGCGCGCCGATCTGCTCTAGCAACGCTTCCGCCTGAGGACCCCGGCAAGATTCTTCTCCCACCCAAAGAATGTCGCGCCAGACGTCCACCAAATCCTGAGGATTGAGGCAGAGAACTTCCGGGCGCCGGTCGAAACGCGTAAGCGCGGTAGCGAGATCATCGGGAGAGGCGGCGCAAACATGGCACAGATCCTGAGTGATGATTAGATCCGGCGACAATGCCTCCAGCACCTCGGCGTCGACAGCGTACAAACTTTCGCCGCGGTGAACGTACTCGCGAACGAGGGCGTCAATTTCAGCAGGGGAAGCACCGTGCGGCATGCGCGAATGAATGACCACAGGCTTCGTGCGGGCGGGCGGCGGGAAGTCACATTCGTGGCTGACGCCCACAATCTCGAGGTCCAATCCGAGCGCAAAAAGAATCTCGGTAGCCGACGGCAGCAACGACACGATCCGCATTATGGGCACAACTTTAACACAACTTTGGCGAAGGCTATTTGTAGAGGAAATATTTGCGGCGGATTTGGTCGAAGGTGGATAGAGAAGTGGTCCAGCTGGCGACGATTTTTTCGGGAGCTGCGCCAGACTGCAATTGCTGGATGGTGTCGGAGTTTCCGATGAGCAACAGGAGCTTCTCGGGATCGAACTGCTGAGGATAGAGTCTGTGCAAAATCATGGCAATCTCCAGGCCCATGCGCATCGAGCGCACCGCGCCGCGCTCGGTAATGCGCACCGCTACGCCGCCGCAACGTTCGCCGCTATAGAGACCGACGATGGGGATAAAGGGTTGTGCGGTGAAATGCAGACCGGGAAGATGACGCCCGTTCAGTGCGGAGGCGACATCGTCGCCGTTGAGCCAGGGAGCCCCAAATTCTTCAAACGGGGTTTGCGTGCCGCGACCGACGGAGACACCGGCGTTTTGCAGAATTTCAATGCCGGGGTAAAGAATGGAACCCTTCGTAGTGCGAAGATTCGGCGAGGGCGGAATCCACTTGATGCCCGTGCTCTCAAAGAAATAGTTGCGGTGCCAGTTTTTCATGGCGATGACGTGAAGATCGGCGCCGATGTGATTCTCGGCGTTGAAAAGCTGGGCGAGCTCGCCGATCGTCAGGCCGTACCGCACCGGCAATGGAAAATATCCGACGAAATTTGTTTTGTCGGCGTCGAGCATCGGGCCTTCCACGATTTCGCCGCCGAGCGGATTGGGACGGTCGAGAACGAAGAAAGCGATCTGGCGTTTGGCGGCTTCCTCCATACAATAAGCCATCGTTGCCGTGTACGTGTAAAACCGGACGCCGGCGTCCTGAACGTCGAAGACGAGTGCGTCAATGCCCTTGAGCATTTCATCCGTGGGACGGAGCGTTTCGCCATAGAGACTATGGACGGGAAGGCCCGTGGCAGGATCTTTGGAGGAAGTGATCTTTTCATCGTTGCGCCCGGCGAGGCCGTGCTCCGGACTGAACAGAGCAATCAGTTGAACCCCCGCGGCATGGGATAAAACGTCAACGGTACTGCGCCCTTGCGAATCGAGGCCAGTGTGGTTGGTGATGAGGCCCACGTGCTTGCCGCGAAGAGGCGCGAACTTCTGCGATTCGAGAACGTCGAGGCCGGTTTGCACTCGCGCAGCGTGACGCGAGTGTTTCGATACTGAATCCGCCGGTGCGGGCTCCAGTGCGAGAAGCGCAGCAAAGATGGTGAAATGGATGCACGTAAAACGCGCGAGCTTGAATCCAGTCAAAGGGTCCCCCGCCATTGAAACCATACAATGATATTCTGGAACGCGCTGGCCGCAGCTGCGTTGAGAGCGCGATGTGCGTGTGCTATGTATAAATACAGACTGTCGGCGGCCGCTGGGGGATTCTGACCGATGGAAGGACGCCGCGTCCGCTTCTTGCTTCTGATTCCCGTCTCGATCGTTTTCCTTATGGCCTACAACGCACGCAGCCAGAGCCGCAGCACCTCGGCAACAAAAACCGTCGTCAAGGAGAGCACAGTTCCGGCAAAGAGCGGGGCGAAAAAATTGTCGCCCGCCGCGAACGCCTGGGTGGAAACCACGCTGCGCAAGATGAGCGCCGACGAAAAGGTTGGGCAGCTTCTTTTCACCACCTACCACGGAAGTTTGACGGCCACGGACACGGCCGCCTACCGGCAGATCATGCACGATGTGACCGATCTCCACGTGGGAGGGTTCATCAACATCACGCAGGGATCGCCGCTGGGAATCGTGAAGAGCCAGGCCTATCCCACGGCGGTGCTGAACAACCAGCTCCAGGCGAAATCGAAGCTGCCGCTGCTGGTCGGCGCGGATTTCGAGCGCGGCACGGCGATGCGGCTGGATGAAGGCACGTCTTTTCCAACGGCGATGGCGCTCGCCGCTGGTGGCAATCCGAAGGACGCCTACGTAATGGGCAAAATCACGGCGCTCGAAGCGCGCTCCGTCGGAGTTCACTGGATCTACGCACCGGACGCGGATGTAAACAATAATCCCGGAAATCCCATCATCAATACGCGATCGTTTGGAGAAGATCCTACACGCGTAGCGGAATTTGTTTCTGAGTTTGTTCGCGGCGTGCAGCAAAATGGCGGACTGGCGACGGCAAAACATTTTCCAGGCCACGGCGACACGGCTGCGGACTCGCACATTGATCTCCCGGTGATTCGTGCCGACCGCGCTCGCCTTGATCAACTTGAACTTGTTCCTTTCCGCGCTGCTATCACCATGCAAGTTGACAGCATCATGACGGGGCATCTGAACGTTCCTGCTCTCGAGCCTGATCCCAACACGCCGGCCACTTTATCGCACAGCATCCTCACCGATCTGCTGCGCAATCAGCTCGGCTATCAGGGCCTTATCGTTACCGACGCGATGGACATGGGCGGAATCACCGTGCGTTACGCGCCCGGAGAAGCGGCAGTGCTCGCAGTGGTGGCAGGAGCGGACGCGCTGCTGATGCCGCCGGTGCCGGATGCAGCGTTTGAAGCGTTGCAGGCTGCTGTGAAGTCGGGACGCATCTCGAAAGAACGATTGGATGCGTCCGTGCGTCGGATTCTCCAAGCCAAAGCCCGGCTTGGCCTGAACGTGAGCCGGCTCGTGGACGTGAATGCGATCAATCAGAAATTCGGCAGCGCTGCCTGGCAGAAAGAAGCGCAGGAAATTTCGGATCGCGGTGTGACGCTGCTGCGCGATACGCCTCACCGGTTGCCGCTAGATGGGACGAAGCCGTCGCGGGCGCTCTTGCTTGCGTTTTACGCCGATCCGGAACCTTATCCGGGAGAAGATCTCGAGCGCGAATTGCGTTCGCGATTCGACTCGCTGACGACCTTGCGGGCGGACACAAGATTTGTGAACGCCAGCACTTTGAAATTGCCGCCGCCGGATTCGTATGACGTGGCGATTCTCGCGCTGTTCGTGCGCGTTAGCGATCGCAAGGGAAATGTGGATGTGCCGGCGGAGCAGGCGGCGCTGGCGGAGCAAGTTTACAAAACGGGCAAGCCCGTAATTACCTTGGGGTTCGGAAGTCCGTACTTGATCGAACGGTTTCCGGAGGCGGAGACGTGGCTGGCAGCATTTGGAATCAGCGATGTCGCGCAGATCTCCGTTGCGCGAGCGCTGTTTGGACAGATTCCGGTGCATGGGAAATTGCCGGTGACGGTGCCGGGAGTGAATCTGAAAGCTGGATTTGGAATGGAGTTGCCGGCGAATCCGATGACGGTACAGCCGATGGACGTGCGCAGCGACGCGCAATTGCAACCGGCGTACGATGTGCTCGAGAAAGCGATTGCGGACAGGGCGTTTCCGGGCGCGACGCTGGCGGTTGGTTATCGCGGAAAAGTTTCAGTGCATGCATTCGGGAAATTGAGTTACGACGCGAAGGCGGCCACGACGGTTCCGACGACGATGTACGACATCGCGTCGCTGACGAAAGTGGTGGCGACGACCACGCTGGTGGCGAAATTGGCGGAGGGCGACTTCGCCGTGCCGCTGGATTTGGACGCGAAGATCGAACGGTATCTGCCGGAATGGGCGAGCGGGCCGAACGCGGAGTGGCGGCATCGAGTTACCGTGCGGCATTTGTTGACGCATACTTCGGGATTGCCGCCGTTCAAGGAGTATTGGCGGACGTCGAAGAACAAACAGGACACGCTGACGAAGATTTTTGCGGAACCGCTGGACTACGAGCCGGGAACGAAAGAAGTTTATTCGGATCTGGGAATTATTTTGATGGCCGAAATTATCGAGCGGTTGACGGGAAGAACGCTGGATGATTTGGCGAAGAATACTATTTTTTCGCCGCTTGGGATGAAGGACTCCATGTACCTGCCGCCGAAAAAATTGTGGCCGGAGATTGCGCCGACGGAGATCGATAACAATCTGCGGCACCGGCTCGTGCAGGGCGAAGTACACGACGAAAATGCGTTTGCGATTGGCGGCGTCTCGGGGCATGCGGGACTCTTCAGCACGGCGCCGGACCTGACGGCGTTCTGCCAGATGTTGCTGAACGGCGGCGTTTACGCGCACCAGAGGATTCTGCGGCGGGCGACGATCGCGCAATTCACGACGCCGCAGCAGCTTTCCGGCGGGACGCGAACGCTGGGCTGGGCGGTGCCGACCGAGGGCGGGTCGAGCGGGCATTACTTTTCTGCGCACAGCTTTGGGCATACCGGATTTACCGGTACGTCGATTTGGATTGATCCGGACCGGCAGCTTTTTGTGGTGCTGTTGACAAATCGAGTGCATCCGACGCGGGAGAATACGAAGATTCAGAAAGTGCGCGTCGAGTTGCATGATGCGGTGATGCAGGCGCTGGGATTTGCTACCGTTGCGGCTCCGGCGAAGTGAAGCAGTTCTCAGTGGTCAGTTTTCAGTTCTCAGTGAGAGAAGAAAAATCCGCATACTGTTAAGGGCGGCAGATCCAGCGAAGTAGGCTCCCTCCCTTCGCGCTGCACTTCTGATTACCAAGTTCGGAGGGCTGCGCCACCCCACGAGTGTCTACGGCGCGGCTTCTAATACTTTTGCACTATACCCTCGCCGCGCCTACCCTTGTACAGTCCACCGCATTCTGGCGGTTTGTTAGCCACTCCCGTAACGAGGTGGTGTAGCTCATGTCCGTTCAAGCTTCTGCTCTCAACCTGCAGCCGTCCATCGTCACCACCAGTGCCTGGCGCAGCCGCACGCTTGCCGTCCTTCTAATGGTCGCCATTGCCGGGGTTTTCTGGGTGGATTCGCGCTACCCCGCGTTGCTGAAGCGCTACAACGCTGGGACGCATGTCAAGGTCGCTGGCGCTCTCACGTTTGGCACGGTTTACCAGGTGGACCGCAGCATGCCGCTCTCTACCCGCGTGTGGCGCACGACGGTCAACTGGCTCGACGCCAACCGCATCGGCATGACGTTTTCCTTCCTTTTCGGTCCCGCCGCGCTTGTTTTTCTCGGTACGCTCCGTCGCCGCCGCACCCGCTCGCGCTATCTGAATACCCTTTTCGGCGCGGCCGCGGGCGTCCCCTTGGCGGTCTGCACCAACTGCATCGCCCCCATCGCGCGCGGGCTCTACGCTTCCGGCATGAGCACCGAATCCGTTCTCGCCGCCATGTTTGCTTCTCCCGCGCTCAACGTCGTTGTCGTCGCGATGACGTTCGCGCTTTTTCCCGCGCCTATCGCGCTGCTCAAGCTCGCCACCGTTCTCTTCCTCATTTTCGTCTTTGCCCCGGCAGTGGCTTCCCGCCAAGGCGTCTCTGCGCCCGCCGTTGCTTGCCCCATCGAAATCCCCGTCGCAGAAAATTGGTCGCAAGCGCTCGTTTCCACCGGGCGCTCTTTCGCCAAGAGTTTCTGGTACGTCTTCCGTGTCGCCTTTCCGTTGATGATTCTCGCCGCCATCCTCGGCGCACTCGTCATCGAACTTCTTCCTCCCCAGGCGCTCATCGCGCAAGCCACCATCGGTGGCATCCTTCTCGTCGCCCTGGTCGGAGCGTTTCTTCCAGTCCCCATGGCCTTCGACGTCGCCATCGCCTACATTGCCATGACCAAAGGCGTCCCGCTTCCTTACGTCGTGACCATACTTTGCACCCTCGGCATCATCAGCGTCTTCTCGCTTTCCGTCGTCGGCAAGACCATCTCCTGGAAAGTAGCGGCCGCAGCCTACGCCACCGTGGCCGCCCTCGGCACCCTCGCTGGTCTTCTTACGCGCACGCTTGGTTAGGTGCGCGCTTCATATGCATCTGTACGCGCAGGGCGGGCATGCGTTCGGGCTGCGGCGTACGAAACTTCCGATAACCGGATGGCCGCAGTTGGTGGAGACGTGGCTGAGGACGATCGGGATGATCCCGGAGTGATTCGTATTTGAGACGCAAGGCATAAACCCTGTTCAATGCTATGGAAAGTCACTGATCCCGGTTAGATTTGCGCGATTCGTAACACAAAAACCCGCAACCTCGAAACCGTGGGGCGCGGCACCCGGCAAGAACTTTCGCGAAATAGGCAAACGCCCGAAGCGTAAACGGACTACACTTTCTCATCGTTGAGGCTAGGCCAGTTTCACAGCTTCATCTGTGGCGCCTACCTGCGGCGCAGCTGGAGGAACAATGCAGAAGCGTAGTCTTGGAAAAAGCAATTTGGAAGTCTCGGCTATCGGGCTGGGCTGCATGGGAATGAGTTTTGGCTACGGTCCAGCCGGAGAAAAGCAGGAGATGATCTCGGTCATCCGGAGGGCCGTGGAACGCGGCGTCACATTCTTCGACACCGCGGAAGTCTACGGCCCGTTCGCGAACGAAGAACTCGTGGGTGAAGCCCTCGCTCCGTTCCGCGGAAAAGTGGCGATAGCCACCAAGTTCGGGTTCAAACTTGATCCGAACACCGGCAAACAGGCCGGGCTGGACAGCCGGCCAGAACACATCAAGGAGGTCGCCGAGGCCTCGCTCAAGCGGCTCAGGGTTGATGCCATCGATCTGCTTTATCAGCACCGTGTTGATCCCAACGTACCGATAGAAGACGTGGCAGGAGCAGTGAAGGGCTTGATCCGGGAAGGTAAGGTGAAGCACTTCGGCCTTTCTGAGGCTGGAGTGCAAACGATCCGCCGCGCGCACGCAGTCCAACCCGTCACCGCACTCCAGAGTGAATATTCGCTTTGGTGGAGAGAGCCTGAAGCGCAGGTGATCCCGACACTGGAGGAACTCGGGATCGGGTTCGTTCCATTCAGCCCTCTTGGCAAAGGCTTCCTTACCGGAAAGATCAGTGAAGATACGAAGTTCGACAAAAACGATTTCCGCAACATCGTCCCACGCTTCACGCCAGAGAACCGGAAAGCGAATCAGGCGTTAGTGGATCTGCTGGGCAGATTTGCGCAGCAGAAGAAGCTGACGCCTGCTCAGATCGCACTCGCTTGGCTGCTTGCGCAGAAATCGTGGATGGTGCCGATCCCGGGCACGACCAAGCTGCATCGGCTCGAAGAAAACATCGGAGCCGTTAACGTCAAACTTTCGCCCGAAGATCTCCGCGAACTGGAGACAGCAGCCTCAAAGATCGCGGTGCAAGGCGCTCGGTACCCCGAAGAGCTGCAAAAAATGGTCGGCCGTTGAGCGTCCGGCATGGCAAGCAGGAGTCGAGATTAGAAGAGTCAAAACCCCCACACGCAAAGCTCGCGTATGGAGCACCCAAAAGGCGTTTTCGGAATTAAGGCGCGGCCATCCGCCCAGGAGTGCACATGCCAGCTCGGAACGATGCTCTAAAAGATCGCCTTTCCCGATATCGCGAAATTAACATCACTGTGACCGGCAGAAAGTCAGGACGCACGATCGCAATCCCGGTTTGGTTCGTATTGGAGGACGACAAGCTTTACCTCCTGCCGGTGCAGGGGTCAGATACACAGTGGTACAAGAACGTGCTCAAAAAGCCGTCGATTCGGATCGATGCGGACGGCGCGGTGGCTGAATTAAAGGTTGTTCCTGTCACTGACGGCAAACAGGTGTCGTCTGTGGTAGAGAAATTCCGCGCCAAGTACGGGACCAACGACGTCAAGAAGTACTATTCAAAGTTCGACGTTGCCGTCCTCGCTCAGATGCACTGACCGTGTTTGATTGAAACACCGGGGCACCCGTTCACGTTATATCTCCAAGAGGGGCCAATGTCCTATTCGCCCATACTGGTTGTGCATATTTGCGGTGGAACCTTGGGGTTGCTGTCTGGACCGCGGCCATGTCTTTCCGCAAAGGTTCCCCCCGCCATGTGCTGGCGGGAAAGGTCTTTGTCGCATCGATGCTCACCATGGCTGTCTTAGCGGTGTACCTTGCCATCGTGCGGCATCAACCAAATAACATCGGCGGCGGGATTTTCACCTTTTATCTGATCGGAACGGCATGGCTGACCGCCAGGCGCAGAGACGGGGAAACGAACCGTTTTGATTGGGTTGCTACTGATTCCCTTGGCTCTCGGTATCCTCACCTGGATGAATGGTATTAATGTCGTGCGTACCGGAGCGAGCTCACAAGACGGAGTTCCGGTGGGA
>Ga0209527_1000349_pt1 | contig 10303 bp, 9 predicted proteins | sample JacPinW_OM2H0_M2_FD_187968 | JGI IMG/M metagenome (GOLD analysis project Ga0209527, IMG submission 187968) | Forest soil microbial communities from Algoma, Ontario, Canada - Jack Pine, Ontario site 1_JW_OM2H0_M2 (SPAdes) (version 2) | ecosystem: Environmental > Terrestrial > Soil > Boreal... | reverse complement strand
AAATCATCGACACGGAAGAACAACAGGAGCCCGTTGCCGGGTGTCCCGTGATTGGGGCTCATCAAGGAAGGATGCTCGTGGGCGCCCCACTCGTGGAGGCAGAGCAAAACAGTTCCATCTGAATCCAGGATTTGCCCAAAGTAATCATGGGCAGGAAGGGTAGCCGGCTGACCGAACAGCGCCTGGTACCATTGGAAGCTGCCCGGCACGTCGCCTACCCCAATGATCGTCCACGTGCGCTTCATCGGGTCCCCCTCTGCAGACTAACCCAGTTTCGCTTGTCCGCGGTAAGCGGCGCAAACGTTGTCGCAAATGGCGGTGAGGGATCTACTTTCCCCACTTCTCGCCACCACTCTTAAGAGTCGATGGTCGGCCACCCACCACTTTCAAATTGTCTGGATTTCTTTAAGGACCATGCGGAACGGGGCGGCGACGACATCGATATCATGTTTGTCCAGTGTGATATTGGAGTGATGGGCTACGATATCGCCGATTAGCTTTGCGCCTTTAAGTTCCTTAAGGCCCTCGACGATGCTCTTCGAGAAGCTCCCGGGATTTGAAATGCAGTAGTTCAGCTTATCCCTTAGACCAGCAATTGCTTTGACGGCTGGGCTGACCGAGTCGAGGCCTCTCTCGATAACTATCCGAACCAGGATACCGCACGCGTTCCAGCACTCAGTGGCGTAGCATCGCTTAGCTTCGTCTATAAGCACCTTGACCTTTGCGTCCTTGAATTTCTTGTCTGGAAATTCAAAAGCTGGAGCAGGGCCAGCGATAACGGGTGCTTGGAAGCCGGAAACTTGGGCGATCTCCTCCTCAATAAGCTGACGAACTTGGCGCCTCAGCAAGTACTCGCCTTGCTCATTCAATAATCGCTTTCCCCGGGTCGCGAGGTAGAAAAGCATCTGGGGGAGGTTGTCGGGCGTGGGCACGCTAACAAAATCGAAGAGCCTACACAGTTCTTCGAGTGAAATGGTCTCTCGACCCTCTACAACTGTGTGAAAGTAGACTAGGCGCAGTATCTGCTCGGTTGGCCTTAGCTTATGAAACTCAGGATATAGGTAGCCAATCCACTCGTTCGCTCTTTGCTTCATTGCGTGCTACTCCGTGCGGACAGCATCTCTTCCACCTTCCGTTCCGCAGAGGGTGAAGTTTTTGTTCGCCGAAGCAGGGCACGATTGCCAAACGGCACGAGAAGCAGGATTGAGCAGAGCTATGATGATTCAAAGGGATGGCGATGACGACCGAGCGAATCGAGATTAACCCGGCGATTATGATCGGGAAGCCCGTGATTCGGGGGACGCGAATCACGGTGGAGCTCATCCTGCGCAAGCTCGCGGAGGGCGCGAGCGAGGGTGAACTGCTGCAAGACTACCCGCACCTCACAACGGAAGACATCCGGGCGGCAGTGGCCTACGGCGCGGCCAGCGTGGCCCACGAGGAAGTGGTGCTGCTACCCGACACGCCGATCCCTGGCAAATCCTGAAGCATGAACTTCCTAGCGTTCCGTCTGTCCTCGGGCTCCCGGTAAGGGCCAGAAGGTGGCGAACTATTTTGCTGCCGGAACAGCCCCCCTGAAATGAAACGGGACCCAACAGCGTATATAGAAGCAGCGCCCGAGGTGTCGGCGCTAAATCTGCGCAGTCAGGAGAGTCAAATGAAATTCCACGCTATTGCGTCAGCAGGGGTGTTGTTCCTGGTATCCACGGCGGCTTTCGCCCAGGATTCCAAAGCTCCGCAGGGGGCCTCGAACAGCAAGGGAGAGCAGGCTTCCCAGGGTCCGTTCAGCACCTACAATAAAATCTTCTACGCCAGGATGAAAACCATCCTCGTCAGTTCCGCTGAAAAAATGCCCGAAGAAAACTACAACTTCAAGCCCACGGACGCCGTCCGCAGCTACGGCCAGATTGTCGGGCATCTAGCGGACGCCCAATATAATTTTTGCTCGATGGCACTCGGGGAGACGAATCCCGGCCTCAAAATCGAGGAGACCAAGACCACCAAAGCCGATCTCGTTGCCGCGCTCAAAGGTGCGCTCGCCTACTGTGACAAAGCTTATGACGGCGCGACGGATGCGTCCGGCGCGCAAATGGTGAAGATGTTCGGCATGGATATGCCCAAATTCGGTGTGCTGAACATTAACAACGCGCATGACATGGAACACTACGGCAATCTGGTCACCTACATGCGGCTCAAGAACATCGTTCCCCCGACGAGCGAACCGGCTCCGGCGGTACAGCCGAAAAAGTAGAAAAAGCAGCGGCACGGAGACAAGGAGTCAGTCACCAGTCACCAAATACCAGTCACTTCTTTGCCTTGTCTTGGCACTCTTCGCAATAGCCGCCGACTTCGGTACGGGAAACCGTGACTTTCATATGGAAGTCGCGAGCAATCTGTTGCTTCAGTTGCTCGTATAAACTGCTTTCGAATTCGCGGACCTTGCCGCAACGCAGGCAGGCCACGTGGATGTGATCCCGCGGCCCATGCGTTTCGTAGTAGTGCCGGTCGCCGCGAAGATGCAGCAAATCCAGCTCGTCGATCAACCCTTGCTTTTTAAGAAGATCAATCGTGCGGTAAACGGTAACCAGGTGAACGCCAGAGTCGATTTTCTGCGCGCGTTCGAGGATCTGGTCGACATCCAGATGCTGCTCCGCGGCGTCCATCACTTGCAGAATAACGCGGCGTTGGCGGGTCATGCGAATGCCGCGTGCAGCCACCGCCTGTTGAATCTTACCGGTTGTTTCGGCGGTATTGAGGCGCTCGCCGGTGGAAGCCCGGTGGGCAGGCGATGCAGCCATTTGTCTCTCCCCGCCTCTCTCGCGCAGGCCTAAGTATGGATCGGAAGAAACCGCGCCACGTCATTGTACATAACGTAGCCGAAGAGCACTAAGAGAAAGACCAGTCCAACCTGAACGAAGCGCTCCTTGAAGGCCAGGCTGAAATCGCGTCGCCGGATTCCTTCCAAAGCGAGAAGCAGAATGTTTCCGCCATCCAGTATGGGGATCGGCAAAAGATTCAAGACCCCCAGATTCAAGCTAATGATGGCCATCAAGTTGATCACCGCGTACGAGCCTTCCTGCACCGCTTGTCCGGCCTGGTCGATGATCCCCACTGGTCCGAGCAGCAGCTTTACAGACTGCTTGCCGGAGAAAAGCCTGCCGACCATTCCCAACATCTGCTTCAAGCCATACCACGTCGACACGGAAGCATTCTCCACGGCAGTGTTAAGGGTCATTTTCTTGTAAGACCAGCTCTCTTCTGCCCCCACTCCCAGCCGGAAATTCGACTTGCCATCTTCTCCGACAATGGCCTGCGGTTCGAGCTTCAGCGTCACCAGTTGGCCATCGCGATGCACCACGGTAACCAGCGGGTTGCCGTTGGAGCTCAGGATCATGTCCTTGAACTCCATCCAGCTCGTAATTTTTGTGCCGTTCACAGAAACAATTAGATCTCCGCGCTTCATCCCGGCGCGTTGTGCTCCCATGCCGCGAATCGGCTGGGTGATTTTAGGAACCACCATCGGGTAATGCCCGGGAGCGTCCGCCTGAATCAAATCCTTGCCGCTTGCCTCAACCTCGCGCGTTGTTCCTTGGTGCTCCACGGTCACTCGATAACTACTCTCGGGCCGCAGCTCACCGAATGCCTCATCCAGCTTTTCCCAAGTCGGCGTGTCTTTGCCATTGAATGCCGTGATTCGATCGCCGATGGCCACGCCGGCCTTCGCCAGCGGGTCATTTGCTTTCATCACTGCTATGACCGGCGGTTTGTCCAGGTACGATGGATAAGGGAGGCCTTTGATCCAAAAGAATCCGCTGAGCAGCAGCAGAGGCATAATCAAGTTCACCGTGGGGCCCGCCACGGAGATTAGCGCCCGTTGCCAGCGCGGCTTGCTCATCAATTCGTCGGATGCACCGGTCGGCGCCACGTCAGCGGAGTCAATCTCCGAGAGATCCTGTCCCGCCATGCGCACGTAGCCGCCGAACGGAAGCGCGCTTACCCGGTAATCCGTCGCTCCACGCTTCCAGCCGAAAAGCCGCGGCCCGAAGCCGATGGAAAATACATCCACGCGCACCCCAAAGACTCGCGCAACGATAAAATGTCCCAACTCGTGGACCAGAATCATCAGGCCCAGGACTAGAACGATGCCAAGAATCGTATTCATATGCTCTGGCTTCTCCGCCTTCTCCCTTTACGATGCTGCCGCGGCCGTGACCGCCAGCCGCTCTACTTCTTCCCTCGCCATTCGACGCGCTTCGGCATCCGCCGAAAGCACATCCTCCATCTTCTCAAATCGCATGCGCGGTGTGCGACCGAGCACGCGCTCTATTACTTCTGGGATACCCAGGAACGGAATCCGCCGTTCAAGGAATGCTGCGACAGCAATCTCATCCGCGGCATTCAGGGCGCACGGCAGTGCACCGCCCTTTTTCATTGCTTCCCGGGCCAGACGCAGGCAAGGAAATCGTCTTGTCGAAGCCTTCGCAAAATCCAAACGCTTCAACTTCGCCCAATCCAGGGCCACCTGATTTGATGCGACCCGCTCTGGATAGGTTAGCGCATATTGGATGGGCATGCGCATGTCCGTTGGTCCAAGTTGCGCTAAAACGGAACCGTCCACGAATTCCACCATGGAATGGACCGTGGACTGCGGATGGATCACGACATCGATTTGGTCCGGGCGCATGCCGAAGAGCCAGCGTGCTTCGATGATTTCGAATCCTTTGTTCATCATCGTGGCCGAATCAATGGTGATGCGGTTTCCCATGCGCCAGTTGGGATGCGCCAGCGCCTGTTCAATCGTGACGTTCGCCAGCGCGGCCAGCGGCGTCTTTCGAAACGGACCGCCCGACGCGGTCAGCACCAGCCGCCGCACTTCTCCGCGAGTTCCGCCACGCAAGCATTGATGCACGGCATTGTGTTCGCTATCGACGGGCAGCAGTTCGCGTCCGGCTTTTTTTGCCGCGGCCATCACCAATTCGCCCGCTGCGACGAGAACCTCTTTGTTCGAAAGCGCGACCGTCTTCCCCAGCTTCACCGCCTCGTAAGTCGCCTCCAGCCCAACGACTCCCACCGCCGCCGAAACGACAATGTCCGCTTTCGAATGCGTCCCGACCGCTAGCATTCCCTCGCGGCCGTGGTGAATCTCCGGGAACGGCGTGATTCCCTTTTCGCGCAGCAACCGCGACAACTCATCGGCCCGCTGTGGATCTCCCACGGAGACGACTTCCGGATGGTGTCGCTCAATCTGGCCGATCAACTCTTCCAGGTTGGCCCCCGCCGCCAGCGCAACCACACCAAACCGCTCGGGCAGCGTCTCCACGACTGACAGGCATTGCCGCCCAATCGAACCGGTCGAACCCAAAATGGCTAGCTGTTTCAAGCAGTCCTTCGTGGAGTGCGGCGGCTTGCCGCCGCGTTTCCGTCCTCTAGTCCCGCCGAAAGGAGTCCCCTGACCTACGACTGCGGAGAGTAGATCAATATCCAATAATACCAGACAACCGGAATGGCAAGGATGAGCGCGTCGATTCGGTCAAGCACGCCGCCATGCCCAGGCAGAATACTCCCGGAATCCTTGATCCCCGCGCTCCGCTTATACGCCGATTCGAGAAGGTCGCCAACTTGCCCCGCCACGTTCCCCACGGCCGCCATCGCCAGAAGATGCGGAAGCGGCACTGTCATGAAGCGAGCAAAAATGAAACCGACGACCAGCGAGCCAATGAAACTCGCGACCGTTCCCTCCCACGTTTTCTTAGGGCTCAGATGCGGCGCCAGTTTGTGTCTGCCAATGGACCGGCCCACGAAATAAGCCGCAGTATCTCCCATCCAGGTCACGACCAACACAAAAAGCAACAGTAGCGGGCCATGGGTCCGAAGCCCGTGAAGGGAGATCGTGTAGGACAACGGGAAAGCAACGAGCAGGAGGCCGCTGGCGCTTATCCCTGCAGCAGGCAGCGTTTCAACCAGCGGCCGCTTCGTAAAGAGCGTAATTGCCGCGACGCCAAGCACGAAGACGAAGAAGGCTACTTCCGATGGCGGGTACATTCGAACCAGCAGCCATACCAGGCGTCCCGGATACCCGACGTCGCCATATTCACTCCAGCGTGTAACAGTTGAAAGCCACTGCATAAACCATTGCAGATACAAGATTAGGAGAGCGCAAGTCGCTGTCCAGAACCGATACGCGCGATGCCCAATAGCTTCGCCAAGAGCGAAATACTCGAAGAGCGCCAGCAGTGTTACCAATCCAACTGCCAGCGCCATAATCGCCGTCGAGCCCCACAACACAATCCCGACGACAAACGGAATCAGCACCGCGGCCGTCGCCACCCGCTTCCAAGTCATAGAAATGGAATCCCCTGAGAAATCGCAGGCATCATCTCATCATATCGAGAGCAATAAATCACGCGTGCGGTAGGACAGACATTCCTGTCTGTCCGAATTTTTGAATCGCGGGACACGCCCAACTACAGCCGATGGTTAGTCACCACTCGGGCAGATGAAACGGATACTGTTGCCATCGGCGTCCTTCACATACATTTCTCTCGTGCCCCAGGTCTGGTCAACCGGTCCGGTGTCAATTCGGACGCCGTTCTCGGCCAGTTCCGCGTGAAGCGCATCCACGTCCTCCACCTCGAAGCGCACCACGCCGCCGCAAACTCCGTCACCCGAAAATGAAGAAATGTGCAGCCACGCATTGTCGCGCACCAGCCCCATATAACAGGGGTCCGCTTTGCTTTCATCCGCGCGATGGGCAAATTCCCGCCGGAAACCCAGCCGCTTGCAATAGAAGTCTTCCGCTGCAGCCGAGCTACTAACATGAAGGACAGGAATCGCAAGCTTCAACAAAGGGCACCTCGTGGGCGTTGACTTGGCCGTGCGTACCGCATAAGTCTCCTAAAGCGGTCTAACTTTAGACCAGCGAATAAGCCACGATAAACGTGCGGCTAAATCCAGTGCTGCGGATGATCTGCGACCACGTGCAACGGGAGTGCGTGCTTGCGTCAGCGCTCGAGAATTTCCTTGTAGGCATTAATCGCGACCTTTTTGGGTTTACGATCCAAAACGAAGGTGTAAGTCTTGGAGGAATTGCCGGCAATGCCCACCTGCGTGAGCCGCACCATGCCATCTCCAAAATCAGCGAAGATCGGAACAAACATAGCGAAATTTTCGTCAACCTCACTCTGGGTGATTTCCGCCTGGACTTTGAATTTGCCGCCTTCCGCCGGCTGGATTTCATACTTAAAGCTGTAACGCGGCACCTGGGTACCCCAGACCCACTCTCGAAAAAACCAATCCAGGCGCCCATTCTGCTGCAGGTCCATCTTCTTGGTCATGTGCTTTTCAGCGACGGCCTTGAAAGATTCGGTGGAAGCGGGAGTGTCCCGGTGACGTTCCATGAAATCGTGCATCATGTCGATGAAAGCTTGATCGGGCTCGCCACCGGAGCCGATATCCGCGCGCATCAGGGATCTCAGCATGGACAAAACGTAAGCGCCCTTGGAATAAGTTACTCCCTGATACGCTTGCCCGGAGCGTGGAGAAATGAGCCGGATTCCCAGCCACAGCGGGCCAGCATCGTTCGGTGAAACGCCGAAATTGTTTTTTTCCAGGATGCGGACGCGCTGGCGTTCCCAGAACTCGATGTAGTCTTTCTGCCACTTCGGTCCCACGGCTCGCTGCAGAAACAATGCCGCCGCAAACTCCGCAAAACCTTCCGAAAGCCACTGGTCGTGATAGGAGGCCCAGCCGGCGCCGTGTCCAAACCACTGATGCGCCACCTCGTGCGGCGTGACTTCCTGGACGAACCCTGTAAATTTCGCATCAATATGCCCAAACAACATCCATCGCTGGGTCGAATCGATGTACGCTGAAATCGGCAAATACACCAGATTGGGCCACGATTGGCCGAAGCTGAAGTTCGGTTGTTCGGTGATGTAAATGTTTTCGTAAGGACCTTTCCCGAAATACAGCGTGCACACCTGCATCTGGGCGCGAGCCTGATCGAGCGCGTATTTTGTCATGGCGCCGGGGGCCATGCCGCCGAGCGCGCTACTTTCAAAACGCCTCAAGCTGTCCGGCAAGTCCGCCAAATAGTACCCGGAGATCTCGTAGTGGGTGATGGAATCGGGGAAGTCGATTTTCGTGTATTTCCCGTAGTTGAAGCCCGCGACGGCGATCGGCACCGGGGTTACCCAGTGGGTCACGGCAAAGCCGGCTTCGGTGTGTTGCCCTTCGAGCTTGCCCACGCTGATCAACACATTCGAAGGCGGAACCTTGAATGTGAGATCGTACAGCGATTTTTCCCCGAAGCCGTTCAGGTTCGGATACCACGATTCCCGCGCTCCGATGTAGTAACTTCCGCCGCCTGCGTTGGACAACACTTTGTCGCCGCCGTATTCCACGGTGATCGAATGGATTTGACCCATCGCCGGGGCTTCGTCGAGAACGGCATAGAAGGAGCCGTCTTCCTTTCTGTTCTCCTGAATGAAATGCAGGTCCTGGCCGCCCTCGCCGGTTACTCGCGTAACGCGCAACGTGGGAAGCAGCCCGAATTTCAAAACGCGTTCGCCGGGGACCAGCGGCTCATACGCGATCGTCGCCCGGCTGAATAGGTGATCGTTCTTCCCGATTACCGTTTCGATGTTGTACCGGCGCGTGGCGAACAGCCGCTTTTCCTGTTGCGAACTTGCAGTGTGGGCCAGCAGCTCGGATTTCAAGTGTTGGAAATACCAGATGCCGTCGTCCATTCCACCGCCGTTGCAATTGACCAGCGCGACTTCCTCGGGCGAATCGATCTGCGGAATGGCGCCCACTCGCATGCGCATGAAAAAACGCAGGTCCTTGTGAGGCGTGCCGTGCATGTAGGCGTTGAAAAACGGAGGGTGTTTCGGATTATAGATGGCGGCGAGCACGTCGGCGTCCACATTGTCGATCGTTTCGCTCTCGAGGAACGCTTGGGTCAAACCTTCGGGTAACTCGTGGCGGTGGCGAACTTTCTCTTTCCAATGCTGAAACGCGGTGGAGGCTTCGGCAGGCGTATCCGCTCTGGTTGCAAGCGTCGCGGTGAATTGCGAAAACTGATCGGGGGAGAAACGAAACACCACTTCGGCGAAGTCTTCCTCGGCGGTCGAACCGCCGGTGCGCCGCACCATCTCGTTGGTGTCGAGGGTGGCGATGGGTTTAAGCGTGAAATGTCCCTGGCCGACGAAAACCGCCCCGGTTTGGAATTTGCTAACCGGCTCCAAGAGAGTAATCGTTCCGGATTTCAACTCGAAGGTTCCGACATCCATCGGCAGGGTGAAATTCTCGCAGCGGAACGTGTCGGCTAATCCGGCGTTGCGCAAGTGGCGGTAGACGGGCTCTGAATTCGCGAACGCCGTGCTCCTTTCGTTGACGGTGACACTGGTTTGCTGCGCGGCGATCGTCAATTTCAGCACTAGATCCGCAATGCCGTGCAGGTCAACCGCGGTAACAAGGTCGTCGAAGCCCTCTTTGGCAACGCGGACGGAATATTTTCCGGCATCCAAATTGGGCGCGACGAACTTGCCGGATTCATCGGAGCTAAGGACTAGCGGCTGTGCCAGGTTGCCGCCGGTGATCTCGATGCGCGCCGCGATGACGACTCCGCCCGACGGATCTTTAACCGTACCAGATAGCGTGTCTGCCCGCAGTTGGGCGGCGAGTCCCAGGCAAATCAGGGCCAGTATCGATAGATGGAAAAAATAAGATCGGCCCGGATGCCAAGTCATAGAAATGGAATCCCCAGAGAAGTCGCTCCCCCATCTCATCACATAAAGAGGAATAAATCACGCACGAGAAGCCGGACAGACATTTACCTGCGGGAAGCGTCCTGGCTTGCTAGCGGTGAGTTACGCCACGGGCCAGCGGCGGTTCAACCAGCGCGAGATGGCAGCACCAGTGATAGCGGACCCGTCAAGCCATCTAAAAATGTAACCCTAGCGCTGCCCGTCGAGCCATTTGATATGTAACCGTAGAAGGCTTGTTGTTGTTGTGGCTGTGGGAAAGTGGGAATCTCGCGGTTTGTGCGAGATTTCCAAGCGGAGTGGAAAAGCCTGCCTTTGGGCTTTTCCACGCAGCGTCTTTTCCACAGCCTTTTCGCCGACCACTTTTGGCCTGGCTGGACTCGAGGTTCTCTTGTGCTTTCGGGCTCAGCCGCCGGTTCGCCAGGCGGTAAATCCGTTCAAGTTTCCTGTCGATGACTTTTGCTAACTGAAACGGATCGAGAGATCTTCGCAGTTCTTTCAGAATGGTTAGTTGTGCCGTATCCCCCTGCTTCGATGCC
>Ga0209527_1000348_pt1 | contig 10339 bp, 9 predicted proteins | sample JacPinW_OM2H0_M2_FD_187968 | JGI IMG/M metagenome (GOLD analysis project Ga0209527, IMG submission 187968) | Forest soil microbial communities from Algoma, Ontario, Canada - Jack Pine, Ontario site 1_JW_OM2H0_M2 (SPAdes) (version 2) | ecosystem: Environmental > Terrestrial > Soil > Boreal... | reverse complement strand
CGTAATCGATTTGGATTGATTCCCGGTAGTTTGTTTTCTCGGAGCCGACGAGCTGGTAAGTCGGATTCGGTTCCGTCCCGCCGCAGTAACCGACCGTGGTCTTGATCACGCCCGGCGCTTTGTCGAACGCCGGCTGAATGCACCAAAAACAACCGCCCGCGAAAACAGCCGTCTTGGTTGCGCTGGGCGAACTTTGAGCCGGCGAAAGATCGACAACGAGCGCCAGACACGCTCCGACCAAGAGATAAATAAGTTTCATACCGTTGATCTTAGACAATCTCGTCGAAGACGCGTTGCGAAATACCCCTTTTTCTCTTGCCAGCCGCTGGGGCGAACTGCCATAAGCCTACGTCTTCAACCAATAGGAGGTTCACTATGGCTAAAACACTTGGAATGCTTTTTGGTATCGTCTTTTTGGCTGTCGGCGTCCTCGGGTTCGTTCCCGGAGTTACGACCACCGGTCCGGATGGGATGCCAATGCTGCTTGGCATCTTCATGGTCAATACTGCGCACAGCATTGTGCACATTGCCTCGGGCGCAATCTTCCTCATTGCTTCAATGTCAGGAGCAGGAGCCGCCCGTTTGTGGTTCCAATTATTCGGAATTATCTACGCGATCGTCGCCGTCCTCGGATTCATGACTCCGAACGGAATGTTGCTCGGGATGATTTCAAACAATCCCGCCGACACTTACCTGCATGTCGGGCTCGCGGCCGCGATGTTGCTAATCGGTTTCGCTACCCCGAAACAAACCGCGTAGCTCGTTCGCGATCCAATTTTAGCCGTTGCGAAGTTGAATCGTCTCGCAACGGCTCCATTCTTATTCCGTGATCGAACTGATCCCGGAGACATACGTCGCACCTCTCGATCCTCTCGCGATCTTTGGACGCACGGCGCCGCTGCACGTCGATCTTGGCTGCGGTGACGGCTCGTTCTTGTGCGAACTGGCGCAACGTCATCCGAATAAGGATTTTCTCGGCATTGATCGATTGGTAGGGCGGGTTGCAAAGGCATGCCACAAAGCGGCTGCACTGGAAAATGTCCGCATATTGAATGTCGAAAGTTCTTACGCCGTCGGTTACTTGCTCCCCGAAAGATCGGTCGAAACATTTTATCTGCTCTTCCCCGATCCCTGGCCAAAACGCCGACATCAGCGCCGGCGTATCGTCAAAACCGACTTTCTCAATGCAATTCACCGCGCGCTCGCCGATGACGGCGTTTTCCGGATCGCTACTGATCAGTTGGATTATTTTGAGAAGATTCGCGCCGTTGTGCGAAATCAGTCCGACTTTGCCATTCTCGATATTGAGGATGCCGATCTTCCACGAACCAAATTTGAACGACGATTTAGCGCGCTCGGCGCGCCGATTTACCGATTGGTACTGCGAAAAATCTCGTCGGTAAGATAGGCTCGCCCCTGCCAACCGCTCTCGCCGAACTCCAGCTCCACCGCGCCGGTCTCATCTTGGCGAAAAAGTTTGATGCCGCGCGCTTGGACCCGCTCCGACCACTCATCCGGGATTCGCTCCTGTTGTGGAAAATCGCGCGACGTCGCCACGATTAATCGCGGTTGCACGGCGTCGAGAAAATTGTCCGAGCCGGAATTACCCGAATGGTGCTGTCCTTTGACCAAAATATCGCTGCGCAAATCAACTCGTGACCCGAGCAACGATTTTTCCGTCGCGTCGCCGCTGTCGGACATAAACAAAATCTTTGCCGGTCCAACGAATAGCTGGACCACGAAAACTTGATCGTCAGCGATGGTCGCAGCGAAGTCCGATGGTGGAAACAAGATTCGACCGTTTACGTCGGAAGAAATGAAAAAATCCTCGCCCGCTTTCAGATTGAGGAGGTTCACTCGACGAGTTGGAAAAGTTTCACGGAGCCGCCGATGAACCGTTGAGCGGTCGGCCGCCGGGTTGTCGATCAAAACTGTCGGAACCAAGTCACGCAACAGATTTTCCGTGCCACCGATGTGGAGCGAGTCCCCGTGAGTCAGTAAAAGTCCGTTGATTCGATTGATCCCCGCCGCGTGTAAATACGGCCGAAGCACCCGCTCGTAATCACGGCCGCTACCGCAATCAAAAAGCCAGTTCGTACTCGGGCAGCGAAGATGGACGACCGCACCCGCGCCAACATCCAGAACCGTGATTTTTGCGCGTAGTTTTTTCGGCCAACCGGGTTCGGCAACGTAATAATGGCTTCCCGGCAGCTGCGCGAACCATTGAACGAATGCGATCACCGCCGTCGCGAGCGACCAGTTGGCATTGTTGAAAAGGAGCGACACTCCAGCAGCAATCGGCGCGACCACCAGCGACAGCAGCGCGATCGCTAAAATGAAAAATGCGATCGGCACCACGAGCAGATTCGCGAAAAGTGAGCTTGGCGTGATCAGATGAAAATACCAAAGGATCAGCGGCAACGAACCGAGCCACGCCGCCAACGAAACTGAACCGCCGCGGCAAACCCACTCGTAGCCGACTCCAATCATGCGCCGCGAACCACTTACGAGTCGCCGCGGCAGGAATGGATCGGGCGCGCCAAGCGGTCGAAGCCGTCCCGAAAGCGGATCAGCCAATAAAATAATTCCGCCCACGACCGCGAACGACAGCTGAAATCCAGTTGAGAAAAATTCGTTCGTGTTCCAGGAGAGAAGAAAGAATGCCGCCGCGGCCAGACTATTTAACGCGAACACTTTTCGTTCGAAGAAAAAGCCACCGAGCAGAACCGAACTCATCACCGCAGCCCGAATGCTGGAAACATGCAGACCCGTGATGGCTGCATAAAAAAGCAACAGCGGAATAATGAGCGCCGTCGCCGATTTGCGGGAAAGCCGGGCCACCATTGCGAGGATCCACAAAAGACGAGCCACGATTCCGACGTGCAGACCAGCAACAGCGAAAAGATGAAGCGTTCCTGTTTGTTGAAACGGTTCTTCGATGTCTTCCGGCGTCTGATGACGCAAACCGAGAGCAATGCCGCTCAGGAAATTCTGCACTTGCGGCGAATCGTCGAGTCCGCGACAAATCGCATTCTGCATCCAGGCGCGCGACCTTTGCGCTGCGCGCAGAACCGGATTGCCAACGCCGCGTTTCAGCAAGACGCCGTCTTCCGGATAGCGAACAAAGAGACTTCGTCGGACATCCTGGCGCGCGAGATAAGAATGCATATCGAACTCGCCCGGATTGCGTGGCGGCGCGATCGGCTCCGCTATTCCAAACAGTTTCAGTTCATCGCCGAATTCGGGACTGCCGCGCGAGCGCGCGAGCAACGTCGCGTTGGTCGGCCGCGTTTTACCTTCGAACTCGATTGATTCAAGCTTGAACAGAAACGTCGCGAATCCGTTCGGCGCCACCTTTGGTTCCGATATGATGAACCCGATCGCGCTGACGACGCGTGGGCGTTCGCCCAGATCAGTCGCCAGCCGCAGGCCCGCTGTATCGCCAGTTCGAAAATTGTGGAGCAAAAAGAAACCGGCGCCGACCAGAAGGTATGTCGATGTTAAGCTCGGCCGGCAGAAGAGCACGATTGCTAGGAACACGAATGTGATCGCGGCAAGCGACCATCGAGACGCTCCGATCGGAAACAAATCTGCAACGATAATTCCAACCGCGGCCATCAACGCGAGGCCGACAAAGGGTTGCCGGGGGGCATTCATCGCAAAAGGGAGAACTCGTCCGTTACGTTATACGGCGTCTGACCCGCGAAGTTCCGGTTTTCAGATAGGGGCGAATACGCTCCCAGCTAGTGCATCCGATAGTGTTACCCTTCGGAAGACGTTTGCCTCAACGCTAGACGCTTTTGAGGCAAGTGGATTGGCCTCAATCGCCCGCGCAAGGTGCATAATTTCGCGCCCGTCGTATTTTCCGGTCGTGCAGGACCTTTTCGAAGAGGAAGATGTCGATCTTGCGGCGGTGAACAAAGCTGCGCCGCTAGCTACGCGAATGCGGCCGCGGTCGCTCGATGAATTTGCCGGCCAGGAACATATTCTCGCGCCCGGAAAATTGCTGCGCCGCGCGATTGAAGCCGACCGTTTGCCGTCGGTGATTTTGTCGGGACCGCCTGGCACCGGTAAAACGACGCTCGCTCACATCATCGCCGACATGACCCACGCCAAGTTCGTCCGATTGAGTGGCGTCGAGAGCAACGTCGCCGAAATGCGGCGCGCGATCGCCGCCGCCACGAATCGGATCCGAACTTCAGGTCAGAAAACAATTCTCTTCATCGACGAGATCCATCATTTCAACAAAGCGCAGCAGGACATTCTGCTGCCCGATGTCGAAAGCGGGAATCTGCGATTGATCGGCGCGACCACTTACAATCCGTTTTTCTACGTCAACAGTCCCCTCGTCTCGCGCTCCCAGGTTTTTCAACTCGAACCACTACGCGTCGAAGAACTCGAAGAGTTGATTGATCGCGCATTAGCCGACAAAGAACGCGGACTCGGCAATTACAAAGTGAAGATCGACAAGGCCGCGAGAAAACATTTGGCCAAGCTGAGCGACGGCGACGCGCGCAAATGTTTGAACGCGCTCGAAATTGGTGTGATGACCACGCCGCCAGAAACTGTAGCGGCGGTCTATGACCGCCGACAAAAAAAGACCGGCGCTGACACAGCGCCGCTACAGCAGCCGGTGATTCATTTCACCATTGCGGTCGCCGAGGAAAGCATTCAGCAAAAGGCGATCGTGTATGATCGCGCCGGCGACGCGCACTACGACACGATCAGCGCGTTTATTAAGAGCATGCGCGCGTCCGACGAAAAAGGCGCGATGTACTGGCTCGCGAAAATGCTGCACGCCGGCGAAGACTTTCGTTTCATCGCGCGCCGGATTGTCATATTCGCGAGCGAAGATGTTGGCCTAGCCGATCCGGAAGCGTTGCCGCTCGCCATTGCCACCCAGCAAGCAGTCGAATTTGTCGGATTGCCCGAAGCAAAGATTCCGCTCGCCCACGCCGTCGCTTACATGTGCCGCACCAAGAAAAGCCGCGAAGCTTACGACGCGTTAAACGAAGCCACCGAAAAAATCGAAGCGGAACAAACCAAACGCGTCCCCGAAAATCTCAAGAACAAACACTTCCCGGTTAATCCGGAGAGCTAATCGCTGTCATCCTGAGCGGAGCGAAGGACCTCCCACAAGCTCGAGCGTCACACAAGTCAGCTAGCGTGATCGCCGCTTCGACTGTGAGGTTCCGCGCTCCGTTCGGAATGACTCCGCTACCGCATCGGGAATATTCGGTCGAGCGCCCGATTCGTAATTACCTCCGTGCTTCTTCCCCGCAGCGTCGAAAGCGGCCCATAACTCATTTTTTATAAATAGCCCGACTTTGGTTTCACTTGTATTCCACTCGATCCGAATATCCTCTTTTGCCGAAATCTGTCTGCTTTCTGGTAATGTGAATCGCATCAACAACCATGTCCGCTTTAGAACGTCGTTGATCGTACAAGTAGAAATAGGCTGTCTCGCCATCGCCTTCGAACACGCCAGCTAAGTCGCCCAAAGAACGAACGCTACTGTCGAAAATCTTCGCGTTCAGAACGGCTAACCTTCGAACTTCGTCGCGACGAGAGTTGCGTTGTGGCCGCCGAAGCCGAATGAGTTGTTCATGATTACGCGCACTTTTTTTTCTTTCGCTTTGTTGGGCGTGTAATCGAGGTCGCACTGCGGATCTGGATTTTCCAGATTGATCGTCGGCGGGATGACGCCGTCGCGAATCGCTAATGCGCACGCCGCCATTTCCATTGCGCCGGCGCCGCCTAACAAATGGCCGGTCATCGATTTGGTGGAACTGATTGAAACTTTGTTCGCGTTCGCGCCAAAAACTTTTTTGATCGCCTGGGTTTCGCTGATGTCGCCGAGACCGGTGGAAGTGGCGTGGGCGTTGATGTAATCGACGTCGCCGGGCGAGATCTTCGCGTGATCGAGCGCCTGTTGCATGGCGCGCGCGGCGCCTCCGCCGTCTTCCGGCGGCGCGGTCATGTGGTAGGCGTCCGCCGAAAGTCCGTAGCCGGTGAGTTCGCAATAAATTTTCGCGCCGCGCTTCTTCGCATGTTCGAGCTCTTCGACAATGGCAATGCCCGCGCCTTCGCTGATGACGAAACCATCACGGTCACGATCGAACGGTCGCGACGCGCGCTCCGGTTCGTCGTTGCGCTTGCTGAGCGCTTTCATCGCGGAAAAACCGGCGAGACCCAGTTCGACGATCGCGGCTTCGGAACCGCCGGCGACAAAAATATCGGCGTCGCCGAATTTAATCATGCGCCACGATTCGCCGATGGAGTTATTGGAAGTCGCGCAAGCGGTAACGATGCACATGTTGGGACCGCGCAAACCGAACTCCATCGAGATCAGGCCGCTGGCCATGTTGCTGATGAGCATCGGAATGGTAAACGGGGACACGCGCCCCGGCCCTTTGTTCATCAACACGCTGAACTGGTCTTCGAGCGTTTTCAGTCCGCCGATGCCGCTGCTGACGATCACGCCGAAGCGATCGTGATTCACCTTCTCCAGGTCGACGCCGCTGTCCTGAATCGACATCTTGGCCGCGGCCATGGCCAGTTGAGCGAAACGATCCGTGCGACGGACGTCTTTGGCGTTGTTGAAGAAGTTTTTTGGCTCAAAATCCCGTACTTCACCCCCGATTTTGCAATCGTAGTTCGCGGTGTCGAAGGCTTGAATCCGGCCGATGCCGCTTTTGCCTTCAACGAGATTTTTCCAAAACGCCTCGAGATCATTTCCGAGGGGAGTGACAACGCCAAGGCCGGTAATCACAACTCTACGGTTATTGTTCATTTAATGATTTAACGATTTAGTGAATTAGCGATTGAAATCATTGAATCACTGATTCGCTCATTCGTTAAATGTTTAACGCGTGCCCATGCCGACGTTTTGGACGGCCTGAAAAAGTTTTCCTTCAGTTTTGATCGACGGCGCGATGATAATCTCAGTCTGTTGAAACTCGGCGATGTTGCGCGCGCCAACGTTGCCCATGCAAGTCGTGATCGCGCCGACGAGATTTTGGCTTCCATCATCAACTTCCGCCGGGCCGAAAAGAATCTGCTTGAGCGAGCCGGTGGTGCCGACCTTGATCCGGGTGCCGCGCGGGAGATTCACGTGCGGGGTCGCCATGCCCCAATGATAACCGGCGCCAGGCGCTTCTTGAGCGCGAGCGAACGCGCTGCCGACCATGACCGCATCCGCGCCGCAAGCGAGCGCCTTGCAAACGTCGCCGCCCCTGCTCATGCCGCCGTCGGTGATGATCGGGACGTAACGCGAAGTCTTTTTGAAATAAGCGTCGCGCGCCGCGGCGCAATCGACTGTGGCGGTCACTTGCGGTACGCCAAGACCGAGCACGCCGCGCGAAGTGCAAGCTGCTCCGGGACCGACACCGACCAGAACGCCGGCGGGGCCGCATTCCATGATTTCTAATGTGACGTCGTAGCCAACGGTGTTACCGACAATCACCGGGATGCGCATGTCGCGACAGAATTTTGTCAGGTCGAGCGATTTGTATTCGGTCGAAATGTGGCGCGCGGTCGAGACCGTGCTTTGGACAACATAGACGTCGGCGCCGGCTTCCTGCGCGATCGGGCCAAACTCGGCGGCGCGTTGCGGAATGGAACTGACGGCGGCGATCCCGCCCTCATCTTTGATTTGTTTCACGCGCGCCGCGATCAGATCGGGTTGGACCGGTTCCTGATAAATTCGTTGCAGCAGCGACGTGAGCTCAGATTTGTCGGTATCGACAACTTTTTGGAGAACTTCCTGCGGATTTTTATAGCGCGTCTGCACGCCTTCGAGATTTAAGACGGCCAAGCCGCCGAGCTTGCTCATGGCAACGGCGAAGCGCACATCGACAACTCCATCCATGGCGCTGGCCAGAATCGGAATTTTCAACTCGAGCGGGTCGGCGTTTTTTCGCGGGAGACGAAACGCAATGTTGACTTCGTTAGGATTGATCGTGACGCGCCCGGGCACGAGCGCGATCTCGTCGAACCCGTAGGTCACGCGCGCTTTTCGATTTCGGCCAATCCACATTCCCATAATTAAATTTGCTCCATTCTAAATCTTTCGTTCAAGCTGCCGCAGCGCGGACAGCGCGGGAGTAACGTCGCGGTTCGATCCTCAAACTCGAACGCGCAAATCACACACCGTAACCGATAGCGCAATGCACGTCGCTCACGCCGGCGCCGGTTCCACTCACCTACTATCCAGAGAAGGAAAATCGTGGCAAGGGAAAGGAGCAGATAAAGTGTGACCAGCGCGGCGAGACTGACTCGAATCACGGCGCGGGTGGGGGTTTTGCGCCCGGCTCCACGATATCGTTTCCCCACTCGACCGTGGCGATTCCCCAGACGAGCGAGTCGCCGGCGGATGTCGATCTTCCAGGAAAACGGCAGAGCGTGAGGTGTTCTCTCGCCTGTTCGTCCAAAGCCGCGTCACCGGATGACGTTAAACTAAAACAATAAAGGATTGCGCCTCCCGCATCGACCGCGATCCGAAACTGCGCATTTTGCGGCGGCTCGCGAGTGGAGCTCTTGAAATTTGTTGGAACCAAACTTGGCTGACCGAGTGGATCCAGTTCGTTTGAAAAAGTCACTTTGGTTGGAGCTACTCCGATCGGTTTCGGTGGCGCTCGAAGTGGCGCGGGAACCGGCCCGGGTGGTTGTGCGCTCGGAACTCGAAGATCGACAGTCAACGGCGGAGCCTGCTGCAAAACTGGTTCACGCGCGAAATAAGAAGGAATATGCTGAACCTTTCCCAAGAGATAGCGTCTGGCCTCAGGCGCTTTCCGGGTCGTTGACGCGAGCGCCGGATCCTCAGCGTCGATCCAGCGAAGAAGCGTGGCCCCTTGTTCGGAATTGGCGCTGATCAAATTCACTCGCTGCGGCGCGGGAGTAAGCGAAACGGTTGGAGGATAGACAACTTGAAAAAGATAAAAGCCGGCAGCATGCGCCGCGAGCGATGCGATGAGAAAACCAACGATCGCGAGATTGCGACCGCGCGGTGCTTCCCAGTTAAAAAGCAACGACGCGGTGGTGGAAGCGTTCATTTCGGAGAAGCGCCCGCCAATGAAACGGATGAAATTCCGTGTTCGAGCGCGGCATTGGTCACGGCGACAACCAGCTCGTAGGGCGTCTGGCGGTCAGCCTTAATAATAAGCGAGCGATTTTCACGCTTGGCCGCATCAAGCAACGGCCCGAGCCGCTCGAGCGAGATCTTCTGGTCCCGAAAATAAATCGCCGGCACCGCACCGCCGGTGATGCTGATGATTTGCTGGTTCTGCTGCGCGCCGAGCAGGAATGGAGAGGCCGGCGCCGAGATCGCGATTCCCGGTTGCAAAACGAAATTCGAGCTCAGGAGCAAAAAGAAGATGAGGAGAAACACCACATCGATGAGTGGGAACACGACCAGCCAGCCGAAATTGTATTCCTTGGTCCGGCTCAGCTTCATCCCGAGAGCGATTCTCGATCTAACGATCGCGATGCGCTTCCCGCGGACCGGTCACTGTTTCAGGCGATTGCTGAAAACTGATGATGCCGGTGAGCGCTTCGCTGTCCTTCAACATGTGCACGATCTCGATGCCGGCGCGTTCCATTTCGTGAAGCATCGTGTTCACGCGTGATGAAAGATAGCTGTAGGCGACAAATGTCGGGGCGGCGACGACAAGGCCGGCCGCAGTGGTCAGCAAACTCTTGTAAATGCCCCCGGAAAGTTCGGTGACAGTGGCGTAGCCGCCGTGGGAAGCAATCGTTCCAAAGGCGTCGATCATTCCGGCAACAGTGCCGAGCATACCGAGTAACGGCGCCAGAAAAGCGAGCGTCGCCAAAACACCAAGAAAACGTTCCAGCTTCGGAACCTCCAGCTGCCCCGCTTCCTGGACGATTTCGCGCAGCTCCGATCTGGACATGTCGTGCCGCAAAAGCGCGGCATGAATAACCCGCGCGACCGGACCCGGGGTACCGGCCGATTCGTGCAAAGCTTCGGCAAAGTTCCGGCGTTGGACCAAATTGGAAAGTCCTTTTAGAAATTCGCCGACGTGAATGGTAGCGCGATGGAGATAGAAAAAGCGCTCGAGGAAGACCGCGATGGCGATGATGCTGCAGGCCAGAATCGGCCACATGAGCAACCCGCCCTTCTGAATGTAGTCAATCATGGGGGCAACCTTCTTAGCTCTTTTTCCGAGCAGGAGCAAGCTGTCATGGTTCTAATTCGCTCTGCCTTGCCCTTAGCTTGGTAACAATATACTTGACGCACCTAGAGGATGGGTGTCCTTTCGAGGCGTGACATACCGGTCTGTACTATTTCGAAATCTCAGATTGACCGTGCTGGCGCTAA
>Ga0209527_1000347_pt1 | contig 10346 bp, 6 predicted proteins | sample JacPinW_OM2H0_M2_FD_187968 | JGI IMG/M metagenome (GOLD analysis project Ga0209527, IMG submission 187968) | Forest soil microbial communities from Algoma, Ontario, Canada - Jack Pine, Ontario site 1_JW_OM2H0_M2 (SPAdes) (version 2) | ecosystem: Environmental > Terrestrial > Soil > Boreal... | reverse complement strand
AATATATTCCATTAAATATTATAGAAATAAAACAAAATATAATTTTTAGTGGTTTATTTTTAAAAGATAAAAAAGAAGTATTTATAAAATTTTTATCTAAGTTGTATCCTATCTCTTCTGATGATAATAAAAATCCAGATAATAATATTATTCCTAATATTATTATAACTGATGAAAACAATGAAATTAATAATAATAATAATGATAATGAAAATGAAAATATTAATATAAATAAAAAAGAAGGAAAAGGTAAAGGTAAAGGTAAAAAAAGACATAGATTAAAATATAATTTAAATAAAGATCTACCCCCTTTACCAGAAGAAGATAATCAAGACCCTTCTTTAGATAAAAATCTAATAACAGAAGATGATTCTGATAATGGAAAATTATCTGATTTATTAAATGTATTAAGAGATACAAGAGAAAATATGGAAATAGTTAGAAGATGATGTAAATCCACTACTTCTGAATTGTCTTCTCTTAATAATGAGTTATTATCTATAGATGAAAATAATTTTGATGAAAATAATTTTGATGAAAGAAGTAAACGAGATACTATTATCTCTTTACTTAATGATTTATTTAAATCAAATGATACTAATTCTATAGATTTAGATTCTAATGAAGATATGTTTAAAGCATTATCTAATGAATTTAAAAAAACTCTTAAATCTTTTATACCATTCTTTATTATATTAAGAAATAAAAAAATTAATATTTTTATTAAATTAATTTTATTTTTTTCTATTATTTTTATTAATATATTCTTTATTTATTTTATTAATAATTTAAATATAAATTTCTCATCTTTAAATATAAAAATATCTAAATTAATAGATATGTATTATAACTTAGATAATAAAATTATAGATATTGAAGATAAATTAAAAGTAAATAATTCAAATAATTTATCTATTGATAATAATGAAACATCTAATGTTAATATTATCAATAATAATAATTCTAATAAAATTATAATTTTTACTGGATTATTAGTTCTAACTATAATTTATTTTTATAATTATTCTAATTTTAATAATTCTAATAATTCTATTAGTTTTAATAGTAACTATGAAGATAAACTATCTAATATTTTAAAAGAAATACAAGATAGTATAGATTCAGGTAAAAAGCTTTTAGATAAAATAAATAATAAATATTAAATATTAAATATAATCTATATACCCCCCCTCATAATTAGTTTAAAGATATTTCATTATTATAAATAATATATTAATTATATTAGTATATATATAAAAAATAAAATACTTTTCTTTACCCCCTAATTTCTTTTAATAATAATTATTATTCTTTATTAAATATAATTAAAATTATATTTTAATTCAGGTAATAAATTATTTCTTTTTATTGAAGAGCTATTTAGCTATGTTTATTATTCTTTATTAAATTTAATTAAATTAAAAATTATATTTTAATTCAGGTAATAAATTATTTCTTTCTATTGTTTGATCCATCGGTATAACTTCTATATAGCTTTTATATTAAATAATAAATTATTTTACCCATTTATCCATTATAAATACTTCTAATACTTTAAATAATATTAATACTAATACTAATACTGTTCAAAATTTATTACCATTAAATAATGAACAAATATTAGATATTGGTAATAGTTTAAATAATAACTTAAATAGAAATGAAGAACTAATAGAAGAGTTAAGTGCTCTTTTAAATTTATTTTCATAAATTAAGTTTTATTTAAATTTATTTCATTATTATAAATAATATAATTAATATTATTAATATTTTAAAATATTAAAAAAAAAAATAAAAAGTTTCTGTGGTAGGATCTATTATTATTATCTCTATACATATAGAATATGAAATGTATCGTCGTATATCCATTATTTATAAATAATTAAAATTACTTAACCCCTTATCAAATAAAATATTAATAATTACATTTCTTCTTTACATTCTTTTGTCGCGTATGTATTATTCTTTATTAAATATTTCACTATACGTGATTAACTTTAAAGTGTTTATAGTTAAATAAATTTAATATTATATTTAATTCTGGTAATACTATTATATTATTGTTCCATTCTTTTTTCATTGGTATAACTATAACTTCTTTCTATTTGCGCCAAGTTAGTAAATCCAATTTGCTTATGCATATTGCTTAAGCTTTTTTAGTGTAGCTATTCTATCATAAAGAAAATTATTATTAATAAAATAATAAACTACTTAACCCCCTTATCAATTTAAAAAAAGATAAAATAATAAATTATAATATCTTAAATAAATTTGATTCTATTTAATTATTAAATTTAGAGGATTAATAATTATCTAAAAAATGCCTCTTCTTTAGTTTAAATTAAAAAAAAAAAGTAATGACAGTACACTCAAATTTAATCAATAAATGATATAATTTTTATTTTGAAGTTAATAATAATTTAATTAGTGAAGAAATAATTAAGGAAGCTTTTAATTCTTTTTTAAAAGAAAAAATTAATATATTTCCAAATGATTTTATTATAATTGTTCAATTTAAAGTAAAAACTATAGATAGTTTATATAAATCTATTTCATATGTTCAAATGGATTTTATAAATAATAATAAAGAAATATTAGATATGTTTTTATATTTTTGATCAACAAAATATGATAATTTTTATTCTTCAATTCGTGAAGATGAATATAGTTTTATTGTTTTTAGTTATAAAATATTATCTAATGAATCATTAGTTAAACCTTTAAAAAAAAAAATAAATCTAAAAAATTAATAAAAATTAATTCAAAAATAAAAATATATCCAAAAGATGGATATGATTTACCAAATACTATGGATTTCCATTTATGAGGTGAATTAATCTACTTATCTAAAACAAAAGCAATTGTTAGAAGAAATTTTTCTAGATAAAGAAAAAAAATTGATTTTAAAATCAATTAAAAAATCTTTTATTAGCAATAAGTTTCCTCACCCTATATTTATATTTAAAAATTATATAAATTGAAATCAAATTTCTATAGCGTTTAGATGAAATGGTTTCATATTAGGTGGAGGTTCTTATTCTAAAAGAGGAACACTATCACCTGTTCATGACAGAATGTCTAAATTTTTAACATGTTTAGAAGGAATGGGGAATAGTACAGTTATAGGTTCTTATCATGAGATGATGCCTATAAGAAACCTCTGGTAAATTTAAAAGATCCCACTTTATCTAAGTTCTTTACAGAAGAATATCATTCTACTAATAAAAAATAAATTAACCCCCTTTATAACTTTATAATATTTTAAAAATATTATATTTAAAAGTGTTAGATATAAAGTCTAACAAAATTTAATTATTAATGTAAGAGGATTAATAATTATCTTATTTATTTATAAACAATCCTCTTTTTTTGTCTAATAAAATAAAAATAAAAATGAAAAATATAAACTTATTAAAATTTCCATCTATTATATATAATATAAAAAAAAGAGAATATCATTCTTCTTTTATTATCTCTAAATACAATAATAAAATTATTAAAAATAATTATTTATTATAAAGAAAAAAATATAAAAATTGCAGATCCTTTTTCATTTTATTTAGATTCTATTAGATAAATTATTCTAAATAATAATTTATCTCTTAAAGATAGACAATTAAAAATTGAAAAATCTTGAATGGAGATAATTCAAAATTTACAAGAAGATCCAAAATATATGGAATCTAAATATTCTCACTCTCTCATATTTTCTGTAAAACTGTAAAATTAAATGAAAATTTGATTTTTAATTTATTAATAATTGGAAGATTACCCATTAATAATCTTAAATAATTAAAACTTAATCTAATTTACTATTTTCGAGTGTTCTACAACAGTAAAACAGACTAAATCTTGGTTCACCGCACCGAGCAGATCATGCAACTTGAGAGAGTTGTAGGACTTGCAAGGATTACATTATGCCTTTTTTATAAGGTGCAGCTTTTACCTTCTTCAATGTAAACCAAACACGTATCAGTTTCATTAAGATACGTACGGAATTTACATAACTCGTGAGCAACTTGCGAGGGTAATTGTTGATCCTTTATCACGATTACGCGAAAAGTTCAACCGAACTAAACTTTTTAAAGTCTGTAGACTAAGAGTTTAGAGCTAGGTAACTTTCGCAACCGGAGAGCTCATGTTCCGGAAGGATAAACCAAAGTCCTGGATCAAAGAAAATTGATCACAGAACCAAGATATAAGAAATTGTAATAAACTTTGTAATTACAATATTCTTATATAATACATGAAATGAATACATGAAATAAACAACCACTAGCAACAAGCTAGTGAATAAAAAGAGCATAATGTTAAAGACATGAAGAACCGTACGATACTTATGTGTATAGGGCTCACTCAAACCAAGAGTCAACTGGGGATTAAAAAAATTAGTGACTATGTAACCTACACGGTTGACCATAATCGACAAATATTCCCAAGAGCCACAAATTTACTCTGACAGAGGAGTCCCCTCTGAGGTGGTAAAAAAAACTATATCTTCATGACCCTTGAGGAGCTAGGACCTCAAAAATAAATTGCCGAAAATCCAGGTCATAATGGATTAAATTATATGTATGACCATCAACCGGAAAAGGGAATCACCCCATTGTTAAGTTTGAAGAACCGTAGAACCCCGTAGGCATACAACCTACGACAGTGAAGCTTCATAAACATCTATAAAAGGACGGACCCTACCTGATAAAAGCAAACTTTGATTTATTAGGAAATAGAAAATTTGTATATTGAACAACTAGGAAGCTTATAAAGCTATAAGTCAACGTCAATCTGTAATCAGTAACGATTACAAAAAATACAATTCCTAGCGGTGAAGAACTCATATCCCGACAGTGAAGTTACTAAACCTGAGGTAGGTTGAAAAATAAACCCTGTCTAGGCGATCCTCTAGAGCATGAGGATTTATTTTAAATAAATATAAAAAATGAGAAACCCAGTGAACTGAACCTTGCTAATATTATTAGTTCGTCACCTATTCGAGAAACTCAGAAACACTCATCTAGGATATTGCATAGACTTTCCTACGAATCTACGATTCATAAGACCAATACCCGATGTTAAAGTTTTAAAATTACATAGATCCTCGTAAGAACAAAATCTTACTGAAATACGGGATAGAGAAAAGAGATAACGAACCGATCTTCCGTTTCGAAAAATATCGAAACTCCGGGATCAATCGATATCTTAAAATCATGGAGTATCGCCTAAAAAATTACGCGATAGCAGGTAACACAAAAGAGTTCTGGAAACTATCACGACAATTAATGCGAAGCTCTTTGACCTTCTCTGTTTACGCGATAAGCCAAATAAAACCCAACTGACATAGAGAAATGGATTACAGAGATGTAAAACAAATCTTCCAGAAGGAACACAAGCTAGCGTTAAAGAAGTAAAAAAACTCTAGATTATTTAATCAGGTGGATACCGAAACCAAACGGAGAAAAACGACCATTAGGAGTTCCAACTATTCCAACAAGAATATATATATATTTACACAAGCTACAGTGCATTTTACAAATATGATTATCAAAACAAAAGTCACCCAATCAACATAAATTTATAACTGGAAGAGGGACATCGACTGCGTTTAAGTCAGTATTTTAAGAAATAAAACAAAGCCCTAATATTTATGAATTTGATTTGACGAAATATTTCGATACAATAAACAATGACTATATAATAAACGAACTACAATTAAGAACTAAAATATCTCCCGGTTTATCCACATTAGTAGAAAAAATACTTAGAAGAGAACCTAGAAACGGATACGAAGAGTGATATTTAACCTGAAGCTCAAATCTGAAAAGACTATCAGATTACAAATATAAAAAAAATCGGGATTAAATTTATGAAACTTATGATACTGGAAGATAAGAAGAAGTTTGGATTGGCAGACTCCATACAACTCTCAATTCTACCATGGAATCACACAAGGAAGTTAAATTTCACCTATTATAAGATAAGCACCTTTGTCTTGAATAATACTCTTCTAGCCCAAAATCCTGAGTATAAAAAAATACAATATGCAGACAATGGAATAATAATATAAAATAAGACAAATAGAACTCCACAACAAGTCTTACAATTTCCATTGGAATCGGAGATAAGAGTAAATTGATCAAAATCAGAATGAGTTAAATAAATGGGATTAAGAACAAAGAAGCTGCAGTTTCTAGGTATGACATACTGATAAGAAAACGGAACAATAAAATACGAAAGTAATACCAGATCGAAGAGAAAATTGTAAAGGACTAAAGAAGCCGCTTTCAAAGAATTATTCGCTCAAGAGCCTAACTACCTCAAGACAGAGTCTATAAAAAGACATGATCCAAATAAATCATTCAAGATATGATTCGAAGAAAGATATCTAGGTTTCGTTTTAAGTCGCTTATATCAAGGAAAATGGAACCAAAGAGATCTAGTACAACAATTTACGTATTTTACCGCAAGTACTCCTGAGCTTGAAAAGAAGAAAACTAAACGAAGAACATATAAAAATAGTTATCATCTAAAAGATAGAAAGAACATACCACACTTGAATATTTTCAATTCAAGTTCTTTCGCGTACCTAAGCTTAATTAACCACATTCATTATAAGCGACAGACTTGAAAGAGATAAAACTAGCGTATACTATAGAATAAAATAATATAAATAATCTTCTTGCGTCTAATCAGCAGTTATTAAGAAACTGGGTGCTTATCCTAAATCCAAGAACCACTAAGGTCAATATGCATCATCGAAATAATTCTAAAAGTTCAAAAAAATTAAGTCTAAATCGAAAGAGACCTAGACCGAGTGAACAAGATCGAAAAAAAATCTAGGAAAAGGGTATCAGGAACTAAAAATAAATGTCCTGACAATCAGACAAATAACCAAAAGCACTGATTAAAAGAAGTATGTGTCTTGAGACATCGCATACGAGGCAACTCTAAGACCCGGCTCCAAGACCTATAGAGGCATAATGATTTAATTAAAAAACATTAAAATCAAATTTAAATAATTAAGATTTAATAAGAATAATTAATAATAATTGTATTATTATTAAAGATAGAAAAATTGTTTTTATAGATACAATTTTGAACAATCTAAATTAATTAAATCAAAAAATAGAGATATTGTATTAAGTAAAAAAAATAGGTAGTTTTGATATAGAATGTTATGAAGATAATAATGAAATGTTTATACCTTTTTCATGTAAATGAAAAATAAATAATATTAGTAAAACATATTATTTAACAAATTTTAATAATCATAAAGACATATTTGAAAATTTTTTAATTTTTTTTTTAGATATATTTAAAAATTGTGTAGGATAAACAATTTATGCGCATAATTTATCATCATTTGATGGTATTTTAATATTAAAAATTCTTTATAAATTATTTGATGTTAAACCATTATTTAAAGATAATAAATTAATGTTATTTCAACTATCTAAAATTATTAATATAAAAGATAAAAAAATTATATTTTATTTTAAATGTAGTTTAGTTTTACTACCTATGAAACTTAAAAAGCTAATAAAATATTTTAATATTGATATTCCTAAATTATATTTTCATTATAGTTTAGTAAAATTTTAAAATTTAAATTATAATGAATCACTACCTAAATTTGAGTATTATATTGATATTTTATCAGAAAAATATAATTTAAAATAATATAAAATATATAAAAATAAAACTTGAAATTTAAAAAATGAAACCATTAAATATTTAGATAATGATGTGAATTCATTATATATAATAATATATAAATCATTAATAAATTACTAATCAAAATTTTAAATTTACGAGTAAAGAGATTCGAACTCTTACGATTAATATCATAAATTCCTAAAATTCACCTGTATACCAGTTCCAGCATACTCGTTAATTATAAAGCAAAGGGTGAGTTTAAATTGTAGTATTTTTTTTTATTATTTTTTAATGTAATTTATTTATTCTATATATTTATTTAATTATTCGATTTTCTGTGTTTTGCTTTGCAAATTTTGATTGAACGGCATGTAAGAATCGAGCCGCAGCTCAGATAAATAAGAATGTATGGATTTCAATTGTTTTTTATTTTTCAACATTTAATGAAATTGATTATTAGTTTTAGCGTTGTCAGATTTGGTAATATTTTAGCTAATGTATCTTAGCTGTGTTTTTCGGCAAAGAACATTGGTATTTTTCTGCTACTTTAGTATATTATACGCTAGATTTAATATATTAATATTATAATTTTTCCTATCAGGTAATCCACTGGGATAAAATTCTAAATATATTTAATATTTAGAGTTAAATTAGATAAGCCATATTGGAAATAGCTGCCAACCCGGGGGGGGAATTTTGATTTTTTTGTAATTAATTTAAGTGATTCTATAGGTTTTTTTTAAGATTCTTGTTTTTAAGGCTTTTTTTTAAAGAGAGGAATAATGACAATTTAGATAATTAGCTGCTTTTCTTTTCTAATTGAAGATAAAATATTTAGTTCATTTGTTTTTATATTTACCAATTGAACTGAGCAAGCTTGATTTGAAGCTGCAATTGATATTGTAGGAGTAATTCATTTTTTAAAGTCAATCATTTTTTTAGTTTCTTCATTGTGGTATATTCCAGTAAAAGGGGGTCCAGCTATTTGAGCTATGTTTAATTCTGGTTGTAATAATAGGATAAAATAAAATTTAAATAGCTACCAACCCGGGAATTAAAATAACTAATTTATTTTTTACTCCATTGAGTAATGAAAATATGGTGCAACTAAAATTTTATAATATTTTATATTGAAGCAAATAATTATTTTTAATATATATTCTAAATTGGTTTGTTCTACTTTTATGATGTGAACACTCTAAATTGAATTTGGTTTTTTAATATGTTTATTAAAAATAAAAATTCATCTTTAGTGAATGAATCTGTACAGATTTTGTATCCAAAATTACCAACACGAAAACCATCATCCATATTCAGTAACCTAAACCAATTGGAGTTAGCAGCTCTCCAATATTAAGAGGAACAAAAATTTTACCGTTAGGGTAAAATAAATCATAGAATTCGTTAAAACAAAGTAAAGATCTTGTTGTAAAATAAACAGAATTTCTAATTTTATTTGTTATTTTATCATGGGTTTTGTGAATAATTTTAGGTTCTGTAGAACAAAATTCTTTAAAAATATCATATAGGAGATAAAGATATTCTTTATTAAGAAAAGAAGCCCTTGTTCAAATCTTAATCAAGGGTTCCTGTTTTTATTTAATTTTCGAATATATAAATCACCTAGACAAAGGCCAACTAAAATATCTTTTTGCTGTGTACTTAAATTAAATTTAGATATTTCTAATTTAGTAAGTATTTTTTTCAAAGTTAATAGAAGTAGCATGAAAAAACCGTCTTTGTATTATTTTTCTATACGAATAGGTCTTTTTATGTAAAAAGCCACCATTGTTATATTGTTATATTTTTAACTGATTGTGGAATATTATTATTTATGCTATTAATTAATAAAGCTGGAATTAAAAACAAATATTCTGCATTTAGTAAATAATCATAATTGAAAATTAAATCTAAAAAAATTTTTGATAAGTTGCTAGTAAATATAAACAAATTAAAAATAAACAAAATTGAACCTAAACCTATAATTACCAACAATAATCCAAAAAATTTAGCTAATTGTAACATTTGTAATAAAAATTTAAATTTTGATAGCGTCTAACGTTAGAAGTGTTAAAACTTATATTCTAATATATATAATTAAAATTAATTTATCAAATAATTTTTTTGCATAATATTAAAAATTTTAATGTAAAAAATTTGCCTCATTTTTTATTTTAATTAGAATATTAGATTCTAATAAGAATAATTATTTAATAGAACTCCTCTAAATTATTATTAAATTAAAATATAAAATATTTTAGTTATTAAGATATAATACAATATAATATAATATTTAAATTTATAAAAATAATATATATATTAACTCTTAACAAATAAAATTTAAATATGGTTAAAATAAATAAAAAAAATTTTTTAATTTACCCGGCTAACTAATTTACGGCATACTCGTTAAAAAAAGTAAAAAATAATTAATTATTTTTTTATCTTAATTACAACAATAAACATCTAGTCTGTAAATTAATTAGTAATGCTAAACTTATGCTTTACAGCTTATCATTTGCATCCTATCTAGAAATGATCTATTTCTTAATTATACGGAATATATTCTCTTATAAAAATATAAATTTATATTCTAAATTTAAATATGGAACACTATAAAAAATATAAATATAAATATAAATAAAATATAAAATATAAATATAAATATAAATATAAATATAAATATAAATATA
>Ga0209527_1000346_pt1 | contig 10348 bp, 9 predicted proteins | sample JacPinW_OM2H0_M2_FD_187968 | JGI IMG/M metagenome (GOLD analysis project Ga0209527, IMG submission 187968) | Forest soil microbial communities from Algoma, Ontario, Canada - Jack Pine, Ontario site 1_JW_OM2H0_M2 (SPAdes) (version 2) | ecosystem: Environmental > Terrestrial > Soil > Boreal... | reverse complement strand
GAACCTGCATTCCGGCCGGCGCTTCACCTATCGCGAGATGAACGACCGCTTCGATCGGCTGGCGGGTTGGCTTGCCGCCGAGCGCCAGATCAGGACGGTGACCGTATCGCCCTTCTGGCGCATAATTCCACCGACCTCTACGAGATCATGTTCGCGTGCAGAACCCGAAGCAAACTCATGCGAGAATCGCGGAATGAGCGGTTATGGAATGACCGCTTGTGGCGCAAAGCGGCCCATCGTGAGCGGAAGGATATCAGCCCCTGAACAAAATGGAGACGGAATAGTCTCGATCGCTAACAGTGGTGTGTACGCAGCCATCGCAAGTTGCGCGAAGCTGGCGGGCCGCGCAAATGGCGAACAATCACAATGCTTCATTCGACTGCAGATTTTGCTTTCTTGTCCATTTCCCTTTCGGCCATTGCGACAAAACGTGTGAGCTCACTATCGCGGTTGGGAGCTTATTAGCATCTCCCTTGAAGATTTTCGGACGCCGGCCCCCCTGCTTGTGGCCTCGATCCTTCAGCGGCCGGCATCCGAAACCCTTCACACAATCTGACATCTAACCGAGAAAATCGGACATCCCTTGTTCGCTTTGTTCTTTGGAAATCGACGAGTGGCGAGCAACATCGGGCAAACCGGCTGATCATCTGCCGCCACGGGTATAGAGAAGGCCGCAACTCACGCTGCTTTCGCGCCGACGAGGTGATCGAATGAGACGCGCAATGTTTGAGCGCGGGCGTCAACCGCTTCTCAGAGACCTTGCCGCGACGACAAATTATTGTTCCGCCGCTGGAACCAAATTCCCACCGCATTATTGCTTCCTAAACAGGGGAGGAACATCATGCTTTCCAAATGTCTTGCAATAGCATTCCTGGCTACCGCGTCGATGACCGGCGCGGCGTCGGCGCAAACAGCCACAAACCAAGTGGCTTCGGCTACCAGTGCTACCACGCACAAGGAGGGTGAATGGCGCGGGTCCAAGCTCGCCGGCGTCGATGTGTACAATGAAGCAAACGAGAAGATCGGCGACATCAACGACGTGATTTTGGATAGGTCAGGCAAGGTGGCCAATGTCATTCTAGGTGTGGGCGGCGTTCTCGGCTTGGGCGAGCACTACGTGGCGGTCGCCTTCGATAAGCTGAAGTGGGTTGACCAGCCGGTGACCTCGACAACTGCGTCAACAACGTCCGCACCGGCGAATGCGCCTGCAACTACTTCCGCTCCAGACAGCGCCACGCGAACCACCACCGGTGCCGCAACTACCACGACGACAACCACCACAACCAGCGCCAGTACGCGTTGGTATCCCGATCACGCGGTGTATAACGCCACCAAGGACGAATTGAAGGCCATGCCGGAGTTTAAGTACTAACTCTCGACATACGGGGTGAAACTGCCGGGGCCGCAAATCTTGATGCATAGATTCCGGCCACCAGCGTGTGCTCGGAGACAACCCGCCGAATTCGGCTTCGGCTTTTGGCGAACTTCCGCTGGGAGGATGCAATGAGCCTGCCCGTCAGCATCACTGGCGTTTCGACCCCCAATCCACAGCGACCAGAGCGAAGGAAATCGCGGGCCCACCGGCGACTGCCCGCGACCGAAGCGCAGCAGCACGACATAGTCCACGACATCGTACTGGAAACAGCGGTCACTGTCGCGCCTGATCCAGCACCGGGCCAGGTGCCTGTCGACGGACTGCCCACCGCCGCCGTGATCGACCAGATGTGGCAGGCCAATCCGCTCCAGAAGCTCCTGCCCGTGGATTGGGAAGCGATCACGCAGGCTCTCTCGACGCTGGGTGCCCGGTCGATGGCAGATCCGGTGAACGCGACAACGGTGGCCGCGAAACTGAATATGAGGCTGTGGCAGGAAGCGGCGGAGACGTGGATCGGCACCGCATCGCGCTGGTGGGGACTGGCGACGCCAACCGAAGATAAACTTCGGGGCCCCGCAGCCGACCGCCGCTTCGAGGCGCCGGAATGGGAGCAGCACCCGTTTTTCCGGGTCCTTAAGCAGTGCTATCTCGCGATCGCCGCCCAGCTTCGCGAGGAAGCCGACCGGGAGGTTCCCGATCCGACCGAACGGCATCGCCTCATGTTCCACGTCCAACAGTTGATCGATGCGACGAGTCCTACCTTGTTTTTGCCGACGAACCCGGCGGCTCTTCGAAAGGCGTTGGAGACGGGTGGAGGCAGCGTGGCTGACGGCCTGCGTAATCTGGTTGCCGATCTGCGCGAGGGTCGGATGACTATGACCGACACCGAAGCTTTCGCGCCAGGAATGAACCTCGCCATCACGCAAGGGAAGGTCGTCTACCGAAACCGCCTCATCGAGCTGATCCAGTACGCGCCTCTCACCACGCAGACCTACGCGGTACCGCTGCTGTTCATTCCGCCCTGGATCAATAAGTTCTACATTCTCGACCTGCAGCCCAAGAACAGTCTCGTCCGCTTCCTCGTCGAGCATGGCTTCTCGGTATTCATGATCAGCTGGAAAAACCCGGACGCATCAATGCAGGGAATCGCGTTCGAGGACTACATGACCGATGGGCCACTGACCGCGAGCGATGCGGTGCGCGAGATCACGGGGGCGGCATCTGTCAACCCGGTCGGGTACTGCATTGGCGGAACGTTGCTCGCCATGACGCTGGCCTATTTGGCGGCGCGGGAAGACGACCGCTTCGGTCCGGCCACCTTCATGGTTTCGCTGCAGGATTTCTCCGACGTCGGGGATACAGCTATTTTCATGGACGAGCCCCAGATCGAGTTCATGGAGCGACGCATGCTTGAGCGCGGCTATCTCGACAGCAGCGACATGGCGAAGATGTTCAATCTTCTGCGCTCCAATGACTTGATCTGGAACACGTTCATCAACAGCTATCTCATGGGAAACAAGCCGTCCGCCTTCGATCTGCTCTATTGGAACGACGATGGCACCCGTATGGTCCCCTCGGCGCACGGCTTCTATCTCCATAACACCTATCTCGAGAACAACCTGGTCAAACCGGGGAAGATCTCTCTTCTCCATCAACCGATCGATCTGCGTCGTATTCGCAAGGACATCTACGCAATCGGCGCCGAGACGGACCACATCGTTCCATGGAGCTCGGCTTGGCGGATAGCGCAGCTGACAAGTGCGAAGACGCGCTTCGTGCTCGCAGCGAGTGGGCACATCGCCGGCATGATCAACCCGCCGTCCGCAGGCAAAGGCGGCTACTGGACCGACGAGACCGGCGATGCGGCGGCGGCCGGGACGGCGGCGGCGTGGCTGGCTGGCGCGAAGAAGCACGAGGGCAGCTGGTGGGGCGATTGGACCAAATGGCTCGAGGCCCGTTCCGGAAAGAGAATGCCGGCGGCGGCTGTCGGCAGTGCTGCCTACCCGCCGATCCAGGACGCACCGGGAAGCTATGTTCTGGAAAAATAGCATGGGGGATCTGTCCCTATCGGACATCAAATCCGGAGGCATTCGTGTGCAGATCTTGACAGAGCAGCCAAAAGTGAATTGCGGGTTTCCGTACAATCCAGGGAGCGCGGTCCGATGAATGAGCTCGGAGGTTACGCATATGCAGACCTGCGGGTCGGGATGTGCGCCACGTTCGCCAAGACCGTCACGGAAGCCGACATCGTCCTGTTCGCCGCCGTCCGGCGACAACAACGCCATCCACATCAACGAGGAGTTCGCGGCAGGCACCATTTTCAAGGGCCGCATTGCCCATGGATTGCTGTCGGCAAGCGTAATCTCCGCGGCGATCGCCAACAAGCTGCCCGGTCCGGGCAGCATCTACGTGTCGCAAAGCCTGCGATTCAGGGCGCCTGTCCGGGCCCACGATACTGTCCGTGCGACCGTCACGGTCAAAGAGATGATCCCAGCGAGATCTCGCGTCTTGCTCGCCACGGTTTGCACGGTTGGCGGACTGGTGGTGATCGAGGGCGAGGCCCTGGTCGCACTCCCTGCTCCCTCGCCCCCCGAATATCTCAGTCCGGTCGCGTTCGAAAAAGAGGCTTCCCTTGCTTAGGAGGTCGTCCACGGAAAGCCGCAGCAGGCCAATTCAATGTGTCACGCGACACTCGTGGAACCGGTACAGCGCCGACAACAATATCGAGGAGAGGGCAATGACGACGTTATTGGAAATCAACACTCAGAGAGGCGGCCCGTACAGTGCTGGCCTGGGTAAGACCGAGGCGAACTACGCGTCGCTCTCGCCGCTGAGCTTCTTACCCAAGGCCGCCGAGACCTATCCCAACGGGATCGCCGTTATCCACGGCGAACAACGCAGGACCTGGGCAGAGACCTACGCACGCTGCCGCCGTCTCGCATCGGCTTTGCATAAGCGTGGAATAGGTTCCGACGATACCGTCGCGGTGATGGCGCCAAACGTTCCCGCCATTTACGAGGCCCATTTCGGCATCCCGATGATCGGCGCGGTGCTGAACACACTGAACATCCGGCTCGACGCCGAAGCGATTGCGTTCCAGCTCGCGCATGGCGAAGCAAAGGTACTGATCACTGACCGCGAGTTCAGCGGAACCATACAACGGGCGTTGCAGCTGATGGAACGCCGGCCGCTAGTAATCGACATCGATGACAAGCTGTACGCAGGTGGCACCCTGCTCGGAGAGAAGGACTACGAAGCGTTCCTGAAGGAAGGCGATCCCGATTTCGCCTGGTCCCTGCCGGAGGACGAGTGGGGGGCCATCGCCCTGAACTATACCTCTGGCACCACGGGCAACCCCAAGGGTGTGGTCACGCATCACCGCGGAGCATACCTGAACGCTTTGTCGAACATCGTATCCTGGGCCATGCCGGCACACGCGGTCTATCTTTGGACGCTGCCCATGTTCCACTGCAATGGATGGTGCTTTCCCTGGACGATGGCGGCCATCGCCGGAACGAATGTTTGTATCCGGCGGGTTGACGCGAAGCTGGTCTTCGAGGCGATCCGTGAAGATGGCGTTACCCACATGTGCGGAGCCCCGATCGTCTACAACATGTTGATCAATGCTGCAGGTGAATCGAACGGCGGTTTCGGCCGCAAGGTTAGCGGCTTCATAGCTGGCTCCGCTCCCCCCGCTTCCGTTATCGAGGGCATGGAGTGCATGGGCTTCGACATCACCCACGTGTATGGCCTGACCGAAACCTACGGCCCGGCGTCGGTGTGCGCGAAACACGAAGAATGGAGATCCATGCCGCTGACCGAGCGCGCCCGGCTGAACGCGCGCCAAGGCGTTGCCGGTCTGGCGCAGGAGGCGATGGCAGTCTTCGACCCGGACACGATGAAGCGGGTGCCATCGGACGGGGAGACCGTCGGCGAGATCATGTTCCGAGGCAACATCACGATGAAGGGCTACCTGAAGAATCCCTCCGCCACGGAAGAGGCTTTCGCCGGGGGGTGGTTCCACACTGGGGACCTCGCGGTGATCGAGCCTGATGGCTACGTCCGCATCAAGGATCGCTCGAAGGACGTGATCATTTCCGGTGGCGAAAATATCTCCTCCATCGAGGTCGAAGACGTTCTGCACCGCCACCCCGCGGTGGACTCGGCCGCCGTGGTGGCCAAGCCCGACCCAAAATGGGGCGAGGTGCCGTGCGCTTTCATTGAACTTCGGCCAAACACAACAGCAACCGAGGTAGAGATCCGCCAATTCTGCCGCGAGCAGATGGCCGGCTACAAGGTGCCAAAGCGCGTAGTATTCGGCCCGATTCCGAAGAATGCGACCGGCAAGATCCAGAAGTTCATGTTGCGCGAAGTCGCAAAGGGGCTGGGGTCATGACCTATGCCGCCCCCCTAGACGACATGCGGTTCGTGCTCAACCGTCTGGCCGGTTTGCCGGAGATCGCCACTTTGCCCGGCTTCGAGGACGCCAACCCGGAACTTGTCGAGGCCATCCTGATCGAGGCAGGCCGTTTTGCCGGCGAAGTGTTGGCGCCGTTGAACTCAACCGGGGACCGCCAGGGCTGCCGCTGGTTCGATGGGAAGGTCGCTACGCCGGACGGCTTCCCCGCGGCCTATCAACAGTTTATCGAAGGCGGCTGGCACTCGATGCCGGCCAGCACCGACATCGGGGGCCAGGGAATGCCAGCGTTGGTGTCGAGCGCGGTAGCCGAGATTTGGAAATCCGCTAATCTGGCCTTCTCGTTGTGCCAGATGCTTACCATGGGGGCCGTTGAGGCACTCGTGAATCATGCATCTGACACGCTCAAGCAGCGCTTCCTGCCGAAGATGGTCGCTGGCGAGTGGACTGGAACCATGAACCTGACCGAGCCGCAGGCAGGCTCCGACCTCTCCGCAGTGCGCACGCGGGCAGAGCCGGACGGCGACCACTATCGCCTGTCTGGATCGAAGATATTCATCACCTGGGGCGAGCACGACGTTGCGGAGAACGTCATTCATCTCGTCCTCGCCCGATTGCCGGACGCGCCCGAGGGCACACGCGGGATTTCGCTATTCGTCGCACCGAAATTCCTGGTCAATCCGGATGGCAGCCTCGGCGCGCGCAACGACCTTGTTTGCGCCTCCATCGAACACAAGCTCGGCATACATGGCTCGCCCACGGCCGTGATGTCATACGGCGACAAGGAAGGGGCGGTCGCCTACTTGGTGGGCGAGCCGAACCGCGGTCTCGAATACATGTTCACGATGATGAACCATGCCCGGCTGAATGTGGGGCTCGAGGGCGTGGCGGTGTCCGAGGCGGCCTACCAGCACGCCGTCGCTTATGCCCGCGGTCGGGTGCAGGGCAAGCCGATCGGCGGTGCCGAACGCGACCCGATCATCTATCACCCTGACGTGCGCCGGATGCTGATGGATATGCGTGCGCGCACCGAGGCGATGCGCGCGCTCGCCTACTGCACGGCCGCCTGCATGGACCGCGCCCGGCATCATCCGGACCCCGCGGTGCGGGCGCCCAACCAGGGCCGGGTCGAGCTGTTGACCCCGGTGGTGAAAGGCTGGTGCACCGAAAGTTCAATCTTGATCGCCTCTACCGGAATCCAAGTGCATGGCGGAATGGGCTATGTAGAGGAGACCGGCGCTGCGCAGTATCTGCGCGATGCCCGGATCACCACTATTTACGAGGGCACCACCGGCATTCAGGCCAACGACCTGCTCGGCCGCAAGCTGGTCCGTGACAAGGGGCTGAATGCGGGAGCGCTGATCCGCGATATGACAGCGGAGTTGGACGCGTTGGCACTCACCAACGACGCGGACCTGTCAGCGATTGCGTCTGCGTTTAAGGCGGCGCTCGGCGCGTTCGAGGAGGCTACCGCTTGGCTGCTGGCGCGTTACGATAGCGACCCGCGCGAAGCGGTTGCCGGGGCGGTCCCCTATTTAAAGCTTACCGGTATTGTCGTGGGCGGATGGCACATGGCGCACGCCGCACGGATCGCTCGCGATCTGCTGTCGGCCGGCGAGGAGAACACCGCCTTTCTGCACGCCAAGATCGCCACCGCACGCTTCTACGCCGAGCACGTACTGCCGGAGGCCGCCGCATCACGGGACGAAATCACGACTGGCGCTGGCTCGACGTTGGCGCTGGAGGAGACGTCATTCTAATTTCGCATGCACGTAGATGAACTGCGTGCCGGCCCGGGGTGGCTCAGGAAGGTATTGAGGCCGCCGTTCGCATCCGCTTTGAGGGTTGTGTGCACCGAAAACTTAAACAGGGCGTGGTGGTGATGAAGTCCGCCCAGGATGGCGCGTGAACTGATCACACCGGTTCGCTGAACCGGGCGAGAAACCGGCGCATATTCACGCCGGATCGATCCAATCAGCCGTTTGGCAACGCCGTTCTGCCAGGGGGAGCTTGGCGCGATAGATTTGTCCCGGATGCCCATGGTTCGCAGTCGACGCGTGACGACGTTGCCATAGATCCGGTCGCGGTCGCGGATGAGGTAGCGTGGAGCCTCGTCCCAAGGAAAAGCCTCCGTTAGTTGTCGCGCAACCCGTTCGGCTGTCGGATTTGCTGTGACGTTGATCCAGACAAGATCTCTGCGGCCGAGCCGAACGATGACAAAGGCATAGAGCAGGTCGAAGCCGACCGTCGGAACAACGAACAAGTCCGTGGCGGCAGTGTCCGGTGCGTGGTTATGCAAGAACGTCCGCCATCCCAGGCTGGGCGGCCCCCGCCGCTTGGCCATGTACCTGGCGACGCTCGACTGCGCGATCTCAAACCCGAGTTTGAGCAGTTCTCCGTGAATGCGTGGCGCGCCCCAAAGCGGGGTCTCCATGCTCATCCGGAGGATCAATCCGCGCGGCTCGGCGTCCATTTGCGGTCGCCCTCCCTGTGCGCGCGATTTTCGACGCCAGTAGCAGCGAAAGCCGGCCCTGTGCCAACGCACGAGGGTCTCGGCCGGACGGTGACGCCCTGCAGGATTGATGGAAACCCGCGATACAGCTGGATAAAGAACCAGCGATCATTGTTCGTCAGCCGGACGCGACCATGCAGCCTGCGTCTCAAGACATTCAAGCGATGTCGCAGCACCACGTTCTCAGCCTCAAGCCGCAACTTCGACTTAAATGGCGAGGCTAGGACGGCCAGAACGAAACAGAACAGCCCCATCATTTCGCCAGCTTAGGCGATTTCATCACCTCATCAACTCGGATAAGGTTTTCGGTACACACAACCCAGCAGCAATTTGCGATCGACCGTTGATTGAGTGATTGCATGAAGAGTTTATTGGATGGGTGACCCCTAAGGGCCGCCCGCCCGCGAAGGCACTGTCACCTAGGTTCAGAAAGGCTCGGTCAGCGTAGTAATTTTTGGCTCGCCGTCATCCATGTAGCTCAGAGCGAGGATTTCTTTGAAGAGATGAGCATCCCACGGATCAGGATAACTGCCGAACTTCGCCCTAACGCATGTGCCATCGAGGGGGGATGTTGCCGTGATGAACACACCACAATCAGTGCGCCCGCATCCGCATAGTGTGGTTCGGATAATAGTTGATTTGCCAAGGCGCTAATCTTGATCAGCCTATGTTGCGTCGACCGAAACCCGATTTTCGCGAAAGGGGTTCGAGCGTCTCAATGGGTCGGACGTTGTGCTTTGAGATCGAAGTCGCGATGAGAAACTGGGGAATGCAAGCTTGGCCGCTCTCGCATAGCCATCCTGCGAGAGGTGCGGATCCATTGGATCCTCGGTCTTCCCAGCGTGGCGCATCAATAAAATTCGGGCGTTTGTCATCGGTCCGTCTCCTCATCTGTTCTGCAGCATCTGTATGCCTCACACGATGCAAATTCGTGCGCACGTATAGATTCCGGAACAGATGCTCTCGCAGTTCACAAAAGTGACACCGCTCTTCGATCAAGCAGCATGTGGGGTTGCGTCACTCGCGTCGGACTATGCGACGCTCCGAGGGAAGGGGTGGTCCTCGCGCCCAGCAGCCGCATTTGGTGGCCACGTGCCACTGGCTGCCGGTGGCGAGGTGGAACCTTTCCTTTAGATCGATGTTGTCATTCCAGCAACGGAACCGGCCTAACTGGCAGTTGCTCGAAAAGCCGCTCGGCGTAATGCCCGCGCGGCTTTTTCTTTTAACATGGGAGGGTATGCCGAATGATAAGCCCTTCAAGCCCGATGACTTTCCGGTTGAGGTTGAAGGCGAGGAACTAAAGCCAATCGCCAAGGCGAAAACGCCAGCGATAGCAGAAGATATCGCGGACCGTCTCAACGAAGACGATTGCCGCAAAGAGGAGGACAGATGGTCGGCTTGATCCAAGGTTAAACGAATTCGGCGAGCAATATTAATCAGCGTGTATGGAACCCAAAGAGTATGTTGGTTCGATCAGGAATGGTCGCGCCGGACTAAGGCGATCCTCCACGCGAGGGTCGCATTAGAGTCACGTTGCCGCACTAGGCCACGCAAAGGGAGTGCGCATGACGAAGATTTCGCCTATCGACTTCAAGCCGGAGTTGGTTTCAATGATGAAATCCGTGCTGGAGAACGCTTCGGCCTATAGCGACAACGAGTCGGGTAAGCCCGCCACATCAGCGACCAAGGCGAAGATGGCGTCGGGCATCCTTACAACGTCGCCGACGGTGTGACCGACGCCGGCAAATTGCACTCGGGCGCGATTGAGGAAGGTCTCTGCGCGGCGGATTGAGGCCGACCGTTTCAAAAGTTGGTCGCGCCCAGATCGTAAGACCCCCGGCTACCGCGTACGTAAACCCTGGCAGCCGCGGCGCATATTTTATTGCGGTTGGCGTCGAAGGCATTCAGGAAGCCTGATTCATCGGGCCGAACCCCCGGCTGGATTTGTGCCAGCGCATCTTCGTCGATGAAGAACGATGCCTCGATCGCGCTGTCGTATCCCCAGAACCGCACGGCGTGCCGGGTGACGTCATAGAAACGGCTA
>Ga0209527_1000344_pt1 | contig 10381 bp, 7 predicted proteins | sample JacPinW_OM2H0_M2_FD_187968 | JGI IMG/M metagenome (GOLD analysis project Ga0209527, IMG submission 187968) | Forest soil microbial communities from Algoma, Ontario, Canada - Jack Pine, Ontario site 1_JW_OM2H0_M2 (SPAdes) (version 2) | ecosystem: Environmental > Terrestrial > Soil > Boreal... | reverse complement strand
ATCCACGACGGGCGCGGCGGGATGAAAATCCGGTTCGCCCAGTTCCAGATGAATGATCGAACGTCCCTGCCGTTCGAGTTCTTTGGCGCGTGAATAAACTGCCAGCGCGCCTTCGCCGTTAAGTTGAGAAACGCGTGATGCAATTCGTGTCATGGCCTTGTCCGGACAGAAATCTTATCACTTCGCGGCCAAGCACGGCGCCATCGGATTGCGCGGCCAGCCCGCGCTGACTGGCCCCAATGCAAAAAAGCAAGGGCATCCGCCGCCGAGGCTGTCCTTGCCGCCGATAGTCGCAATCTTTCGAACTAGAACGCGTACCGTAGCGAAAACTGGATCAACCGCGGCGTGCCCACGGTGCTGGTGATTTTGCCGAACGGCCCGGTTGTGAGCGGCTGCCCGGTGATCTGATCGTGCGGAATGCTCTCCACGTCGTTGATCGATGGATTGCTGAAGTTCGCGTGGTTCCAAATGTTGAAGAAGTCGGTCGTAAATCGCAACTGCTGCCGCTCGGTCAGCCTGATATTCTTGATCAGCGAAAAGTCCCAGTTCTGCTGGTGCGGTCCGCGGAAAACGTTCCGGCCGAGATTGCCAAAGTCTGTCGTGCAGAAGTTCGGGTTGTTGATCGGGTCGCACTGCGCCGGATAGAGCAGCGGCGCGGTGGTGAAGGCGTTGACGTTCAAGTAGCCGCTATCGACGCGGCTCTGAACGCTCCCCGAAGTCAGTGCGCTGGCCAGCGTGCTGCCGCTGGCAAGGCTTCCCGAAAGGGTGCCCGGAGTGAAACCGGCCCCGAGAAACGCAGTTCCCGCCGCGGAATCCGTCACCGAGAACGGCGTGCCCGACTGGGAAATGGTGATGCCGCTCACGGCCCAGTCCCTAAGCAAAGCGCCTTTGACGCCGCTCGTGTCCTTGAAGAATGGCAGGTCGTAGCGGTAGCTCAGCACGAAGCGGTGCGCGCGATCGAAGTCCGAGAGGCCGCGCGAAGCATTGAGCGTGGACTCATCGTTGAAAGCGGTATTAAACGCGGTGTTTCCGGTAGATGTCGCGTCGGTGGATTTCGAGAACGTGTAAGCAGCCTGGAAATAGCCTGCGCCCCAGCGGCGGGTGAGCGAGGTCTGCAGCGAATGATAGTGCGAATAAGCATCGTTGGCAAAGAGCTGGAAGCCGGCGTAGCCGTTGATGCCCTGATTTAGCGAGCGCGCCACGGCGTTGCTAAAAGTGTTCGTCGTTATGAGGCAAGGATTGGGGTTGCAAAAGGAGCTGTTGATCTTCACCGGGTTCGCCACAGTTGCGCGCTGCGACTGTTGGTTGTCGCGCGTTTCGCGAAGATGCACGGCGTGTGTGCCCACGTAGCCTACTTCCAGCACCCATTGGCGGCCCAGCGAACGCTGTACCGTCAAGTTCCACTGCTGCGTGCTGGGAACGACGAAGTGTCGGGGCACCTGCAGCCCGAATATGTTCGTCGAGAGTAGTGGTCCCGGGCAGGCAGCGCCGGCCGCGTTTCCGTAGACTGGAGTTTGTGTTGTGTCATTTGTAGGAATCGGGGGATTGCTATTGTTAACGACAAAACCCTGGAACACGGCCAAGCACGGCACAAACGTGGGATCGAGCGCGCCGGCATTGGGCAGACCGTTCGGATTTGGATTGGGACAGCCGGTCGGAGGCGTTTGAGAGTAGATGCTGCCCATGCAGCCTGCCGGGCTGCCGCCAAACGCGACAGGCAAGAAGGGCGCTTGGAACGATAGTTGATCGACGGAGCCCACATCTTCGCGCACGTAGTAAATGCCGAACCCCGCGCGGATCGTGGTGGTGTGATGGCCAAAGAGGTCATAGGCCAGTCCAACTCGCGGTCCATATCCGGTCGAATAGTTGTTGTTGTAGGTCGTGCTTTTGGCGCTTCCGCTCAGTCCCGCGAGATTCAAGCCCTTTACGCACGAGGGGTAGACGAACGGGAACTGTCCCTGAGCTGCGAGGGAAGGATCGAGGTTTCCGATGTGACATAGATTGTCGTGGAACCCGCCAAAGATCTCTGTTCGCAAGCCCAAATTCAAGGTCAAATCGTGGCGGATCTTCCAATCGTCCTGCGCAAAGAGACCATAATTGTTGGTGCGATACTGGTGGTTATACACACCGCCGCCGCCAAAACTGAACTGCGGTGCCCCGAGCAGAAAATTTTGAAAGTCCGTTGTCGGCGTCGCACCGAGCGGCCCGTTCGACGAAGTGTTCGTGAAAAAGAGCTCACCATTGAATACCTGTGGGAAGAGCTTGTCGAGATTCACCCGCGTGAACTCCCCTCCGAAGCGGAACACGTGTGCACCCTTTACCCAGCTCACGGTGTCCACGAAATTGTAGTTGTTCTGCGCCTGGTGCTGGTTCCCAAACGGCGCCGGACCGATCTCGAAGCCGGAGCTGGCAAAAACGAATTTGTAAATGGACTTGGTCACCGAAGTGGTCGGCCGGAGGATGCCGATGTCGTCGGTGGTCACCGGGTTCACATTGTTCAGCTGATCGTTGATGTGCACGAAGCCGAACCGGAATTCGTTCACCAGCGTCGCCGAAAAGAGATGCGTTTCCGTGGCGTTGAAGAAACGCGCGCTCACCGGCGTGTCGAACGGGAAATTCAACGACGTCGAGCTGATGCTGCTGGCCAGCGTGCTGCCGAGCGATTCCTGGAGGTCGCCTCCCCCAAACGGCAGGAAACTTTCCGAATCCGAGAAGAAAAAACGCACCGATACCTTGTCTTGGCCGCCGCGGAATTCCCTGTCCCAGTTCGAGGTGAACTGGTCGTCTGTAAATTTTCCGGGCTTACTCAAGGCGAAGGACCCGGTATTCACGACTCCGTTGGTCAACCCTGGCGTGCACGCAACGGTGCACCCTGCAGCAATCTGGCCGGACGGGATCAGGAACCCGCTCTTCGGTCCGAACTCTCCCGTAGTGTCGAGCCGCTGCAACAGCCCTGTGCCACTGCTGTTGGAAAGAATGGGATCGATGCTGGGGAGACCAAAAACGCTTCCCAGGCTAGCCGGCGAGCGATCCGCAGGCAGGAGAGGGATATTTGAGCTGATGAACGTGCCTGGCGAAAGGCCACTGCGCTGGCGGGTGCCCTGGTAGTTCAGGAAAAAATATCCCCACTTTTCCTTGCCCACCGGGCCGCCGAGGCTGGCCCCGAAAATGTTCTGCTTCACGGAGGGCCGCGCCAGGCCAGCCTTGTTCAGGAAGAACTCGTTCGCGTTCAGAACATCGTTGCGGAAATACTCATAGACATCGCCGTGAAATTCCTTTGTTCCGGATTTCAGAATGGCGTTGACGTTTCCCCCGCCATTTCTTCCCTGGCTGGCATCGTAGAGCGAAGTCTGCACCTTAAACTCCTGAATCACGTCGGGGTTCGGCAGCGGAACGTACGATGCTTGCGCCACGTTGTAGTCGGTTGCGCTGATGCCTTCGATCAGGAAGTTGTTGTTGTCCTCGCGCTGTCCATTCACAAACAGCTTCACGCTGCCGCGGCCAAGTTGCGCGGCCGCGTTGAGTTCGCTCTGCGCACCGGCCGAAAGCGTCAGCAACTGCTGATAGTTCTGCGTTGCCAGCGGCAATTCACGCACCGTCTCCGTGCCCAGCGACTGGCCGGTCGCAGCATTCGTCGTCTCTACACTTGTAATCTGCGCGGATATTTCCACCTTCTCACTCACCGCACCGGGCTTGAGCGAGATCGTGACTCTCGTGGTCTCCGTGACGCGCACTTCAATGCCCGAGGCTTTGGCCTCCGCGAACCCCGATTTATTTACCACCACGATGTAGGTTCCTGGAGGGAGCAGTGGCGCGACGAACGATCCATCCACGTTTGTCGAAACCTTGCGCGCCAGGGACTCCGTGCGCGTGTCGATGATCTGCACCTCCGCCCCGGAAACCGATCCGCCACTCGTATCCACCACTGCGCCGCTGATGGCTCCCGTCGCGCCGCCTTGTCCGTAAGCGCGCGTACTCGTCAGAATTCCAGCCAGCACCAGTACAACGGCCAAAAGCCTATGAATGCCTCGCATAAATTCCCCCCGAGAATCTAGGACTGGGCTGATCCGCGGTCGTGAGCAAAGTCCTTTTGGTTCGCAAACGCCCTTTTCCCAGAAAGGACGACGGACCGCAGGACATAGCGCGAGTAAGCCTGACACTCCCCCCTTTGGAAACTAGCGTTTCACTTTCAGGGTGTCAAGGAAGTAGGAGCAAAAATCTCCATTGGCCTCATTTTGTGTATGCACAATCGGTCCAGATTCGAGCTTCTACAGTTGGTTACCCGAAGCGCAGTCCCCGCTTGACGCCGCCATCCCCCGGCGAGACGATAGTTTAGGGCATATTGCACGCAACCTGCCCGTTCTTCTATCCGTCTAATGATTTAGGTCGCGCCCCTAGAGGGGGTTAATATGACTTCCCGCAAACTGGTTCCTTCCATTTTGCTTATTCTGTTGAGTTTGCTGTTCGTGGGCGCGCATCCAGCCGCGGCCGATTCCAGCCATGCCCGCATCATCCGCCTGAGCCTCGTTCAGGGCGATGTCCGGTTCGCCCGGGAGACACATGGCGATCCCCTGGCCGACTCGAAGGCGGGGTGGGAAAACGCCGAACTGAACCTGCCCATTCGCCAGGGCTACGTTCTTGCCACGGACAATGGCCGCGTCGAAGTGGAATTCGAGAACGGCGCCATGGCTTTCCTGAAAGAGAACACTGTTCTCGAGTTTTATGACCTCTCGCTCAATGACGGCGCACGCATCACGCGCCTCGTTCTCCGTCAGGGCAGCGCTTCTTTCTATGTGAATCCTGCGAGCAGCGACTACTTCAGCGTCACTGGGGGCGACTTCACCGTCGAAGCCGACGGCCGGAGCGGTTTCCGCCTCGATAATTACGACGACGGCAGCACTGTCGAGACTTTTAAGGGCCACGTTTCCGTTCTGCACAAGAAGAACACGACGCGGCTCGAAAAGGGGCAGTCCCTTTCGGTGAAAGCCGGGGACGATTCTTCCGTGAATGTCGCCCGACTTCCGGATGATGATGACTTCGATCGCTGGGTCTCCGGCCGCGTCGACAGCGTCTCCACCGCCACGACTTCGGCGCTGCAATACACAGGTTCGCCTTATTACGCCCCGGGATTTGCCGATCTGTATACCTACGGCGCCTTTTCCTCCTGCGGCGCCTATGGATACGGTTGGAGGCCGTTTGGCGTGGGCCTCGGCTGGTCTCCCTTCACGAATGGGCAATGGATCATGGATCCAGCCTTTGGCTGGACTTGGCTCAGCTATCAGCCGTGGGGTTGGGCTCCCTATCATTATGGAGGGTGGCTCTTCGATTCCTCCTGCGGCGGCTGGTTTTATTCCCCGCCGGTTCTCTACGGATACCCGGGGTATCCAGTCGGCCCGGGAAGGCGGTTCCCCCGGGGCGTTCATCCGCCGCGCCCCATCTATCGTCCGGTGACGGCAGTCTTCGTTCGCCAGGGCGGCAAGACCGGCATCGTGCCCATGCATCCGCTCGATCAAAAAGGGAAGACTCCTCTGAATTTGGAGCGCGGCGTTTTCTCTAACGTGGGGACGAAAGGCGTGACCGCACAGGTCATGCCTGTCGAGCGCGGGCAAAAATGGGAGACGTTGAAGTCGCCGCCGCGCGAAGGCCTGAGCGGCAGCCTTGTGGCCGCCGGGCCGCCATCGCGCGTTTCGAGGACGGTGGTCGAAAGTAACTCCGGAGTTCGTGCCGTCTCGCTCGGTAAGGATTCTTCCATTGTCTACGATCCGCGCGAACACCGCTTCGTGAACACGAATTCTTCCGCGGCTTCCTCTTCGGCTGCTTCGTCTACCGCGAAGAGTAGCGAGATTCGTGTCGAAAATGGGCGGACTGCGGCTGCCACTTCGATGCCAACCAACGTCACACCGCCGCGCACTCCTGTAGCTCCTTCGGCAACGCGCAGCGCGAGTTCATCGCCGCCTGCACGCAATAGTGTTCCACCGCCGGCACCGCGCTACTCGGGCGGCGGTGAACGAGGAAGCTCCAGCACCGGCCGAGGTGGAAGCACTTGGGGCGGGTCTGCCTCTTCAAGCGGAAGCAGCGCGGGACGATCGTCGTCCTCGCCTTCTTCGGCGTCGTCTTCGCACCCGTCCTCCGGCCGGTCCCACTAACCGAATCGGAAACGATCGCTGAAACGGCTCCCAATCGATCGGGAGCCGTTTCTTTTTTGCGCGGCAAGAAATTGTTATTCGTGAAAGTTTCAGGAAAAGATCATTCCCGCGTAGCCCACGACGGCTTTGCGGTCGCCAGACACATCCGCGGATGTCGCATACTTCACCAATTCCGATTTTTTCATACTTAGGGCGTTCAGCGCCGTGAGCATCGCCACTGCGGGCCCCAGCCCGCACATGGAAATCTCTTCGTTGCGGCAGGCGTCGTAGAGCCCGCGTGGATCCAGCGCCAGCAACTGTTCGATGGCTTTGCGGTCCTTGATGCGCGTTGTGGCGTCATCCTCGTAATGATTCAAGTCCGAGGTCGTCAGCAGCAGCACATTCTCCTTTGCGCTCTCGAGCACTCGCCCGATCGTTTCCCCCACACTCACCAGGGATTCGAATCGCACCGTTCCCAGAGCCACGGGAACAAAGGTGAAGTCCGGCGCCAACGCCTGGAGAAATGGCAACTGTACTTCCAGAGAATGCTCCGCGCTGTGCGCCACGCTGTCTTCGCGCAGCAGCGGGCAGGCTTTTTTCAGCTCCTCCGCCAGCGCCTCGTCAATACGCGCGTCTCCCAGCGGCGTGCGCCACGCGCCGCTCGAGAGGATCGCCGCCGGCTCACCCCGCGGATAATGCCGCACGCCCAGAATAATGATTTTCCTGGGCAGCGCGATCCGCCCAAGCACCGCGCCGGCCACGTGTCCTGAATAGACGTAACCGGCGTGCGGTACCAGGCACGCCATTACCGGAAGGTGTGGCTGGCCCGGATCGGTGTGGGTGTATTTGCGAATGAGTGCAGTTAGTTCCGCAGGATCGGAGGGGTAGAAGCTTCCGGCAACCGCGGGCAGGCGAAGCATGCTGCCGCTCCGCGAATCAAATGGGTTTCGAGGGTTTCCCTTTGAACTTGATCGCTCTCGACGTGGCGGGTTCGTAATAAACTGTCACTTTGTCGCCGTACTGGTAGCCGCCCTTATCGACGATTTTCTGCATTTTTGCGGACGCGGCTTCCGAAAGAGGGAACGTCCTGATAGCCATGTCGTTCCCTTTCGCGCGCACGGTGATCTGCGCGTTGTTCGCGTGCATCACGAAGCCTTCAAACTTATCAAGCCCGGTCGGCTTTGGTTTTGGCTTCACCGCATCGACGATGATCGGCACCGCGGTATCCACGACAATCGGCACGACCACCGGAGCCTGCGCGGAAGCAGGCGAAGAAAAAACGCCCGCCGTCGCAATCATCAGCGGCAATCCGAACACGGCAACTTTGACGATTCTCTTCATTCACCGTCGTCCGTGGCAATTCGCAGAGACTTTAAAAATCGCACGTCCTGGGGCGTCATGGCCAGCCGCGGGGCTGGCTTTTTGTCATTCTCTTCCAAAAATGATTCCTGATCCACCTGAATCCGCAGCGACTCCAGGAAGCGGCGGTCCTGCGTCGTCAGCTTTGCTGCCTCAGCCGCGGCCGCATCGCGTTTTGCCAGCCCGATGGTCGCGTCCAGTTTCAGCACGATGTCGTAGCCGTGAGCGCGCACCCCGGCAATCGCACCCGTAATGCGGTCGGAGTCGGACACCGTGTCATTGATCGCGTGTCCCAGTTCGCGGAGCAAGTTTTTCAGGTGATCGTCAAGTTGCAAGGCGGCTTCTCCCTTACTTCTTTTGCCATTCTAGGCCCACGTATTGTTGGATACAATAGGGCTTCGTTCCGTTGTCTCTAATCCGTTCACAGTACCTTCGTTCAGGTTTCGCAGGACCTTTTGGCCGGGACCGCACGGTATCCCCTTCTGCTGTCCGCCACGTTTTGCGCTAAGATGCTCGTATGTCGACAGCCGCAAGCGCAACGGCCGCGCCGCAACAGCAAGGCGGTTTCCGGCGTCTCTGGCGCGTGCTCCGCCAGCTTTTTCATGAGGCCACCGGCGCGGTTTTTGCCGTCCTCGCGCTGGGCTGGCTCAACGCCGCCCTGCGCGCCTGGACGCACGACGTTGCCCTTTGGCTCATCGGCATCGCCGTCGCCGTCGCCCTGTTATTTCTGTTTTTCGCCATAACGTCGTTCCGCAAGGCCAGCAAGTTGTAGCGCCCCGACTCGATCGAGACGCTTTTGGCTTAGTCCAATCGCGGCCTCAACCCATCGAGCACCCAAAATGTCCGACGCCAAAACCAAATCCGCAACTCCCGCCGAACGCAAAGAGAAATTCACGACTCTTTCGGGCATTCCGCTAGAACGCGTCTACACTCCCGACGCCGTCGTTGACTCCGAGACGGAAGAATCGATCGGCTTCCCCGGTGAATATCCTTTCACGCGCGGTATCTATCCCACCATGTACCGCGGCCGCCTCTGGACCATGCGCCAGTACGCCGGCTTCGGCTCCGCCGTCGAATCCAACCAACGCTACCGCTACCTCCTTAGCAAGGGTCAGGCTGGCCTCTCTGTCGCTTTCGACCTGCCCACGCAAATTGGCATGGATTCCGACCATCCTCTCGCCCTCGGCGAAGTTGGCAAAGTCGGCGTCGCCATTGACTCCCTCGAAGACATGGAAACTCTTTTCGACGGCATCCCCCTCGAAAGAGTCTCCACCTCTATGACCATCAACGCCACCGCCGCCATCCTGCTCTGTCTCTACGTAGCCGTTGCGAAACGCCAGGGCGCCAGCCTCCAAAAACTTTCCGGCACCGTGCAAAACGATGTCCTAAAGGAATACATCGCCCGCGGGACCTACATCTATCCCGTGCGCCCCGCGATGCGCATCGTCACCGACATTTTCTCCTGGTGCCGCGACCATCTTCCCAAGTGGAACACCATCTCCATCTCCGGCTATCACATCCGCGAAGCCGGCTCCACCGCCGTCCAGGAAGTCGCCTTCACCCTTGCCGACGGCATCGCCTACGTCCAGGCCGCACTGGACGCCGGACTCCGCGTCGATGAATTCGCGCCTCAACTCTCTTTTTTCTTCAATGCCCACAACGATCTTCTTGAAGAAATCGCCAAATACCGTGCCGCGCGCCGACTTTGGGCTGGCATCATGGCGGAACGCTTTGGAGCAAAGGATCCTCGCTCTTTGATGCTGCGCTTCCACGCGCAAACCGCCGGCTCCTCTCTCACCGCCCAGCAGCCGGAAAACAACATCGTGCGCGTAGCCATTCAAGCCCTCGCCGCCGTTCTGGGCGGCTGCCAATCCCTCCACACCAATTCCATGGACGAAGCGCTCGCCCTGCCCACCGAAGACGCCGCGCTCATCGCCCTCCGCACCCAGCAAATCCTCGCGAGCGAAACCGGCGTCACCAACACCGTCGATCCCGTCGCCGGTTCCTACGCTATCGAATCCCTCACCAACGAAATCGAATCGCTCGCCTCAGATTATCTTTCAAAAATCGACAAGATGGGCGGAATGCTCCGCGCCATTGAAGCAGGTTTCATCCAGGGGGAAATACAGAAAGCTGCCTACGACTTCCAGCGTGCCGTAGAAAAAAAAGAGCAGGTTGTGGTCGGCGTGAACGACTTCGTCGCAGAAGAGCCGCGCACCATCCCCACGCTCCGCATCGATGCCGATATCGAACGCTCCCAAATCGCCCGCTTAAACGCTCTGCGCGGCAAGCGCGACTCCGACCGCGCCAAATCCGCCCTTGCCGAACTCCAGCGCCTCGCCGCCACTTCCGGAAATCTTCTCCCCGCCATCCTCGCCGCCGTGGAAGCCTACGCCACCGTCGGCGAAATCTCCGACTCCCTCCGCCGCGTCTTCGGCGAATACCAGGAATCCGTGGTTATCTGACGCTTGTAGCGTCAGCAAACTAATGAAATTTTCTGCACCCATACCGCGCTGGCCACGAAGTACCGCGCGCTGTACCCCTCCGCGTCGCCCGTCCAGATCGCCCGCCTCTTCGGCTGGACCAAAGCACAGGCTGTCAGCGCGATTGCGCTATAGTATTCTTCCCCTCCAGGATTCCCGTGAAACTGATTCTCGCTTCCGCTTCCGAACGCCGCGCCGGCATTCTTCGCGACGCCGGAATACCATTCACGGTGATGTTCTCCGCCGTTGACGAAACGCCGGGCTCCGGCGAATCCCCTCACGACCTCGTCCAGCGCCTTGCCGCTGCCAAGGCCGAGTTGGTTGCTGCCCGCGCCGTCGGCCCGGCTATCGTCATCGGCGCCGACACCATCGTCACCCTCGAAGGCCACATTTTCGGCAAGCCGCGCTCCTCCG
>Ga0209527_1000342_pt1 | contig 10418 bp, 11 predicted proteins | sample JacPinW_OM2H0_M2_FD_187968 | JGI IMG/M metagenome (GOLD analysis project Ga0209527, IMG submission 187968) | Forest soil microbial communities from Algoma, Ontario, Canada - Jack Pine, Ontario site 1_JW_OM2H0_M2 (SPAdes) (version 2) | ecosystem: Environmental > Terrestrial > Soil > Boreal... | reverse complement strand
GGCCAGGCCCCGGGCGTCCAGCACCTCCAGCGTGCGTGCCATAGTGGCGAACCCGCGACTGGATAGGTTGACAGTCGGCCAACGCTCCAGCACGGTCACCGAGCGCCCCGCGCGGGCAAGATCACCGGCCACGGTCAGCCCGGTCGGCCCGGCGCCGACGACAAGGACGTCAACGCTGTGGCTGGTAGTCATGATGTCGCCTCCCGGCTGGCTGCGCGCACGTCAGTGCGATAGGTGGGGATCGTTCGGGTCGGGATACCAGCGGCGAATGTCGTTCGGGGACGGGGCGGCCGCGTAGTTGAAGACGAACCGGCAACCCGGTTGCATCGCGTGGGCCGCGTTGACGATCGACTCGAACAGCAAGGTGTTAGTGGCGACGAGGCGAATCCCGGCGCCGATGAGCACGGCGTCGTAATGCTTGCCGGCAAGCCAGCGGCGCGCCTTCCCAGCACCGGCCTGGCCGAAATCGATGAGGCAGTTGTCGACCTCGTAGCCCGCCGCGCGCACCGCTGCAACGTTGTCATCGTTTGCCGTACGCAACTTCTCGGCGGTCAGCCCGGGAAACTGCGCGAAGTCGGGCGCGGTGTAGTCGATGACATAGGGGTCGAGTCCGATCTGGATGACGGTGACAGTCATGGTCACCTCCGTTCCCGTCTAGGCCGACGAGTTCAACAACTGTTGATAACGACGGTAACGGTGTGGCGTGGCCTTGTCAACGTTTGTTGAATACTCTGGTGACATGCCCCGCAGTACACGTGATGCCGACTCCACCAGGGCCGCCATCTTGGCCGCCGCGCGCCTGCAATTCGGCGCGAACGGCTTCGAAAGGACCACGATCCGATCCGTCGCCGCAGCTGCCAGTGTGGACCCGGCGCTGGTCATGCATTACTTCCAAAACAAAGACGGCCTCTTCGCCGCCGCATCCCGGCTCGACATCGAACTTCCGCGCTTATCCGGTGTCGCCCCTGAACGCGTCGCCGACGTCATACTGCCGGTGTTCATCGAGCTGTGGGGACCAGACGGACCCCTAATGCCGTTGTTGCGCGCAGCGTCGTCGAATCGAACCGCAGCAGATGCGCTCCTGGATGTCTTCGCCCGACAGGTCGCTCCTGCGCTCGCCGTTCTGGCGATCGACCGGCCGCAGGAGCGCGCCGCCCTCATCGGCGCCCATCTGCTCGGCATTGCCGTCGCCCGCTACATACTCGGCCAACCCCCGCTGGTCAACATGGACGACGCCACCCTTGCAAGCTGGCTACGGCCAGTCGTCGCGCACTACCTCATCGACCAAGCCCCATGACCTCAACCGAGCTCCACTTCTCGCCCGCCTTCGCATTGGCTCCAGTCGCCCTCGCTGCCACGGCCGCGAATGACACCGCGCCCAGTGGTGGGATGTGATCGCAGCCGACTACTCTGGCCAGCGTAAACAGCTTGTCCGCCAAACGATTCCGGTCGATGCCGCGGCGATGTTGTGTCGGCCAGCGGCCGGCGCCAAAAATGGGGTTCAACGCCAAGCACGAATGCCGCGACGCCAACGCATCAGCGGCCGAGCACCTCGCTGTTTCCACGCTCCAATCCCACCGTCGTCATCAAGACACGGGGTGGCCGACAACGGCTCCTCCCACCGCGGACAGGCCTGCATCGACCGGCTCGAAGACCGCTGGCCCACCCTGCGTCTGATCCACCTGCCCGTCCACGCGTCGTGGCTCAATCAAGTGGAGATCTACTTTTCCGTCGTCCAGCGTAAAGTCCTTTCGCCCAACGACTTCCACTCCCTCAGCGATGTCGAGTCCCGCCTGCTCGACTTCCAGCAGCACTACGAACAAATCGCCACACCAGTCGAAATGGAAGTTCACCAAGAACGATCTGAACGCGCCACTCGAGCGCATCGCCGCCCACGATCGCGCCAACCGCACGCTCGCTGCCTGAACCGGCCCCGAATGCGTCACCGAAATTCCGTGCCAGACCACTAAGCGAACACACCCGCCCCGCGAAGAGGACCCATGGGCGCTTCCGCAGGTGTCCTGGGCGCGTCGTCCGCGCTACTCTCCGAATATGGCAAGGCTGTGACCCGAGAGCCGCCCACGGAACACCCGACAACAGCGGAAGGCGGTCCGGCGTCATGAAGCTGCAGCACTATCTCGGTGGTCTCGAGGGGCTGCCGGAACCGCTGAGCCTTGAGAAGCGCGTATTCGTCGAGGACTGGGAGAAACGGATCTTCGGCATCCACGTCGCGATGATGGGGCTAAGCAATCACCTTGGCTCCGCATTACCGCACTATCCGATCGAAGAGGTGCCCACCAGCTTCGACGACGAGTGGACGTGGGCGGACCTGCGTGCCGGCGCGGAGGCGATGAATCCGTTCGACTACTTCAAGTTCCGCTATTACGAGAAGTGGCTGGGCGGCATCACCCGATTCTTCATCGACAAGGGCTACCTGACCGAGGACGAATTAGTTTCGCGGGAAAAGGAACTCACCGCCGACGTCGCTCCGGAACCGCGAGATCCAGTGCCGGCCATCGACGAACAGGTCGAGGACTACCTACGCAAGGGAGACAGCCCGCGGCGCGACATCGCCCATGCCGAGTTCGCCGTCGGCAGCCGCGTCCGGGTCACCAACGTCCCCGCCGCGGCGCACACCCGGCTGCCCGGGTATTTGCGCGGGCGCGAGGGCACCGTGGAGCGGGTCTTCGAAGGCGACTACGCCTACTTCTGCCACACTGGCGACGGTATCGGCGACCCGATGCCCATCTACATCGTCACGTTCGCACCCGATGAGCTATTCGGCGAACGGGCCGAAGGCGGTCCGTTGACCATCTACGCCGAGTTGTTCGAGGCCTACCTGGAAGGAGTCTGATGACCGGCGGCCAGTTCTTTTACCCCGACGATCGGGAGGCCTCAAACGCGGCCAAAGTTGCAGCCCTGGAATCACTTCTGATCGAGAAAGGAGTGATCACCGGGCAGACGGTGGACAAGGTGCTGTCGTACTTCGAGTCCGAGATGACTCCACTGAACGGGCGGAAGATCGTCGTGAAGGCGTGGACGGACCCTCAATTTGCCGCCCGCGTCGTCGGCGACACCCCGGCCGCGGTCGCCGAACTCGACCTGCCCGAGGGCATGGCCGGCGCCGAAGGCGAACACCTCCAGGCGGTCGCGAACACCCCGGGTGTGCACAACCTCATCATCTGCACGCTGTGCTCGTGCTTTCCGTGGCCGGTGCTCGGGCTGCCGCCGTACTGGTACAAAGATCCGGTCTTTCGGGCGCGGGCCGCCCGTGAGCCGCGCAAGGTGCTCGCTGAGGTCGGCGTCGACCTGCCGGAGGACACCGAGATCAAGGTCTGGGACAGCAGCGGCCACTCCCGGTGGTTTGTGATTCCCCAACGCCCTCCCGGGACAGAGGATTTCACCGACGACATGTTGATGGAGATGGTGACCACCGAATCTATGATGGGCGTCGCGCTGGCCGGGCCGGTGCCATGAGGCTGCACGAAACCTGCACCACCGACCAGGCTGCCCCGCAGTTCGACTTCGAATGGCAGCGACGGGCGTTCGGGCTGGCGCTGGCGCTGTCGGAGTTCGGGCACTATGACTGGGAAGACTTCCAGCAGAACCTGATTCAGAGCATCGGCGATTGGGAGCACGCCCCGGAAGGCGAGCGGGGCGACTGGCACTACTTCGACCACTGGGTGGCCGCGCTGCAAAAGGTCATCGCCGACCACCACCTTCTCATCGCGCCGGTTCCCACAGATGCTGGTGACCACGCCGTTCGCGAATAGGACCACGGTGACTTGGCGACTCCACCCTGGTCAAGGTGAGCGATTGTCCGCATCGCCGACATTGCCGTAATCGCCACGGCCAGGGAGGAGGTCTCGGATGGCGTCGCGTGACAGGGAGGACTTGATGCTCGAGGTGCTGCGAGTCGCTGCGGGTGCTGCGTTCGGCGCTGTCAGCTAATGCAGCCTTCAGCGCGCGGTGATTGACCGTTACCGGTGCCAGCCCCAGGGCCACCAGTCACCGCCCCAGCCGCGATCGCCATGCCACCCGCCGCGGTCACCGCCCCAGCCGCCGCCGTGAAACCCGCCGCCTCCCCCGTGAGAGCCACCGCCTCCGCCGTGACCAGCGGCCTGGACAACATTGGGGGCCACGGCCGCGGTGGCGATCGTTGCCGACTGAGCCGGCGCGGGATCGGCCATGGCCGCTGGTGCGGCGGCAATCGCTACCGCGGCGGCACCCGCCGCCAACACCGGTGTGATGTAGTTCTTGATTCGCATGGTGGTACTCCGTTCGATGATCCAATCTGGACTCCTTCCAGAATTGCGCCCCAGCGAACCGATGTCGTCACCGCTGACAACCATCAATGCCTCCCCGTTAGCTGGAATCCGGCCATCCGCCGGAGTGCCGGTGTGGTCGCTGCGAGGCCGCGGCGACGGCGCGTATCGGTCACATCTGGGCCAAGCCCGCTGAATGAAGTTGTGCCACGTCGTCGAGATGTCTCAAGCAAGGCGATGCTGAGATCAACGCCGCGATACCCGCGCCGTATCCGGGCGTCTACGGCATCTATGGCCCGTTCTGGGCGGGCTAGACATTCGGTACCGACCGCCTTGTGACGACGATCGTACTTACTGGTGCGATCCTTTGGCTTCCGCAAGGCGGCCGGATCCGGCCACAGAATCCGCGGAAGTTGTTGGCACGCGGGGCGATAGCGCCTGTGGTACTTCCCCGGTCTTGGGTGATCGTTGAGACGGATCTCTGAGCGCAACGGTGCCGGGAAGGACTAGGTCGGGGGACAACCTCAGCGCGCATTCATGTTTGAAGGTGTTTTGGATCCGAAGTTTGTCGCATGGAGCGGCCGCGGCCGCGGGTGCCGTTCCGAGCAGCGCAGTCGCGGCTACCGTTCCAATTGCGAACTTAAGGTAAAGCGCTTTGATCGACATCCTGCTAGTCCTTGCGTTTTCTCCTGGTCAGGTCCTCTCTTTTGGGAGCCTTGCTGATTCGGCAACGCCGTGTCATCACAGATGACATCCATTCAATGCCCCTGCTAGCCGCAATGTTCTGGCCCGGGCGCCACCGCAATCCCGACCGGCGGGCCGGGTGCCGGCCGACAGCTCGACCACCAACGGCCACACCTTTAGCGCCAAGCGTGAAAGTGGCGACGGCCGCCCGGCGAGTCGTGACGCTCAGTGCACAGTCGGCGCGGCCCCCAAGGCCGCAAAGCACACCGATCCGTCACATTGGGTCGAGCGAAAGGCGGACTATCAGCCGTTGCCGTTACAGACCTGTGTGTGGCGGCGGACGCACTATAAGTGGGTCCGACGGCGCCACGATGGGGCGGCCCGATCAAGCAAGGGTGCGCGGCATGCTCCGTGAGCCGGCTCCTCATTAGGCATCTGCTGGGCTGAGGCCAGGAACGATGTCGCCAAGGCTGAAGGTGAGCGGGTGTTCAAGTTGCGCATGGGCGGATGAGCGTGGGTCGCAGTCGCGATGCCAGCGGTTGAACTGGGCGGTGTGGCGGAACCCCGCTCGGGTCGCAGCGGCACGAACGAGAGGTCCTTGCCGGCGTTCACCCAGCGGGAGGTCTTGTTCTTGCGTGGCTCACGAGCACGTTGACGCCCGAGTGCTGACCGCCCGTCCTCTCCGCGGGGGTGAGTTGCACAACTGTACGGTCCTAGGATTCCGCCACGAAGATGAGAAAATGCGGTCCGCCATTTCGATGAGAAATCTGCAAACCCCGAGGTAGGTACATCGCCATCCGCCACGGGCTTTGAGAAGCTACACCGAGCACGTGCGGCGCGGCGTAGCGTGGGCTTGTTTGGTCAAGCCCTCTTCAGCGCTTCGATGTCCCCCGACGGTTCATCCAGGAGTGCCCGATGATCAAGGTTTTCGGATACCTGAAGCGCAAGCGCGGCCTGTCGCCGCAGGAGTTCGCCGACTACTACGAGCACAACCACGTACCACTCGTGCTGAGCAAGGCGTTCATGCCGATGGTCTACAAGCGCAACTACATCCAGCGTGGGGACGCCTTCAACATCGAAGGTAATGAGATCAGCTTTGACTGCATGACCGAACTCGTCTTCGCCGACCGGGACGACCTGTCCGCCTGGATGGCCAGTCTTGGCATCGATGAGATTGCCCGAGACGAAGAGAACTTCATCGATCGAGCCGCAACGCGAGCCTACGTGGTGGACGAGCGCTCCGGCGCGGGCTGAGCGCCACGCCTGACTAGGACACGTCTTGGATCTGGCCGTTGATCCGATTGCTGTCCGCACCGAACCAACCACCAATTCTTTAGGTGACCTCACAGCTTAGCTGCACCGGAAGCCCAGGATGCAGGCGAACACTGAAAGCAACCGGAATAACGAGAACCTCCACCGCGCTACAAACTGAATAACGACGTGGGATCCACGCCCAACTGCGGGCACATCGTTTGCTGACGCGGTGACGTGAGCTGACCCCGCAGCGTGACTGCGCTTGCCAGGGGGCACCCAGCGGCGCGCCGGTCGGTGGGGAAGGCGGCAGACGATCTGCCATCCCGATGAGGAGAGGAGTCGGGCCCGATGAACCGCGCAGTTTGGCTTTCTCGTTGTCGCGGGGGAATGGTCGTGCTGGCTTCCGGCGCGCTAATTTCGTTGTCGGTGCTCACCGGGGGCATCGCGCCGGCGCTCGCCGGGCCCGGCGCCCCACCGATAATTCCTCCGGCTCCGCCGGCGCCCCGGATGGCAGCGCCGCCGCCGGCACCAGCACCCCGGCAGGCACCAGCGCCCCGGGAGGCACCAGCGCCCCGGGAGGCACCAGCGCCCCGGGAGGCACCAGCGCCCCGGGAGGCACCAGCGCCCCGGCAGGCACCAGCGCCCCGGGTGGAGCCCCAGGCGCCGGTTCATGACGCAGCGCCGGCTCCCGAGCAGACCGCACCGCAGCCTCCCGTTCACGATGCGGCGCCGGCCGCGCCGAATTCAGAGGCCGCTCCCCCGGTCACCAGAGACGAGCCCGCGACGCCACATGACACCGCGGGGCTGCCGAACCAGCCGGCGCCGAACGGGCCGAACGCCCCGGCACACGGCCCCCAGTCCGCCCCGGCGAGCATTCCCCCGCAAGCGGGAGGTGCCCCCAGCACGCCCAACCAGGACGGCCCCAACGGGTCATCGCCTGGGCCCACCGGGCGGCAGCCGAACCAAGCAGCGCCGACCGAGCCTGGGCCGAACCAGCCGGCGCCGGCCGTTGTCCGGCCACTTCCGGGTCAAGCGCCCGGGCCCCGACCGGGGTCGGCACCCCAGAACGGGGTGGGCCCTAACGCGGCCCCGCGCGGGGCGTCGCCGGGTGGCCAGGCGGTCACCGTTCATCAGGCCACCACGATGCGAGCGCCGCAGCAGAACGTCGCCACCGCCGAGGCGTCGGTTCCCGTCGAACACAAGCCGGATCCCGCACCGGCGGCAGATGTCGCCAATCTGCGTGACAAAGTCAACTCGCGGCCTACCGATGCCAACGGGTGGAACCGCGACGGTCACGATCGGTCTGGGGCCGGCCTCGACCGCCCCGATTCCGACCAACACCAGTGGGATCACCAGGTGCGGCAGTGGGACCGCAACTGGGTGCGCTACGACGACGATTACCGGCCCATCATCTGCAACCCGTATGAGAACCAGTTGCAGATCGTGTACGACTACGACGGAGCGCCGGAGATCGTGGTGATACCGCCCTTTGGCAGTGCGGTGTTGGACGCCGCCGACTACGGCGCCTACAACTTCACGGCGCTGGTGCTGGACGCTGCGGGGGAGGCCGTCGACGCCGCAGTGGGAAGCTTCTTCGGGGGCGGTTATGACCCGGGAGACGGTCTGCTGCCGCCGCCGCCGTACCCGCTGACGACCTACGACGACGTCCCGGTCGCCGTCGACTATCCCGACCAGAGCTATGACCCGTTTATGGTGAACCAGGTCGTCGACGCCGGCCCGGATCCGCAATACGGTGAGGACAAGGCGCTGCTCGACGGCGTCACACCGGTGTGGGGTGATTGGAAGCAAACACCCGACGGGCAACGCGAATTCGACGTGCATAAAACCCAGCAGTTCCCGGGCCTGGATGCTCCGGCGCCGGGACCGCTGCCGGGCGACTACCAGCTGCACCTGGCGAGTAAGGCATCGCCGGGCATGCCCGCCCGGGACGTCTACATTGTCGCGGTGTCGGCGGTGGCGGCCACGCTGGGGTTGTGCGGGGCGGTGGCGTTTGCCATTTCGCGGCGACGACGTCCGCGGACTTGGTACTACCAGTTACCGCGCTGACGTTAGTGACATACCTGGCCGGCCGTTATTCTGCGCTTTCGGTTGCGGGAACGGTGATTTCCCGGCGCACGATCTTTCCCGTCGGTCCTTTCGGGAGGCTGTCGACGAACCAGATCCGCCGCGGGTATTTGTAGGCCGCCACGCGCTCCTTGACGAAATCGCGGAGCTCGTCCGGTTCGACATGTGCGCCTTCCTTGATTGCGACCGCCGCACCGATCTCCTCACCCAGCGAGTCGTCCGGGATGCCGACCACCGCGGCCTCGACCACGGCGGGATGCTCGTAGAGAACCTCCTCGATCTCGCGAGGGTAGACGTTGAATCCGCCGCGAATGATCAGTTCCTTCTTGCGGTCGACGATGTAGTAGTAGCCGTCGTCGTCGACCCTGCCGATGTCGCCGCTGGCGAACCAGCCATCGGGCGAGATTGCCGCCGCGGTCGCGTCCGGGAGATTCCAGTAGCCCTTCATGACGTTGTGGCCGCGGATCTGGATCTCACCGGCCTCGCCCTGCGCTACCTCGTTTCCGTTCATGTCGACCACCCGCATCTCGACGCCTTCGATCGGGGTTCCGATCGATCCCGGCTTGCGCTCGCGATCGGGATGATTGAAGGACGCGACCGGGGAGGTTTCCGACAGTCCATAGCCCTCCAGGATCATGCAGCCGAACGTCTTCTCGAAATCGTGGAGCACCTGAACCGGTAGCGACGCCCCACCGGACGCGCATAAGCGCAGCGAGTCGGTAGCGGACTGCGGGAAGTCGGCCGCCACCCCCAACATTGCCGAATACATCGTCGGCACACCCTCGAAGACCGTGACGCCGTCGCGTTGGATCACCTCGATGGCTTTTCGCGCGTCGAACCGGGGGATCAGGGTGAGCGTGGCGCCGACCGTCACCGCCGCGTTCAGCCCACAGGTCAGGCCGAAAACATGAAACAGCGGCAGGCAGCCCATCACCACGTCGTCGGGTCCGGTCTCGATCAGCGTGCGCGTCGCGACCTCGGCGTTGCGGGCCAATCCGCCGTGGGTCAGTTGTGCACCCTTGGGCTTACCGGTGGTCCCCGACGTGTGCAGCACCACGGCCGTGTCGGCGTCATCGCGGTCGACAACCTCCGCCTGCGGCGGCAGGTCCGAGATCAACGCCGCGAGGCCGGCGTCATCGACCAGCCACGTCTTGGCGCCTGCAGCCTGGGCGCCAGCGCTCGCCGCGTCGGCGAACGTCGGGGTCGCAAACAGCGCCTTCGCCCCCGTGTTGTGCAGGTAGAACTCGACCTCACGCGCCTTCAGCAGCGGATTCATCGGCACTGCGACCGCGCCGCGACGTGTGATGCCGTAGTACGCCAGCGCAAAAACGGGGCTGTTGGGCAGCATCAGCCCGACCCGGTCGCCGGGCTCGATGCCCTCGCGGTCCAGGAACGTGGCGACCCGTGCGGCGGCCGCGTCGAACTCGGCGAAGGTGTAGCTCAGATCGTCGCAGCGCAGCGCGATCCGGTCGGGGAAATTGCGTGCTGATTCGACAAGTTTCAGACTCAGATTGGGCATAGCAGGCCTCCCTCGAAGAACCACTCCGACAAGTCCATGGTTACCCTGCGACACACTCGAAGTCGATGGTGGGCAAGAACCTGCCGAGTGCCCTCGATCTTGCTGCGGATCAGGTAGGTGCGCCCCACTGTGAATCGCCATGGTCGCGGTCGCGCTCGTCCGGCGTCGCCGCTCCACGGTCCGGCGCGAACCCTGCCTGCCTGAGGATCCGTCGCAAGTCGACGATCATCTGCTCGTCGATGTCTTTCCCACGCGGGCGCTCGAGCACTTCGGTCTCGGGGCCCAGAGCGACTTTGAATTTGCCGTTGCGCTCCTCTGTCGTGGTTCCGATGTTCTCCAGCAGTGACAGAACTTCACGCCACTCGATATTGCCGCTGGCCGGATGACTGAAAATCTTCGCGATCGTGTCGCGATGATGACTACTGAGGTGCGCGTCCAACAGTCGGTCCTTCCGAGTTAAATTCCCATCGACGCCTCAGGAAGCTGGGGCGACCCGAAACACTGGATAGTCCTTGACGATCCGCTCGAAGTCGCCCAGTGGCGCCCGGCGGTCGATCGGGAAGAATGGGCGGGCGCCGGCTGCGAGCTCGAGATATCGGCGCAGAATCGCG
>Ga0209527_1000341_pt1 | contig 10426 bp, 8 predicted proteins | sample JacPinW_OM2H0_M2_FD_187968 | JGI IMG/M metagenome (GOLD analysis project Ga0209527, IMG submission 187968) | Forest soil microbial communities from Algoma, Ontario, Canada - Jack Pine, Ontario site 1_JW_OM2H0_M2 (SPAdes) (version 2) | ecosystem: Environmental > Terrestrial > Soil > Boreal... | reverse complement strand
AGGGCCACTGAATCCGGCGCCTCGGCGCTTATGCCAGATCCTACGGCTCGACAAGCCCACCATGGGCCTCGATGACGCTTTCGAGCAGATCGCTCATTGCTTCCTCTCATTGTGTTCGCGCCCTTCGTGTTTCGCGATTGCGACGGGGTTAATAGGCAGCGCGCAGGGTTTGGAGCGGCGTTACGCCGTACATCTTTTTGTGCGCGGCGGCGAACCGTCCGAGGTGGGCGAACCCCCAGCGGTGCGCGATGGCGGCGACGGTGCTGCCGAGTCGATTACCGCGCGCGCTGGGTATGGGATCCGATGAGGTCGGCAGCCCGTTCGGCGATCCCCAGTACGGCCGCATTAGGTGGCGCCGACTCCAGAGAAGGCATAACCGACGCGTCTACGACGCGTAAGCCCTCAATTCCGTGAACACGCAGCGCTGAGTCCACGACGGCGAACTCGTCGGTGCCCATCCGGCAGGTACCGGCCGGATGGAAGAAGCTTGCGGCGGTGCGCCGGATGAATGCGCGACAATCATCGTCGCTGCGCACATCCGGGCCCGGCAGAACCTCGGTGCCTCTCCACGGTTCCAGAGCGCTGGTGTGGGCGATCTCGCGCGCCATCCGTAGCGCGACGACCATGCGGTCGACGTCGTTCTGTTCGGTGAGATATGCCGGGTCGATCAACGGCTGGTCGAAGGGATCGGAGCTGCGTAGCCGTACCGAACCCCGGCTCGTCGGCCGCACCAACGCAAACAGCATGGAGAAGCCGGGACCGGCGCCCTGCCAGCGTGGTTGCACGGCCGCCGGGAGAAACGTCACGAAGATGTCAGGCTCAGCGTGTTCATCACTGCGGCCCAGCAGGGTTGCCAGGCGGGACGGCGTTAGGTCAGCGCTCTGGTCAGTGCTGCAGGACACCGACGTAATGGGATGATCGTGCAGGTTCTCACCGACGCCGGGGAGATCGGCGTGTATGACTACACCGAGGTCGCGCAATTGTGCCGCGGGGCCGATACCGGACAGCAGGAGTATCTGCGGCGATCCGATCGCGCCAGCGCACAGGATGACTTCGCGTTCCGCACGGACGATGTGCGTGTGGCCGTTTTTCGAGTACTCAGCTCCGCGGCATCGCGAACCGTCCATCACCAGTTGCCGAACGTACGCGTCCGTCACGACCGTGAGATTGGGCCGAGGCAGCACGGGTCGCAGGTAGGCGTCGGCGGCACTCTGCCGTTTGTCGTCGACGACATTCAGTTCCTGCCATGACACGCCTTCGGCCACAGCCCCATTGCCATCGTCGGTCTCGGGGTGTCCGGCCTCGATGGCACCTTGGTAAAGGGCTTGCGCTAGCGGGCTCGCTGCCGGCGCTTCCTCGATACGCATCGGACCAGCTGTCCCCCGAAGGCTGGGATCCCGACCATCTGTGTGCTCGCTGCACTGCAGATAGGGCAGCATCGCCTCGTAATTCCAGCCGGTGGCGCCTTGGTTTTCCCAGGCGTCGTAGCTGGAAGCGTGCCCTCTCGCGTGGACAAGGCCGTTGATGCTGCTGGAGCCTCCTAAGACCTTCCCGCGCGGACAGGCAAGGACCGCACCGTCGAGCCCCGTCTGGGGCGTGGTGGTGAATGCCCAATCCACCGGCGACCCCCACAGTTTCATGGCGTCGATGGACTCCGCACTGGACATACTCTCCGGCCCGTCGCTGGCGCCGGCTTCCAGCAGCGCAATCCGCATTCCCGTATTCTCAGACAGACAGGACGCCAGAACGCAGCCGGCGGATCCGCCTCCGATGACGACGTAGTCGAAGGCGTTGTCAACAATCATCGCATTCCTTCCGAAAGCGTCGCCAGCTGAGTCTTCTCACGAGGTGCCTCGGGGGCATGAACCTGCGCGACAGGTCGCGGTACCGATGCGTCAGGAGGCCGGCCGCCGCAGCGGGTAAGCGTTGCGGTAGTCCGTCGGTGAATAGCCGTAGTGGGCCTTGAAGGTGCGGCTGAAGTGGCTGGTGTCGGAGAAACCCCAGCGGTGAGCAATTTCAGAGATGGGCCGATCGCTGGCGGTCACCTCGGCTCGGGCGCGTGCCAGCCTGCGTGCGCGCACGATCTCGCCGACGGTCTGGCCGGTGGCGCTGAAAACGCGGTTGACGGTGCGGATCGACACCCAATGAGCCGTCGCGATAGCAGTAGGCGTGACGTCGCCGTCGAGCAGATGACGATCGATATACCGCTCGATCGACGACCGCAGCGCGGGCCGCACGCTCGCGGCCGAGCAGACGTCGCTGCCGCTGCGCAGCGCTCCGACGAACAGCTCCAGCGCGGCCATACGGGCCGCGCTCATCGTGGCTGAGCCCATTCCCAGCACAACCTCGCTAAGCGTGGCCAGATGACTCATCAGCAGCCGTGTTGCCGGGGCGGTGGGGTTGAGCACGACCCCATCGCGCATCCAGGACCGCCCACCGACCTCGTCCAGTGCCGCCCGCGGTATCATCATGCCGCGCAGCGATAATGACTCCGGGACGGTGAATTGGTTCCGCTGGGTGGTGTCGAATACGGCGAGGTTACCGGGTGTCAGCGTGGCTACGGTGTGGCGCTGACTAAGCGTCATAGCCCCCTTCTGGCTGACCAGTATGTAGACGAATTCACCCTCGGTATCGGCAATTTGATGGCGGGCACGCCTACCGGAACACGGTCCGCACCAGCTTTCGGCCATTAAGAGGTCATCGATCCACCAGCGGCGCACCCACCCGTGAAACGCGTTCCGTTCGGGAAGCTCCGGGATCGCGACCCTCCAGGGCAGATACGTGGCCGACAGGATGTGCTCCCATTGAGCGGCCAGGTCGTCCCTCGTGTCCGCGTCGGTGGCCCACAACTCGCCGGGGCTTGGCACCACGGCACCTCCATTCTCGAACAGATGTTGCGTTCGGTGGGTGTTGAACCTCCCACGCCGGCCCGAGGACTGCTGAACCGCAGGCAGGCCAACCCCCACACCCACTGGTGCAACCGCGATCGCTGCCGCGACGTCCCCTCCACCATTAGCGGTTGGTGCACTGGCGGGGTCGGCTCCGCGTGGTGGCACGACTTCGGTGGCCGGGTTTAGCCGTCCTCGTCCCCACCAGAATTGGGCTCCACCGACGACATGTCATTACCGCCAGCACCCATCAATGCTTCCCGCGGGCCGGAACCACGAACCACCGCCTACCTGCCGGCGTCCGTGTACAGCTCGATTGCGACAGTCTTCGACGTTTCTCGACAGCATCTGAATTTTGACCCACTGGCGGTGCCGTGACGGGTTGCGCAATCGCGGGACGCATGTGTTTCGCCTTATTGTTGATCGGTGTGGTCCGTGTTCGACTGTCTTCGCGCGTAGGCCTGCGCAGGGAGCAGCGCACAGGCAATGCCGGTGTTGCCGGCCACTTTTGGGTCGGTACCGTTTGAGCCCCGCCGAGCAGCGTCATCAGAGTCGACCGGGGCGGCGATCCGCAGCCAACAACCGGCCGCGGCCGAACGGCGCTAGGACGCCGCTAAGCGTTTCGCAAGGAGCGAACGGCTAAGGGTGAGGGTCTCCGGTTTCGATTTGGCGACCGATCCGCGGTCGAAAGGTGGTTGCGGGTCGTATTCGATAGCCAGTTGGATCGCTTCGGCGACCTGGTCCCCGGCGATGCGGGCGGCGAGGGTGAGGGCCATGTCTATGCCGGCGGACACACCGGCCGCGGTCACGATTTTGCCTTCGGTGACGACCCGCCGAGCGGTGTAGCGGGCGCCCAACGCTTCGAGTTCGTCGACAGCTGCCCAGTGGGTGGTGGCCTCGAGGCCCTGCAGCAGTCCGGCGGCTGCCAGCACTAGTGCGCCGGTGCAGACCGAGGTGGTCCACTGGGTCGTCGTGTGGACCCGACGAACCCAGCCGAGGAGTGTCTCGTCGGTAGTTGCCGTGCGGGTGCCCGGTCCGCCGGGGACGACGAGCACCTCACAGTTGTCGACCTCCTGCAGCGACGCGTCGGCCACAATGGCGAGCGTGCCGGTGTCGCTACGGACCGGGCCACGCTGGGCGGCGGCGAAGACGACCTCGGCGCCAGGGATCTCGGACAGCACCTGGTAGGGCCCGACCGCATCCAGGGCAGTGAACCGATCGAATAATGGGATGACGATGCGCATGGAGGTCCTCTTTTTCAGGCGGGTGTTCGTGGGCTGAAATGGTGGCGGTATTGGCCAGGAGTGACTCGCACTGTGCGTTGGAAGCTGCGATGCATCGTCTCGACAGTGCCGAAGCCGCAATCCCGAGCGATGTCGGTTAGTCCACGCCGGGTGGTTTCAAGCAACCGCCGTCCCGCTTCCACGCGGACGGCCTCGACGTAGGCAGCGGGGGTGGTGCCGAATTCCTGCGCGAAGCGGCGCGAGAAGTTCCGCACGCTCATGGAGGTGCGAGCGGCCAGGACGGCAACCGAGAGGTCGTCGCCGAGGTGGTCGGCGATCCAGGATGCAAGCTGCACGAGGGTGTCCCGCTTAGGACGTTGAGCTGCGAGCTGAGCACTGAACTGTGACTGACCCCCAGAACGCTGTACGAATAGGACCAGGTAGCGGGCGATCTCGCGCGCACGCTCGGGACCGAGATCGTCTTCGACCAAGGCGAGGGCGAGGTCCATGCCGGCGGTCACCCCGGCCGAGGTCCACACGTTGCCGTCCCGGATGAAAATCGGGTCCGGATCGACGGTCACCTCCGGGAACAGCCGCGCAAGACGCGCGCACATCGCCCAGTGGGTCGTCGCGCTGTGGCCGTCGAGCAGCCCGGCCCGGGCAAGCAAGAAAGCCCCGGAACACACCGAGGTCACCCGCCGGGACCGTTGCGCAGCCGACCGGATCCAGGCGACGAGCCGATCGTCAACGATTGCCTGGGCAACGCCTCGTCCACCGACGACGACAAGAGTGTCGATCGGTCCCCGGCAGGCACCGATCGCACGGTTGGCGCCGATCTCCAGTCCGCTCGACGCGCGAATCACACCGCCGTCGGGACTCACGACCTCGGTCACATATTCGCTCACCTCGCTGTCACTGAACCGATCAGCCATCGAGAACACCTCAAGCGGGCCGGCGAGATCAAGCAGCTGGAGATCCGGGAAGGCGACAAGAAGGACGCGGCGGGCCATACACCCAACAGTCGACCACCAGAGCCATGGCCGCAATGACAAAACTCTGACGATTTCAGCCAGATGCCCCGACAGATCAACGCCGGCCAAAGCGAACTTCTGTCGACACGTTGCGGCTAAGGCAAACCCTGAATAGCGCTAGCCCGACGCCCGTGCCGGAATTGATGTCCGAACGTCGTGTCAATGACGGTCAAGACGGCCTGAACATTGCGTCAGACCACGACGGGGCAACGGTGTCGATGGCTTGGGAGCAGATAGCCATCCGAGGCGCGATCCTGATCGGTCGATGTTTGGCTGCGGTGATCATCCAGTCCGCCGCCTCCCCGGGCGTCAGCGCGGGCACTCCCTCGTAGTCCGTAGTCGGAGCGATCATCGCTGTCGCCACCAATGGGTAGTACAGCGTCGTTGAGTGCACGCCTTGGGCTGACCATTCGGTCTCGATCACCCGACTGATTGCTGAGAGCGCCGATTTCGACGCGTTGTATGCCGAGAACTTTGGTGCGGAGCCGCTCATCACTCGCCAGGTCGCGACGTTGATGATGTGACCGTCTCCTCGCTCCAACATCCCGGGCGCCAGCCCTCGTATCAGCCGCAGGGGGGCGTAGTAGTTGAGGTTCATCGTCCGCTCGATGTCATGCCAACGCTCAAGGGATTCTAGTAGTGGCCGCCGAATCGACTTGCCCGCGTTGTTCACCAGGATGTCGCAGCCGCCGAGTCGCTCCTGCACCGAACTCGCCAGTTCATCGACGGCATCCCGATCCGACAGGTCGCAGGCCATTGCGGTGGCGTCCCCGCCGGCTTGTCGGATTCGTTCCGCCGCTTCGTCGAGAAGATCCACGCGACGCGATACCAGCACCACCAGTGCGCCGTGCCGCGCGAACTTCGCCGCGGCGGCCTCACCGATTCCCGACGAGGCCCCGGTCAGGACCACGCGTTTTCCCGTCAGATCGATGCCGTCGTCGCCACGCCGCAACCTGGCGGGACCGGCCAGTGGCGGACGTTGAATCGCTAGGACAAAGGAGTTCAGGAGTCGGCGACGCGCATCGTGGAGCATGCTCACTGGGCCAACCCAGGTTGAAACCTGTCATGGCAACTGCACGCCATCATTGTTGGGTCCGTCCCATGATCGCTCTCCTGATTGTTCTTGTCCGTGAAAGTTGTTGCAGGTCAGAATGACTGGATCAGCCAGCCGGTTGGTACAGGCCCGTACCGGTCACCAGTGGCAGATCCAGTGTGGTCAGGATGCCCGGTTCAGCCGCCACGACGGCGGGGACGGAATTGACGATTCGCCCTGCGGCGGCAACGATCGCGGCGTGGTTGTGGTCACCCTTGCGACTGGTGGGGCAGATGTCGATCCGGTAGGACGGCTCGCCCGTGATCTCGACCCGGTAGGAACCGCCGGGCTGCCCGGGCTGCGGCCAGTCGGGCCGGATGTCTTCACGCAGTCGCGTGACATGCTCGATCACGATGGCCGGCTGACCCGCAGCCATACCGCGGATCTCGAATCTGAGTGCCGACTGACCACCCGCAGGAATACGGCCGGCCGCGATCTCGAATGCCTCGGAAGCGAATTCGCGTTCGCAGCGCTCGGTGATCTCGTCTATTCGAATCCCCAGCCCCGCGGCGAGCTGCCGGATAGAACACCCCCACGACGCCGCGAGCAGGCCCGGCTGCAGCTGCATGGGAGTCACGTCGGCAGGCGTACCGAAGCCCATGACGTCGAACAGCACCGTAACGCCGTCGTAGGTTGCGTAGTCGGCGATCTCGGTGCAGCGCACCTGTTCGATCTGCTGGCAGGTGCCCGAGAAGGCCAGCGGTATCAAGTCGTTGACGAATCCCGGATCGACTCCGGTGACGAAGAAGCTCGCTCTCCCCTCCCGTGCGGCGTCGGCTACAGGTGCGATGTACTTGTCGGGCAGCACCTTCCAGGGGTATTGCATGGGCACCGGACTTGATCCGACGACGTTGATTCCCCGGGACAGAATGCTGCAGCAGTCCTTGAGCGCGCGACCCATCCGGTTGTCACCCATGGCGCAGTAGATGGCGCATTGTTGGTCACCGCCGAGCGCGGCATCCAGGTCATCGGTGGCGACGATGCCGGTCCGGATGTCGAGCCCGGCCAACTCACCCGCATCTTTGCCCACCTTTTCCGGCGTGGACACGTATAGCCCAGTCAGCTCGAGTTGCGGGTTGGTGAGTATGCCCGCCAGCGCCAACCGGCCCACGTTTCCGGTTGCCACATGGGCGACACGGATGGTCATTCGTCTCCTCCATCGGGTCGGTCCGCGACGCTACACATTTGAAACAACAGTGTTGTTCTAACGCTATAGGTCCGGCTTTCAACACACAAGGTCGGCCTCGGCGAACTCTGGGGCCGATGCTGAAGTCAGCCCGTCATCTCCTAGGCCGGCGATGGATCGCGGGCGTCGAACCGTATCCGCAGCAGGGACTGGGAGTGCGCTGCGGTCACGTAGAGTTCGTCGAGCCCAGTTCCGCCGATGCACACGTTGGTGGGCAGCGATCCGGCCGGGAGGTCGACCGCGGCGCTGCGCTTGCCGGCGCCGTCGATGACGTCGATACGGTCGGCCGCCGTCAGCGCCACCCAGGCATCCCCCGACGGACTGATCACCATGCCGTCGGGCCACCCATTGTCGAAGGTGTGCACCAGCTGCGGCTCCGCCCACGTCGAGGGCCCCCCAGCGAGGTCGTAGGCCAGCAACCCCGACGACAAAGTCGCCGTGACGAGCAACGACTGCGCATCGCGGGTGAAACCGAGTCCGTTGATGAACACCGGGCCGTCTTCGACCAGCCGTTCTGGCTCGGATCCATCCAGCGCGCACGCCCACAGCCACCCGTGTGCACCGGATTCCGGTGCAGTGTAGTCGATCTCGGCGCGGGTATCCGTCACCCACAGCCGGCCGTCCGGCCCGAAAGCCAGGTCGTTGGGACCCTCCATTCCGGTGGCGAAGTAGTCGACACGCCCGTGACCGACGATCTGGACCCCGGGAGTTGCCGAACCGCTGGCACCGAATAGGCCTCCGTTCTGGGCGACATAGAGAGCGCCGTCCGGGCCCAGCGCAAGACCATTGGGGCCGCCACCGGTGACTATCCGCTCGACCGGACCCCCGGCCGGGTCGACGATGTACACGCACCCGTGGCTGATCGAGGTGAGCGCAATCCGTCCGTCGGGCAACCAGACCGGTCCTTCGGTGAATCCGAGATCGTCTGCGAGCACATCGATGTGAATGGTCGGCTGCTTTCCTGGTTGATTCGTTGCTGACCGGGCGGCTTAGGACGCGCTACCACCAACTGCCCGGCGACGCGGCGCACGTGAGGTCCCACGTGACGATCCGGCCCGCGCCTCGGCCTTGATCCCTGCGAGTATCCAGCGGATCGTCATCGGGAAGTTCTTCTCGATCTTGGCCGTTTCCAGGGCCGTTTCCGCGGAGTGCTCGGGTTCTCGCAGCGCCCTGACTTCCACAATCGTGTGGTTGATGGTCACGTTCACCAGCCCCCGGCAGGCCTCGATCGCCAGCCGCCGTGGAATGCCTTCACGCAGGGCTGCTTTCACCAGTTCATTGACATAGTCCTCGATCGCGCTCCGGTCCTCGATGGTCATCAACTCAGTGAGGAATGGGTGTGCGCGCAACGTGTCGTGAAACGTCATGCACCATTGGAATGCGGTCGTCTCCCAGTCGTCGTATTCCTGGAACTCAAGCCGGAGCTGGGAAAAATGGCGTGCAACCAATGCTCTGATCAATTGCTCGCGGTTGCCTACCTGCTGATAGAGCGTGCGCGTCGAAATTCGCAGATCGGCAGCCAGTCGACGCGCGTTGAGCGCGTGCGATCCCTCCGCGTCCAGCAATGCCAGCGCTCGGGTGTAGATCACCTCGACCGGGATTAGTGGCTTTGCCATCGCTGCACCGTACAACGCTCGACGGTGGGATCTTGGACATCCGCGCCGCACGGCGGCCGTGTTAAGGCCATGACTGCCTTTGCTCTCACGACTCGCGGCGCCGGTAATGGACCCGTGCCGGACGCTCCAACTGGACCACCATCTTCGAGTGGTCGTTGCGGTACGACTCGGCCGGCTGAGCCATCTCAAACTCGTATTCACGCAACAGAACCGAGAAGATCGCCTTAATCTGCATGGTCGCGAACGCGGCCCCGACGCAGCGGTGCCGTCCGGCGCCGAACGGAATCCAGGTCCAGCGGTTGATCAGGTCTTCCTGGCGCGGTTTTTCGTAGCGATCCGGGTCAAAGGCATCGGGGTTCGGAAAATCCTCGGGAATCCGGTTCGAGATCGCCGGCGAGGCGGCCACCAGGTCACCGTTGTGGATCGGATAGCCTTCCACCTCGAATTCACCCTGCGCCACCCGCATCAGGATGATCAGCGGTGGATGCAGCCGCAAGGTCTCCTTGAGGATGTTCTCCAGCTTCGGAATCTGGCGCAGGGCATGGAAACTCACCTCCTGACCGTCGGCGTAGAGCTGATCGAGCTCGCGGGTGACCGCGGCGTAGACGTCGGGGTGGCGCAACAATTCGATCAGGGTCCACGACGATGTACCGGAGCTGGTGTGGTGCCCGGCGAACATCATCGAGATGAACATCCCGGTGATCTCGTCGGCGGTGAAGCGCGGGCTACCCTCGTCGTCGGTGATGGTGATGAGCACGTCGAGCATGTCGCGGTCCCGTTTGTCGGTGGGCGGGTTGCGTCGCCGACCCTCCATGATGGTTTCGACGAGTTCGACGAGCTGTACCCGCGCTTCGTCTCGGCGCCGAAAGCTCTCGATCGGTAGATAGGGGTCCACGTAGCACAGCGGATCGGTGCCGCGTTCGAGTTCGTGGTACAGGTGGGCGAATCGGGGATCAAGCTCCTCCCGGAATTTGTTGCCGATCAGGCATGCCGAGGAGGTATAGATGGTCAACTCGGCGAAGAACTCGAGCAGGTCGATCTCGCCAGTTTCGCCCCAGCCGGCGATCATCCGGCGGACTTCGTCTTCGATGGTGGCCGCATGGCCCTTCATCTGTTCGCCCCGCAGTGCGGCGTTGTGCAGCATTTCCTTGCGCCGCTCTGGGCTGGCATCGAAGTTGACGCCTCTACCGAAGATCGGTGTCATGAACGGGTACGCCGCCGCCTGGTCCAGGTCGCCGCTGAGCTGCCAGGCCGTGCCCAGGTTGGCGTTGAGCCGGAAATTCTCGGGATACGCGCGCTGGGCCGGTTGCAGCACTTCCAACGCCTTGCCGACTTCGCCGAGCCGGGCGTAGACCGCGCCGAGGTCGGCGGCCTCGTCGGCGCCGAGTT
>Ga0209527_1000340_pt1 | contig 10427 bp, 8 predicted proteins | sample JacPinW_OM2H0_M2_FD_187968 | JGI IMG/M metagenome (GOLD analysis project Ga0209527, IMG submission 187968) | Forest soil microbial communities from Algoma, Ontario, Canada - Jack Pine, Ontario site 1_JW_OM2H0_M2 (SPAdes) (version 2) | ecosystem: Environmental > Terrestrial > Soil > Boreal... | reverse complement strand
GACCCTTTCAGTGGACGGCACTAGTATGAACGGCGGATATAAGGTAACTCGTGGGCAAGAACTCGTTTACAGTGGGACTTACGACAATTTAAAAAGGCGATGATGCGGCAAGATTTAATCTAGTGCCCATGAGCTTCACGTTGCGCTTTTTGCTAGTTGTCACCCTGTTCGTTATCCCAACGCACCGTTTGCCCGCACCGATCTCTGAAGAAACTCCGACGCCCGCGCCGAAACCGGAGGCAGTCGCCAAGTCGGACAACGCCGGAAAAAAATCCCCACCAAAGGTTAAGCAATCTCCATTCGCTCCTTTTGCTGGGGTCTGGACAGGAATTGTAAACGGAGGATTCAATAGCGACGTTGGACTAAATGTTTCGGCCCCTTCCACGACCACGCTCAGAGTATCGAATGATGGAATAATTCAAACTAGTCAAGCCACCACAAGAGCGAACGTATCTCCGGATGGGCACGCATTATCCTGGCCTTATCAGTATAGCGATTCAAACGGATCCGCGCGAGGCGGAGCCTCACTGCGACTCATTGGTGCCAACACGGCCACCTATCAGTTCAATGTAATTATGACGCTCACGACTTATGGAAACGTGACTATGAAGGGCTCTGGTACGCTTACGAAACAATGATCGTTAAACGCGGATCGTTTCAAAGAAGCCGCGGGAATCGAATATTTCGGTTCCTTGTTCTTGCAAGTACGCTGCTGCTACTCGCGCCTCGATTGCCCGCTCCGATTTCTGAAGAAAGTGCGACGCCCGCCCCAGAACAATCCGCTAAACCAAAACCAAAACGAACGATCAAGTCTACAGCCTCAAGCGAGGGTTCGGAGCCTTCGACAAAACGACAAACGTCGTCACCCAAGTCGCAGGTTCGGGCGACTCCGTATTCATCTCCGTTCGCTGGAACATGGAGCGGAACTATGAACATCACCTTATTTGGGGATATTGGTTACACGTTCCAGATCGAGCCAGCGCAGACCACGGTGAAAATGTGGGGCACAAATAAGCCGTCGGAAATTCCGAACACCAAAGTCGATGTTTGCCGTGCATCAGTTGGCGCCGATGGTATTTCATGGAACTGGAGTGCGTGGAAATGGACGTTGAAGCCCAATCCAGACCGCAAAACCGCGCTCGTAAAAGTTGCGGGGCCTTTTCAAAATGGTTCGGCCGTTTTTGAGCGAAGAAATGGTTCACTCTAGGTTCCAGCTCGTGCCGCGGACGCTTCTTTGTTTGCTGATCACCAAAAAGCTCTGGCAGCAGCGCCTCGCCCGCGAATGTCTTTGCAATTCGCCATGAAAACTGCCAGAAGGATTGCGCTGGCTCTGTTGCTGGCTGTTGCAGGTGCGCATCGGCTTCCCGCGCCAATTTTTGAAGAACCGACGCCGCGGCCTGTGACAAAGCCAAAGACGGAATCGAAATCGGCGCCGGCAGCCGAGACCGGAATGAATAGCCGATCGGTGCAGGTTGTTCTGACCGAGAACACCAGAGCTGCGATCCTTTATCTCAAGAATTATGTCCAGACATACGAGAACATGCCCTTCGCCGGCAAAAGCGACGTGCATCCCGACGAAATTCTAATGCAACTGCGGCAAACCTTATCCACGCGTTTCAGTAACGTGTCGATCTTGAGCGTAGGTTCGTCTTCACGAAGCGGCGGTCTGACCATGCTTTTTGATCTTCAGGCGCACGTCGGGTCGATCTCATTCACAGCCAACACCGTTTCCTTCATCGCAACTTTCAAGACCAATTCCGGCCGAACAATTCAAACGATCTCGGCCTCAGGAAAATCGACAATCCCCTATCCCGCATTTGGGACGCAATTTCCAAAGGCCGCTTCTCGAGCGTTTGCAGATTTCTCTCAGAAGTTGAATGCAACTCGATGAAACGCCCTTCCGCTTTATTCTTCGCGATCATCGTCTTGATAATCACCGCGCCTCGCCTGCCCGCGCCGATTTCGGAAGATACAACCCCATCGCCGACCGCAAAGCCGAGGCCAAAACGAGTCACAGAGTCACAACCAGATCCTCCAATTTCCAGTCCGGCCCCCTCACCCCATAAGAGATTCGCTGGAACCTGGTCGGGGGTGATGCCGGAAGTTCCCTGGGGCAACGTCCAAACCGAATTGATTGTCGATTCCACCGAATCCACAATGGAATGGCGCGAAGCGGCAAATTCAAAGGGTCGGCGAAGACACAACTCAGCGGAGATTCTTTGTCGGCGCGCATCGCCATCGGGTTCACAACCGCGGTTTGGTATATCTCTCCACATGCTGATGGAATAACCGCGGACATCCGGATGACCGCTTTTATGAACGACGACCACGCCGTCTTTCGAAGAGTGTCGCGATAAGACGAACGCTTACTTAGTTGTCGTTCTGACAATGTTATCGGCCCCCTGCGCCGCGACGCAGGCGATAAAACTCAACAACTAAAGAACTCGTATTTGCTTTCGAAGCCTTTGAGTTCGTGGGCACCAGCCGGTTCCGCTTTGATGAGCTTGCCGAGTTTTGACTTGGCAGATGCGCTAACCAGTAGCGATACGTTTAAAGAGCCAGCAAGCTTTTCCATCCGAAAGACGAAGTTCACTTCCTTGCCCATCAAGCTTTCCTCGCCCATTGATGGCATGCCGCCGACCGCGACGAAGCCAAAGTGCAAGGCAAGGCGAAAGCGAGGTTCGTTGCGGGCTTGAGCTTCTTTGAGTTCCCTCAGAGCGCCACCAATCATTTTCGAGGCGCTTGGGCCGTCCCGCCAATACGCCAGAAATCCATCACCCAGATACTTGTCGATGGTACCTTCATGAGTCTCGATGATTTCCTTGCACGTCGCGACCCAACTGCCAAACATGACCGCGAGTTGGTCGCTCGTTAAGCTACGGCTCAACTGTGTGAAATCTTCAATATCAGCCACCAGCAACCAGCATGGCAGATTTGCAATTTCGCGGATGGTTCGTTCGGCATAGGTGGTTCGATAATCATCGCTAATCGATTCCGGCTGATGGAAAATGAATATCTTATCGCCGATGACGACCTGGTCGTGATCGCTGAGCCGGGCCGGCTGCTGAAGTCGGCGATGGTTTAAGAACGTGCCGTTGCTGCTTCCCAAATCGATCAACCAAAATTCGCCGATGTTTTGAACGTTGATGATCGCGTGGCGGCGCGACACCTTATTTGAATCAATCACGATACTGTTCTTCGGGGATCGGCCCAGCGAACAATCGCCGATTATGGGGAACTTTTCTCCGACCGTTTCCAGCCACACTCCTTTGTTCTCTGATTGAGATCGAGTTGGCTGCTCTGGCCCCCTCGTTTGTTCATCCGCCATTGCTAAACGTTATAAAACGAATTGGCGAAGATCGACAACCGAAAACTCTGCCGGCGGGATTACTTTATCCTTTATTTCTTTACTTTAAATGGTTAGGCTAAAGTCCGTGAACGTAGATGCCAGCGGTCCGCTGGACGTGACGCTGCGAGATTTTGTCTCTGGACAAAAACTATTCAACCGCTACACGCTGAGACACATCCTGGGACGCGGTGGAATGGGTGTGGTCTGGCTGGCGCGGGATGATGTCCTTGAGCGCGACGTCGCCCTCAAATTTCTGCCCGAATTAGTAATTTTCGACCGCGCGATGCTTAATGAGTTGAAGCGCGAAACCAACCGCAGCCTGGAGCTCACTCACAAGAACATCGTGCGGATTTATGACTTCGTGAACGACGAAAATGCGGCCTGCATTTCGATGGAGTACATCGATGGCGATACGTTGTCGAACATCCGCGCCGACCGGGAGAGTAAAGTTTTTGAGACCCGCGAACTGGGCAATTGGACAAAGCAACTTTGCGAGGCGCTTGATTACGCCCATACTCACGCGCAGGTCGTTCACCGGGATCTCAAGCCTTCAAATCTAATGGTCAATCAGCGCGGTGATCTCAAAGTCGCCGACTTTGGCATTGCCCGCAGCTTGAGCGACTCGGTCAGCATGGCAACGATGGGCCGCCACACCAGCGGCACTTTGGTTTACATGAGCCCGCAACAGCTCGATGGCGGCCGAGGCACATCTCTCGACGATATCTATTCGTTCGGCGCTACGCTGTACGAACTTCTCACGAGCAAGCCGCCGTTTTATTCCGGAAACATCGATCGACAAATTCACGAAAGAGTTCCGCCCCTGATGAGCTATCGGCGTGAAGAACTCGACGTCGTGGGTGGAGAACCAATCGATCCAATGTGGGAAGACGTTGTGGCGGCGTGTTTACAAAAGGATCCAGCCCTTCGTCCGCAATCTGCGATCGAAGTTGTCGGGTTGCTGACAACGCAAGCTCCCAAGACTTCTCGGGGACTGTCCGCATGGCTTACATTCCCGTCGCGAAAGACTGAGCAAAGACCCACGCAGTGGCCGACGCCACCAACCCGCAAAACAGCTCCGTCAACCGGGCTGCGCGCCGAAGTTCCATCAGTCAAGACCCGTCCGAAAACCGTGGCCGTCCGCACGGCGCGCGTGCCGAAACAAAGATTTCGTCGCGCAGCGCTTGCGCTATCCGCAGCGGGTCTCGCGATAGTTCGTGGTGCGGCCGCCGTCATTATCGTACCGAGCAAAGCAATATTTTATGGAGTAAACGCGATTGGTGCGGCGATCGCCTCTGTCATCAAGGCGACGTTTCGGGGCGCCATCTTTGCGATAGTGACGCTCGATAAAGCGCTCCGCGCTATCGCGGTCGCGCTAATTGCAGGCAGCAAGTTACTCTTTCGGGGAGCGGCGATTGCAGTGCTGGTGCTGACCAGGGAAACTGCTCGAGGTACGGCACTGACGATAATCCCAGCAGCGGTTCTGGCTGCTTGCGTATGGTTTTTCGCGATTCGGCAGCCTCCGAAGAAAATCACCGAGCAACCACCACCTAAGACGCAGGCTGCAGAGCCGCGGAAGACGCAACCCGTTTCATCTCCAATCGCGTCGCAAGTGGCACTCGTCGCGCCGGTTCCGGCCGCTGCCACGCAGACCCAGCCAGAATCAAAACCTTTCCCCCCGACCGAAGGTGGCTTATGGGTCGATACAACTCCTGCTGGAGCGAAAGTGATCGTTGATGCCGGCTCGGTCGTAAGAAGAAGTCCAGCGACGTTTTCAAATCTTGCTGCTGGCAAACATCACCTTCAGATCGTGCTCGATAATTACATGACCGAAGAACGGGAAGTAGAAGTCAAAGGTGGTGAAGTCGCATCGCAAGGGATCGTACTGCGCGCTAGAGCAGAGTCGCGACCGGCACCGACACCGAATGTTGTCCAGGAACCGCCGAGTAAGCCTGCCCAAAAAGAAGATGAAGAAAAAGTCGCGCCGGCGAAGAAGCCGGCTCACAACAAGCAACCTGTGGCCTTGACAACAGAAAAGCCGGTACCGCCCGTAGTTCGTCAAGCTGCTGCGCAACCACCACCTCCGGCAAAGTCTGTGCCTAAGCCAGCAGCTGCGCCCAGACCAACTGCCGAACCAAAGCGCATGCAGAACCCGTTTGGGGAAGGTGCTCCTGGTGGTTAAAAAGATCGACCGGCCGACCGAACGCTTGTATAGGTCAGGCATGAACATTAAACGGATTGCGGCGGTGTTTCTATTCGCTTGGGTGATCGCTCCATGGTTGTCGTGCCAAGCTGGCGCCGGTTCCGAAGACCGTGATGTGAAAAAGCCGACGCAAAACGTCTCCGAGAAATCGCGAAAAGGAAACGTAAAGCATCAATCTCACGTCGCCGTGGCACATCCAGAACAGACAGGATCTTGTCGCGACGCATACTGCCGTTATGCCGCTCGTTGCGCGTGGTGGCCAGGCGCGCCTGGAGATTAACGAACTGCGGGTTCTGTTAAGCTCGCCCGTGCGAAAGACGCGATTTTCTCTGAGGGTTGCGATGTCCGCCAATCGAACTGCTCGTCCCTTGGCAAGTCGGCCGCAGCTGGTTGCAAATGCAAGCGACAACGCCTGTGCCACTACAGCAGCGGAGCAGCTAACTTAAAACGTTACCGCGATCTTCGCGCCACCGTAAACTTCGTTGCGATCCGTGCCCGCTGTCGGCTCGGAAATATGATACGAGTAAGTAAAACCAGGCACTAAGTCTACGTGAAGATCCGGAGGAGCGCAGGGACCGCTTGAACTGCCGACTACGTGAAACAGGTGGATCGGCAGTTCTAATCCCGCTTGGGCAACGTTCCAACCCACTAAGCTCCTGCCTCTCAAGATGTCCTTGAATTTCCGCGTGTCAGGTACGCCCGGTGGCGGCGCCGTTCCCACCGGCTCGCTACGATCATGATAACTGTATGAGATGACGGCAAAGGGATTGAAGTCAACCCATTCACCAATAGGAAAAGTTGCACGCAACCTTCCCTCAAGGTATCCGCCAAGTTCGTCGTTTCGCTCATGAAAGTTGTTGCCTGTGTGGGAACCGAAGGTAACGAAATCGGACGAATTCGTGAATGGTACATGGAAGGCCTTATAAAAATTGTGATCTTCGCCATCGCTATATAGGGTTTGATAAAACGTGATCCATGGCTGGACGTGAGGAATGACGGAAGTCGCCAGTCGAACAAACACCCTATCAAACTGTTCGTTTTGCACCGTCGCGAATGGACCGTAAAGTCCAAAGAATTGTGTATCCACAAACGTCTGCGCGTCCCTATCAATAAAGAACGCGATGTTGCCCACGGTCACGTCAACGGGCCCAAAGCTGTGATGATATTGCAAAAAAACGTCGATCTCATTGAAACGAGTCTGGAACGTCTCGGGAGAATACGTGCCAACGTTCCCCACACTCCCGCCCGATCCACCACCGCCACCCTCGCCCGCTGAGAAAGCAGGAAATCGCGCGGTTCCGAGCTGATAGATATCGTAGAATCCTAATGTAAAACCCCACCTGCTCACAGCAGCGTTGAGATAAACCGCACCGTCCGCGTCCGGTGTTAAATTTGTCCCGCGAAAGTTGTATTCAGATGTATAGCCAAAATCCGCATACCAGCTCCAACAAACTTCCTTTTGTTCCTCGATCACGTTTTTGGTCGATTTGTACTCGCCGGCCATTGTGACGTTGTTATTTGCATCGGATTGAGAAATCGTCTGAGCCGTCGGGATCTCGATGAGCGCAGATCTGTGGGCCGTGGTGGGAATTTCGACGATCGTATCGACGGCTTGCGCGTAAGCCAGACGGCCCGCGCAACAAAAGACAACAGTCGCCAGGAAAAAATTTCTCAGCGTAAATTTCATGGGTGGAATGTTTCTCCTTTCGTGATTGCCGCTCGCCTAACGAGCACGAGCGCAATCGGACGACCGGTTTAACGAATCGGCAGTGTCGGGTCAAGCCCTGTTTTTAGCTTATCAGATCGACAAGGAAAGCTGCCGCAAGGAGCCCCGATTGTTGGCGGCCGGTCGAGCCATTGCGGGCGCGCTTTCCAGGAGCATTGTTACAAACGAAGTTGTTTTCAATGCACACAGCGCAGCGGTAGCGCGATCCAGAAATCGCCGCCTCACTTCTGCGGTTCAAGAGGATGAATGCGCGCCACCTGGCTCATGTCCGTGGCAAACGTGCCCGTGTGATAATTGTGGCAGAGGAGACAATTATCTCCAGCAATGCGAGCCGTGTGACATCGGCCACATTCCATTTTCGCTAACGGCGCGAAATTACTTTCGAAATGGGATGGATCGTTTGCGCTCGAAGCATTCGCCGAATCCGGGGGTTGAAAGTAAGTGCTGTACTTTGAGGCAGGATTAAGAACATGGCAGGTCTGACAGCCCTTTTCCGTCATCACGCTGAGGTGCGCGGTATGACTGAATTTTGTGAAAGGATGCGCGTTCGGCTCGGAGCGAGCGGCGGTCCAATTAACTTTCTGGGCTCCATTCGAAATTCCATCGACAGTGTGACATTTGCCGCACGAGCCCGGACCCGAGGGCGTGGCGAGAGTCTGCAGAATTCCCGAACCAACCGAGGGCGCAATGCCGGCAGCGTTAAACCAAGCGGTAAGAAATGGATCGGCGTGTCCGGAGGGTCGGTAAGATAATGTAAAGCCATCCTTGGCGCGAAACCATCCGGCTGCCATCCAGCTTTCGTCGGTTGCGGCTTCGCTTTCCGGTTTCGGTTGAGACGAGGCGCCACCAGGTTTCGGGATGGTTGCCGCACCAGCCGGTGCGCGCTGCTTCCCAGATTTTCCCCGCGGAGGAAGACGGCCGGGCGGAGCGGCGGCCGGCGAAGGCGCGACCGCTGCACCTCCGAGGATATCATCGCCGGGAGGCGGAGCAGCGCTCGGCTTGGCAGAAGGCGATTGTTCTTTTGATGGTTCTGCGCCTCCCAAGATATCATCGCCGGGAGGCGGAGCAGCACTTGGTTTGGGAGAAGACGATTGTTCTTTCGAAGGTTCTGCGCCCCCTAAGATATCGGCATCGGAGGATGCCTGTTTTGTTTTCTTAGCTGGCGCAGGAATTGGCGACTTCGGAGGAGCGCGCGGTACGGGCGGAAGCGGCGGCAGAACGCCGCGGCGATAATCGGAAACTTCACGGAGCAAATCAGGCATCCATTCCTTACGCCAGGAAATGAGACCGGCGCGGGGAAGGCCGCCGGTTAGCGCCGTGAGCTGGACGGAAGTTTGGCCGCGGGGAAGTCCTTCCTGAAGTCTCTTGATCAGAAAGGCCTGACCTTCGGCCTCGAAGTCATAAAGAAATTCCTTCACCGCCCAAGCAAGCCGGCTGGCGGCCGCGAGTTGCTCCGGTGAGGCGCTGCTAAGGTCGAGCAAATCTTTGCCTTTGAGTGTAGCGAGTAACTTGCCTCCCGATATATCGGCGCCGAGCAGTAGTTCCATAAACGGAGTCAGCTTGTCATCGGCATCTTTTGGCCATTGTCCGATGCTGATCCCAGCTCTGGACAAAGAAATGACATCGATCCCCGGCACGCGGAAAAAAGCAACGGAACTGGACTTGGCGATATTGTCCGCATGACAAACGGCGCACGATTGTTCGAAACTGTTGACGATCATCTTCCCGCCGGAAACAGCCGGAATGTGACAAGCCTGGCAGGAAGTGGGCGCCTTCTCTTTGTCTGAGGGAAAATACCCTTGAATATGACTGGCGTGGTCGAAGTAAATGCGCGTGCGCCGCTGGTAAGGATAACTAGCGAATTCCGGATGTCCTTTGGCAAGGCTAGCGAACTGGACCTGATGGCAAACCTGGCATTGCGTTTCGGAAAAACGAGCAATGTTAAAGTCTTTACCATGATGCTCCTGGTGGCAGGTCGAGCAGGCCAGCTCGCTCGATTTCATTCGACTAACATTAGCGATGGCAGTCCCAGCCCGGAGTAGAAGCGGTGGCTCTGACTTCTCACTCTTCGCTCGCATCGTGAAGGCGCCCAACGCGGGCGGGGGCGCGCCATGCGGTGAAAATGGCTGGGAACCAAGCGAATGGCATTTGAGGCAGAGCTGGCTGTCCTCCACTGCCCTTTTCTGAAAAATGGCCAGGTGCGCCAGCGACTGAGAGTTAGATTTTTCCAGCGTGTGGCAATCCTCGCATTCGGTGCCGGAGGTCGCATGATGAACACTGAGTGCGCCCGGACTGGTCAATTTTCGACGTCCCTTTCCGGCGAGAACGAGCAGTAAAGCGCTAAGAGTGAGAGCAACCAGGAGCCAAGTGAGTTGCCCACGCGTTCGGCGCAACGACGGTTTTGGCTGGCAGGGCGGAATGGGGTGCGCGCAGTCGCCATTCGGAAGCGGACCTTCGGTGCACTTCCCCCCTTGCGCTTCCGGCCGCGTGCAGAGCCATCGATCGCCGCTTTTCGATGGAAAACACTCCCCGGTGTGACGGCAGCGTCCGCGCTCATCCGGACCGAGCGGGCATGGGTGTCCCTCATCCGCATGTCCGCAAATCCAATCCTGGTTCGGACGCGCGTAGCGATTTCTTTTGAAGCTAAGTTGATCGAGCAATCGCCTCATGCGTCAAAGTCTTCCGGCGTAGATGATGGCCAGAGCAGCGTGAACGAACGCGAGCAAGATAAGGCTGTAGGTAAAAGGAATGTGCACGAGAAGCCAGAGCTTGAGCAGGCGCTGGGCGGCATATTGGAAGTGAACATTCTGTGCAGTTTCGATCCAGTCGCGCATTTCGGCAGCGATCGCTTTTTCGGCGTCGTCCAAGTAGCGATTCAACGCAGTCAATTCCTTGAGCAACCGGTCCACCCTGCGGTCGATCCCGCCCAAAGCGTCAAAGGCGCCGGGAAGACGTTGAAAAAATGGACGCAGCTCACCAAGATAAAAATCGGACAGAGTCGACGATTGGGTTTCGGTTTCGGCTTTGCGGATGAGCGCTTCGACCTTCATTTGAATCTCCCGCCGGTAAGCGGGGATGCGCTCGTAGATGAGCGGTTCACCCGAGAGCATCAACCGCGAAGGCAAAAACCGGCTAATGAAAATGCCGAAAAA
>Ga0209527_1000339_pt1 | contig 10427 bp, 10 predicted proteins | sample JacPinW_OM2H0_M2_FD_187968 | JGI IMG/M metagenome (GOLD analysis project Ga0209527, IMG submission 187968) | Forest soil microbial communities from Algoma, Ontario, Canada - Jack Pine, Ontario site 1_JW_OM2H0_M2 (SPAdes) (version 2) | ecosystem: Environmental > Terrestrial > Soil > Boreal... | reverse complement strand
CGCCGCCCACCCCAGCACGTTTTGCGCGTAGGGCATCGAGTTGTTGTAGCGCAGGATCGCGCTGAGCACCTGCGACTGGTCGCGCAGGTTCAGCCCGCCGGCGCACAGGTAGCGGGCAGCGGCGAGCGACGCGTCGAACAGGTTCTGCGGATCGGCCTTGCCGTCGCCGTCGCCGTCGGAAGCGTAGCGCGCCCAGGTTCCCGGCAGGAACTGCATCGGGCCCATCGCGCGGGCATACGTGGGCTGGCCGCTGGGCGCCATGCTCTGCACGATGATCTCGTTGCCCGGCAGGGACCCGTCAAGCGTCGGGCCGTAGATGGGCCGCATGGCGGTGCCGTGCGCGTCGGTGGCGCCGTTGTTGGCGTGCAGCGACTCGATGCGGCCGATACCTGCCAGCAGATTCCAGCTGATGCCGCAATTGGGCTGAGCCAGCGCCATCAGCCGCTCGGCGTTTCGGTAGGCCGCCAGAGCCATCGATGGAATCCTCAGCGCGCCAGGTGAATTCACGACCACGGCGGGAGGGGGCGCCGACAAGGACGCCGCCGCCACATGGAAACTCGCCGGCGGGCGGCTGACTTCGATGACGGACGGCCCGGAGATGTCGCTCGGGTTCACCACCGCGGCCAGGGGCATCACGTTGGCGTCCTGTATGGGCGGGTGCACCACCGGCGCGGGACGCGGCGCAGCGGCCACCGCGCTGGCGAACACGACAGGGGCTACCACGACGACCAGGGCCGTCGCAGGAGTGCGAGCGGCCCGGGTAACCCGTTGGCGCGCCCACTCAAGGGCGTTGCGGGCCCCCGAGCCTCCCCCTATCTGCACTCACACCGTCCTGACGTCGTCGAAGCCCGCGCCGCGTACGAGCCGGCGCTTCACCAGCCTTGTGAACTGAATCACCATACCTAGTCGGCAATGGATTAGATGCACATTGGTCACTGCGAGATCTCACTCCTCAGGTGGGTGCGACCGGGTCGGCACGCTTCGGGACTCGCTTTGCTCGCCGCTCCGCGACGTCGCCTTTGGACGGTTCGGGCTGCGAGGACACCGACCGCGATTCCTCGATGACCGCACGTAGCTCGTCGAGCTCGCGGCGCAGGTAATCGCGAGTGGCCACTTCGCCGATTGCGAGCCGAAGGGCTGCCAGCTCACGGGCCAGGTATTCGGTGTCGGCCTTGGTCTGGGCCGCGCGCCGCCGGTCCTCATCCAGCGCCACCCGGTCGCGGTTCTCCTGCCGGTTCTGCGCCAGCAAGATGAGCGGCGCCGCGTAGGCGGCCTGGGTCGAGAACACGAGGTTGAGCAGGATGAACGGATACGGGTCCCAGCGCCAGTGGATCGCGCCCATGTTGAGCGCGATCCAGACGACCACGATGATGGTTTGCCAGAGCAGGTAGCGACCGGTGCCCAGAAACCGTGCGATCGATTCGCTGAACTGCCCGACCGTCTCAGGGTCGACATTGATCGACAACCGCCGCGAGGTGCGCGGCCTGTCCAGCCGCTGGCGTGCCGCCCGCCCGCTCATGTCACCCCTTCCTTGCTGGGCGAGAATTCTTCTTCATCGAAGTGCCGGCGCCAGTCGTCGGGCAGTAGGTGGTCGAGCACGTCGTCGACGGTCACCGCGCCCAACAGGTGGTTCTCGTCATCGACGACCGGCCCGCAGACCAGATTGTAAGCAGCGAAGTACCGGGTCACGGCGGTTAGCGACGACTCGGGGATGAGGCTGGGAAGGTCGGTGTCCACCATCCCGCTGACCAGCGCCGCCGGCGGTTCGCGCAGCAGTCGCTGCAGGTGTACGCATCCGAGGTAGCGGCCGGTGGGTGTCGCGGTCGGCGGTCGTGCGACGAAGGCCATGGAGGCAAGCGCGGGCGTCAGGTCGGGGTCGCGCACCCGCGCCAACGCTTCGGCGACTGTGGTGTCGGGGGCGACGACCACCGGCTCTGATGTCATCAAGCCGCCTGCGGTGTCCGGTGAGTGGCTCAGAAGCCGCCGCACCGGTTCGGAGTCCTCGGGGTCCATGCGGCGCAGCAGCGTCTCGCGTTCGGCGGGGTCGATCACCCCGAGCAGGTCGGCGGCGTCGTCGGGGTCCATCGCCTCGAGGACATCAGCGGCCCGCTCGGTGTCGAGATATTTCAGCAGGGCGCTCTGCTCGTCCTCGGTCAGTTCTTGCAGCACGTCGGCCAGCCGTTCGTCATCGAGCGCGTTGATCACCTCGACGCGACGCTTGGTCGGCAGCTCGCGGATCGCCTCGGCGACCTCGATCGGGCGTTGACCCTCGAATTGGTACAGCAGCTGCGCAACCCCTTGGCCGGGCAACGCCAGCGCTGACGGGGTCAGGCCCTGCACGTGTTGCCAGTCGACGATGTAGATGTTGCTCCGACGGCCGAGCCGGCGCGGGCTTCGTACCGCGACCTTGGTGACGACCCACTCGCGGGTGCGGGTCTGTTCGATACCGAGATCGACGATGACGAGCTCCGCCCCGTGCAGTTGCTCCAGCTCGGGATCCTCGACACGCACCCGGGTTTCGATGACCCGGCCCAACACAAGCACCTCACCCGGACGCTGCGCGAATCCGCGCAGTGAGACGCTTGCCGTGGTCAGCGTCACCGCGTTGGGCTCGATCGCGGTGACCCGCGTGATCGGCACAAAAATCCTTCGTCGCGTGAGCAATTCGACGACGAGCCCAAGAGCCCGTGGCTGTTGGCGAACGATGCTGATGCTGATCACGACATCCCGCACGCGGCCGATTGATTCGCCGTCGGGGCCGAGCACGACCATGCCGGCCAGCCGCGCCGCGTACACCCTGCTGACCGCAGCCATGACTGCCAGGGTAGGAGTAAATGCGTGGATGAAATTTTGGGGGCTGCGTATCGGGCGCGCCGAACGTGCCTTTCGGTGCCCGGCAGCAGCATCAAGATGATCGAGAAGGCCAAGGGCCTGCCCGCCGACGAGGTGTTCCTCGACCTCGAGGACGCGGTTGCCGTCGACGCGAAAGCACAGGCCCGCACGCAGGCGGCGACCGCGCTGTCGCGGCCGGGATGGTCGGGTCAGCTTCGCGGTGTCCGCGTCAACGACTGGACGACGCCGTGGACGCACGCCGACGTGATCGAGGTGGTCTCCACCGTTGCTTCCGCTCAGGGCGCCGAGCTCGACATCATCGTGCTGCCCAAGGTCACCGACGTGTCGCACATCCACGTGCTCGATCTGTTGTTGACGCAACTGGAGATGACGCATGGTTTGCCGGTGGGGCGCATCGGCATTGAGGCGCAGATCGAGAACGCGCAGGGATTGAGCAATCTTGATGCGATCGCCGGCGGGCCGCGGGTGCAGGCGCTGATCCTCGGGCCTGCCGACCTGATTGCGAGTCTGAACATGCGCACATTGGAGGTCGGGGAGCAGCCGGCGGGCTACGACGTCGGCGACGCGTATCACCACATTCTGATGTCGATACTCATCGCCGCGCGCGCCCACGGCGTCGCCGCGATCGACGGCCCGTATCTGAAGGTGCGCGATGTCGACGGATTCCGCCGAGTGGCCGGACGGTCCGCCGCACTCGGCTATGACGGCAAGTGGGTGCTGCATCCCGACCAGATCGCGGCGGGCAACGAGATATTCAGCCCGCGGCAAGACGAGTACGACCACGCCGAGCTGATTCTCGAGGCCTACGAGTGGCACACATCGGCCGCCGGTGGCGCACGCGGCGCGGTGATGCTCGGCGATGAGATGCTCGACGAAGCGAGCCGCAAGATGGCGTTAGTGATCGCGGGCAAGGGTAGAGCCGCCGGCATGACGCGACAGGGCGAGCGGTTCGAGGCGCCGAGCTAGTAGCTGCCGTCGGTGTGGCCGGCCGCGCTCGCAATCCAGGTCAACACAGCGAGCGCTAGTCCGATCACTCCGATGATGACCCCGGCGAGCGCCATGCCATGCCCGTCTTGCCCGGTGCGCTTGGTCTCACTCATCGCCAGGAATCCGAGCACGATCGCGATGATCGACGGTATCCCGCAGAAGCACAGCGGTACCCCGACAATTCCCGCGACCAAGGCGCCGATTGCCTGACCGTTGGTCTCCCGGGGGGCGCCCAGCCGGTACGGGTCGTGCGGCGGGGTCCCATAGGGCTGGTACGGGGGAGGGAACGCGGGCCCGGGATACCCCGTGGCTGGCGGATAGCCCGGTGGCTGCGGATACCCCGACGGATTCGTCGCCGGGTAGTCGATCGGGGCGGACGGATCGACCGGGTGCCCGGATTGCTCCAAGGACGGGTACTCGAATGCCCGGTTCGGGTCGTTGGGGTCGTATGTCATGACGCCGCTACGTATACGAATACGACTTAGTGACCAGGTACAAGATGATGAAGAGCAGGTTTAACGCCAGAACTATCCCGCCGATCACGATTCCCGCGATGGCGAATCCGCGTCCCTGCTCACCAGATTGCTTGATCTGGTTCAGCGCGATGACGCCGAGCACGATGCCCACCATTGCGGCTATCGCGCCGGTGAAGCACGCGAAGAACAGCGGGACGCCGATAATCGACGCGACCAGAGAGCCGATGGCCATCCCGTTGGTTTTCGGGGCACCGTAGCCGCCCGCGTACGGGGCGCTCGGGTAGCCGGACTGGTAGGGCGACGGCGCGGGGTAACCGCTCGGCTGCGCCGGGTAGGACGGTTGCGGCGGGTACGACGGCGGTTGCCCGGGGTAGGAGGACGGCTGCGGCGGGTACGACGGTTGCGCGGGGTAGGACGGTTGCTCGGGGTACGACGGCTGCTCGGGGTAGGACGGTTGCGCCGGGTAGGACGGCGCGGGGTAGCTCGGCGGCGGGTAACCGCTCGGCGGTGTCCCGCTGGCGGGTGGCGCGGGCGGGGGCGCGTACGCCGGTGGGATGTCCGGCAGCGGGGTTTGCACGATTTGCGTCTCCGCCCCCTCAGGCGGCGGGTTTTCCCCGGAGGGCGGTTGGTCCGGCGGCGGGATCGGCGCGAACTGCGTTTCCGCCTGGTCAAATGGCGGCGGCTCATCTCCCCCGGTGGACGGTTGGTCCTCCCGTGGCTGTTCGCCGGAGCCGCCCGGTGTCGTCATGTCGATCAACCTAGCGTATTGGCTGGTCGGGCGTACCTCGGTCACCGCTTCGGCCGACACACCGGGCACAATCAAGCGGTGAGACGCGTTGGGTATGCATACCGTGTCTGGCCCGTCGCACCCATCGTGAGGAGTAAGGACCGATGACCAGCCCATTTCAGCCGGGACAGAACCCGAACACCCCTGCGCCAGGCCCGCGAGGGCCGTCGCTTCCCACCCCGCCGAAGGGCTGGCCGATCGGCTCGTATCCGACCTACGCGGAGGCCCAACGCGCCGTCGACTACCTGTCCGACCAACAGTTCCCTGTGCAGCAGGTGACCATTGTCGGCGTGGATCTGATGCAGGTCGAGCGGGTCACCGGTCGCCTCACATGGCCGAAGGTGCTCGGCGGCGGCGTGATCACCGGCGCCTGGTTGGGCATTTTCATCGGGCTGGTGCTCGGGCTGATCACGGCCAACACCTGGGGCGCGCTGCTCACCGGGGTGATCGCGGGTGTGTTCTTCGGATTGATCACCTCTGCGGTCCCGTACGCGATGGCACGTGGCACAAGAGATTTCAGTTCGACGATGCAGCTCGTCGCGGGACGGTACGACGTGCTGTGCGATCCGCAGAATGCCGAAAAGGCGCGAGATTTGCTGGCCCGCTTGACGTTATAGCCGTACGGATCGAAAGGAACCGGTAGCGCGCAGGTCACGATTGCGACGCGGCCGCCGGAAGTGTTGCACATCACGCACGTCTAGCTCTACGGTTTGCGCGCGGGAGGTACCTGCGGTTAGCGCACACGGGAGGCGGTCGTGCCGGAGCGGAGCATCGTCAGCCGACTTTGCGTGGCGGCCGTCGCGGCGCTGACGGCGGCGACGGCGGTTTCTGCGTGTGCAACCGGGCCAACCGGCGCGGTGATCAGTTTCTACACACCCGCGGGCGACGCCAACACCTTCGCGGCCGTCGCCAAGCAGTGCAACCAGCAGTTCGACGGCCGGTTCACGATCCAGCAGTTAAGCCTTCCGAAGGGTGCCGACGACCAACGTCTTCAATTGGCCCGCCGTCTCACCGGCAACGACCGGACGCTGGACGTGATGGCGCTCGACGTGATCTGGACGGCCGAGTTCGCCGAGGCGGGTTGGGCATTGCCGCTCTCGGATGACCCGTCCGGTGCAGCGGAAGCCGACGCCGTCGCCGACACGCTGCCTGGACCGCTGAAAACAGCCAGGTGGAACGACAAGCTCTACGCGTCCCCGATCACCACGAACACCCAACTGCTTTGGTACCGAGCTGATTTGGTAACCACCCCGCCGAAGGACTGGAACGCGGTGGTGGCCGAGGCGACGCGCCTGCACGACGAAGGAAAGCCGAGTTGGATCGCGGTGCAGGCGAAGCAGTACGAGGGCCTGGTGGTGTGGTTCAACACGTTGCTGGAAAGCGCTGGCGGCCACGTTCTTTCCGACGACGGCAAGTCGGTCACCCTGACGGACACGCCAGAGCACCGCGCGGCGACGGTGAAGGCGCTGCAGATCATCAAGGACGTCGCCACCGCACCGGGTGCCGATCCGTCGGTCACCCAGACGAACGAAGAAACGGCGCGGCTCGCGCTCGAACAAGGCAAGGCCGCGCTCGAGGTGAACTGGCCGTTCGTGTTGCCGTCGATCATGGGCAACGCGATCAAGGGTGGCGTCGCTTTCCTGCCCCTGAACCAGCGCGGCGACCTCACTGGCGCAATCGACGGCGTCGGCGACTTCCACGCCAACGACTCCCAGTTCGCCGCCGCCTACGACGCCACCAAGGCGGTGTTCGGCTTCGCACCGTATCCGGGCGTGCAACCGGACCAGCCGGCCAAGGTGACGCTGGGCGGGCTGAACCTCGCCGTCGCGAAGACGACGCGGCACACGGCGGAGGCCTTCGAGGCGATTCGCTGCCTGCGCAGCGCAGAGAACGAGAAGTACCTGTCGATCCAGGGTGGCCTGCCCACCGTGCGGAAATCGCTCTACGACGACCCGCAGTTCCAGCTCAAGTACCCGGCATACGCGATCATCCGCAGTCAGCTCACCGACGCCGCGGTGCGTCCGCTCACGCCGGTCTACCAAGCGGTGTCGACGCGGATCTCCGCGACCCTGGCGCCGGTGACCGGCATCGACCCGGAGACCACCGCAGACAAGCTTGCCGGCGAAGTGCGCAAGGCGATCGACGGCAAAGGGCTGATCCCATGACCGGGACCATCGCTCTTCGCGCAAGCGGCTCATCGGCCGCCGGCAGCGGAGACCGGCGATCAGAGCGGCGCCTGGCGTTCCTGTTGATCACCCCCGCCGTAGTGCTGATGCTCGCGGTGACGGCGTACCCGATCGGGTACGCGGTCTGGCTGAGCCTGCAGCGCGTCAGCCTGACCACACCCGACGACATGTCGTTCGTTGGGCTGTCGAACTACCAGACGGTGCTGACCGACCGGTATTGGTGGACGGCGTTTGTCGTCACGCTGGTGATCACCGTGATATCGGTGTCGATCGAATTGGTGCTCGGCCTGGCGTTGGCGCTGGTGATGCACCGGACGATCGTGGGCAAGGGCGTCGTGCGCACCGCGGTGCTCATCCCGTACGGCATCGTCACCGTGGCGGCGTCCTACAGCTGGTACTACGCGTGGACGCCGGGCACCGGCTATCTGGCGAACCTGCTGCCGGAGGGCAGCGCGCCGCTGACTCACCAGATTCCCTCTGTGGGCATCATCATCCTCGCCGAGGTGTGGAAGACGACGCCGTTCATGGCATTGCTCCTGCTGGCCGGTCTCGCGCTGGTACCCGAAGAACTGTTGCGCGCAGCGCAAGTCGACGGTGCCGGAGCGGTCAAGCGGCTCGTCAAGATCACACTGCCGCTGATCAAGCCGGCAATCCTGGTGGCGCTGCTGTTCCGCACCCTCGACGCGTTTCGCATCTTCGACAACATCTATGTGCTCACCGGAGGGGCCAACAACACGTATTCGGTGTCAATCCTGGGCTACGACAACCTATTCAAGGCGTTCAACCTCGGCCTTGGCTCAGCGATCAGCGTGCTGATATTCCTGTGCGTCGCGGTGATTGCGTTCATCTTCATCAAACTGTTCGGGACGTCCGCGCCCGGATCCGATGACGGGAACCGGTGAGATGGCAGAACGAGTCGGGGTCGGGCGCAAGACGTGGTGGCTGGTCGTCGACCTGTTGGTGCTGACGTACGCGCTGTTTCCGGTGCTGTGGATTCTGAGCCTGTCGCTCAAGCCGACCTCCACCGTCAAGGACGGCAAGCTGATCCCGTCGTCGATGACGTTCGACAACTACCGAGGGATTTTCCGGGGCGAGTTGTTCGGGCCCGCGCTTCGCAATTCGATCGGCATCGGCCTGATCGCCACTGTGATCGCGGTGGTGATCGGCGCGATGGCTGCGTATGCCGTTGCGCGACTGAACTTCCCGGGCAAACGCGTGCTGGTCGGTGTTGCCCTGCTGATCGCGATGTTCCCCCAAATCTCTTTGGTGTCACCACTGTTCGACATCTCGCGCGCACTCGGTCTGTTCAACACCTGGCCGGGGCTGATCATCCCATACATCACGTTCGCGCTGCCCCTGGCCATCTACACGCTGTCCGCCTTCTTCCGGGAGATCCCGTGGGACCTGGAGAAGGCGGCCAAAATGGACGGCGCCACCCCTGCGCAGGCGTTTCGCAAGGTGATCGTTCCGCTGGCCGCACCCGGCATCGTCACCGCCGCGATCCTGGTGTTTATCTTCGCGTGGAACGACCTGCTGCTCGCCATCTCGCTGACAGCGACCACGGCGTCGATCACCGCGCCCGTCGCGATCGCGAACTTTTCGGGAAGTTCGCAGTTCGTTGAACCCACCGGATCCATCGCAGCAGGCGCGATGGTGATTACAGTTCCGATCATCGTTTTTGTTCTAATCTTCCAACGACGGATCGTAGCCGGTCTCACCTCCGGCGCAGTGAAGGGATAATGATGGCCGACATTGTGTTGGACAGGGTGACCAAGAGTTACCCCGACGGCACCACGGCCGTGAAGGATCTGTCGCTGGTCATCGCCGACGGTGAGTTCATCATTCTGGTCGGCCCGTCCGGCTGCGGTAAGTCCACCACGCTGAACATGATCGCCGGGCTCGAGGAGATCACGTCGGGCGAGTTGCGCATCGGAGGCCATCGGGTCAACGACAAGGCGCCCAAGGACCGCGACATCGCGATGGTGTTCCAGTCGTATGCGCTCTATCCGCACATGACGGTGCGCCAAAACATCGCCTTCCCCCTCACTTTGGCCAAGATGAAGAAAGCTGAGATCTCTCAGAAGGTCGAGGAGACCGCCAAAATCCTTGACCTGACCGAACTTCTGGACCGCAGGCCCGCCAGTTTGTCGGGTGGTCAACGGCAGCGGGTCGCGATGGGGCGCGCAATTGTGCGCAATCCCAGGGCCTTTCTGATGGACGAGCCGCTGTCGAACCTGGACGCTAAGCTTCGAGTGCAGATGCGCGGCGAGATCGCCCGCCTGCAGCGCCGATTGCGCACCACCACCGTGTACGTCACTCACGACCAGACGGAGGCGATGACGCTCGGTGACCGGGTTGTGGTGATGCTCGCCGGCGTCGCACAGCAGATTGGCACGCCGCAAGAGCTTTACGACAGGCCGGTCAACCTGTTCGTGGCCGGGTTCATCGGGTCGCCGGCCATGAACTTCTTCCCGGCCCAGTTGACCGACGTGGGGGTCGGTTTGCCGTTCGGTCAGATCACACTCACCCAGCAGGTGCACGACGTCCTGACTGCGCATCCGACACCGACGAATGCGATCGTCGGCATCCGGCCCGAGCACCTCGAAGACGCCAATCTGATCGACACTTACCAGCGCCTGCGCGCATTGGTCTTCGAGGTGGGCGTCGAGCTCGTCGAGTCGCTCGGCGCCGAGAAGATCGTGCACTTCACCGTCGAGGGCGCCTCCGCGCACTCGGCTCAGCTAACCGAATTGGCTGCGGACTCGGGGGTTAGCGAAAATGAGTTCGTCGCAAGGCTTCCCGCGGAATCGGCTGCGACGGCGGGTCAGAGAATCGAGTTGGCACTCGACACCACCAAGCTCGCGATCTTCGACGCCGACACCGGCGCCAACCTGACGATTCCGCCCGCCACCGGGTGACAGACGTCGCTGCCCGGGTGCGCGCGCATCTGCGCGCCCACTTCGCGCGCGCCGGCACCCCGATGGAACCCGACGTCGCAACCGTGACGTTTGTCGGTGTGCCGCCGATCGACGTGCTGAGGTTCGGCCCGGATCAACGTGGGGTGATTCACTATGTGTCGGTGGGCGGTTCGCGCGTGAGTGAAGGCACCCCGACAGAGGTGGTGGTGAGCCTGCGCCC
>Ga0209527_1000337_pt1 | contig 10475 bp, 11 predicted proteins | sample JacPinW_OM2H0_M2_FD_187968 | JGI IMG/M metagenome (GOLD analysis project Ga0209527, IMG submission 187968) | Forest soil microbial communities from Algoma, Ontario, Canada - Jack Pine, Ontario site 1_JW_OM2H0_M2 (SPAdes) (version 2) | ecosystem: Environmental > Terrestrial > Soil > Boreal... | reverse complement strand
CGAGTAAAGTCGTTGCCGTCGGCCGCGACACGGCCGCTGAGGTCCGGTAATTCCGTATGCCAGGCTTCCTGGGCGGCGCGGAGAGCAAGATCGATCAGATAATCGCTCGGCCGGCCGTAAGTATTGAGTGTGTCGTAAATCATGGAGTATTCGCCATGACCAGGCCGCGGATTCGGAAGGACAAGTTTGACGGCGCGACGCTGAATCGAACGGACGGCTCTCTTGAAAAATCTCATAGAAAGGTTGAGACGGTGAGATGTTGAGGAGTTAAGACGTTGACAGCCTCCGCTCAACTTCTCAACAATGCCAGTCCGGCTCGGACATCAACACCTCAACCTCTCAACTTCCTCAACCTATCCTTTCGTGATTAACTCGGATCTGTGAGTAACGAAAGGATAGCTCTGATCACCGGCATCACCGGGCAGGACGGCTCGTATCTGAGCGAGCTGCTTTTGCAAAAGGGATACGCCGTCCACGGAGTCGTGCGGCGGACGAGCAATCTGCTCCGTTCACGGATCGAGCATTTGCGGCGCGACGAAAAGATCTACGACAAGAGTTTGTTCCTCCATTATGGCGATTTGTCGGACACGACGACGTTGCGTCGCATTTTTCGCGAGGTTAGGCCGAGCGAGCTTTATCATTTAGCGGGCCAAAGCCACGTCGGACTTAGCTTCGAACTTCCGGAATCAACGTGCGACGAAGCGGGCATGGCGACACTGCGCTTGCTCGAGATCGTGCGCGATCAATCGCCGGGCGTGAGATTTTATCACGCGTCGACGTCGGAAATTTTTGGCAACGCGAGTGAATCGCCGCAGACGGAAGAGACGTCGATGCGACCGACGAGTCCTTACGGCTGCGCGAAAGCGTTCGCGACGCAATTGGCGCGCGTCTATCGCCAATCCTACGGCATGTTTGTTTGCAACGGCATTCTTTACAATCATGAGTCACCGCGGCGCGGTGAAAATTTTGTCACGCGCAAAATCGCGCGCTCGGTGGCGCGCATTGCACGCGGACTGGATGTCGATCTGGTGTTGGGAAGTCTGGAGAGCAAGCGGGACTGGGGCCGCGCCCAGGATTATGTCGTGGCGATGTGGCTGATGCTGCAGCACGAGAAGCCGGACGATTACGTAGTCGCGACTGGCCAGACGCATTCGGTGCGCGATTTTGTCGAGGCCGCGTTTAAAGTTGTCGATTTGCCTTGGAAAAAATATGTGAAGCAAGATCCCGCGTTCGATCGGCCGATTGAACCGGCGCGTTTGGTCGGCTGCGCCGATAAAATTCGGAAAACGCTCGGCTGGAAACCGAGCGGCAGTTTCGAACGACTCGTTCGAGAAATGGTCGAGAAAGAAGTTGAGGAGTTGAGCAAGAGTTGAGGAGTTGATTCGAAAACTGAAACGCTGAAAGCTGAAAACTTCTCAACAACTCAACGATTCAACGTCTCAACTTTCTTGGGTGCGAGCCTTGCGCCCAAGAAGATCATTGGGAGCAGCGAGTGTCGTCGCGTTCCAAATTTAAACTTGACGCGAAGCAGTGCTCGCAGAGTGGGGACGGGCCGTTCGAAAAACATCCGCGCCAGTCGGATTTCCGCCTCAAACCAGCATAAGACTCGTCCGATCAGCGATCGGCGTTCGAGAATTTTAAAAGGCAGTAACAGCGCGGCGCAATCGTTGCGGCTCAGCAGCGTCGGATTGTCGTCGCAAATTTTCTTCAGGGCGCGCTCAGCCGCCGCTTTGCGCGAACTGGGGCGTGACAAATCCGGACGAAGGCTGAGTTGATTTCCATGGTAACGCCACATCGCCAACTTTTTGGGAATATGCACCGTCGCGGTCGAGCTTGTGAGCCTAAGTAACCAGCCAAAATCCGCCACCGATCCGACCGTTGTTTCAAAAGGTCCAGCCGCTCGGGCGGGCGCGGTTCGGACAACAAGTTGATTGAGGGAAAGGTAAACACTGCGTCCGTCGAAGTGTAATAGGCAATCATGAGGGACCGGCCGGTAATTGATATCGCGCTGCGCTTCGCCCGGAAATGCGGTGCGGACAATATCCAAGCTCAATAAATTCTTGCTCGCTCGTCTGGTGAGACGGCCAACCAAATCTTGCGCCGAAAGTTCGTTGCCGTTGCGATTGATAAGGAGTGCATCGCACGCGGCGATCCCGGCTTCCGGGCAACGCGAAAGCGCGTGCAACATTTCCAACAGAAACTCAGGCGCCATCGTGTCGTCGCAGGTCGCGATGTGGAGAAATTCACCGGTTGCCAGTTCCAGGCCACGGTTAAGCGCCGCATAAATCCCTTCGCGCGGAATTTGATACAGCCGAAAACGGGAATCATTCTTGGCGATCGATTTAAAAAACTCCCAGCTGCCGTCTGTCGATTGACTGTCGAGAACGACCGCTTCCCAATCGGTCAATGTTTGGTTAAGCAGTGAATCGATTCGGGGCTCGAGAAATTCGCGCGCGTTAAGCGACGGCAGCAAAATGGAAACTTTGGCCACGCGATTAGAGCAACTAAGAACCGGCGGGCCAAGAACGCCGGATCGGTTCGAATTCGTCGAGCAAAGCGATCAAGCCTTTCGCGAAATCGCGGCCGGTGAAGCGCCGCGCCCGCTCTTTGCCGCGACGAATGAGTTCTTCGCGTTTTGTTTTGTCCTGAGAAAGAAGCTTGAGCGCGCCCGCAATTTCCAGTTCGTTTGAAGGATTAACGCGGATCGCCGCGTCGCCGAGTTGCTCGCTTGCTCCGGGAACATCGGCGGCGATCACGGGACAACCGAGGCCAAATGCCTCCAGCGGCGGCAGATTTTCCGGCCCGAAAAAACTCACGTAACAAAGACAAAGCGCGTGTTGATATAGCGCTTTCAAGGTCGAACGCGGGACGTGCCCGAGAAAAAATACATGATCGCGCAGTCCCATCTTGTCGACCAGCTCGCGCACGGAACGTTCGTTTCCCTGATCGGAGCCGGTGAACACAACCGACAGACGCAGATTGTCGATCTCGTTGAGATGCGCGACCGCTTTCACGAGCGCGGCGTGATTCTTGTGACTCCAAAACTGCGCCGGATAGAAAACGTAATTGGGCGGCAGATTGTATTTCGCCAGTTCATCCGGCGCCGCCGCGCTTTCTTCCAACGCGAAGGACGGGGTCGGTTGCGGCAGGATCCTGATCTTGTCGTCCGGCACACTGTAAAACATTTGGACCTCTTTTTGCGCCGTTTCGTTGCCGACAACCACAAACGTAGCGCGCTTCAGGACTTGCGAGTAGAAGCTTTCGCGATGTTCCCACATACCGTCAGCGCTCACTTCCGGGAAAAACGGCTGCAATCGATGCTGCAAGTCCCAGACAATTGCCAGAAAGGGAATGTCTAGCGTGACCGCTTCAAAAGTCGTGTTGAGAAAAAACTCAATGCCTTCCGCCCTGAGCGTCTGGTCGATCCACTTGTGCTCCCATGGAAATCTTCTTTTCCGGAGAACAAGAAAATCTGAGAAGGGCCGTTTCAGCGGGACGGATCGAAAACCTGGCGTATTGATGGAATTTTTTGCGCCGCGGAATCCTTCGACGATCACGAACTCGTGCTTTGATTCTGGCGCGAGCTCGAGGATTCGCTGAAAAATCTCTTGTTCGAAAGTGTAGCCGCCGCCGATTTTTTCCGGCGCAATAGGACTCAGTAATCCGACTTTCACGTCTTTCCGGCTAAAATCGCCTTGAGAGCATCGGCGACGCGGCGTTGTTGTGCTTCCGTTATCGCCAAACCGCTCGGCAGATAAAATCCACGGCGTCCGAGTCGTTCAGCCACCGGGCAAGCGACATCAGCAAACAATCCCATTTCCCGAAAGACCGGCTGCTGATGCATTGGCCAGAAGAAGGGCCGTGTTCCAATGCCCTTTTGCCTCAGTTCTTTCATTGCGAACTCTGCATCAAAAGGAACCTCCTCATTGAGCACGAGTCCGTAGACCCAGTAAATATTCTCCGCATAATCTGTCGCCTTTAATGGCAGCTGAAATCCGTCGATGCTTTTAAGAAGTTCGTTGTAGCGCGCGCCCATTTCACGTTTTCGCTCGATGAATTGGTCAAGGCGTTCGAGCTGGGCCACGCCTACGGCCGCCTGCAGGTTCGACATTCTAAAGTTCCAGCCCAACTCGTGATGGACGAAACGCCTTTCCCCGAAGCAAAGATTGCGCAGCGAAAAGCATCGCTCGGCGAGTTCGTCATCGTCGGTCAGCAACATTCCGCCTTCGCCCGTAGTGATATGCTTGTTGGGATAAAAACTGAGGGTGCTGATTTCGCCGAAGCTGCCGCAAGGACGGCCCCGGCAGGTTTGACCGATCGCTTCGGCCGCATCTTCAATGACTTTCAATCCATGATCCTCGGCCAACCGCATGATCGGATCCATATCCGTCGGAAGTCCATAAATGTGCACGGCCATGATGGCGCGGGTCCGGGAAGTAATCCTTTCGGCGATTTGCGCAGTGTCCATGTTCCAGGTCGCCGGATCTGAGTCGACCACCACAGGGATGGCTCCCATTCGAACAATTGGAGTCGCGCAGGAGATGATGGTGAATGCTGGAAGGATTACTTCGTCGCCCGGTTTCAATTTGAGAGCGGCCAGAGCGGTATCCAACGCCGCCGAACCGTTCGTTACGGCAATCCCGTGCTTGCGCGCGAATCTTTGCGCGACCTGTTCCTCGAACCGGCGCACAAATGGGCCGTCCGTAGAAATCCATCCAGTCTGAATGCACTCGGCCAGGTAATTCGCTTCATTCCCATCCAGTAAGGGCTCGTTAACGGGGATGAAATCGGAGGACATTAATTTTGGGCCGCGATTCAGTCGAGTTTACGCAAGAGATAACAAACGCCCCAGGTTTTTTCGGATGCCGGCTGGCCGGTCATGAATTCTTCGCAGCGCTCGATCTTAAACTGATTTTCGTCCGCGAGTGATTCAATTTCGTTTGGGAAAAAATAACGCATTTGATGCTCTTCCTGAAATGTTTCGGTCCGGTGATCTCGGATTGATTCAACGTTAATCGTATAGCGGACCGTGACGGTGTGGCTCTCGGGGCGGAGCTCGGGGTTTGCTATCCGGGTCAGCCTCGTATTTGCATCGGCCACGCGTTTGGTCCGAATACTGGGACCTTGCTGAAGCACAGCCGGGGCATGCCACACGTCAAAAAGGAACAGCCCGCCCGGATTTAAGTGATCGGAGGCGTTCGCAAACGTACGTGCGATCTCCTCGTCGCCAGTTTGATAACTAACGACGTGAAAGAGGGCAATGACCGCATCGAATGCGCGATCTAACTTTACAGTTGCGATATCTCCTTGTGTGCAATTGAAACTGCCGGCGCCGGCCAGTGATGGCGCCGCTCCCGCTGCTGCCACCATTGATTCACTTCGCTCCACTCCCACAACCTGAAATCCACGGCTGGCAAACAATCGCCCATGCCGGCCCGTACCCGATCCAAATTCCAACAATGTCGTGGTTTTTGGTGCAGCACTCCGCAACGCGCGCGCGACGTATTCTACCTCGGCCTCATAATCTTTGTCGCGATAAAGGAGGTCGTAGTAATGGCCATAGCGGTCGAAGACTTCGGCATTCACGTCCGCTTAGCTGCCAAAGTTAAGTTGCGCCGGTAACGTTGGTTCAAACCGCGTCTTGTCGGCATCGGAAGTGTAAGGGCCCTGTTTCACCTCGAACATTTCCAGTTCCTCTAGCACTTCGAAACCGTGTCCGCCTTGCACGAGCAAAATCAGGTCGCCCGCTTCCAGGATTCGGCTCGCCACGTAATTGCGGGTCTCGTCAAAGAAATCAACGCGCAGCTTGCCGCGCCTGATGAAGAGGGTTTCCTGCGTCATGACCACTTGACGCGGCATCGGGTTGTGAACGTGCGGCTCGATCACTTTGCCCGTCGGGTGATGCATATAAGCGAGTTGTTGCGACAATTCGCTCGGTGTGAAAAAGGTGATTCCCGGCTTGTCGTGTTGCCGGCGGATAATCAACGCCAGCAATTTGCCGGAACTTTCAATGCGTTCGATGATTATGGGCGTCATCTGAATTGTTGGTTTCACATCGTGGCATGATGTTCTCAAGGATCAAACGGGTGAAGCAGTTCGCTTTCTTTAAACGAGCGCCAATGCGGCGAAGCGCAGTGGAACGTAATCACGTTTAAGTAAAATTGATCCCGACGAAAGGCGTAGGACTCCATTGCCGGCAGGACGCGAGGTCTCTCAAATTCATCAACGTCCACCACGTAACCGAGATTGTCATACAGCAGGCATTCTTTATAGCCGTTGGCGGATAGAAAATCGGCGGCCTGCTTCCAGGTCGTTCTGCCAATGTTTTTCCAATGTCGAAACGAAAGTTCGAAGTGAATGGCCGGCCGCAAAGTCTGCAATAAATTTGTGCTGCCACGTAACACCTTCAAATCGTACCCGTCGGTATCAACTTTAAGGAAGTTTGGCGCCGGGAAGTCGCTGTTCTCTGCAAGAATGCGATCAAGAGTCAGGCGGCGTACCCGCGATGTGGCATGAGACGACGCGCCATCGGCAATATGGGCGCTCCCATCTGCTTCGACCAAGGCCGCGTTTTCCGACGAATCGCCAGGTTCAGTCAGAAGTGCATTGATACAACGCACGTTGCCAAGCTCACGGACGTTCCTCTCCAAAAACCCAAAGAATGTGGGCGACCCTTCGAGACAAAGAAAGTCGCCGCGCTTTTTCGGTTGAAGGAGAGCAACGGTGTCACCGACGTTCGCGCCAACGTCAACCATGGCCAACCGGCCTTCGGTTTTCAACAGGAACTCGGCGAGTCGCGAGATTTCTCCTTCGTAATGCGGACACCTCGCTCGGATCGCGGGAAGGCTGTGCGAAGCCGGTAATTCGATACGGAGTCCCGCCAAATCCAAAACTTTATTCCGCCGAAGCGAACCCAGGTTCCTGAGAATCGAGAACACAATGCGATGTTAGTCGGTACAATACCCGGCCCGGATTAGCGTTTGTTCCGCTTGTCGCATGAACTCGGCCGAAACGGCCTGCGGCATTTCGTCCTTGAAGGAACCTACTTCTCCACGGCGAACGAACGCTTTGTCCGTGGGCCAAGCTGTGGAACTCCATCCCATAGTTTTTTCTCTTTCGCGCATCGCAGCGAAGGAGCAAGCTTGCGCGACCGATTTCAAAAATTCGTCGGAACGCTCAAGCCCGGCGAATTGGCAAAGTCTTCGCAGTTGATCGACTGCCTGACTTTTCAATGACTCATAGCTGATCGTGATCATTCTCGCGTCGTATGGGTTTTTCGCCCAAGCCTCGACATGTTCGTGCCAGCGACATGGAAAAAGTCCTTCGCCCATCGTAACCATTCTTAAGAAGTCGGGAGCGCATCCATTAATCGCACTTAAGAAATGAAAGTACGAGACCATGGTGTCGCGACCGTCACGAACCAAGTAAATGACGCGGCGATACTCGGGCCGGGGCAAATGGTGGCTCTTGAAGAATGTGGGTGTGCCATATCGCCGGTAAAAGTTCCGATCGTGGGCATCAGGCACCAACTCGTTAATCAAACTGTCGGGCGTCAGCCGTGCGTTCGTCCCGAAGACAATACTTGCCGCCAAATTTTGCATCCAGGTATTTCCACTTTTGGGATAGCCAACGAGAAAAATATCTTCCGGATGAGTTCGATATATTGGCGATAGTCCCGTCCGGCGTTGGATCTTTCCGTCGAATCGGTATTTCGGGAACCAGCTCATGGATTTCCGGATCCGCGCAAAGAAGGAGCGGATCGACGCGCTCATAACGTTTTGCTCGCCCACTTCGCTTTCGGCTGGACTACACCCACGCGTGGCAGATTCATGGCTGCACCCGGTAAAGCATGATCGTGCACGGAAAACTGCAACGCTCCATCCAAGCGGACCAGGTTCTTAATCCCAGGCATCCCGGCGTTCAAAGAGACGCTGTAGCGTCCCGGTTTTAAGAGATCACCTGGCACTTCGCATCGGAGCGAGTACGAGCCGGGCTCGCGGCGGCCACCGTCCACATCTTCATCGACATCGTAAATTTCAAAAACTGGAGTTCCATCCAACGCATAAAGCAGAAAGCCGATCCGACAAAACGGGATGGGATCGAATACCGTGTAGCTGACTTCCAAACTCAGCGGTTCCGAAGAGTCAAAGTCCGCGGTCTGCCGGCGATTTTTGTCCAAGAGTCCAACGGACATAACTTTGAGTTCGGTAATGCCGGCGTTCGAGATCCCTTCTGGCCAACTCACCCGTGGCTGATCGACCGAACCAATATTGGAGTACTGTTGAATAACATCACTTGAAGCTCCGTCGGCCGCGACCTCTCCTCCGCGCAACCAAATGACGCGCGGACAAAGCCGCGAGACCGTTGACATCGAATGGCTGACGAAGATCACAGTTCGTCCGTCGTTCGCCGCCACCTCTTCCATTTTAGCCAGAGACTTCTTCTGAAATTGCGCATCACCTACTGAAAGAACTTCATCGATCAGAAGAATCTCCGGCTCGAGGTGCGCCGCGACAGCAAAAGCGAGGCGCACGTACATCCCACTCGAATAACGCTTGACCGGTGTATCGAGGAATTTTTCAATCTCAGCGAAAGCAATAATCTCATCGAATTTCTGCCGAATCTCGGCCCGGCTCATGCCCAGAATCGCGCCGTTCAGAAAAATGTTTTCTCGCCCAGTTAGTTCAGGATGGAAACCTGTTCCGACCTCGAGAAGTGCGCCGACTCGACCATAAACATCTGCGCCACCAGTTGTCGGTTCCGTAATCCGATTTAGAATTTTTAATAGCGTGCTCTTGCCTGCCCCATTGGCTCCAATAATTCCAAGCACTTCGCCCTTTTTAACTTCAAAAGAGACATCTTTCAGAGCCCAGAATATCTCTGATGTCGATCGACCATTGCGGCTGAAAGTCGTCAACAGCCGTCGTGGCAAAGCCAACAAGTCGTCGTGCAGAGTTCTGTACCGAGGCAGCCCATTTCGGCGATGATCGATATTAAAGGACTTGCTGAGTCCGGTGACAGAAAGGGCTAACTCCGACATTACGAAGGTCGCAAACGATTAAATGATATCTGCGAAGGTGCGTTCAACACGGCGAAAGAAAAAGGCACCGCTGAGCAAAGCAAAGACAGACATTGCGACTGTGATCCAAAACATGGCTGGGTTCAGCGCGCTGCGGCCAAGCACCGACCAGCGGAAGCCCTCCACAAGTCCTACCACCGGATTTAGCGCAAACAATGTCTGCCAACGCGCTGACACAATCATGCTCGTCGGATAGACAACGGCACTCGCGTACATCCAAATCTGAAGGAAGAAGGGCAAGGCGTAGTTGCAGTCCCGGTACTTCACGCTCAGGGCAGAAAACCAGAGAGCGACACCGGTCGCGGTCATTGCGGTGAGGAACAGAAAGCCGGGGATCGCGGCCAGGCGCAGCGTTGGCGGCACACGGTAAATCGCCATGATAACGAAAAGCATGATCAGCATCACTCCAAAATCCACCAGTGCGGAGAAAGTGTGCGAGAGCGGAATCAACATTCGCGGAAAATAAACTTTGGAAACGAGCTGGGCGTTGTTGACCAAACTGTTGTTGCTGCGTTGGGCCGTTTCTGAAAAATAACGCCAAGCGGTCAGGCCGCAAAAAACAAACAAGAGATACGGCACGCCGTCACTTGGAAGTTTGGCTACTCGGCCAAAAATCACCGCCAGAATGACTGCAGCAATCAGTGGCTGGAGCGCGACCCAGGTCATCCCGAGCGCAGTCTGTTTGTAAATGACCTTGATGTTCCGTTCGACCAGAATCCAAAGCAGATCCCGATAACTCCAAAGCTCGCGCAGGTTCAGGGCTGCCCAGCCTTTGGTCGGACGAATTCGAAGCGTCGGTGTTAAAGTTCGCCGTGCCGCGACAACGGGAGTCGGTTCCGCATAAGCGATGGCGGACGAAGATTCTGGGCTCACGAGAGCCAATGTCGAGAAAGTGGTCATTCAACGCAAGTCAAGCAGCGAGGCGAAGTCTCACGCGATCCCATCGCTTGCGCTTTGCAATGCGGGTTCTACTTTGGGCGCGGTGAAAAAAATCGAGGCGATTATTAAGCCGTTCAAGACTGAAGCCGTGAAGGACGCGCTCGCCGCGGTCGGCATCGAAGGAATGACGCTAAGTGAAGTGCGCGGTTTCGGCCGGCAAAAAGGTCACAGTGAGATCTATCGGGGCAGCGAATACACGGTCGATTTTCTGCCGAAAATGAAATTTGAAATCGTGGTGGATGACGATCGCGCCCAGTCCGTGGTCGAAGCAATCCTGCAATCGGCCAAGACCGGAAAGATCGGCGACGGAAAAGTTTTTGTGACCGAAGTGGAAGAAGCGGTCCGGATCCGGACGGACGAGCGCGGAGGCGAAGCGGTTTCTTGAAAAAGATGAAGAGAACGCCGAACGCTCAACGCCGAATGTCGAACGTCGAATGTGGGAATGGCCACTTTGTAC
>Ga0209527_1000336_pt1 | contig 10489 bp, 7 predicted proteins | sample JacPinW_OM2H0_M2_FD_187968 | JGI IMG/M metagenome (GOLD analysis project Ga0209527, IMG submission 187968) | Forest soil microbial communities from Algoma, Ontario, Canada - Jack Pine, Ontario site 1_JW_OM2H0_M2 (SPAdes) (version 2) | ecosystem: Environmental > Terrestrial > Soil > Boreal... | reverse complement strand
GGCGACGGCCGCGGATGGGGTCGCCGGAGCGCAGCCAAAGCTGGTGATTGAACCGGGAGTGGAAAGAGAGTTTGCCGAGATTTTGCGGCTTTCGAATGAAGCGGGGTTGGCGGTGATTCCGCGGGGCGGAGGAACGAAACTCGGGTGGGGAAATTCGGCAGCCCGCGCGGATGTGATTTTATCAACGGCGCGCATGACCGAAATCATAGAGCACGCCTGGGCGGATCTCACCGTAACCGTCGAAGCCGGCTGCACCATTCAAAGATTGCAGGAAACGCTCGGGCAACATGGCCAGCGTTTGGCGCTTGATCCGCTGTGGCCGGAAAAGGCCACCGTCGGTGGCGTCCTTTCCACCAACGACAGCGGCGCATTGCGCCTTCGCTTCGGCGCGCTCCGCGACCTCATTATCGGTGTCACCATTGCTCTTCCCGACGGCACGCTCGCAAGCAGCGGCGGCAAAGTGGTAAAGAACGTCGCTGGCTACGATCTTCCCAAGCTTGTCACCGGGGCTCTGGGCACTCTCGGCGTGATCACGCGTGCCGTCTTTCGTCTCCATCCGCTTCCTCGCAACTCGCATTCCTTCAGCATTTCCACAGCGAATGCCGAAGAGACGCAGAAATTTGTCCTCGCGGTTCAGGATTCGAAACTCGCACACACCTTTCTTCAGTCGCATTTCTCCGAGGAAAAACCTCCGGCCTCGGACATTCTCTTTGAAGGCACCGAGGCTGGCCTCGCGGCACAGGAAGCGCAACTACGAAATCTCGCCGCACCTGCCAGCGTTTCTGAGGCTTCCAACTCATCCTGGACGGCGCGCGAAGAGCTTTGGGCTTTTTCCGATCCAGCAAGCGCGGCCATTGCGAAAATCAGCATCTTGCCAACCAACATAGCGCGCACGATAAAACTGGTGGCGGATTCGGTAAACGCGCAGCAGCTCCGGTGGAGAGCGCTTATTTATGCAACGGGCCTCGGATGGCTTCGTTTGGAAGGCAAGCCGGGTGCGTTATGCGCGGCGCTTCAGGCGCTGCGCGGCGAATTGCAAGGCCATGATGGTTCGCTTGTCGCGCTCCAGCGTCCGAGCAAGATGCCGGCATTCGACGCCTGGGGAACCGCCGGTGATGCGCTGCCATTGATGAAAGCGGTGAAGCAGCAACTCGATCCAAAGAACACTCTGAATCCTGGCCGATTTGTGGGTGGCATTTGATGGAAGACTTGACCGCAAAACAGGAATGCGCGAGCGCCTTCGACGCGCACCATGCGCCTTCGAACGAGATCATCGAAAAGTGCGTTCACTGTGGATTTTGTTTGCCCGTTTGCCCCACCTACGTGTTGTGGGGACAGGAGATGGATTCACCGCGCGGGCGCATCTACCTCATGAAGATGGCGAGTGAAGGCGCCGCGGAAATGAATTCGACGTGGGTGAGCCATTTCGATAGTTGCCTCGGCTGTATGGCCTGCATGACCGCGTGTCCGTCCGGGGTGGACTACGGAAAACTCATCGAGGCGACGCGTGCGCAGATCGAGCGAAAGACCGAACGCTCGCCGGTAGAAAAATTGCACCGGCGATTTATGTTCGAAACTTTCACACGGCCGGATCGCCTGCGGCAAATGCGCTTGCTGCTGCTTGCCTATCAGAAATCCGGATTGCAGGCCGTCGTGCGCGGCCTGGGCCTGCTGAAGCTTTTGCCGAAGAAGGTGCGGGCGATGGAAGCGCTGCTTCCCAAGCTTGGGCTGCGCGAAGCGGTTGCGGAAGTCACGCCGGCCGCAGGCACGAAGCGCCGCCGGGTCGGTTTGCTGCTGGGCTGCGTGCAGCGCGAATTTCTCCCACAAGTCAACGCCGCTACCGCGCGCGTTCTCGCCGCCGAAGGTTGCGAAGTCGTCGCTCCGGAGACGCAGCCGTGCTGCGGAGCTCTGCTGGTGCACGCCGGAGAGGAAGCAGCAGCGGTGGAGCTGGCGAAAAGGACGATCGACGCATTCGAACGCGCGGACGTCGAGACAGTCGTCACCAACGCAGCAGGGTGCGGCTCAAACGTGAAAGAGTACGGGCACCTACTCCGGGACGATCCCGATTACGCCGATCGAGCGAGGGTCTTCGCGGCAAAGTGCAAAGACATCAGCGAAGTTTTGGCCGGCCTGGAGCCGCGCGCCATACGCCATCGGCTCAAACTGCGCGTGGCGTTCCACGATTCGTGTCACTTGCAGCATGCGCAAGGCGTTCGTTCGCAGCCCCGCGCATTGCTTTCCAGTATTCCCGGTCTAGAGCTTGCCGAAATTCCCGAAGCTGCCATCTGCTGCGGCTCCGCGGGGATCTTCAACCTCGTGCAGCCCGATGCCGCCAATGAACTGGGAGACCGCAAAGCAGGGCTCATTGTTCCGTTGAATGCGGACGTTGTGGCGACGGGAAATCCCGGATGCGTGTTGCAAATGCAATCCGCATTAGCGCGCCATGGCCAGAAAATTCCTGTGGTGCACACGATTCAACTCGTGGATGCATCCATTCGTGGCGACTCAATCAAAGCGCTGCAGAATTAATCCATTCCTGGAAAATGCTACTCGAAGGGAACGCCGGTTTTCCGGGAGATGTCGCGCAACTCCTCGACCACCGGCAAAACCAGGGGCACTCCTTTCTTGCTCCGCACTTGTTCCATCTCGCGTTCGGGATCGCCGGGGATCAGCGGGCCGTTGGTGCCGGGCGCTGGTTTGGTGGCGCGAAAGACGCGGATGTAGTCGTCGATCTGGCGCTTGAATGAATCGCCATCCATAAATCCGTCGATGCGCATGGCGCCGAAGAAATGGCCGATGCCCTTGCCGACGCTGCGCTTCGGAATTTCCTGGCGAAGAGCGAACGGCGGCGCAAACGGCCCCCAATTCGCGCCGCTGAGAACTCCGCACAGGACGTCCACCATAATGGCGAGACCGTAACCTTTGTGTCCGCCCCGGTCCCGATCGGAACCGAGAGGCAGGAGCGCACCTCCGTCGACCATGTCATTCGGATTGGTTGTGGGGCGGCCCTGGCTGTCGACGGCCCAGCCCTCGGGAATCGGCTCGCCGCGCCGGAGCGCAATTTCAATTTTTCCGTACGCGGCGGCGCTAGTGGCCATGTCGATCACGATGGGCGGTTCGTCCTTGCCCGGAAAGGCGATGGCAATGGGATTGGTGCCGAGCATGCGCTCCGCGCCCCACAATGGCGCGACGAGCATCGTCGAATTCGTCATCGCCCAGCCGATCAGGTCGCGCTCCAGAGCTTTGAGCACGTAGTAGCCGGCGATCCCGTAGTGATTCGTGTTCCGCACGCTGACCCAACCCGAGCCGGCTTTCTCCGCCATGTCCATGGCGACGCGATTCGCTTGCGGGCCCACAACTAAACCCAGGCCATTGTCGCCATCCACGGTCGCGGTGCTTAGCGTCGAGCGCACCACTTTGATTTCAGGTTTGGGATTGATTCGTCCCTCGCCGAGCATGTCGAAATAACTGTGCAGCCGAGCCACGCCATGCGAATCAATACCGCGCAAGTCCGCGGAAGCGAGCACCTCGGCTGCTTGCATCGCATCGTTCTTGGGCACTCCAAAGTGCAGGAACACGCGAGTGCAAAATTCGCGCAAGGCTTCGATAGGGAAAACTTTTGCTTCAACGTCAGTCATATTCATCGTAGTCCAGCGCGAACTCTACGCCGGCAAGGTCTGCCCGCGGGTTTCCGTGCCAAAGGGAATGAGGAGCAGGCCAATGGCGAAGGCGATGGACGTCAGCGCCACGGGAATTCCCAGCGATCCGTAGTGCTGTACTCCAGCGCCAACCAGAAACGTGATTCCCGCTCCTCCAAATCGCGCAAAGGACGTGGAAAACGCGAAAGCGCTCGCCCGGCATTCCGTCGGGTATTGCTCCGGAAGCCACAGCGTGTAAACCGCAAAATTCGTGCCACCAAAACCAAGAAAGAAAAGACAAACAAAAAACCAGGGAAGCGCTGCTGCGCCAAGATAGAAAATTTTTCCAAACGTCAGCGCGATGAAGGCAGCCATCAGCGCGAAAAAAAATCCCAATACGCCGCGCCGTCCGAGTTTTTCCGCGAGCCACGGCATGGCCAGGCACCCCAGAATCGTCGCAAAAGAAACAAGCATGGTCGCGCGCGAAGCGAGCTGCGCCGCCGCTGGTCCGGCCCTCCCTGCCGCTTCCGCAAGCACCGTCACCGCAGCGGGAACGTATACCGTTCCTGCCCACAGGCCGCAAATCGAAGCCAGCATGAACAAAGAATTCAGGATTGTTCTGCGGCGCAAGGCCTTGGAGAAAAGTTTCGCGAATGGCTGCCAGATCTGCCACGTTCGGACGAGTCTTTCCTTTTGCTGCCAGCAGGTGGGTTCGGTGACGCCATGACGCACCCAGGCAAGCAGAAGGGCCGGCAGTCCGCCGATGGCAAACATATAGCGCCATCCATACTTACTTCCAATCGCAAAGTTGAGCAGCGCCGCCAGGAAAACTCCGACGTAATATCCGGTGTGCATGTATCCCGCGCCGGCGCGACGCCGGTCTTCCGGCCACTCTTCGGCGACAAAGGTGCCTCCCATCGCCCATTCGCCGCCGATGCCGATTCCTGCCAGCAAGCGCAGCGCTGCAAGCTGCCAGACATTCGTCACCAGCGCGCTGAGAAAAGTGAACACCGAATACCAAACGATGGTGAGCATCAGCGTTCGAACGCGGCCAAACTTGTCGCCAACGGGACCCCAGAGAAACGCGAGCCCCCATCCGCAGAGGAACAGCGCAAAGAGCAATCCGCCGTAATAGCCGATGTTGCCTTTCGTTGCGGCAATGCCGGATCGCGGCAGGAGTTCGCGTAAGGAAGGCACCAAGACTAGGGCGTAAATGAACGAATCCATGCCGTCGAGCGTCCACCCTCCCCACGAGGCCCAAAATCCCCGGACTTGATTTCGCGTGAGTGGCGTCGCTTCAGCGAGTTGTACTTCCAGATGGACGTCCGCAGCGGGCATAAGCGCGGACTATATCAGAAGCTGTTGCGGGGAAAAGAAAAATCAATGCGAAGCACTTAACAAAGAGTCGTCACAAACTTTTAGCGATAGCCGCGAATGAAGAAATAAACGGTCATGGCCGTTCCTACGAGGATGACGAAAGACTTCACCCAGGCTTGCGGGAGCTTTTGCGCAAAGTGCGCGCTGGAGTAACCGCCCAGCAAGGAGCCCGTACTCATCACGATGGCCTGCGGCCAGACGATCGCGCCGGTCGCGATGAAGGTCACGGTGGCAACACCGTTGATGATTCCGCCGAGAATAACTTTGAGCTTGTTCATCGCGTGAATGTCGGTCATGCCAAGCGCGGCGAGCATCGCCAGGTTCATGATGCCGATGCCGCCGCCGAAATAGCCGCCATAGACGGCGACGAGCAGCTCGAAGAGGGAGGCTCCGGCGACAGCGGTGTTGGTGGCATCGTGCGAGATGCTGGCTGAAATCCGCCCAGTCAGATGCTTGCCGAACGCGAACAACAATGTGGCACCGAGCATGAGCCACGGCAGCACATGCAGGAAAGTTTGCGCGGGCGTCTTGATCAGGAGAAAGGCGCCGCCCAGGCCGCCGAGAATGCTGGTCAGCACCAGAGGAATCATCACTCGGCGCGCAATGTTCAACTTCTGGGGATAGGCGCCGCTGCTTGCCGTGGTTCCCACCCAAAGGGCGAGAGTGTTGGTGGCGTTGGCGGGGATGGGGGGAACACCGGTAAACAAAAGCGCGGGAAAGGCGACAAAACTTCCACCCCCGGCAACAGCGTTGATGCCACCGCCCAGAGCGCCGGCAACAAAAAGGAAGATGGCGTTGTATAGGTTCAAACGGAAGTTTTACCACGAATGCGGTTCGTCCTCCAAAGTGTGGGAGTGCGGCGGCTTGCCGCCGCATTTCTTCCCTCCGAGCCTTGAACCTCAGGCGAGTCCGTCCTGTGCCACCGAGCATATACGCGCGTCAAAATTCTGCATTGGCGATTGCCCAGACCGGTTCAAGTAAGCGCTAAGTCATTTCTTGACAACGCAGGCAGAGGCGTATATGAACGGGGCGTTCGAAAGCCCTTCCGCCACTGAAGACCTGGCTCGCATCCCTTATCGCGGGTCAACAGAGGGGATTCAAGAGGAAGGTGTAGCTCGTAAGGTAGAGTTGTGTCCCACGGCTTTGCCGCCGATGACGCTCCGGCGGAGGCGTATCTCAACACCCAGCTTGAAGTTCAACAGGAGGAAGCATGGCCAGCCGAGCAGACGCGATTCCAGTTGGTGGAGCTGCCGAGTACAGCATCTGGCGAGTGATTTTCGCTTCCAGCGTTGGCACCATGATCGAGTGGTACGACTTCTATATTTTCGGCAGCCTGGCAGCCGTACTTGCGCTCAAGTTCTATCCACCGGGAAACGATACTTTCGCCTACGTCGCCTATTTGGCAACGTTCGCTGTGGGCTTCCTGGTGCGTCCGTTCGGGGCGCTCTTCTTCGGTCGCATCGGCGACCTGGTCGGCCGCAAATATGCCTTCCTCGTGACTCTGACCATTATGGGCGGCGCGACTTTTCTAATCGGTCTTCTGCCGGTCTATAGCACTGCCGGCTGGTTCTCTCCGATCACGCTCATTCTCATCCGCGTTTTGCAAGGGTTGGCGCTCGGCGGCGAGTACGGCGGTGCGGCCGTTTACGTGGCCGAGCACGTTCCCGATAACAAGCGCGGCTTCTACACGAGCTTCATTCAAATCACTGCGACCCTCGGCCTCTTCGTGTCCCTCATCGTGATCTTGCTCACCCAGCAGTCCATGAGCAAGGAGGACTTCAGCGCGTGGGGCTGGCGCCTTCCCTTCCTGATCTCCATCATCCTGGTTTCGATTTCACTTTATATCCGCTTGAAGATGAAGGAATCGCCGATCTTCGCCTCCATCAAGAGCGCGGGAATGACCTCCGCGCAACCGCTGAAGGATGCTTTTGGGAAATGGGAAAATCTCAAGCGCGTGCTCATCTCTCTCTTCGGCGCCACCGCCGGCCAGGGCGTGGTTTGGTACACCGGCCAGTTCTATGCTCTCTTCTACCTGCAGACGATTCTCAAGGTGAACACCAAGACCGCCAACATCATCATCGCCATCGCTCTGCTCTGCGCCATGCCATTCTTTACCGTTTTCGGCGCCATCTCGGACAAGATTGGCCGCAAGTGGCTAATGATGGGTGCATGTCTGCTCGCCGTCCTTACCTACATCCCGATTTACAAAGCCATGCAGAGCGCGGCGGGTAACAACGTCGTCACTGTAAAATCCGCAAAAAACAAAGTCACCGGGGCCATCAGTCTCACCGCCATGACCACCGACCCCGGTACCAATGGGCTAGTCCCCGCGAAGGAAGCGTCCAATCCGAATGTGCCTATGCTTGTTTTTCTCGTCTTCATCCAAGTGATTTACGTCTGCATGGTCTACGGTCCCATCGCGGCCTATCTCGTCGAGGCATTCCCGGCAAAGATTCGCTATACGTCGCTTTCACTTCCCTATCACATCGGTAACGGCGTTTTTGGCGGCCTTCTGCCGCTCATCGGCTTATGGAGTTGCGCGGCGACAGGGAATATTCTCGCCGGCCTCTATTACCCGATGATCGTGGCAAGCCTGACATTCGTCGTTGGCGGCCTGCTGCTAAAGGAGACCCACGGCACCCTCATCTGGAACGAGGTCGGCGGCATGAAGTAACGGGTCTTCAAAGATTGACTCGCGCGCCTGCGCGGTAGCATCATTTTTGGCGAGCCAGCTCTTTCCAAACTGAAAATGAGCTTGCCCGAATCTAGTCGTTCCTCGTTATTGCATAACAATCGAACTCTTTCTTCGAAGGGGAGTTGCCGTGGCCACAGCCCGACTGAAATTAAACGCCAAAGCATCGAAGGGCAAGCAAAAGCTCACCGAAGCGCAAATTGCCGTTCATTGGAAAGAAGAAGAATACTTTCGACCTTCCAAAAAGTTCATTGCCCAAGCCAATCTCGCCGATCCCGCCTTCGTCAAAAAATTCAGCGAAAAGCATTTTCCGCAATGTTTCGACCACTACGCTTCCCTTCTCCATTGGGACAAGCCCTGGCGGAAGACTCTCGACACGAGCGACCCGCCCTTCTGGAAATGGTTCACCGGCGGCAAACTCAACGCCTGCTTCAACTGCGTTGACCGCCATCTCGCTAAATACAAGAACAAAGCTGCGCTGATCTTTGTCCCTGAGCCTGAAGGCGAAGCCGCTACGGTCATCACCTACCAGGAACTCTACAAGCGCGTGAACGAAGTCGCCGCAATGCTCCGCGATTTTGCCGGACTGAAAACCGGTGATCGCGTCACCATCCATATGCCCATGATTCCAGAGTTGCCCATCACCATGCTGGCCTGCGCGCGGCTCGGAGTCGTCCACTCCGTCGTCTTCGGCGGTTTCAGCGGAGAAGCTTGCGGCCTGCGTGCCGCCGATTCCGGCAGCCGCGTCCTCATCTACGCCGACGGCTATCACCGCAACGGCAAGTGGGTGGATCACAAGGCCAGCGCGGATATCGCCGTGCGAACCGCGACGAAAGAGGGCCAGGAGATTGACAAGGTCTTGGTGTGGAAACGCTATCCCGGAAAATACACTTCCGAAACGCCCATGATCATGGGCCGCGACTTCTCCGTCGACGAAGTCCTGAAACCGTATCGCGGCCAGGTCGTCGAGCCCGTCTCGCAGGACGCCGAAGCTCCGCTCTTCCTCATGTACACCAGCGGCACCACCGGCAAACCCAAGGGCTGCCAGCACCGCACTGGCGGGTATCTCGCCTACGTCACCGGCACCGCCAAGTATTACCAGGACATTCATCCCGAAGATGTCTACTGGTGCATGGCCGACATCGGCTGGATCACCGGCCATTCTTACATCGTCTACGGCCCGATGGCTCTCGCCGCCACCAGCGTCCTCTACGAAGGCGTCCCGCAATTCCCCGACGCCGGTCGTCCCTGGCGCATCGCCGAGCGCCTCGACGTCAACATTTTCCACACTTCCCCCACCGCCATCCGCATGCTTCGCAAAGCCGGCGGCGACGAGCCGAAAAATTACAACTACCACTTCAAGCACATGACCACCGTCGGCGAACCCATCGAGCCCGAAGTCTGGAAGTGGTATTACGAAACCGTTGGCAAGGGCGAAGCCGTCATCGTGGATACCTGGTGGCAAACGGAAACCGGCGGATTCCTCTGCTCTACCAAGCCTGCGCTCGATCTCATGAAGCCCGGCAGCGCCGGTCCTGCGGTCCTCGGCATCTATCCTGTCATCTGGGACGAGGAAGGAAACGAAGTGAAAGCAGGCTCGGGAAATGCCGGCAACATCTGCATTCGCAATCCCTGGCCGGGCATCATGCAGACCATTTGGGGCGACTCCCAGCGCTTCGTCACGCAATACTACAAAAAGTACAACAAGAATCCGAAGAGCAAGGACTGGCGCGACTGGCCCTACTATGCGGCAGACGGTGCCGTCCTCCCCGCCGACGGTTACTACCGCATCCTTGGCCGCGTCGATGACGTCATCAACGTCGCTGGCCACCGCCTCGGCACCAAGGAAGTCGAATCCGCCTGCCTCACGATTCCCGAAGTCGCCGAAGCCGCCGTCGTTCCCGCGGTGGACGAAGTCAAAGGCCGCGTCCCTGTCGTCTACATCTCCCTGAAGCCAGGCGTTCCGACCACCAAAGCCATCCAGGACAAAGTCATCTCCACCATCGAAACCATGATCGGCAAAATCGCCCGCCCCAAAACCATCCATATCGTTCCGGACATGCCCAAGACGCGTTCCGGAAAAATCATGCGCCGCGTCCTCGCCGCCATTTCCAACAATATGGACACCGGCGACATCACCACCCTCGCCAATCCCGACATCGTCGCCCAGATTCGCGAGCTAGTTCAGGGCCGCAATGTCGCCCCCCTCAAGGAAGGCCCCGAAGACATCAAGCGCTTCGGCGAAGAGCGCTAAGCTCACCCTTCGTTTGTACGGCAGATAGCCGTATATTTTCATTGACATGTACGCCTAATCGCCGTACATTCGTCGCAGGCTAGGAGAAACTCATGACGCGCACACAGCCGCCTCAGCGCCGTTCTCGTAAAGAGCAGCGTTTGGAAGCCCGGGTCACTCCCGAACTGAAGCGCCTTATCGAGCGCGCTGCAACTTTGCGCGGCACCACTGTGACTGAGTTCGTGGTTGCCAGTGCCCAGGAAGCGGCCGCAAATACCATTAAGGATTTCGAGGTCTTGCACCTCCGGGAGGAGGCCCGGGAAGTCTTTGTAAATGCGGTTTTGAATCCACCCGCGCCGAACGATGCTTCTCGCGCTGCGGCCCAGCGCTACAAGAAACAGTTGGGGCTCTAGTTGCCCCAAGAACGAAAAGAAGCTCGCTTCGCCATTGAGCCGCTCGGAGAAAAACACAACCGGGCAGCTTTTTCGTCCGGCGTGGAAGCCCTCGATTCTTACCTGCACAGACAAGCCGGCCAAGACGCCAGAAAAC
>Ga0209527_1000335_pt1 | contig 10547 bp, 8 predicted proteins | sample JacPinW_OM2H0_M2_FD_187968 | JGI IMG/M metagenome (GOLD analysis project Ga0209527, IMG submission 187968) | Forest soil microbial communities from Algoma, Ontario, Canada - Jack Pine, Ontario site 1_JW_OM2H0_M2 (SPAdes) (version 2) | ecosystem: Environmental > Terrestrial > Soil > Boreal... | reverse complement strand
CAGTTGCGTGCGATCGGAAACGTGACGGTCAAAATGGCAGAGCAGCAACGGCAAATCTGGCAACGCGAGATTACCGAGAACAAATACATCAAACCGAAACCCCGAACGGACTTGGTTTTGTTCGCAGACATCTGCGACAAGGCCGTGCAGCATTTCAAAGACTACACGCGCGCTTGGGATGCAGTGCAAGGTCGCGTCGCGCGATTCAAGGAATGGTGGCCGGGGCGCACAGCCGAGAGCATCACCACGGCCGAGATTGATGCTGCGCTCCTCGCCAACATTGCGCCGCGCGGGTTGAAGTGGACGAAGACAACCAGTAACGAATATCGCGGGACGCTCCTTCGCATCTATTCTCTGGCGATCGACGCCGGCATGCTCACCGTCAATCCGGCGGCACGGGCCAAGCGTCACAAACTGGAAAACGCCCGGATCCGCGAACTCTCGTTCGCAGAGGAGGACACCCTCCGCGCCGTGATCCGGAAGCGCTACCCCCACAAGGAGCCGGAGTTTGACCTGGCCTTGCATCTCGGTTGCCGTCGCTCGAATGTGTACGGCCAGCACAACGCCAAGCGGACGCCGATGGAGCCGTTGCAATGGCCGGACGTCAACCTGGATTTCCGCGTGGTGACGTTCAAGCGGTCGAAGTCGGGGAAGCAGTATCGCGTCCCGCTGAACGACACCTCTCTTGCGGCGTTCAAAAAGCTGCGCGAACGCTCGGACGGTACGGGCGCCGCCATTCGCAAGCCCTCCGGAATCGAACTGCAATCGTCACGCCGCTGGTTTGAAAACTGCCTGGAGGAAGCCAAGATCGAAGACTTCACCTGGCATGATTTTCGTCACACCTTCGGAAGCCGTCTTCGCGCGGAGAACGTACAAATCGAAGACATTCGCTATCTGCTCGGCCACGGCGCGAAGAGCATCACCGAACGCTACGCGCATGCCAGCTTAGACGTATTGCGTGCGGCCGTTTTGAAGCTCGATCGCAAAACCCCAACCGATACAAAAACCGATACAGGCCCTGTTTTGCAATTTAAGAGTGCGTAGGAGCTTCCCGCATGTGGCTCAATTGCTTTGAGTTAATTGGTGGACGAGAGGGGATTCGAACCCCCGGCCTCCTCGTTGCGAACGAGGCGCTCTCCCAGCTGAGCTACTCGCCCACGAGCAGCAAATCGATTTTAACAAAGGCCTAGGTGCTTGCCAACACGCGGCCCACTGCTCGTAAACACGAAGGGCACAGCACCTGTCCGAATGGGTCGGGATGCTGCGCCCCAAATACTCAAAACGCAACTCTCTGCGAGTGTCCCTACGGCTGCTCGACCGGCTCGCCCGCGCGCTGGGCCACGATCTTCTTGGCATTCTGGTATAGCGCCCGCGCCTGCGGAATCGCTTCTACGGCCTTCTGTACTTGTGGGTCGGCTTCGAGCAGCACTTTGAACCCCTCCTGCTGTCCGAAGCTGGACATAAATACTTCCTGCTTGATCTTCCGCTTGATCCACTCGAGGCCCTCGGCCATCTCGGGCTCCGTGTACCGGACGTTGTGCTTGCTCAGATACTCGCGGAACGTTCCCATCACGTTGTCGTCCGCGTCAAAATCTTTATTGATCGTGGGCTTGCCGCCGAGATAAAAGCGCGTAAACCCGCCCACGCCCGTTTCGGCGGGGAAGAAGACGTCATCGCGGTAGAGCAACTGTTCGAACTTCGTCAGCTTTGGCGCGGGCACGGCAATGTCCGGTGTGATGCCGCCTCCGCCCGTCACCGGGCGTCCGCTATCCGTCAGTTTCACTTCCGTCGGATGTTCGGGCACTTTGCGTTCATAGTGGTATTCATAGAGCGAAACCGATTTGTAGTCCCGCTGAATCAGCCGACCGCTCGGCGTGTAATACCGCGCGGTAGTCAGCGCCAGTCCGGTGTTCTCGCTTAGCGGTGTCACTGTCTGCACGAGGCCTTTGCCAAACGTCGTCTCGCCCACAATCAACCCGCGATCATGGTCCTGCACCGCGCCGGAAACAATTTCCGTCGCCGACGCCGAGTTGTTGTTAACCAGGATCACCAGCGGCACGGCCACGCCCTGGTTGCCGCGCAGCGCGAAGTACCGTCGCTCCGGCGATGTCCGCCCATGGTGCGAAACGATCAGCTGGTTTTTGTCCAAGAACATGTCGCCCACGGCGACCGCCTCATTCAGCAAGCCGCCCGGGTTCCCGCGCATGTCCAGAATAAGGCCGTCCAGAGAGGACGCATTCAGGCGTCTCAAGGCATCCGCAATTTCGTGGTCGGTGGTCTCATTAAATCCCGACAGCCGGATATAGCCAACGCCCGGCTTCAGCATGAACGTGATATCCACCGAATGCCGCGGGATCTCGTCGCGCGTCACGGTGAAAACCAGCTGTTCCGCGTAACCTTCGCGCGAAACCGTAATCTTGACGATCGTGCCTTTCGGCCCCTTGAGCATGTCCGCTACTTCGCTGGTGGTCAGTCCGTCCGTGGATTTTTCGTCCACCTTGACGATCACGTCGCCCGGCCGGATCCCCGCGTTGTACGCTGGTGCGCCCACGTACGGCGCCATCACTACCGTGTGATTCTCCCGAGGCGCGACCACCATGCCTACGCCGTAGTACTTCCCGCGCTGGTCCTCGCGGAGCAGGGCAAACTGCTTGGCATCGAAGAAACTTGAATGGGGATCTAGCATGCGCAACATGCCAGGTATGGCGCCCTGATAAACGGCCTTATCTACATCGACCGTGTCGGCATAGTTGTTCTGCACTACGTTCAGGACTCGGGTGAAGTCCCGCACGGCCGTTTGATAATCATCCGCCGAAGCGGTCGTGGCTCGCACGTTGGGGCCGTAGACTCCCCCCAATACGGCGGATACCATCAGCACAGCTACAACAACTACAAGTCCGCGGCGCTCTGAATTCATCGTTTCCTCGCGTGACAGCCCAAACACAAATTATACCACACCTTACAAGCCCTAAACTCCGGTTTGACAGCGGCTGACACCCTTTCTATGATGCCCATGGACCCTATAGACGGCTCCCAAACGCGATGTTGAGCATTCCTCACATGATTGTGGTGTTTATCGTGGTTCTGGTCGTTTTCGGGCCACAGAAGCTGCCGGAGCTCGCCCGCGGTCTGGGCAAGCTCATGGCTGAGTTCCGCAAGGCCTCCACGGATTTTAAGAGCGCGTTCGAAGAGGAAATGCGCGACATGGAGCGCCAGGCCCTCCTGGCCGAGCGCAAAAAGGCCGCCGAAGCGGTCGCCGCTTCTGCTGCCGCCGAGCCCAGCCCACCCCTCACGGCTGCCGGGTCCGCTGCCGCAGAAACGCCCTCGAGCGAGGTTCATGCAGAAACCCGCACGGCTGAGGAACTAGTGATCTCGCCGGTTGTCGAATCGGTTCCACGCACTTCGGAAGAGCCAACCAAAACCAAGACCGAAGCGGCGGCGGTCACAAATTCCCAAGAAACTCCCCATGACGACCGTCATCCGGCCTGAATCCGTGCCAGAGCCCGAATCCAATTCGCAGATCACCACGCCAGCGGAAGAGCCCGCCGGAGCGATGACCTTCTTCGAGCACCTCAGCGAACTCCGTAAGCGCATTATCTATTCGCTCTACTCCATTGGCATCGGAGCTTTCATCGGGGTGTACGTTTCGAAGTACGTCATCAACTTCATCATCAAGCCCATCATCAAGGCCCTTACCGAAGCACACCTCAACGCCGAGCTTGTCTACACGCATCCTGCCGGATATCTGAATACCTACATCACTCTCGGCGTTTATATCGGTATCGTTCTTGCTTCGCCCGTCGTTCTTTACCAGGTTTGGCTTTTCGTTGCCCCGGCTCTTTACAAACACGAGCGCAGCGCTATGACTGGATTTGTTTTCTCGACTGTATTTCTGTTCCTCGCGGGGATCGCCTTTGGCTACTTCGTCACATTGCCGTATATCTTGCGATTCCTCGTGAGTTTTCAGGGGCCCATCAGTTCAATCAAGCCAATGATCACCGTCAACGAGTATTTTGACCTGGTACTGCTGGTGCTTCTCGGGCTGGGGCTGGTCTTCGAATTGCCGATCCTGATTTTCTTCCTGTCTCTTTTCGGCATCGTCACACCGAAATTTCTGTGGAAGAATTTCCGCTACGCCATTCTGATCATTGCCATCGTAGCCGCCATCGTGACGCCCACTCCCGACGCCATGACCATGCTCATCTTCATGGCTCCGATGGTCGGACTCTATTTCGTCGGAATCGCGGTCTCCGCCGTTGTGACGCGGCGCCGTGAGCGACGTCTGGCTGCTACCGCGGAGGCGCGTTAAATGATTCTGTTCTCTAGAATAATTCTGCGCACGGCAGCATTTGCGTGCCTCATTTCCACAGGATTCACGGGATGCAAGGCCACTGGGAACGATGCGAACGGGGCCGCGACGCAGCCGCTCCCCAATAGCCCGGCAGCTTCTGCTCCGCCGCAAGCTGCCGATGAAGCACCTCCACCGGAAAAGACCGGAGGCTTCGATGGCAAGCGCGGCTTCGCGCACGTCGCCAAGCAAGTCAGCTTCGGCCCGCGTCCGTCCGGCTCGCAGGCCATCGTGCATTTGCAGGACTATTTGCAAACCGAACTAAAAAGCTATGGATGCAACGTGGAAACAGATTCTTTCGGCGCAGACACGCCCGTCGGCCGCCTCCCCATGAAAAACATTCTCGTGAAGATTCCCGGCGAAAAGCCCGGTGTGATTCTGCTCGGCACGCATTACGACACGCTGTTGATGGACAATTTCGTGGGTGCGGATGATGCCGGCTCCTCCACCGCCGTGATGCTGGAGTTAGCTCGCTTGCTCTGCCCTCAAGAGGGGAAATACGCCGTCTGGATCGCCTTCTTCGATGGCGAGGAGGCCATGAAGCACTGGAGCGATACAGACAGCCGTTACGGCAGCCGTCAGATGGCCGCGCGCTTTTCCTCCGGCGGCGACATCAAGAAGATCAAAGCATTTCTGCTGGCGGATATCGTCGGCGGTCGCGAGGCCCAGTTCCTGCGCGAATCCAGTTCCACTCCGGCATTGATCGATCTCGTTTGGAACACTGCAGCCAAGCTAGGGTACTCTGGCCTCTTTTTGAATAACGCAACGGCCGCCCAAGACGACCACGACTCCTTCCTGAAGCGAGGCGTTCCCTCCGTCGATGTCATCGGAGACTTCGTGAACAACGGCTACTGGCACACTCCGCAGGATTCTCTCGACAAAATCAGCGCAAAAACCCTCGCCATCACCGGCCATGTTTTTCTCGAAACGGTGAAGCAGCTTCAAGCCAAGTAGTGGGGCGGACCTCTTTCTACCCGGAGCGCAGCCGAGAGGCCGAGGCCTGCCTCTTCTTCTACGCCTCGAACCGCACATCCTTTCCCTTTTGCACCGCCGAGTGTTTCCCGAACTCCTCATCATTCCGGTACGGAAAATCCGAGCGGTAATGGCTCCCCCGGCTCTCTTCGCGCGCCAGTCCCGAGCGCGCGATCAGCAAAGCCAGCGCATGCAAGTTTCGCAGCTCGTGTCCCGCGCGCCCGGGCTTCTCCGGCTTCGGCAGCTCCAGCACTTGCAACTGCTTGATCGCATCCGCCAATTCTTTTCCGCTTCGTAGAATTCCGACCTCGCGCCACATCACGTCTCGAATATTCGTCAGTGTCGCGCAGGCCGGCGATGGTTTTGAATTAGCCTTTGGCGGTTCCTTTTGTGCGGCCGAAGAATTTTCCGGCATCGGTGCAGGGCTGCCAGGCAGCGCGGCGCCGCTGCGCTTACCGGCCGGCGCGTCTTCAATCATCGCTTGCCCCGCGCGCGCCCCAAAAACCAATCCTTCGAGCAGGGAATTGCTCGCCAGACGGTTGGCGCCGTGCACGCCCGTCGCGGCCGTCTCGCCCGCGGCATACAGGCCTGCAAGCGAAGTCCGTCCCCAGAGATCGGTCTTCACTCCGCCCATCATGTAATGTGCGGCGGGACAAACCGGAGCCATGTCGGTCGCCAGGTCGAGGCCATAGCCCGCGCATGTCTCGTAGATTCGCGGGAACCGCTTCTTCAAAAACTCCTCGGTTTTTTTCGTCATGTCCAGATACACATGCGTGCTTTGAGTACGGTGCATCTCGCTGACGATCGCGCGCGCCACGATGTCCCGCGGTGCCAGTTCTTGCGCTTCGTTGTAGCGCTTCATGAATCGTTCGAGCCCGATATTGCGCAGCACCCCGCCTTCGCCGCGCAGCGCCTCGGAGAGTAGAAAACGCGGCGCGCCCTTGACCGCCAGCGCCGTCGGATGGAATTGCATGAACTCCATGTCAGATAGCACCGCTCCCGCCTCGTAGGCGATGGCCATGCCGTCGCCGGTGGCCACCTCGGGATTTGTCGTCTCCCGGTAGATCTGCCCCAGCCCGCCTGTCGCCAGCAGCACCGCTCCCGCCCGCAACTCGTGCTGCGAGCCGTCGGTTTCATCGATAAAGCGCAGCCCGGTGACTCGCCCGCCCTCGACAATCAATTCCGTCGTGAAGGCGTGCGCGCGCAGGTGCAGGTGCGGAATCGTATGCGCCCGCGCGAGCAGCGCCCGGCTGATCTCCCTGCCGGTCGAGTCGCCATGGGCATGCAAGATTCGCGAGCGGCTGTGCGCCGCCTCGCGCGTAAAAGCCAGTTTCGTTCCCGCCCGGTCGAATTCCGTCCCCCACGCGATGAGCTGTGTGATGTACTTCGGACCTTCTTCGACCAGCAGAGCCACGGCCTCGGGGCGGCACAAACCATCTCCTGCATTGATGGTGTCCTGCTCGTGCAGTCCGATTTCATCTTCATCGGAGAGGGCCACGGCGATCCCCCCCTGTGCCCAAGCTGTCGCGGAATCGCTCAAATTGGATTTCGCCAGAACCAGGACGGTTCCGGCCTCGCTCAACTCGATCGCCGCGCGCAAGCCCGCGATTCCGCTGCCTACCACGGCGTAATCGGCGCGATAGTTTTTGTGGACGTTCGTCATAGGAGTGGGGAGTTTGGGGCCCCCGTATGTTACCACGAAGGAATTACGCCTATGACAACGGCGGCCCTGGCATGCGACGCCAGCGGGGCGTGTGTTACATTGAAAATGTCTCGCCCGTGAAAATGAAACGCATTCCCGTGAAATCATCGGCCGGCCGCTACTTCGTTGTTTCGGGCGCAGGAGCGATTCGCCGTGCCGCGCGGGAAATTGCCGCGCTCGGGCGATTTTCAAGTGTGCAGGTTGTTTCCTCGCCCAAAGTCTGGCGCGCCGTGGGAAAATCGGTTCAGCGCGGCTTGCAGCTTTTGAGAGGCAGCTCCATTCATCTCTTCGATGACGTTGAGTCTGCAAAGAATCTCCGCAGCGTGGAACAGATCACCCGCTCCCTGTGCCGCGCAGGTGCCGACCGCCAATCGCTTGTGGTCGCGGTTGGCGGCGGCGTGGTCGGCGACGTAACCGGTTTTGCCGCTGCTGTCTTCTTGCGCGGAGTAAAGCTCGTGCACATCCCGACGACCCTTGTCTCCCAAGTGGACAGCTCGATCGGCGGCAAGACGGGGGTCAATCTCCCTGAAGGGAAGAACCTGGTCGGATCGTTCTATCCGCCCCAGTTGGTGCTCACCGATCCGGAACTGCTGCGCACGCTCTCCGATCGCGAATTCCGCGGCGGCCTTGCGGAGGTAATCAAGCACGCCATAATCGCGGATGCGGAGATGTTCGCGATTCTCGAGAAAAATATGGACAAGGTGCTGCGGCGGGATCGCCAAGCGCTCGGTTTTCTAATCCCGCGCAACGTGGAGATCAAAGCGCGCGTGGTGAGCCGTGACGAACGCGAAGCGGGCCTGCGGGAAATCCTCAATTTTGGCCATACCTTCGCGCATGCCCTCGAGAGCGTGACGAAATACCGCCGCTATCGGCACGGTGAAGCCGTAGCCTGGGGCATGATCGCCGCGGCTTTCCTCGGACACGAACTCGGCTTGACGCGCGCGGACGACGTTTCCCGTATCGTCGCCCTGATTCGCCGCCTGGGACCGCTTCCGTCCTGGCCAGGCGTTCCGGCAACGGCTTTGCTCCGCGCCATGCGCTCCGACAAGAAAACACGCAGCGGAATCCTTCGCTTCGTTCTCTCGCCCGGCATCGGCGAAGCACGGTCGTATGACACTGTTCCTCTTCACGTCGTGGAACGCGTGCTCCATTTCACGCCCCGCCTCATCACCGCGAGTAACAAGCTTTCGTCAAGGCGCCATGGCTGAGGCTGCCGCACCGGTCAAGGGAACCCGGCCCGAAGGCGCCGTTACCGAGGCGGACGCTTCGAAAAAAGTCCGCGAAATGTTTACGCAGATCGCTCCGCGCTACGATCTGCTCAACCATCTCTTGTCATTGCAACTCGATCGCCTTTGGCGTGCCCGCGCCGCCCGCCGTCTGCAACCCATTCTCGATCGGCCCGACGCTCTCGTCCTCGATCTCTGCTGCGGAACCGGCGATCTCGCCTTCGCTCTCGCGCGTGCCGGAAAAGCTCGCATCGTCGGCGTGGATTTCGCCCATTCCATGCTGGTCCGCGCAAGAGAGAAAAGCGCCGCCCTGGCGCCGCCACCGAACCACGACTCACCAGCCCCAATGCCTTTTTTTGAAGCCGATGCTCTCCGGCTTCCGTTTGCCGGTGCATCTTTTGATTTGGTGACCAGCGCCTTCGGCTTTCGCAATCTCGCCAACTATGAAGCCGGCCTGCGCGAGATTCAGCGCGTGCTCAAGCCCGGCGGCACCATCGCCATCTTGGAATTCACCGAGCCGCCCGATGGTTTGTTGGGCGATTTTTATCGCTGGTATTTTTGCAAGGTCCTGCCGAGGATTGGCGGGCTTATTTCTGGAGATCGATCCGCCTATACCTATCTGCCAAAATCTGTTGCGCGATTCTTCCGTCCCACTGAACTCGCTGCACTCATGAGCGCCGCCGGCTACCAGTCCGTGGATTATCGCGCCTGGACCCTCGGCACCGTCGCCCTGCACACGGCCTTGCGCGCAAAATAATTGGTAGGCAGGGCTCCAGCCCGCCGGCTCGCTGTCCAAATCTTCCTAAGGAGGGTCGTGAAAGCTAGAAACTCAAGCGCGCTTGCCACCGGGTTAAAATCCCTTCTCACTTTCAACTTTCAACTTTCGACCTCTTCCCGCAAGTCCCCAGTCGCGATTCACCAGTCACTCCTCCAAGCCCGCACCCCGCAGCTTCGCAAGCAGCGTCTTCGGCGAAACACCCAGCTTTTCCGCCGCCCGCGTCTTGTTCCATTTGCACTCGCGCATTGTGTTTTCCAGCAAAGCTTTTTCCACGTGACTCGCGGCGCGCCCGGTGACTTCCTCGAGCGAGCCTTCCCAGCTGAAATTTTCGGCCAGCATGCCCGCCGGTAGCCGCTCTGCATCCGGCTTCGACGCAGGTAACTGCAAGCTCTCGGCGCGAATGCTCAACCCATCCGCCAGGATCACCGCGCGCTCCAGCGTATTCTGCAATTCGCGAACGTTTCCCCGCCAGCCGTAGTGCAACAGCCGGTCGCGCGCCTCGGCCGATAATTCCAACCCGGGCTTGCCAAATTCGCGGCTGAATTTCTCCAGGAAGTGGTCCGCCAGCAGCAGGACGTCGTTCCCCCGTTCGCGCAAGGGCGGAATCGTCATCGGAACCGCCGAAATTCGAAAATACAAGTCTTCGCGAAACAATTTTTCTTCCGCCAGTTTCCGCAAATCGCGATTCGTGGCCACCACGATTCGGACGTCCACATCGATCGATTGCGTCCCGCCCACTCTTTCGAATCGTCGCTCTTCCAGCACGCGCAGCAGCTTTGCCTGGATTGCCAGCGGCAACTCGCCAATTTCATCCAGAAAAAGCGTTCCGCGGTGTGCCAGGTCCATCTTCCCGATCTTGCGCGCCCCCGCCCCGGTGAACGCTCCTCGTTCGTGCCCGAAGAGTTCGTTCTCCACCAACCCCTCCGGAATAGCCGCGCAGTTCAGCGCCACAAACGGCTGCTCCCGCCTCGGCGACAGGTGATGGATGGCCAGCGCGAACAGTTCTTTTCCCGTCCCGCTCTCGCCCAGCAGCAGGCAAGTCGAATCCGTCGCTGCCACCTTCTGGATTTGTTGGCTCACTTCCCGGATCGAGGCATGTTCCCCTACGATCCGCGGGAATCCATAACGCGTGGAGTATTCTTCACGCAGCAGCAGATTCTCCCGCAGTAATTCCTGCTGCCGCGCCGCCCTCTGCACCAGCAGCTTCAAATGCTCCAGGTCCACAGGCTTTTGCAGAAAATCAAACGCGCCTTCCTTCATCGCGGCTACGGCTTCTTCCACGGATCCATATGCCGTCAGCAGCAGCACCGGTATCGCTGCATCCGCCTGCTTGGTCTCGCGCAGCACGTCCAGCCCCGAGGCCCCCGGCATCTTCAAATCCGTGATCACCATTAGGTATCTTCGCGCGCGCACTTTCTGAATCGCTGCGGCGCCGTCTGGCGCTTCGTCCACCGCATAGCCCGCGCGCTCCAGTGCCTTGCGCAGCATGGTGCGCAGTTCGGTCTTGTCTTCTACAAGGAG
>Ga0209527_1000334_pt1 | contig 10552 bp, 11 predicted proteins | sample JacPinW_OM2H0_M2_FD_187968 | JGI IMG/M metagenome (GOLD analysis project Ga0209527, IMG submission 187968) | Forest soil microbial communities from Algoma, Ontario, Canada - Jack Pine, Ontario site 1_JW_OM2H0_M2 (SPAdes) (version 2) | ecosystem: Environmental > Terrestrial > Soil > Boreal... | reverse complement strand
TTCGTCGGTTCGACTCCGCAGAATGACGACATCACTTTGATCGCAATCCGAAAAACATGAAAAAAACTCCGGTAACGGAATCCGACAAGCTGAAAAAGGCGTCGGACGCAGAGCAAACTGAAGGGGACGATCCGGTGGCCGGTTTGCAGGCAGATCTGGATCGGTTTCGCGATCTGGCCATGCGCAGTCAGGCTGATTTTGAAAATTACAAGAGACGGTGCGCTCGCGAAAAAGGAGAGGCGATAAAATATGCCAACACCAGCCTGCTCGAAAAACTCGTGTCGATTGTGGATCACTTCGAGCTTGGTTTGGAAGCGGCGCGCGGTGAGGGGGGTGAAAAGTCCCCGATTTATTCCGGAATGAGCCTCGTGCTCAAGCAGCTTCAGGATTTTCTGGCTGAAAACGGATTGCAGCCGATCGAAGCGGTTGGCCAGAAATTCGATCCGAATCTGCACGAAGCGATCGCGCACGAGCCGAGCAACGACGTTCCCGAAGGACTTGTGATTCGCCAGACCCGCCGTGGCTATCGTCTCAAAGATCGTTTACTCCGGCCCTCGGCGGTCGTCGTGTCGAGCGGGCCGGCAAAATAACTGCTCTAGTTGTCATTCCCAGCGGAGTCGAGGAATCTGTTCACTGTTTAATCACTCATGGCGACAATAAGAAAACGCGATTACTACGAAGTTCTCGGAATCAGCCGGGGCACGTCTGAAGAGGAGATCAAACGCGCGTATCGCAAGCTGGCGGTAAAATTTCATCCGGACAAAAACCCGGACGACTCGCACGCTGAAGAGAAATTCAAGGAGCTGGGCGAGGCCTACGATGTCCTGATCGACGCGGACAAGCGCGCCGCTTACGATCGCTTCGGTCACGCCGCGTTTGAGCAGGGCGGGGGGTTCCGCGGCGGGTTTCACGATCCATTCGATATTTTCCGCGAAGTTTTCGGCGGCGGCGGAGGAATTGGCGGCGGCATCTTTGAAACATTCTTCGGCGGAGTTGCCGGTCATGCAGAAGATCGACAACGTGGTGCGGATTTGCGTTACGACATGCAGATTACGCTGGAAGAAGCGGCCTTCGGCGCAGAAAAGGAAATTGAAGTTCGAAAACTCGATGGCTGCGACAAATGCGGCGGAAGTGGAGCCGAGCCCGGATCGCGCAGCATCAATTGTCCCGTTTGTGGCGGTCGAGGTCAGGTCATCAGTTCCCGCGGATTTTTCCAGGTTTCGCAGACCTGTCCGCGTTGCCGCGGCGTTGGTCAGATTGTCGAAAAACCATGTCGCGAATGCGACGGCGAAGGGCGCCAGGAAAAACCGAGCCGGATAAAATTGAAAATTCCGGCGGGGATTGCCGATGGGTCGCGGCTTCGTTCGCCGCGCAATGGCGAAGCTGGCATTCGCGGCGGGCCACAGGGCGATCTTTACGTCGTCGTCCACGTTCAGGAGCACAAAGTTTTCCAACGCGACGAAGACAATCTCTACTGCGAAGTCCCGATTCCATTTTCACTGGCGACGCTGGGCGGAGAAGTGCCAGTGCCGACGTTGGAAGGCAAAGCCAATCTGAAAATCCCCGCGGGCACGCAGAGCGGTCAGATGTTTAAACTCCGGGGCAAAGGCGTGGTTCATGTCAATGGGCGCGAGCACGGCGACCTTCTCGTCCGCGCCATGGTGGAAGTCCCGACTCAGCTGAATGCCGAGCAGCGCGCGAAACTGCAGGAGTTTGCCGATCTGTGCGGAGAAGAAAACACGCCGCTTCGAAAAAGCTTCTTCGAACGGGCGAAGGAATTCTTTCACTAACGCATCCTGTCCGCCGCAAGAAACTATCGCTCGCGTGTCTTGCTTTCGTCCTTGGGCTCGAAAGCTGTAGTGGCGGCGGTGTCGGCCGCAATGTTATTAGTCCAGGCGACGCGCCTGCCTCTACAGCTTCATGCACCGCTTTTACATCTCACCGGAAAACTGGAATCCAGACGCGTTGAGTTTGACCGGCGCGGAGGCGCATCATGCCCGCGATGTTTTGCGGATGAAGCGCGGAGATCGCGCAGTTCTCTTCAACGGACGCGGCCGCGAGATCACCGCGGAGATTGTCGATCTTTCCGGCGACGAAGTTCGCCTTCGCCGGTTACAGGAAACCGAAACGCCACCACTGCGTTGCCGTATCACGCTCGGACAAGCAATCCCAAAAGGAAAAAATATGGATTTGATCGTGCAGAAGGCGGTCGAGATCGGGGCGGCGGAAATCGCACCGCTCATTTCCGAACGCACGATTGTCGATCTTGGTCCGAAGGAAGCGGAACAAAAAAGGACAAAATGGCAGCAGATCGCGATCGAAGCGGCCAAGCAATGTGGACAAAACTGGCTGCCACAAGTGCACGCGCCACGGAAACTGAAGGATTTCTTTTCACACGCCGGCACTTTCGATCTTCGTTTGATCGGCTCGCTCCAACCCGACGCCATTCATCTTAAGAAAATTCTCGCTGATTATTCCGACCAACATCGGGATCGGCCGAAGAATGTCTTGATGCTCGTTGGCCCGGAAGGCGACTTCACGCCGGCAGAGTTAGCCCTGGCCAAAACCAACAGCTGTCTGCCGATCACACTCGGACCAATCATTCTCCGCGTTGAAACAGCCGCGATCTATTGTCTCAGCGTGTTATCGTACGAGCTGATGTGATTAGGACTCCGTTTCTCCTTGCCACGCCGAAGCCTTGGCGACGGCGGGTCTTACGAACTGATGTAGAGCTCGCACTATTTTTACCGTCGCGATCGCTAATAGATGTAAGGCTGGGACAATTCAAACGCGTCCTGAATTAACTCAAGCCGCGGATCGCCCTCGTCCGGCAATAAAACTTCCACGACGTCAAAACGGAAAACGATATCGGGATTGTCGAGCATGCGCAGCCAGGCAAGACCGCCCTTCGAAATGCGTAATTGCTTTTGTCGATCGACCGCTTCGACCGGACGACCAAAATCTTCGCTGCCGCGTGTTTTCACTTCGACAAAAACAAGTGTCTCGCCATCGCGGCAGACGATGTCGATCTCGCCGCCGGTCCGATCGCGAAAATTCCGGTAAAGAATTTTGTAGCTGTGACTCCGCAAGAACTGACACGCCAATTTCTCTCCGCGCGCGCCGCGACGGAGATGTTCAGGCAATTCCTTCGAGCGCGAGAAGCGGTTGCGCCACCGGCTCGAAAGAGCGGCGATGGATCGGACAGGGTCCAAATTCATGAAGTCTGGTGAGGTGTTGCTCGGTGCCGTAACCCTTGTGCTGGTCGAAGCAATATTCCGGAAATTGGGCGCAGAAGTCACGCATCATCCGATCACGTGTGACCTTGGCGATCACGCTGGCGGCCGCGATGCTTAAACTGTAGCAATCGCCGTCGATAATGGCCGTTTGCGGAAATGGGAATGGAAAAACGGGAAGACCGTCGATCAGGACGTGATCTGGCGGCATCGCGAGGGTCGCGAGAGCAATGCGCATCGCCTCATGCGTTGCGCGCAAAATATTGATCCGGTCGATTTCGATGTGATCAACGATCCCGACGCCCCACGTGATCTCCAAATTGGAAACCAGCTCGTCGTAGATTTTTTCGCGCAACTCGGGAACTAGCTGCTTCGAATCATTCAGTTTTCGATGGCGAAATTTATCCGGCAAGACCACTGCGGCGGCCACGACTGGCCCGGCCAACGCGCCCCGCCCTGCTTCATCAATACCGGCAATTCGAATGACACCGGTGGCGTGCAGTTTCTTTTCGTAACGAAATCCGCAGCGCCGATACACCAACGGAAAATACTGAAAACTGAAACGTGGAAAAGCTGAAATTGATTTCAGCTTTTTGGTTCTTATTCCCTGACTGTCGTAGCTTCCTTGCCTTTACGCTTACGAAGATAATTTAATTTCGCGCGGCGAGCTTTGCCTTCCGTCTCGACTTCGATTTTTGCGATGCGCGGCGAATTGAGCGGGAAAACGCGTTCGACCCCTTCGCCATATGAAATGCGCCGCACGGTAAACGTTTCGTTTAAACCGCGGCCTTTGCGCCCGATTACGATACCGGTAAAAATCTGAATCCGCTCCTTATCTCCCTCGACGACCCGGGTATGCACGCGAACGCTGTCGCCAACTTTGAAACTAGCGACGTCGCTCTTCTGTTGTTCCTTCTCAATCGCGTCGATGATGCGGTTCATAATGCCCCTCAGCCGCCCGGCTGCCGGGCGAACATTTTCAATCGGACAGGCTGAAAATGCAAATGGAAGATGTCGATCTTGCACTGCGTGGCGCGGTTGTGCTTTGACCGCGGGCCCGTATAATCGGGGCCCGCCGCGCCCGTAGCTCAACTGGATAGAGCGTTAGCCTCCGGAGCTAAAGGTTGTGGGTTCGACCCCCGCCGGGCGCAAAGCTGTCTGGGACGAGTTGTACCTTCACGGAATAATTGAGTCATTTCGCGAATAAGTCGTATCACTCAACAGAGCGAGATACTTCATGAGCAAAACAAAGTCGTTAGCGCACCAACCAATTTCGCGATGCCGAGGCGCAGGGAAAACTAATCCGCCTGCCTACGGGCGATGGCCTGGCGCTGGTTTTTCGTAACAGCCCGGAAGCGCCGGCGCAGTGCGCCTTGGAAATTAGTCCGGCGCTAAAGAACGATCCTAATATCCAGCTGCGAATGGGCATTCATAGCGGACATGAGCGTGCCGGTGACGAGAAGGTATTTTCGCTGGCTTCGTGTTGCGAGCGCCGCCGCGGCCGACACCGCCAACCTTACATCGGCGCGCTTGCTACATGGCTTGTCCGATTAAGAAAATATACGGTCGCGAGGAGGTCGCCTTCCGAATCAACAGGACAATTTGAAGGAATCCAGATGAAACCGGACACCGCGATTGCGAACGAAATGATTTTGGCTGCGAGCAAAAATTCCATCTTCACTGCGGAAGGCCGGCTCATCGCGAATCAAGGCGATCGCAAGAGCGGGCCGACCTTTTTATCCATTGAAGAGATCGGGTCATTGGTAACATGAGTCAGGCATTGAGTTTTACGTATTTTTATCAAAATCCTCACAATTATGCTCGACCGAATTGGCGATTTTTGCTTAATAACCGTGGGTTCGCATAGCGGCGCTCAGAGAAACGTTCGGATCGAAATTAAAGAAATTCAATCCTTACGAAATCAGCAGTAGCCCTCAAAGCAGCCTAACAAACAAAGAATTTATCCATGCGAAAAAAATCCTTCTCTAAATCAGGTCTCTTTAATCGACGCACCTTGCTCGCGCTCGCGCTTTGTTCAGCCAGTGTTTGGCTCGGCCTGCTCAGTTTCGCGTCTACACCCTCGGCCGGCACGCTCTCGGATGTAAATCCGGTGCTGACCTATGATGCCGGGCCGTTCAACGTTGCTAACCAATCGCCGCTAGGCTTGGGCCAGCTTGATACCGGACCGCGCTGTGATGCCGCCGATCCTTGCGATAGTTATACGCTGACAGTCACTTTGCCAGCGGGTTACGCGGCCGCTCATCCGAACGGGGCGGTCAAAGCCACCATGTACTGGACCGATACCGGTTCCGGTCAGTCCAACTATGATCTTTACATATATAATGGGACCAATCCCACGGTGGATGGGAACCATCCTGCTGACCACCAATCAGCCAGCAACGCGAACCCGGAAGTCGCGGTCATCAATCCGTTGATTGACGGCACGACGCAGTACACACTCGAAATCGTTCCTAATACCCCTACGCAAGAAACCGTCCACGTACGGATCGAGTTGTTGCAGGGTAGCGGTGGTTTCAACGCCAACTTCGGCGGCGCGGACCCGACGGCGCCTGGCGTTCCACGCTACCAGATTTTCATTCCTCCAGAGAGCTCTAGCGCCGAGTCCAGCCGTGGCGAGTTCAATATCGGCTTCAATCCCCATACGAAGCGCATCATGACGATGAATTCCGGGCCAATCTGGCGCCTGACTCCGCCGGAGATCCTAACGCCAGCCAGGCCAGAGTGCTGCGAAGCGCTATGGGAAGACAAGTCTGCTGTGACCACCAACACGCCGGCGGATCTGGACCCGATCCTTTGGACGGACCAGAAAAGCGGGCGCACCTTTGCCTCGAACTCGACCGCTGGCGCCAACGCGTCTTACGCCTATAGCGACAGTGACGGCGAACCTTCTATGACCCAACCGACAGGTTGGACCGAGGGCGGTTTTTCGCCGCCCAATGGCGGTGCTGATCACGAGACCATAGGCTCTGGACCGTATCCCCTTGTCGCGGGCCTGCCGAACCCCCTGGCGACTGTAGCTAACCAAGGCGAAGCCGTGTACTATTGTTCGCAGGACATCGTCGGCCCGGCTTCGTGCCAGCGTAGCGACACCCTCGGCGTCAGCTATGGTCCGGGAGTACTTGCCTATACCGGCAACGGTGTGACCAGTTGCGGCGGTTTGCACGGGCACATCCACGTGGCGCCCGATGGAACAGCCTGGCTACCGGTGAATCAATGCGGCGGCAAGCAGGGCGGCGCGTTGAGCACGACTTCAGGCGCAACCTGGCAAGAGTTCATCGTCACGGGGAGCGTTTCGCAGCAGCAAGGCGCTGATCCTTCCATCGGAATCGATATCGATAGCACCGTTTACTATGCCTACGTAAACAATGAGCCGGTCACGACGGGTAACCCGCCGGAGGGCCACGCCCATGTCAAGGTTAGCCATGATCACGGTGTTACCTGGATCAATGACTTCGACCTCGGGGCGTCTCATGGAATCAAAAACGGTGCGGAAATCGAAGCAGTCGGCGGGAGCGCGGGACGAGCAGCCGTTGGATTTCTAGGGACCGACGTTAACGGCGATTACCAAGCAAATAGTTTCCCAGGCAAATGGTATGCATTCATCGCTACTACTTATGACGGCGGCGTTACCTGGAGGACCGTCAACGCCACGCCTAACGATCCGGTTCAGAGCATGACGGGGATCTGGCAGCAGGGGGGAGGCGCGCAAGACCGGAATCTGCTCGATTTTAATGAGATCACAATCGACGACAAAGGCCGAGTCCTCTATGGCTACAGCGACGGCTGCGTCACGCCGAGTTGCATCGCAGGCGCCGCACCGAATGATTTCGTCGGAAACATGCGCGTGGCGCGTCAATCTGGCGGCAAGACGCTCTTCGCAAGCTACGATTCCAATACTGACACTACGGCGGCGAAGGTGCCGAAACCCGCTTGCCTTTCGGGTATCCGCGATTCGTCGGCTTCGCATTTGACTTGGAAGGTTCCGGATAACGGCGGCGCCGACATTACCCATTACGAGATCTGGCGCGGAACGTCGCCCGGGAATGAAACAAAGCTTTTTACCACCTTAAATGCTGACCCTCACTACACCGACGTTAACCCCCCGTCGAATCAGCATCTCTATTATTATGTGAAGGCGATCAACAGCATTGGCACTGGGACCCAGAGTAACGAGATCGATTTGATCGTTCAGACCCCACCGACCCATTGTCAACTGCCTGGGATACTCGCCGTTACCGATCTGAATCCGGACGGTTCGGATAATGATTCCGGACAAAACATTCCGCCTGATCCGCGCGTGAACATCAAGCAGCTCTTTGTCGCCGAGCCGTTCCTTGGCGCCGGGGTGAACAAACTTGTATTCACGTTGCAAATGGCGCCTTCACCGACTTTAACATCGCCGCCGCCGAGCAGTCAGTGGTACATCATCTGGAACCGCCAGACCATTGCCGCTGACGGCAGCGACCGTTTTTATGTGGCCATGAAAACCGATGCCACTGGGGCGGTAAGTTACGAGTACGGCAATTTCGGTCCGCCTCTTCCAATTGGCGGCGTCCCGCCCCCAAACGCAAACACCGCTACCCCTCTTGGTGCCGCGGATAGCGGAACTTACGATGTCGTGAACGGCGTTATCACCATCACGTTATCCGACAGCGTCGCGGAAAACATACACGCAGGCCAAACCCTTAGCGCCTTAAACGTGCGAACGTACTTGGCCCGACCCGATGCTGGCCAAAAGTCGCAGAACAACGCGAACGACATTACTCCTGATGGGAGCTATACGTTGGTCAGCAACGCGTTATGCGCTCCGAATATTGTCCCGATCCTAAGCGTTTTTTCCGCGAAAACGCATGGCAGCGCCGGTGAATTTGACATTCCTCTACCTTACACAGGTAACGCTCAAGCAGCGGGCATCGAATGCCGCAATCCTGGGAACAATAATAGTCACACCATAGTGTTTAATTTTGTTAACCCACTGACCAGCGTTGGCGGTGCGACCGTTACGAGTGGCGCAGCAACCATTGATACTGCCAACAGCGGCATCAATGCGAACAATTCACATGAGTATGTCGTCACCCTAACCAGTGTAGCCAATGCCCAACGCGTCACTGTCACGTTAAACAACGTCGCCGATGCGCTCGGCAACAGCGCGACCAGTATCTCGACAACGATGGGCGTGCTGCTTGGCGACACCACTGGAAATGGTCTGGTCAACTCCAGCGACATTTCTCAGACCCAATCGCAGTCGGGACAACCTGTCGGGCCCACTAACTTCCGCGAAGACGTCACCGTCAATGGGTTGATCAACAGCTCAGATATCGCGCTGGTGCAGTCCATGTCGGGAACAGGCCTGCCGACTTCGCCCGCAACTACTACCCCTCAGTCAAAAACTAGAGGAATTAGAAATCGTTCTCCAGATCGAAATCAGTAAGCTGTAAAGAACGCGGCGGATTCCGAAAGAAGAAAGGATGAACGCTTGACCGTAAGCTGTTCGACGCTTGGTCTCTTATTGCACTCGGGCGAGACTCGGTAACATCAACGGCAGCTTGCTTTACGTCTACTATGTGGGTGTGCTGTGACCTAGTTCTCCGAATTGAAAGCCTCCAGCTTCGAAAAGAGGGACAATAAAGGTCCGTCGGAGCATTGACTCCCACGACGGGTATGTGCCGCATTCGGCTATCTCTGCATCAAAATTGCAATAGCCTTGCAATTATATTTCAAGCGAGATGCAATTTTGGACATTGGACATGCCGAACCGGCTCAAATATTCGACGAATCTACAACGAAGGGAATTAAGCGCCGCTGAACGCGGATGAAGTTTGCGCGCGTTGATTAACCGCCTGGAGCTCGGCAATTGTCCCACGCAGTTCGGCGGTCCGGTCTCGCACCGCCTCTTCCAAGGCAGCGCGCTGAGTCTCCAGCACGAGATGGAGCCGTCGAGTTTCGAGGAGATTGCGGATGCGCAGGAGCGCTTCGGTTTGGCTAACTGGCTTCACCAAAAAGTCCGTCGCACCGGCTTCCAGCGCGCGAGCCTTAGCCTCTTCAGTGATGTCCGCAGTTAGCACAACGATTGGCAAAAAGCTTTCAGAAACGTCCGAACGAAGCGCTTCGAGGACAGCGAATCCGTCCACCTCCGGCATTATGAGATCGAGAAGAATCAGATCAGGATCAAAATTGGTGCAGGTGTCGAGCGCGTTCCGAGAATCCGTAATCCCCAGGACGCAGGTGTATCCGTTTCTTTGCAAAAGCTGTTCCAATAGTGTGACCGTCATCCGGTCGTCGTCGACGACCAGGATCTTCATTCGATGAAGCAAGGCTTCTGAGATCATTTGTGCGCCTCTCAAATGGCAGCACATCTCATTCCGGCGACACGCCCGAATATCGATTTCTACACCAACGCTTCGATCCGGCTGAGCAAATCCTTCTTGCTCGTCATCCCGGTTATTTGGTCGCGCAGCTGGCCGTTTTTGAAAAAGAGCAGCGAGGGAATCGCGCGAATGTTGTACTTAAACGAGAGGCTTTGGTTTTGATCCACATTTACTTTTGCGACTTTCACGGCATCGGCTTTTTCGCGGGCGATTTCGTCGAGGAGCGGCGCGATTAACTTGCATGGTCCGCACCACTCAGCCCAGAAGTCCACCAACACCGGTTTGTCGCTGTTGATTTCGCGGTCAAAATTCGATTCGTCCAGATTGATTGTCGCTGAGTTTTCCATGGCTTTAGGAAACATAATTCCAAATCTGAAGAATCAAAATCGCGGCTGAAGCTGCCAGCAACGTCCAGCATAATGGCATTGGGATTTGATCGACTCGCAGCTGCGGCTTCGGCGCTGGTTCCGGCGTCAGGGTGACGGTGGTCGGGAGCGCTTCCATTGCCTGCAAATCGATCAACGGCTGCGTTTTTTTCATTTGAACCGCTGGTTTCGACCGGGGATCGGGCAATACGGTGATGCGCGCCGTCTCTTTTTTTGGAGATGGCGTCGTTATCGGCGCGGGCATGACAGCGGTGGCGGCTCGGGCGTGGGAAGGTGAGTCGGCCGGGACGGATGGAGGACTCGCCGGTGGTCGCGTGGGCAAATGAATTCGCACCGTCTCCCGTGATTCACCTGGCATCGACGAGGGCGAACTCGGCGGCGTTGAAACGGTGATGGGCACCGTCTCCTTTTTCGGTTCGTTCGAATCGGCCATGCGGGGGGGTCGGACGTCGACCTAGGACGGTGCCTGACACGGCCGCTTTTGTCACTCCCGAAGTTATCCCAATCAGAAAAAATTCCGTGCTCTCGATCGTGACCTAAGCAA
>Ga0209527_1000332_pt1 | contig 10575 bp, 8 predicted proteins | sample JacPinW_OM2H0_M2_FD_187968 | JGI IMG/M metagenome (GOLD analysis project Ga0209527, IMG submission 187968) | Forest soil microbial communities from Algoma, Ontario, Canada - Jack Pine, Ontario site 1_JW_OM2H0_M2 (SPAdes) (version 2) | ecosystem: Environmental > Terrestrial > Soil > Boreal... | reverse complement strand
ATGCCGCCGACCACGGTATCGAGCGCAGTGGTGAAAGAAGAAGACTGGCCTCCAGTTTTCTCTTCGGTTGGATCAATCACCGCGGTACAAGGTGCGGTCCTCTCAACAGATCTCGCCGGCACAGTGGGGAAGGTGAATTTTGAAAGCGGAGGTGAAGCAAAGAAAGGTGACGTTCTTGTCCAGCTTGTTGCATCTCAGGAGGAAGCCGATCTGGAATTGGCTCGGTCCAATCTTCTTCGGGCGCGCGATCTTGCTGCGCGAAAAGTTGTTTCCAAACAGGAGCTCGATGCCGCGGAATCGGCATTCAAACAAAAGGAAGGTGTCGTTCAGCATAAACAAGTTCGCGCGCCGTTCGACGGACAGCTCGGTATTCGACAAGTGAATGTTGGGCAGATGATCAAAGAAGGCCAAGAGGTGGTGCAGTTAACCGCGCTTGATCCGGTCTATGTCGATTTTTCGCTGCCGCAACAACAACTCTCTCAGTTAACACCCGGCCTTGAAGCGCGGGTGCACACCGATGCTGTCCCTGGAGATGAATTTAGCGGAAAAGTTACCGCGATAAATTCGATGGTGGACGCGGTCACGCGAAACGTCGGCGTGCAGGCGACGTTGCCCAACCCTGACCACACTTTGCGTCCGGGAATGTTCGCCACGGTCGAAGTGATCCTGCCTGAAAAACACAAAACGCTCGTCGTTCCGGGATCTGCCATCTCTTACGCGCCGTTTGGCGATTCGGTTTTCATCATCGAGAAAAAGAAGGACGAAAAAACGGGCAAAGAATCACAGGTGATCCGACAGCAATTTGTAAGAGTTGGCGAAGCGCGCGGCGATTTCGTGGCCGTGAACGAAGGATTGAAGGCTGACGAGACGATTGTGAGCACAGGGGTTTTCAAGTTGCGCAATGGAATGTCCGTGACGATCAACAACGATCTCGCGCCGAAGCCGCAATTAAATCCGAAACCGGTCGATTCGTAATCACAAGATCGAGATGAAATCGTTTACCGATCTTTTCATCAAGCGGCCAGTGCTGGCGATGGTGGTCAGCTTCGTAATTCTTATCGCGGGATTGCAGGCGATGAAGACCCTCAACGTTCGCCAGTATCCTCGTAGCGATGTTGCCGCAATCACGGTGACGACCGTTTATGTCGGCGCGGACGCGGAATTAGTGCGGGGATTTATCACGACGCCGGTCGAGCGCGCGATCGCTGCCGCCGACGGAATCGATTATATCCAATCACAGAGTCAGCAGAGCGTTTCAACCATCACCGCGCGATTGAAACTCAACTATGACGCGAACAAGGCGTTGTCGGACATCAGCTCGAGGGTCGACGCGATCCGGAACAATCTTCCGCCGGAATCACAGATTCCGGTCATCGCGATTCAAGCGGCCGATTCACAATTTGCTTCGGCTTACTTGAGCTTCACTTCGAACATTCTGCAGCCTAACGAGGTGACCGATTATCTCGTTCGGTTGGTGCAACCGCGGCTGACGGCAATTGGTGGAGTGCAAAAGGCAGATATTCTCGGCGGCCGCACGTTCGCGATGCGGATCTGGATGAAACCGGAACGGATGGCGGCGTTAAACATTTCGCCGAGCGACGTTCGTAATTCGCTGTCGAAAAATAATTTCCTCGCCGCGGTCGGAAATACCAAGGGTTCGCTGCTTCAGGTCAGCCTGACCGCGAACACCGATTTGCATACCGCCGATCAATTCAAACAACTCGTAGTCAAGCAGGACAAGAACACACTCGTTAGGCTCGGCGATATCGCCGACGTCGTCCTCGGCGCGGAGGATTACAACACCGAAGTGCGTTTCTCGGGCCAAAAGGCTGTCTTCATGGGTATTTGGGTGCTGCCGAATGCAAACTCCGTCGATGTGATCAAGCGCGTTCGCGTTGAGCTCGAGCAAATCAAAAAAGAACTTCCCTCCGGCATGCAGGCCGAGATGGCTTACGACGCTACCGCCTATATCAATGACGCCATTCACGAAGTCGTGAAAACTTTGATCGACACGTTGCTGATCGTGATGGTCGTGATCTTCTTGTTCCTCGGTTCGATCCGGTCGGTCATTGTCCCTATTGTTGCAATTCCGATCTCGCTAATCGGCGCGTTGTTCTTGATGCAGGTGTTCGGATTCACGGTCAACCTGCTCACCCTGCTCGCGATTGTGCTCTCGGTCGGATTGGTGGTCGACGACGCAATCGTTGTCGTTGAAAACGTCGAACGTCACATCGGCGAAGGAATGTCGCGCATGAACGCTGCCCTCGTCGGCGCACGCGAACTGATCGGTCCGATCATCGCCATGACGATCACTCTTGCCGCAGTTTACACGCCGATCGCGTTGCAAGGCGGAGTGACCGGCGCGCTCTTCCGTGAATTTGCGCTGACGTTGGCCGGCGCGGTTTTCATCTCCGGTATCGTCGCGCTGGTTCTGTCACCGATGATGTCCTCCTATCTTTTACCAGCTCAACATGTCGATCATGGTTTCAAGGGATGGGTCGACCGCACATTCGATCGCTTTCGTGATTGGTATGGAAACCATCTCGACCGCACGCTACAGGCGCGTCCCGCAGTCTATGTCGTCTGGGCGGGAATTTCCGTCCTCGCGATGTTCATGTTTGTCGCGATTCCAAAAGTGGCAACCAAGGAGTTGGCGCCCAAGGAAGATCAGGGCGTCATCTTCGGCATCATCACTGCGCCGGCGAACGCGACGATCGACGATACAATTCGCTATGCCGACGCGGCGGGAAAAGTGTTTCAAGATGTCCCGGATACTCGTTTCACGTTTCAAATTACTTCGCCCAGCAGCGGATTCGGCGGAATGGTTTTGAAGCCGTGGGGCACGCGCAAAACGCCAACGAAAGATTATCTCCCGATCGTGCAGCGACAACTCGCGGCGATTCCTGCCATTCAAATGTTTCCGATCATGCCGGAAGCGCTGCCCGGCTCTGACAATTTTCCGGTCAGTTTCATCATTGCGTCAACCGCAGATCAGGAACGCATTCTGGAACTTGCCAGACAGATTTTCGGAAAGGCGATGCAGGCGCACATGTTCCAGTTTGGGGACATCGACACCAAGATCGACCAGCCGCAGGCGCAGATCGTTCTCGATCACGACAAAATCTCGACCATGGGACTCAACATGCAGCAGATCGGTGCGGACCTTGCCGCCAGCATCGGCGGCAATTACGTGAACTGGTTCAACATGGAGGGATTGAGTTACAAGGTCATTCCGCAGATTAAGCGCGTGGATCGATTAAATCCGGAGCAGCTCAATGACATTTATGTGACTGGGCCCAACAATCAGCTGATTCCTCTCGGCACGATTGCGAGTATCAAACACAAAACTGTCGCGCGTTCTTTGAATCGAATGCAACAGCTCAACGCCGTCACCATCAGCGGCGTTCCCACCGGCTCGGTCGATGCCACGCTGAAGTTCTTGGAAAACGAAGCGCACAACATTTTGCCGGCCGGTTACGTGATCGATTACACGGGCGGTTCTCGCCAGCTGCGACTCGAAGGCAGCAGTTTCGCCGGCGTCTTCCTGCTTGCCGTCGTGCTGATCTTTCTGGTTCTGGCAGCGCAGTTCAACAGTTTTCGCGATCCGTTCATCATCCTGCTCGGCTCGGTTCCGCTGGCGATGTTCGGCGCGGCTGTATTCATGTTCATAAAAATGCCATTCGGGCATTTCTTCCTTCCCGAGCGCCTGACAACTTCATTCAACATTTACTCACAGGTCGGCCTGGTCACCCTCGTCGGCCTCGTTTCCAAAAACGGAATCTTGATCGTGCAATTTGCGAATGAGTTGCAACGAAAGGGCGTGGCAAAGCTCGACGCGGTCGCACAGGCGGCACGGATTCGTTTGCGTCCGATCATGATGGTCAGCGTCGCGACGGTGGCCGGTCACTTTCCTCTCACCCTCGTCACTGGCGCCGGCGCGGCCGCGCGAAACTCAATCGGTCTCGTGCTCGTTGGCGGAATGACAATCGGGACGATCTTCACATTGTTCATCGTGCCATCGCTTTACATGCTGATCGCGAAAGAACACCACGAAAAATCTTTAGCCGAAACAGAAGAAGAATCGGCCGAAGATGTCGATCTTACGCCGGAATACGCGCCGGCAACCCGCTGACGACGTCAGTTTCGCACGTCTTCGTTAAATGGATGCAACGTCACGTTTCTGTTAACTGGATGGAACGTCACGTTCCAAAGAAAGCGCGGCCAGTAAATGGCCGCGCTGCTGAAGCTGAGGAACTTTCAGTTTCGTTTTATTGACTTCCTAGCTCGCGGCGTTGGTAAAAGCAGCCGCAATGCCACGGCCTTCAACGAACGCTTTTTTTTGACCGCGTTCGAAATAAAAGGTGCTCACTTCTTCGACCTCGGCATATTCGGCGGCAACGTATGCACCGCAAGTTTCTCGCGCTCTCCACGCTTTTGCCGGTTGCCCTGCTTTTTGCGGCCGACTCGAAGAGTCAATTCGAGTACCCGCCCGCGCCGACCAGCAATCAGGTCGACGATTATTCCGGCACCAAAGTCGCCGATCCTTACCGGCCATTGGAAAATCCGGACGCGCCCGAGTCGCGGAAATGGATCGAGGCCGAGAACAAGATCACCTTCGATTTTCTGGCCACGATTCCGGAACGCGACGGGATCAAGAAACGGCTGACTGAAGTTTGGGATTACGAGCGGTTCGGCGTCCCGTTCAAGGAAAAGAACCGCTATTTCTTTTCCAAGAACAGCGGTCTGCAAAACCAGAACGTTCTCTACACGACAACGAACTTTTTTGAAAAACCACGCGAACTACTCGATCCAAACCTGCTCGCCAAAGATGGGACGGTCGCTTTGGGCGGTTTTGACGTGACCGATGACGCCAAACTAATGGCTTACGGTCTGGCAACCGCCGGTTCCGATTGGCAGCAATGGAAGGTGCGCGACGTCGAGACGGGCAAAGATCGGCCGGACCTCCTCGACTGGATCAAGTTTTCGGACACGTCCTGGAAAAAAGATGGGAGCGGATTTTTCTACAGCCGCTACGACAAACCGGACGAGAAAAACAAACTGCGGTCGCAGGTTTACAATCACAAACTCTTCTTTCACCAGCTCGGCACGCCGCAATCGCAGGACAAATTGATTTACGAGCGGCCCGATCAGAAGGAATGGCTTTTCAACGCCGAAGTCACCGACGACGGACGTTATCTCATCATCACCGTCCAGCGCGGCACCGATCCGAAAAACCGGATCTTTTACAAAAACCTGGTCGACCCGAATTCCAACGTCGTCGAGCTGCTCGATAAAGCCGACGCCGAATACACTTTCATCGACAACGAAGGTCCGGTCTTCGCGTTCCGGACGAATTTGAACGCGCCGCTCGGCCGCATCGTTACCATCAACACCTGCAAGCCGCTCCCGGCCCAAATCGAGGAGCTTGTGCCGCAGTCGAAAGATAAACTGGAAGCAGTTAGCGCGGTGGGAGATCGCTTCGTCGCGGTTTATCTGAAGGATGCGCACAGCGCGGTAAAATTATTCAAGCTCGACGGCACTCGAGACGGCGAGATCGCGTTGCCCGGACTCGGCACCGCCGGCGGATTCACCGGCAAACGCAAGGATCGCGAAACATTTTATTCGTTCACCAGTTTCACCACGCCGACTGAAATTTTCCGCTACGACTTCGACAAGCGCGCGAGCGATCTGCTTTTCAAACCCAAGGTAAAATTTAATCCCGACGATTACACGACCGAGCAGGTCTTTTACAACAGCGCCGACGGCACGCGCGTGCCCATGTTCATCTCCTACAAAAAAGGAATGAAACGCGATGGAAAAAATCCGACTTATCTTTTCGGCTATGGCGGGTTCGACATTTCCGAAACGCCGACGTTCGCGCCCGCGAACCTCGTTTGGATGGAAATGGGCGGGATCTTTGCGCTCGCGAACTTGCGCGGCGGCGGCGAGTACGGGGAGAAATGGCACGAATCCGGAATGCTGCACGTGAAACAAAACGTGTTCGACGATTTCATCGGCGCGGCCCAGTACTTGATCGACAATCGCTACACCTCGACGCCCAAACTCGCGATCGGCGGTGGGAGCAACGGCGGACTTCTCGTTGGCGCGTGCCTGACCCAACGGCCCGATCTTTACGGCGCCGCACTCCCAGCCGTCGGCGTAATGGACATGCTCCGCTTCGAAAAATTCACGATTGGCTGGGCTTGGAGTTCCGATTACGGCAGCACGGAAAAACCGGATGACTTTCCATTTCTCTACGCCTACTCACCGCTCCACCACATCGCCAAAGGCTGCTGTTATCCAGCGACAATGATCACGACTGCCGATCACGACGATCGCGTCGTGCCCGCGCACAGCTTCAAATTCGCGGCGACGCTTCAAGCCGCGCAAGGTTGCGACAAACCAACTTTGATCCGAATCGAAACCAAAGCGGGTCACGGCGCCGGCAAACCGACCACCAAAATCATCGAAGAAACCGCCGACCGCTGGTCCTTCCTGGTCAAGGAGCTTGGCGTTAGAATCCAGAAATAATTAACCGCTGATTACACGGATTTACACTGATGGCAGAATTATTGGACGTTGAGCCTGGGATGTTGGGCGTTCGGCGTTTGCTGGGACTTATCTTCGCCGACCGCTGGTCGTTCCTGGTTAAAGAGCTAGGGATGAAGCTCGCGAAATAATTAAACCACGGATTACACGGATTTTGCGGATTGTTGAAAATCGGTCGTCTGATCTCTGAAATCTGACCTCTGTCTTCTGAAGACCGGTTCTTCACGCGTAATCACAAATTTGCACGTTTTTACCCATCCGGGTGATACAACGGGTGATACAAATTTTGTTGTCGCCGCGTCGATGCAGTCCTAGCTCACTGTTGCTTTATCCAGTTGACTGGCCCTGCCAAATCATCATCTGTGAGAATCGGTATTTCCGGCGGAACCGGCGAAAAACTAATTAATTCCAGCGCCAGCATTCCGAGATTACCGAATACTTCATGCATATATTCTAGCGCGTCCTTGCTGGCGGTATCATTTTCGGCGGGTCCTAAAAATTCTTCTACCAGCGCCGAGAAATCTTCATACACATCTGCTTCGCTTCGCGTTTCCAAGATACTTCGCGGGTCAATCGGTAGTGGGAACCTCACACATGGTAAAGCTCGACCATCCGGTAGCGACTTTACTTCGCATCGGACCCACAATCGTTTCTTAGCTAATGCCAATGGCGCAGAATGTACAACCAGATCTCGATAGTTTCCCAGTAGAGTTAACCAGCCATGTTTGTCGGTTGCATTTCGCAACTTAAGCGAGATCGCGTCATTACGGGACTCGTCTTTCAGCACTCGCTTGATCAGGCTTGCCGCCGTAGTTATTCGTATCGCACTTTCCTTGTACACATATACAGCTGCGAATTCGGCCAAATAGTCTCTTAGCACACACGCATCAATCAGAAATGACTGAATAGAAAGAAAGACACGCTGCGTTAATATGTCTTCAAACCTAGATCCGCTTCTAAACGACCCTCTTGTTATCAGACTTCTCAGCTGACTAGCATACTGGTCCGACGTTTCCTCCAGCCTGAAGGTATACGCTTCGATTTGATACGAAATTCGAGCCGCGATATCCCACAACTTCCCTAGTCTCCGCTTCGTTGCGGCATGCGCAATTTCAAACCACTTCTGTCGACCTTCATACGATATCCATCGCTTAGTGCTTCCAGCATGAAACGTTCGCCACTCACCGGGAATAACCCCCTCCAGTTCCCATCGATGAGACAATGATCGCACGCCGATAACCGACAACCCCAATTTCTTCAGCTGTGGAATGACCGGAACTCCCGATTCGCTATGAATATCTAGCGAGCCGCCTTGTTCAGAACCTGGGTCAATACGTAGCGGTGAAGATCCAGCCTGTAACGCGCGCAGGCCGCCCGGCAAATGGATTACGAGCATTCGTTTCCGATTTTATTTTGATGCTCTACCGTAATCACCGGAAAGTACGCCTTAAGGTCTTGTATCCTCTTCGTTCGCACTGCGCCAGCCGTTCGCCCAACTCTTCGCATCCCACTTCTGAGCTTCGCGATTAAGTTCGATTGATTCCTCAATCGTTTGAGGGATCCCGTTGTGTTTATGCAACTTCTTCTCAGCGCGATAGCCAGCTTCATACGATTTCTTTTCGAACCCGCGTTTGTCAATCTCGGCTTTCTTCTGCCGTTGCCTTTCTGCTTCAGTATCCGCGTCAGCTTGCCCGGCTCGAAAGCCTGCATCGTAATCAGCTTTCTTGTAATGATTCTTCTCAATCTCCAGATCGCTGCGCCGGAACATTCTAGTCCGTTCGTCCCCTTCAATATTAGCGCCCTTGAAACCAGCTTTGTATCCGGACCAGTAAGAGGGTTGATCGTATTTTTCGTTTCCATCGGTAGGCTTGCGCCAGGTTCTCTTTGCCTCATCAAAACCGTTTTTGAATCCTGATTTAAACCCAAGCTTCCAACTGACCGCATTTTGAATCTCTTTCGCGCGAGCGGTTGCGCTTCCGTTGGCAAGCGTCTCTATCCAGACAGGCTGCGGCATTACTCCGACGAACGCCGCCTGGTCGGTTCCCAGCTCCATTCCAAGAGAATATCCTGCTTTGAAATCCGCGTCGCCGACAGGCTCGATTGCAACCACATCTGCGACTAGTACCACCGTTATCAATAACAGAATCAGTCTCATCGGTTCTGAGGGTTTAGATTCCATAAATTTTCAATCGCCATTACGATGTGAATCAAGACAAAAACACTTTTTTGGCATTCGCTCCAACAAAGGTGTAACCAAAAAATTCTAGGCGGGAACAACGTTGCAAGATTTCGAACGTCCGTTCGATTTCGCTACCGCGAGTCGACCGCGCAGTGGTGTCCTAATTTGAACTGCGAACTGCAAGATAGGCTGCGCCACCAATCGCCAAAATCACTGCAACTTCAATCGCCAACATTGGTGTATTGATGCTTGCAGTAAGCTGCTCCCTCCAGACTGGAGGCGCAAAAAGGAAACCAAATCCAAGATTTACGGTAAAGTTTGCCGCCTGGAAATGAAACGGCGGAAAAAGCACCGCGAGTAACAAGGCGGTCGATACGATAATCGCAAGCCTCTGAACTGATGTAAGCCGGTTCCATTTCTGCATAAATGGACTCAATTTTTGCCTGACTCGGCTCCACAACTTTTTCACCATTTCAATTTCAACCATCTGCGCGGCCTTACTCGCAATCGCCACTTTGATTTGCGCTTGCTCGGCTAAATCCGAGTTCAAATTAGGACACTACCAACTACGCGCAAGACTTGTCATGCGGTACGCGACTAACGTAATCTGCTGTTTCCTATGAAATACCTCCCACATATCTTTAAGGCTTTTCTTTTTTCTGTTTCGTTTGTCGCCTGCGCAACTCAGGGACCTCCACTAAAAACTGCTTCAGGACGGCCTGAAGTGTTAATCGCCGGAGTTGCTCCCCAGAAAGTTCGCGCAGTCATAATCGATCGTGGAGCGGCACATGGATGGACACTGGAACGTGAAACCGACAATAGCATCGCGTTCACTAAACGGACCGACAACGTGATGGCCTCGGTGCTGTTAGGTTCTACCTATGATCCGAACGTAATCGATCGAGTCCGATTTACGACGATTGCTCTCAACGGCGGCACTAAGGTGTATGCCTCAGAAGAATTCGTGTCGAATCATGGCAGCGCATTTGAAAAGGTTACGCCGCTCCAAAACAATACGAATTCAAATAATCTCCAGAGAATGCTTGAATCGATCAAAGCTACATTTGCAACGAAAGAAAAGGCCCCATCAGCGACGCCGGAAAGTTCGCCATCCTCGGCGACCCACCCTGAACCATCAGCCCAGCCAGCAGGCACGCCGCAGTAGCTAACTTACAAGAATCAGACAAGTAGGTCGCGGACTTGGCCCTTTTTTGGCGATTCGCTTTGACCCGTACGGCGTCGCCTCACGTGCTGCACCGAGAGAACAATAGCCTTGACCTTCCGCAGGCGGATTTCTAGAACTCCGGCTCACGGCAAGCCCCAAATGAAAACGGACTCCTTTGCTCTCGTCCGATCTATCGGCACTGGATTTTTCGGCCTTTTGCTCATCTTGATATTTGGTTACAGCCAGGCGGCGTCGGCACAAGACCCGGCGGCCGAAGAAAAACCGTCAACGTTCATTCCGCCAAAGGAGCCACCGGCACAGTCCGCGGAGTTGGGACTGCTCGAACTCGGTCTTAGTTACAACTACATCAATGTCCTGGACGCAAATGATGTAAAAGATCTCCACGGCTTCGACGCGAGTTTATTTGTCAATTTGAACTCGTTGCTGGCATTGGGAGGCGACTTGATAGGCGGGTTCGGCAATAATACGTCTCGGGATCTTTCAAACATTGAGACTGTTCAGGAAGATCGCTTGGTTTTTGTGTTCGGCCCGCGATTAAACATCCGCCCCAAGGAGCGCGTGAGCATCTTCCTCCAGGCATTGTTCGGCGGCGCATACGACAATACTGATGTAGACATCAGGGGCCCCGCCCACTTTAGCGCCTCGAGCAATACGTCGGCCG
>Ga0209527_1000330_pt1 | contig 10604 bp, 3 predicted proteins | sample JacPinW_OM2H0_M2_FD_187968 | JGI IMG/M metagenome (GOLD analysis project Ga0209527, IMG submission 187968) | Forest soil microbial communities from Algoma, Ontario, Canada - Jack Pine, Ontario site 1_JW_OM2H0_M2 (SPAdes) (version 2) | ecosystem: Environmental > Terrestrial > Soil > Boreal... | reverse complement strand
CGAGGAAGCGATTGATCATTATGAGAACGCACTGCGTTTGCGCGATGGCAATACGGCAGCCCATTTCGGTTTGGGCCGAGCGCTGGCGGCGAAACAGAAAACTGATGCCGCGATTTTCCATTTTCAAAAAGCGCTGAGCATTCAACCGGACTACATCGCGGCGAGCAATGATCTGGGTGTGTTGTTCGCCGGCAAAGGTGAAATCAAGGAGGCGATTGATGCGTGGAGGCAAAGTTTATCATTCGATCCTGACAACGCGGACGCGGCAAACAACATCGCGTGGGTGCGCGCGACAGTTGCGGACGCGGATTTGCGCGACGGCAGGGAGGCACTCGAGCTGGCGCAACGGGCGTTGCGAAGCGGTGCTGAGAACGCGGTAGTGTTGCGAACGCTTGCGGCTGCGCAAGCTGAGAACGGCCAGTTCGCCGAAGCGATTGCGACTTGCGAGCGAGGCGAGGAATTAGCGCAGAAAAACGGGGACCGCGCGATGGTCGAAAGTTTACGTGGTTGCATCGAATCATTCCGGCGCGGCGAAGCGTTGCACGGGACCCAGGTTTCGCATTGAGGTTGCCTTTTCGGGTCGCGGCGGATGCGGGGCAGCCGGCTCCAAAGTGACGCGCCTCAGCGGGACTTTCCGGAGGGCAAAAATTCTTTAATTTTTTTCTAGGCAGGGGGCTGGAAATCCGATAGAACCCCGAAAACGAGGATCGAGTCAGACAGTTGGCTCCGTTCGCCCGTTCAAAGAATTTTCAAAAAACTGAAAAAAAACCTTGTCAGCTTGACGAATCTTCAATAATCCCTAGCGCAAACCTAACCAAACCCATGGAGAAACCAATGACTAGAAACGTGCAAAAAACGTTGGGAATTCGCGTCGCTCTTGTAGCCGCCGCATTTCCATTAATCATCGCGATGAGCGCGCGCGCTCAAGAGCCAACGCCACCACCGCCTACAACCGGATCAAATGTCGCTCCGGCCGGTGCTCCAGCCGCAACTGAAGCCACCGCCGAGCGCGTTGTCGTGACCGGTTCGAACATTCCGACCGCGGAAGAAGTCGGCCCAAACCCGGTCGACACTTATCGCCGCGATGACATCACTCGGTTGGGTGTGCGCACTCCGACCGACTTGGTGCTGCGAATTCCGGCGGCGACTGGATCGAACACAACTGAGAACAACACTAACGGTGGCGATGGCAGCACGCGTATCAGCTTGCGTGGTATCGACCCGAAGGAAACCCTGGTTTTGCAGGATGGGCGACGACTCACCACTGCGGGCACGCAAGCGATTGATTTCAATCGGTTCCCGCTCGGTTTGATCGATCACATTGACATTCTGAAAGACGGCGCCTCGCCCATTTACGGCACCGATGCTGTGGCTGGTGTGGTGAACGTGTTTATGATTCACAAATTCCGTGGGTTGGAGGTTTACGCCAGCTACGGGAATACGAATCTTGGTTTCGCCGGCGACCAGGGTCAAGAAACGGCCTACTTGCTCGCAGGTACCGGTGATGACAAAACCAACATCGTAGTTTACGCGGGTATATACAACGCCGCCGCTATTTTCTCGCGCGACGTCAACATCTCGCACGACCCGGATAAGACCTTATATGGCTCATTTGACTTCCGCAGCAGCAACATGGCAGGGCGCGTGACAAACAGGTACTTCCTGGGGCTGGCGAAAGACCCTTTCAACAATGGTCTACTGACCCCGACGCCGCATTCTTCGGCGAACCAGTTCACGGATCCGCAGTATACTGCAGCCGGAGCTGCCAACGGCATACCCTCGGAGCGCGCTTCGTACAATTTCGCAGATCTAACACCAGAAATTGCGCCAACCGATCGCGAATATCTTTACGGTTCGTTCGACCGCGACCTTTGCGACAAATACCTCACCGTGTTTGCCGACTTCATGTACTTTCGCCAATTCTGGGATGGCGGTCTGGCTCCGACGCCGTTCACGCCCGATATCTGGTCAGATACCGGCGGCTTTTCTGGCGGCGTGGCTCAAGGTCCGCACGCGTTCGGCATCAGCACTTCCGGTTTCAGTGTGCCGACACAGAACGCATTCAACCCATTTACGACGGCGGATTACACCTCAAACGGCGGATTTACCAGTACCTTCCCTGTATTCACGCAGCAAAGCGCGGCCCCTGCTGGGACCGAGTTTACCACTGGCGTGAAGTATCGTTCATTGGAGGCCGGCTTGCGCACACTCAAAATCCTAACCAACAACTACGAATTTACAGGCGGCTTGAAAGGCAATCTGGGCGAATTCGCTAATGCCTGGGATCAGCTCAAGACCTGGGAATGGGAATTTGGTGTTCGCTATAATGAGAGCAATCGTCTTACGAACTTCGGCGGCCTCGTTAATAATAACGCGTTGCGGTTCTATTTGCTCGATACTGATCCAGCGACGGCGTTTAATCCGTTCGGCAAAAACAAAAACAACAAGGCCACGCTCAGTCAGGTCTTTGCCACCACCCATGACGATGAAGTATCGGTTCTCCTGACCGAGGACCTGACACTGCGCGGCGACTTGTTCAACCTGCCGGGAGGCGCTGTTCGTTTCGCGATTGGCGGTGCGCACCTCGGGGAAACTTTTCATGATCAACCTGATCCGTTGACCGTTACCGGACAGACGACCGGCTCGACAAACAGCCAGGCAACGCGAGGCAGCCGCGACTCCTGGTCGGCCTTCTGGGAGGCGCGAGTTCCAGTGACGGGTCCAACCTGGAACTTCCCCGGCGCCTACAGTTTGGAGTTTGGGTACGCGGAGCGTTTCGAAGACTACAGCGACTTCGGTCAAACCGAGCGTCCGAAGTTCGACGTTCGCTGGCAGCCGATCGATCAGTCTTTGACGTTGCGCGCGGCTTACATCGAGGCGTTCCACGCTCCGACATTGGGCGAATTGTTTTCCGGAACATCGCAATCGTTCCCAAATGTGAAAGACACGTGCAAGTCATGCGGGACCGAAAACCAGGTGCCACAGAACCTTGAAGGCAACCCGTCCTTACAGCCGGAAATCGCTTATGAGTACACCTACGGTGGCGTGCTAACGCCGGGTAAGTGGTGGAGTCCACTCCAAGGGCTAACCCTTTCGGCAGATTTCATCCACATTGACATCCGTGACTATACGACAACGTTATCTGCGCAGTTCCTCATTAACAACGCAAGTAACACGACCGGCGGTCTTGGTGCTTCGTCGGTCACGCGCGCGGGCGGACCTGGTAGTCCAACAGCGATTGTGCTGCTGAACACCCCGTTCCAGAATCTAGGCCGCGAAATCCTAAGCGCATGGGACTTCGAAGTAGTGGAGATCTTCGACACCACGCGGCTAGGCCACGGCGACTGGGGAACGTTCACCGCGACCTGGAACGAAACCTACCTGGCTGACGTCGATATTCAAGCCGTGCCGGGCGGTCCGAGGTTTACAGCGGTCGGCCAGTTCGGTGGCGGCTTCCAGGGTGTGAATGGAGGCGGTTCTTTCACGCACAACAGATGGTACGCGAGCCTGTTCTATGACGGCCCATCCGGCTCCTGGATGCAAGGCATCGATGCCGGCGCTGTCGTCCATTATATTGGCCAGTATTGGGATAACGAGGGGTTCCAACAGGAGACACATAATCCGCCGAATAAGCCGACTGGGAACCCATTCAATCTCCCTGGCGGACTTCAGGGCCACCCAAAGGTGCGCGAATGGACGACCGTGGATTTAATCGTCAACTATACGTTCAACATGCCACCGCCTGCCGCGCAGACAGAGGTTGCCGGGTACGCCAAGGATGGCGGCAAGAACGTGAAGATGAAGGATGGCAAAGAGAAGAACGTGATGCCAGTCTCAACCGCGGAATACAATCCCTGCGGTTGGAGAGCGTGGCTCAACAACACCACGCTCACACTTGGCGTAGACAACGTGATGGATCTCCAGCCGCCATTCGTGGCCGCTGCCTTCGAGAACGGCTTCGATGAAAGTACAACGAATCCGAAAGGCCGGGTTTGGTTCGTCGGCGTCAAGAAACGGTTCTAACTCTCAACCTTTAACAATTCAGCGGCCGGGTTCCGGAAGGAACCCGGCCGTTTGCTTTTCGAAACTCAAGTTCTTTCTGCTTGCCGCGACGCTTAGCGCGGTGACGCGACCGCCGAGCTGACATCCCGGAGCGGCGAATTTGCTTGGAAGAGCTCGATGTTCATTTTCAGAGTGTGCACTAAAGCGGAATTGTCGGCGGCTTCGGCTAATCCAAGCGCGTCTTGGCCAGCTTTAATTGCCTCGGGAAAACGACCGACTTCAGCGTAGGCAGCCGCGACAAGCCGCAAGATTTTCGCATTCTTACCATCTGAAAGCAGGAGGGCACGCTGCGCGTGTTCCAGCGCCATCGGGCCGTTTCGAATGGAGCTCGAGGGCGAGGTTGCGAGAACCCACGCGAGATTGCAATGAGCGTCTAAATTATTGGGATCAACCGAAAGCGTCTCCTGCCATTGTGCCACCGCTTCGTTGATTTGCCCGTTTTGTGACAAAGCAATGGCCAAATTGTTGTGTGCCTCTGCGTAATTCGGCTTCAACCGCAAGGCTTTTTCTAAATGGACTGTAGCTTCATTGGGCTGTCCTTTTCGCAAAAAAAGAGTGGCAAAGTTATTATGCGCTTCAGCAAAATTTGGATCGATTGCTAATTGTTTTTCATACTCGATCGCTGCCTGCTGAGCATCTCCTTTCGCAAGCAGGGCGTTGGCGATGTTGTAATGGATCCTCGAAAGGTTGGGGTTCAGGTCGAGTGCCTTCCAGAAATGAGACAGCCCTTCCTCCGGCTGTCCTCTTCGCGCCAGGGCGACGCCAAAAGCATTCTGGGCATCAGCGCCATCGGGGTTGAGATTTAATGCCAGCTGAGCTTGTAGGATTGCTTCGTCCGGCCGGTTGTCGTCCAAGAGCGCACTGGAAAGTCGTTCATGCGCGAGGTCGTTATCGTCGGCCGCCGCCAGGGCATGGCTCCAAAGAGATTCACTGTCATGCCAAACCGAAGTCTGCTCCCAAGTACGCCACATTAGAAGACTGAGCACGACTGCCGCTGTAACGCTCAGGATAAGTTGGCGGTTGGGCCACAGCCTTGAAAAATCGGCGATGCCCCACGTTACCGCCAAGTACAAACCGATTTGCGGTAAATAGGTGTAACGGTCAGCATGCGCCTGCGTGCCGACCTGCACGAGTCCAATCACAGGAATCAACATTCCGACGTACCAGAGCCAGCCGCTCAAGAAATACGGTTGGTGTTTTCGGAGAATGACCGCGCCGACGGTGAGGGCGGCAACTAACGCGCCCGAAATTGCAATTTGCCAAACGGGAAGTTTGTCCCCTAGGTGGGGGTAAAAGACAGCAAGATCGACCGGCCATATCATTTGGCGGACATAAATTAGTAAACTGACAAACGCATTGCCGATACGCCACGGCAGAGAAAGGTTCTCGATGGAGTTGATTCCGTGACGCTGAATAACAACGGTGACGACTGCGACTGGAACCGACAGGATCAAAAGAGGAATTTTTTCTACCAAGAGTCGTGTTGTTGTCGACCGAGCGCTCTGGAATCTCTGCAGTGGCCAGTAATCGAGCAGCAGAAGAACAAAAGGAACTGTGACCAGCATTGGCTTGGAAAGCAGGCCAAGAGCGAGCAAGATCGACACTATGATGTAGCGAAGGAACGAAGGCCGACACGTGAACTTCACATATGCGCCGATTGTGAGCATAAAAAACACGGCGCTTAAGACGTCTTTGCGCTCGGCGATCCAGGCGACTGATTCTACGTGGAGTGGATGGATGGCGAAGATCGCTGCCACGAAAGCGCTTCGCCAGAGCGCGCCTGTCATCTGATACAACACAATCAGAAGCAGAATCGCGGCAATTGTGTGTAGGAGCACGTTGATCAAATGATGACCGGCCGGTTTCAGGTCGAACAACTGGCAGTCTGTCATGTGTGAAATCGTCGTCAGCGGGTGCCAATTGTGTGAGACGATGTGGGTAAACGCCCAGCTAATCGCGTCCGGCGTTAAACCGTGGCTAATAACGGGATTAGCGTAGACGTAGGACTCGTCGTCGAAATTGATGAACCGGTGTCCCATCGTTTGGCCGAACACGACCCAAATCAGCGCGACGAGTAGAACGGAAATTCCGGCAACTTTCCAAATTACACCCGAGCGATTGCTCATTCGCTAAATCGATAGAGTCTTCATCGGCCTTGGTCAAAGCAAACAGACCGGGAAATTCGGGGCAACTTCAGAAATCTCTTTGGAAGTCTTTAGGAAGCTCAAGTAATATTGCACCCGATCGGTCGTTATTTTTTACAAGCAACGTCGCCTTGGGCGTGTTCAACATCGTGCGCCTTGACAATCTTGGTTTAGCGGCCGGATCAGAATGCAAACCTGCCGTTTGCTTTATAGTCGAGCGTCAGTCAAAATCCCGCGGGCACGAAATTTTCTTATGCTTGTCCGCACTCGACTGGTTGCTCTGCTGCTTTTCGGCTCGGGATTTTGCGCGCTTGTCTATCAGACGACGTGGCTTCGTCAATTCCGGTTGATTTTTGGCGCGTCCACAGCGGCGACGGCGGCGGTGGTAGGCGTGTTTATGGCGGGGTTAGGATTTGGCGGAATCATTCTGGGGCGACGCTCAGAGACCAAGGCGCAACCGCTCGCTTTCTACGCAAGCTTGGAACTGTTCATCGGTATAAGCGCGGCCTTGTCCCCGTTTGTCATCTTCGTGGGGCGACATCTTTACATCGCTCTTGGAGGAACCAAGGCGATGGGAATGCCATTCGGCACGCTTATCCGCCTGATTCTGGCAGCGTTGATTATAGGAACGCCCACGTTCCTGATGGGTGGAACGTTGCCCGCCGCCGCGCGAGCCGTCGTCGCGGGCAGCGATGTCGCGCGTCGGTCGATTGGTATGTTGTACGGCGCGAATACGCTTGGCGCGGTCACGGGCGCAGCCGCCGGCACGTTTTATTGCTTCGAAAATTTTGGTAATCGCATGACGCTTTGGCTCGCCGCAGCGCTCAACATCGCGATCGCCTTGGCTGGTTTTCGTCTTTCAAAGTGGACTGCAGACCTCAAACCCGTGCGCGAATCAGTTTCCAAGCCGGACGCTGAAGAGACCCGGCATTTAGCAAATCCGAGGTTTGTGTTCATGGCGGCCGCGGTCGTCGGTTTCGTGTTTTTCTTGATGGAGCTTGTTTGGTATCGAATGTTGGGGCCGCTCCTAGGTGGATCGACATTTTCTTTCGGGTTGATTCTTGGAGTCGCTTTGCTCGGAATTGGTCTGGGTAGCGTCGCTTATGCTTGCTTCGGCTTGACGCGCTCTGCATCGCTCCCATTCTTCGCAATGACGTGCGCGGCGGAGGCGTTCTTTATTGCTTTGCCCTACGCACTTGGGGATCGGATTGCGATGGCAACGATGCTTCTGCGACCATTAGGGACAATAGGATTCCATGGTCATATCATAGCTTGGACGGCATTGTGTTTGCTCGTCGTTTTCCCGCCGGCGTTTGTGGCGGGTCTCCAATTTCCGCTCCTGATTGCGCTCCTTGGCCAAGGCAAGAAGCTGGTTGGTTCACAGACTGGCGCCGCCTACGCATGGAATACCATCGGAGCACTGGCCGGTTCATTAGCGGGCGGTTTTGGATTTATTCCCATGTTTTCCGCTCCCGGTGTGTGGAGAATGGCGATTGTGCTGCTTTGTGCGCTCGCGTTGATTGCCGCGTTTTTAGCACTGCGCGATCGTGGGCACTGGACTCGAATCACTGCGCCGTTTGTAACTGCTTTGTTCGCGATCTCAATGTTGGCAGCTACCGGCCCAACTGCATTTTGGCGTCACAGCCAAATCGGTGTGGGCCACGTCGCGCAATTTCAGGGCTCGGCCAATGATTTGCGCGAATTCATGGAGAAAATTCGCCGCGAAACTATTTGGGAGGCCGATGGGATCGAGAGCAGTGTCGCTTTATCGAACGGTGATGGACTGGCATTTATTGTAAATGGCCGCGCCGATGGTAACGCGAAACGCGACGCCGGAACGCAGGTCATGCTCGGATTAATCGGCGCAGCGCTGCATCCCGACTCTACAAAGGCGCTAGTCATAGGCTTGGGAACAGGCAGCACGGCGGGCTGGCTCGCCGCCGTACCGAATATTGCCCAAGTCGACGTCGTCGAACTCGAACCCGCCATTCTGAAAGTGGCGGAGCGATGTGCGCCAGTCAATCAGAACGCCCTTCTTAATCCAAAGCTCCACGTTACTATCGGAGACGCACGGGAAGTTCTTCTCACCACTCGCGAGAAATACGATATCATTGTCTCCGAGCCATCAAATCCATATCGGGCTGGAATCGCGGGGCTCTTTACCCACGAGTATTATCAATCAATTGACCGACGCTTACAGGCGGACGGAATATTTCTTCAATGGGTGCAGGCGTACGACATCGACGATCGGACAATGCAGACTATTTATCGCACACTAGGATCGGTTTTTTCGAATGTTGAAACATGGCAGACGAATACCGGCGATCTTGAGCTCCTGGCATCCCATTCACCGGTCCGCTACGGGGTGGATACGCTCCGCCAACGCCTTGCGGAGGAGCCTTTCAAAAGCGCTTTGCTTGCTGCGTGGCAGGCAACCGGATTAGAGGATTTCCTTGGCCATTATGTCGGTAACGGTAGCGTAGCTGCAACACTGCAGAATCTTGTAGCCGGGCCGCTTAACACAGATGACCGAACTGTAATTGAATTCTCTCTTGCTCGAAGTATGAACCTGGCGAATGGGTTCCAAATCGCAAATCTTCGGGCAAGCGCGCGTGACGCGCATGCTGATCGTCCCCAGCATGTCGATGGAGAAGTGGACTGGTCGCTGGTCGATGAAGCGCGCCTTTCAATGTTTGCCTCGCTGAGCCGAGCCGAGCAAAGTCAAACGACCTGGACTCCACAGCAGAGAGGCCGCGCGGCAGCTTTTGCGAGCTATGTGGACGGTGATCTGGCCGCCGCCATGCGCAATTGGCGAGCGCAACATCAGGAACCGAAAACTTTATCTCAATTCGCGATGGTTGCTGAGTGCCTGGCAGTGGAAGGTGACAGCGCCGCTCTTCCTTACATCGACAAAGTCGGGGAGTTTCTTCCCTGGGACGCAGAGGCGATTCGTGCTGAACTCCTTTGGCGGCAGCGGAGACCGGAAGAGGCGGCAGAAACGCTGGAGAAGTTTTTTCGCGCGTTGCAGAATGATCCATGGCCGACCCGGGAGCTGATCAAGCGCTCGCTTACCCGCGCCGAAGCGCTTGCAAATTCGGATCGCTCCAGAATGGCAGCCGATTTTCTCTACAATGCTTTGCGCAAACCGTTCTCCGTCTCCAATAATGAAAGCGACCGGTTGGCCACAGAATTAGCAATCGGCATTTACCTCGATGGTGATCACCCCGGTAAAAACACAGTTGCCGCAATCGCGCCTTATGAGCCGCACATTCTTTGGCAACGACAATTCCTCCAGGTGCGAAAAGATTGTTACAGCGCCATGAATAATTCACGGGCCGAACAGGCCCGTCGTGACCTTGATGAATTCATGAAGCACGAAGCAGTGACAGCCGACGTATCCACGCTGACAGAGAAGATACGAGCTCAGTCCGCCAGCGGTGGAATTCCCTAGCGTGGCAGGGCTCGGCCAACAAGCCCGCGCAACACTTAAAATATAACACCTGGTCTCGAATATCGTTTCGACTCAGAGTCCCCATTTCACGAAATACTATCGCAACTCGATGCAGCGGCCGTGGGCTTATTGTTTTAGGATCTGTTTGCTCGCGGTGACGCTGGGCACTCTCACGGTTCTCGTGTATCGCCCGGCATTGCACGGCGGGTTCCTTTGGGATGACGACCGCTATGTTACACATAATTACCTGTTGAGCGCGACGGATGGCTTGCGGCGAATCTGGTTTTCGCTCGAAGCGCCGTCACAGTACTTTCCACTTACCTACACAGTGCTCCGGATCGAGCGCTCGCTCTGGGACTTAAATCCCGTGGGATATCATTGGGTGAATATCCTGCTTCACCTTGGCAATGCGCTTCTCGTTTGGTGCATCCTTGCCCGCCTGAAAGTGCCAGGCGCATCGTTGGCTGCGGCAATTTTCGCGTTGCACCCGGTTCAAGTCGAGTCGGTCGCTTGGATCTCGGAGCTGAAGAATGTCCTGATGGGCTTCTTCTTTTTGCTCACTCTGTTGACTTGGATCGAATATGTCGATGCAACGCATAAGCATCGTCGGATTCTGTACGTTGCCGCGCTCGTATTTTATTTGCTCGCGCTCTGCGCCAAGGCCACGGCCTGCACGTTACCAGCAGCATTGCTGCTGATTCTCTGGCTGAAAAAAAAGCCGATCGGGCGCCGTTCGCTTTTGGAAATTATTCCGTTCGTTATCCTCGCACTCGGTATCGGTTTGGTGACTGTTTGGTGGGAAAAATATCATCAAGGCACACGAGTGCTTGTTTCGCTCGGGCCATTCGAACGACTGCTGATCGCGAGTCGGGCCGTTTGGTTTTACCTCGGCAAAATATTGTGGCCATCGAACCTCACATTTATTTATCCGCAATGGCGGATTGATG
>Ga0209527_1000327_pt1 | contig 10678 bp, 8 predicted proteins | sample JacPinW_OM2H0_M2_FD_187968 | JGI IMG/M metagenome (GOLD analysis project Ga0209527, IMG submission 187968) | Forest soil microbial communities from Algoma, Ontario, Canada - Jack Pine, Ontario site 1_JW_OM2H0_M2 (SPAdes) (version 2) | ecosystem: Environmental > Terrestrial > Soil > Boreal... | reverse complement strand
GGCGGCGGCCGCCGATGGCGTGTCCCCTTCTTCCCGCGACCATCAGTACCAAGCCGACGACGATCAGGATGACGCCGCCCGTCGTAAGGAGGCTGCTGATAGTGGTGTGAACGAACAGTCCGATAAGCAAGAGGACGATTCCGAGGATGATCATGGCGTTTTCCTAGTTTCGGTGCAGATGTATTGCAGATGTATTGGGTCAGGGTCAGTGTTTGAAGGCGTCTTTTAGTTTGTCCCCTGCCTGTTTGGTGTTGCCCTTGATCTGATCGACGCGTCCCTCGGTGCGCAGCCGGGTGTTGCCGGTGGCGCGGCCGATGACCTTCTTGGCGGCGCCCTTGGCGGCTTCGGCCTTGTGGGCGATCTTCTTACCGATGCTCATTGGCGGATTCCTTCGTTTTCGGTGCTCGGGGTTGGGTGCCTAGGCGGGGGCTGTCGGCATGCGTGGTGCGCGTCGGCGCCAGCGACCGAGCAGGGGAACCCTGTCGCGGCGGGTGGTGGCCGCCTGCGGGTTCACCGGTGAGCCGGTGGCTGCGCCGCGCAGCTGGCGTTCGAGCCGTTGGTCGCGGTCTCGGTTCAACAACTCCGTTTCGCGTTGGGAATTTTCGCGTTGATGTCGGGCATCGCGCCCGCGGCCCGCGGTGCGCTGGGCGCCGGCCAGCAAGACGCTCAACCCCAGCATCGCGACCGCGCCGATCACGATCCCGAACAGGAATAGCGTGCCGGTCGACCCGGTGACGTGATAGCCGAACACGGAGAAGGTCTCGGTCAACACGTGAGTGGGCCCGGCATTGGTCAACACACCGGTCAACCCGACGATCACGGCGACGAGCAGAACAACTAATCCAACGATGACGATCATGCCGACGCCTCTGATCCTGATACTAGAACTCCAGTACACGCGCCATTTCCGATGCTGTCAACACTGTAGATACACTGTGGACAGAGATTGTTGAACGATGATGTTGACCTAGGGTTTGCTGAGTGCTTCGATGGACGAAGCAGAAGGCAACAGGAAGTGCTGCCGCAATGACCAGACAGCCGACCGGCCCCGCCGAGGGTGACCTGTCCGTGGCTGCCGCCCGCCGAAACAACACTCAGCTCAGCCGGTCGGTGATCCTGCACGCTGCGCTGGCGATCGTCGACCGCGACGGTGTGGACGGATTGTCCATGCGCCGTCTCAGCGACGCAGTGGGCCGAGATCCGGTGATGCTCTACCGGCACCTACCCAACAAGGCCGCACTGCTTGACGGCGTCGCCGAGATCGTCCTCGCGCAACTAGCGGTGGACACCGAAGACCCGGACTGGGCCGGCCAACTGCGCATCGTCGCGCATGAGTTTCGCCAACTGGCCCTGGCGCACCCGAACGTGGTGCCGCTGCTGGTCACTCGACCGCTGGCCACCCCGCTCGGGCAGCGTCCACCGGGAATGCTGCGACCCCTGGAAGACGTCCTCACGCTGCTCACCTCCGTCGGATTCAACGGCGACGACGCGCTGCACATCTACCGGGTGCTTTTCGCGTACTTGAATGGCCACATCCTCAACGAGTTGCAGGAGATCATCGAGCGACCCGAGGAAACCGATCACGTACTGCGCCTCGGTCTGCACCGGCTCGCGATCACCGAATTCCCCCAATTGCGAGCCCTGGCGCCAGCCCTGGCCTCCTACGACGGCGCCGCCGAACTCGACCGCGGCCTCGATCTCCTGCTGTCCGGCCTCACCGCAGCCCTCACCCAACCCGACGGATCACCCCGAACCACCTGAGGGCGGCGGACAATTGACGAATCCGTGGCCATTACCGTGGACTTGTGCGCTGGATCGTTGACGGCATGAACGTGATCGGCAGCCGCCCGGATGGTTGGTGGAAAGACCGCCGGGGGGCGATGGTTGCGCTGGTCGACCGGCTCGAGCGCTGGGCGGCCGAGGGAGATGACGTCACGGTGGTGTTCGAGCGGCCGCCGTCACCGCCAATCGGTTCATCGTCGATTATGGTCGCGCATGCGCCCGCGCCAGCCCCGAATTCGGGGGACGATGAGATCGCGAGGCTGGTGCAGGCCGACGCCGAGCCGCGGGAAACCCTGGTCGTGACGTCGGATAACACGCTGGCCGATCGGGTCCGCGCTGCAGGGGCAACCGTCTACCCGGCGAAGCGGTTCCGCCAGCTAATTGACCCGGCGTAGCACGGCCCTTGAGGCTACGGCCTTCGAAAGTGAAAGGCTCGGGCCACCCCAACTGGACCTACATGTGCGCCCAGACGACCTTCGTCTGCAGGTAGGTCTCGAGGCCGGCATTGCCCGACTCGTGGCCCCAACCAGATTGCTTGTAGCCGCCGAAGGGCATGGAGTGGTCGAACTGCATCTGACAGTTCAGCCCGACGGTTCCGGCCTTCAACCGCTTGGCCAGCCGATGTGCGCGGCCAAGGTCTTTAGTCCACGCGGTGGCAGCCAGTCCGTATGTTGTGTCGTTGGCCATGGCCACAGCTTCGTCGTCGTCGTCGAAGGGCAGGATCGTGACCACGGGCCCGAAGATCTCCTCCTGGTACAGCCTGCTCGTGGCGGGATCGACGTTGGCGAGCACGGTGGGGTGGACGAAATAGCCCTTCCGGTCGAGTCGGTGCCCGCCGGTGACGACATCGACGCCATCCGACTTGCCCTGGTCGAGGTACCCCAAGACCCGCGTGAGCTGCTTCTGGCTGATCAGTGGACCGATCATGGTGCCCTCCTCCTTGGGGCCACCAAGCTGCAGGGTGTTCGCGATGTTCGCGATCCCCTCGACGACCTGCTCGTAGACACCACGTTGGGCGAAGATGCGCGATCCGCACACACATGCCTGCCCTGAGTGCACGAACGTACCGAACGCCGCCATGGGGATGGCGACCTTCAGGTTGGCGTCATCGAAAATCAGCACCGGCGACTTCCCGCCCAATTCCAGCGTGACTTTCTTGAGGTTGCTTGCTCCGGCCGCATGCACGATTTCCCTACCGACTTCTGTCGATCCGGTGAAGGCGACCTTCTCGACGTCGGGGTGCGCAGTGATCGCCGCGCCCGCCGTGTGGCCATAGCCGATCAACAAATTTGCGACGCCCTCGGGCACCCCCGCCTCGGCGAGGATTCCATCGAGAACCAGCGCCGAGAGTGGGGTTTCCTCGGCAGGCTTGACGACGCTACTGCAGCCCGCGGCGAGCGACGGCGCGAGCTTGCAACAGAAATTGAAGATCGGTCCGTTCCAGGGGAAAATCAGCCCCACCACACCGTAGGGTTCCTTCAGGGTGTAGGCGTGCATACGCGCGTCGATACCCGTGAGACCGCCGGTGTGCACGTCGGCCGCGATTCCCTCGATCTTGGTGCACCAACCGGCGTAGTACCGGAAGAACTCGGAACTGACGGCCACGGTTCCCTGCGCTTGCAGCGGGGTCATGCCGGCGTTGAGCGATTCAAGCTCGGCCAGAACCGCCGCGTTCTGATCGATCAATTCGCCGATACGCCACAGCACCTTGGCCCGCTCGCTGCCGGGCAAGTCCCGCCAGACACCGGACTCGAAAGACGCCCTCGCACGCGCAACCGCGTCGTTGACGGCTTCAGGGCCGCAATCTTTGAACTCGGTGATCTGCTCTTCGGTGGAGGGATCGAAAACCGGAATCACCTCGCCGGTACCGGGTCGTTCACGGATCTCGTCCAAAACCGTCTGCGAAGTCACATGGATCCCTTCCTCATCGCGTCGGCGCTCGATGCGCACCTGATGCTGAGCACCTGCTTAGCACCGCGCCGCGGTGCGGTCAAGGTCCGCGCGGATCAGCGCGGATCAGAAGGCCGCCCCTGTCCGCGAATATGGCTGTTCCGGGCGAGCGGGCGGCGGCGCCGCGGGTCTGTGGCGGGCCTCACCACCGCGATCCGGCTGAGTGAAGCACCTTTAGCGCCTGCGTAACAAGGGCGAAACTCGATCGGACGCCATGTCCGGATGATCGAGTAGATGGCCGTCGCCCGTCCCGAAACCGTGCGAGCGCAGTGCTCGTACTGCGGAGTCGGCTGCGGTATCACGGTCGAAGCATCCGGTTCAGTTGTCACGAAGGTGGCTGGCGACAAGTCGCACCCGGCGAATGCCGGCCGGCTGTGTACCAAGGGAGTGACGCACGGCGAGTTAATGCGCGCCGAGGGCAGGCTCATGACGGCGCTTAGCCGGCCGACACGCGAGCATCGGCTCGAGCCCGTGGATATCGACGTGGCAATCACAGAGGCCGCACGGCGGTTGAAGACGATTGCTGACGAGCACGGACCCGACGCTGTGGCGCTGTATGTCTCGGGGCAACTCACCATCGAGGCCCAATATCTGGCCAATAAGCTGGCGAAGGGTTTCCTTCGCACCGTGCACATGGAGTCGAATTCTCGGCTGTGCATGGCCAGCGCAGGCAGCGGGTACAAACAGTCGCTAGGGTCCGACGGTCCACCGGGCAGCTACGACGATTTCGACGCTGCTGATCTGTTCTTCATCATCGGTGCGAACATGGCCGACTGTCATCCAATTCTGTTCCTGCGCATGGCGGATCGGCTAAAGGCTGGTGCGAAACTGATCGTCGTCGATCCACGCCGCACCGCGACCGCCGAGAAGGCTGATCTGTTCCTGCAGATTGCGCCGGGGACCGACCTCGCACTGCTGAACGGAATCCTCCACCTGCTCGTCGAAAACGGCGCCGTCGATGACGAATTCATTGAGGCGTATACCGAAGGGTGGGAGGTGATGCCCGGGTTTCTTGCGGACTATTCGCCGGCCCGAGTCGCTGAGCTCACCGGCTTGGCTGAGTCGGATATCCGCACCGCTGCGGAGTGGATCGGCCGTTCAGGCGAGTGGATGTCCTGTTGGACGATGGGTTTGAATCAGAGCACGCACGGCACCTGGAACACCAACGCGATCTGTAACCTTCACCTGGCGACGGGGGCGATCTGCCGCAGCGGCAGCGGCCCGATGTCACTGACGGGTCAGCCGAACGCCATGGGCGGCCGAGAGATGGGGTACATGGGACCTGGCTTGCCAGGCCAGCGTTCGGTCCTGTCGGCGGAAGACCGGACTTTCGTTGAGCAAGTGTGGGGTATCGAGGCAGGTTCGATCCGCAGCGACGTTGGTGCAGGAACAATCGAGATGTTCTCGAAGGTTGCGGCTGGCGACATCAAGGCGTGCTGGATCATTTGCACTAATCCCGTGGCGTCCGTGGCGAACCGCAAGACTGTGATCACCGGCTTGGAATGCGCAGAGGTCGTGATCACTCAAGACGTTTACGCCGACACGGTGACAAACGCCTACGCCGACATCGTGCTGCCTGCGGCCCAGTGGGTTGAATCCGAGGGTGTGATGGTGAATTCCGAACGCACGCTCACCCTCAACCAGCGTGCTGTGCAGCCGGTCGGTCAGGCACGCCCAGACTGGGAGTTGATCGCCCAGGTTGCATGCGCGCTCGGTTTCGCCGATCACTTCACGTACGAATCGAGCGAGCAGATCTTCGATGAGATTCGCCACTTCGCCAACAAGGCCACCGGTTACGACATTCGCGGCATAAGTTATGCGGGCTTGCGCACGACACCCATGCAGTGGCCATGCCCTCCGGGCGGGAATGCCCGCAACCCGATTCGGTATCTGGACGAAGACGGGCTGCGCTTCGCGACACCCAGTGGCAAGGCGATCTTTTTCGCGCGTCCACACATGGAACCCGACGAGATACCCGATGACGACTTCCCATGGATCCTCAACACCGGCCGCCTGCAACATCAATGGCACACTTTGACGAAAACGGGCAAGCTCGCGAAGCTGAATAAGCTCAACCCCGGCCCGTTCATCGAAGTCAATCCGACAGACGCCGAGGCACTTGGCTTGACGTCCGGGCACAAGGTCGAGGTCAGCTCGCGTCGCGGCCGCGCGGTCCTGCCAGTTTCGATTACGGACCGTGTGCGGCCAGGGAATTGCTTCGCGCCGTTCCACTGGAACGACGAGCACGGTGAGTATCTGACGATCAACGCCGTCACCAACGATGCCGTCGACGGCACGTCACTTCAGCCCGAGTTCAAGGCATGCGCGGTGCGGCTGAGTGGTATTGCAGCAGAATCGATGCTCGACGAGCCCTTGCAGCAACAGGACTCGAGTTCGATCATCGGTTCGATCGCGTCGTCATTAGCTATCGGTTCAGCGACAGTCCCCATCCTCACCGCTGACGAGCGCATGTACCTTGGTGGGTTCCTGACCGGCCTTGAAATTGCCCCGGTCGAAGGCGTTCCGGTGCTTCCCATCGATGCACCGGTCGGTGATGCGACTCGGCTATGGGTAGACGGACTGCTGGCGGGCGCATATTCGCGGCACCGCACCACCGCTTCGACGCCAGCCGGAGTCGACGACTCGCCGCCGGTTGTGGTGCTGTGGGCATCGCAGACGGGAAACGCCGAGGACCTGGCGCTCCGTTGTTCGGATCGTCTCGCCGCGCAAGGAATTTCCAGCAGGTTCCACGAGATGGACCGCTTCGCGCTCGACGAACTCGCCGCCGTACGGACTGCCCTCGTGGTGACTAGCACCTTCGGCACCGGCGGTCCCCCCGACAACGGGGCAGCGTTCTGGACAAAGCTCGCCGCAGAAGACGCACCACCGCTGACCGATCTCCGCTATGCCGTGCTCGCTCTGGGCGATTCTTCGTATGAAGATTTCTGTGGACACGGCCGCGCGCTCGATGAACGATTCGCGACGCTGGGCGCCACCCGCCTCATCGAGCGTGTCGAATGCGAGGCAGGCGACGATGAACCCGCCGAGCGCTGGCTGCGGGAGGTGCTGGCATTGGTCAAGACCCCGCTGCGGGTGCCTGCTGGCGGAACAACTGCGACACCGCGCGACCCAGAACCGGCGCTCACCGACCTGCCAATCAGCGGCGAGGCGCCCGCGTTCACGAAAGCCAATCCCTTGCATGCGCCGCTGGTGACGAACACCCTGCTTAGCGGACGTAATTCACAGAAAGAAGTGCGCCTGTTCGGGCTCGCAGTCACCGACCCGAGGGCCAGTTACGAAGCTGGCGACGCGCTCGGTATCGTTCCGCAGAATTCTGCTGCGGCAGTGAGTAACTGGCTGGATGCCACCGGGCTGGACGGCGCCCAGGCGACGGATGGTGGCATCGACCTCGCGACGCTGCTGCGCACGAAATACGACATCACCACCGTGACTCCGGCACTTCTCAGGTTTGTGGCTGAACACAATCGTGACCCGGTGCTCGCGAAGCTGCTGCGTCGTGACAACAAGACCGAGCTACAGCAGTGGTTGTGGAACCGCCAGGCAGTGGACGTGCTGAGCGCCTTCCCCGTTCGCGTCGACATCGTCGAATGGCGGCGAGTGCTGAAAAACCTTCAGCCCCGCTGTTACTCCATCTCATCGAGTCCGCTGTCGAGCCCGTCGCAGGTGCAACTGACCGTCTCAATCTTGCGGTATCGCACCGACGGCGGCGACGAGCGCGGGGGTGTGTGCTCGACTCTTCTCGCCGACCGTGCGCACGAACAACAAGTTCCGATTTTCCTCCAACAGTCACCGCATTTCCGCCTGCCGGTCGACTCTGAGGCACCGATCATCATGGTGGGCCCCGGCACCGGCATCGCACCCTTCCGGGCTTTCCTGCACCAGCGCCGCGAACTCGGGTGCAGCGGTCGTAACTGGCTGTTTTTCGGTGATCATCACGTCGACTCGAACTTCTACTACCGTAGTGAACTCGAGGAAATGTTCGCCGACGGCTTCCTCACCAGACTCGACCTGGCGTTCTCACGCGATCAACGCGACCGCGTCTACGTCCACCACCGGATGATTGAGCATGGCGCGGAACTGTGGCGCTGGATTCGCGATGGCGCTTACTTCTACGTCTGCGGAGACGCAGGCCAAATGGCGAAGGATGTCGACGCCGCTCTGACGCAGATCTTCGCCGTCCACGGCAAGCTCGATGAAGATGCCGCGGTCGCGCTCAAAGAGCAGTTGATCGCCGACAAACGCTACATGCGGGACGTGTACTGAGCGTACGACTGGGGCAAGCGTGCCGAGCGTAGTCGCTGCCCGAGGGGACGAGCGGCGGTGACCGTAGCCGTCCGCCAATGCGATTCACCCTTGCCAGAAGTCCATCACCAGCTTGCGCCGCTGATCGCGTGAGCCCTTCTCGACGAAGTCGGCAATGCCCTGCCCGTCGAATTGCCGGGGAGGGGCGACTTCGAAGATCATGCTGTTCGCCAGGTCGAGATCGGCTCCCTTGTCGAGGTAGTACTTCGTGACCTGCAGCGTAGCCGGGTTTTTGGCGAGCATCACCTCGACGAGCGCCTCAACTTCGCGATCGAGTGCTTCAGGCTCGCAGAGACGATTCACGAGATCATGGCGCTCGGCCACCGCAGCGCTGAACAGCGCGCCGATGAGGTTCCACTCCTTGGCCTTTCGTCGGCCGGCGAACTTGGCGATCTTCGCGGTGCCACCCCAGCCCGGAGTGATGTCCCAGTTGATCTCCGGCATGCCCCACCGGGAACGGTTGGTGGCAACGACGAAATCGCACACCAGGGTCAGCTCCAGGCCGCCGCCGGTGCACACGCCGTCGACCGCGGCGATCGTGACGGGTACCAGGTTGTCGATCATCGTGACGGTTTCCTGATACATCCGGACCTGCCAAATGAAATCCGTTGGTTCCCAGTCGTTGAACTCCTTGAGGTCATCACCCGCGCAGAACGTGTCACCGGCCCCGCGAAGGATCACGACGCGACAACCCCGGTCGACGGAGATCTCCTTGACCGCTGCGTTGAGCTCGGCCGACACCTCACGATCGAGCGCGTTGTGGCACTCGGGACGATTCAACGTGATCGTCGTGACCGGCCCCTCTCGACTAACGATCAGCTTGCCGGACGGGGACGGGTGATCCGACATGGAGACTCCTCGATTTGCGGTGGGCGCGATTGGCTGACCGTATCCGGTATGGTCTCTTTATGCAAGTATCTTCGGTGGAAAGACCATCTACGATCGGTCGGACCATGCGCAGCGCTCGAGGAGACCAAGCCGCGGCCGTCGACCTTGACTCGATCTACCGCACCGGCGAGGTCGTCGGAGACGCGTGGTCATGGTTGGTCATGCGGGAGTCGGTTCTTTACGACGTTCGTCGGTTCTCGCAGTTCCAGGCCCGACTGGGCGTCGCCCGCTCCACCCTCACTGCGCGCCTGCGACAACTCACTTCTGGTGGCCTGCTGACCGAGCGCCCCCAACCGTCCGGGCCCGAGTACCACCCCACCGAGAGCGGCCGAGACTTCTTCGCGTGCCTGATGGTGGCGATGCGCTGGAGCGACCGGTGGTACTTCATGGAGCGCTTACGTCCGACGGCGGCGATACACGACGGCTGCGGCCAACCGCTCGAGGCGGTACTGCGTTGCGACAAGTGCCACGAGGTGATTTCCGCTCGTGATGTCACTGCCCGCAGGCCAGGCCCCTTCACCGCGTCGCCGCGGGTGGGCCAACGACGGCGCACACCCGATCTGTCTCTGCTGGAACGGAACCGGACGTGTTCCATCGCCCGAACCTTGAGCGTCATGGGTGATCACTGGACCAGCCTGCTCATTCGAGAGGCCTTCTTCGGGACCCGCCGATTCGACGAATTCCAACGAAACCTCGCCATCGCGCCCAACATTCTCTCGGGCCGGCTCCGACGCCTCGTGGAACTGCGGATCCTCGTCGCAGCGCCCTACGGCGACTGGCCGGTTCGCCACGAGTACCGGCTCACCGATCGAGGACTCGACCTCTACCACCTGCCACTCGCCATGCTTACCTGGGGCCAACGGTGGCTCGAAAAAGACGCATCAGACATCCACCTGACCCACACGTCGTGTGGCCACAAACTTGAACCACTACTCAGTTGCGATCGCTGCGCCGCCCGCATTACCCGGCAAGACATCCGCCTTGGTTAGCGCCCGCTCATCGTTACCAATCGGTTCAGTTCGTCCTGTCCATGAGTTAGGGTGCCGGCGTCGCTAACCACACCCCTGATACACCGCGTGGTGTTGGTGCCGTCAACATCACCCGGCCCTGTTCGCCAGCTATGCCGGCCCCGGCCTGACGCGCTTGCGATTCAGTAGTGATAGGTATCCGACGGGGCAGGCATGTGAACTGATTCGTCGTCGAAGTCGGAAACTTTGATGCCGTATGCCCGGGCCAGCTCGAGGATCTTGGTGGCGCGGGCGATCCGAGGCAGGTCAGACCCGTTGCGTATCTCTCCCCCGTCGCTTTCGAACTCCGCGAAAAACTCTTTTGCCCAGGCAATTTCGTCCTGTGACGGGGACAGTCCCTCGTTCACCACGGAACACTGGTCCGGCGTAAGGCATATCTTGCCCGTCATGCCGAACTCGACGGAGACAGCCGTGGCCTCGATGAGCTTCAGCGCGTTGGAGCCAATGGTCGGCCCGTCGATCGCACTGGGGAGGTTGGCCGCCTTGGCAGCGATGGTGAAGCGTGACCGCGCGTAAGCCAGGGTGGCCGTGTCTTCTCCAAAACCGGTGTCCCGCCGAAAGTCGCCGATACCAAAGGCGAGCCGGAACGTACCCTTCGCCGCAGCGATCTCGGTGATGCGTTCCAGACCCCGGGCCGTTTCGACGAGCGCCACGATTGGCACATTGGGCAGTCGCTTCGCAGTCTCGGTTACATGGTCCACCGATTC
>Ga0209527_1000326_pt1 | contig 10694 bp, 16 predicted proteins | sample JacPinW_OM2H0_M2_FD_187968 | JGI IMG/M metagenome (GOLD analysis project Ga0209527, IMG submission 187968) | Forest soil microbial communities from Algoma, Ontario, Canada - Jack Pine, Ontario site 1_JW_OM2H0_M2 (SPAdes) (version 2) | ecosystem: Environmental > Terrestrial > Soil > Boreal... | reverse complement strand
TGAGTCTAAATGATCAGATACTCCTAAAGATTTTTATTCTTTTGTATTATTAAAAATTAAAAATTTTTTAATAAAGAATTAAAAAACAATAAGCCGATATCAGTAATCCTCGTAAAGTATTGCTGACATAGTTTTTATATTATTATAAATATTTTAATCTTGTTAACCGGGTTATCGGACTGTAGTAATTTAGGTTAAGGGGGTTAATTAATTTTTAGTGTGTTATTGTTAAAAAAAAAGTATTACTAACTATTTTTAAAGAGGTTTAATTCTTTAAAATTATTAAACATCCAAATAAAATATAAATTGATCCAATGCTTGATATTAATAAAGAGAATAAAATAAAATATATTCAAATAATACTACTTTTTTCCCATCCTAATATTATTTTACTTAATATATAATGTATATAATTTCCAAAAAACCAATTTTTTATTTTTTCTAAATTTGTATTTTTATTAATCAAAAATTTAACGGTGAAAATATAAATTAATATGATGATAAGGTATACGGTGATTATATCAATAATTAACTTACCACTTAATACTGTAAATAAATCATTTTTAATTTGAGAAAAAGCTAATTCATTAGGTTCTAATGGAGATGTTATTATAAAATCATCAAATTCTTTTAATAATTTTTCAAAATTTTCCTTTTCAGCTCTTTCTTTAAGAAGTTCTATAACTCTAGTATTTAAATCTTTATTTTGAGTAACTTTAAAACTTTCAGTTAGAGATGGATAAAGGAAACCCAATCTTTCATCATTTAATATAAATTTAGAGTCAGGTTTAAATTTGGGAAATAAAAAAGCAGGTTTTGAGTTAAGATAAGAAAAGAAAGAATTAGAAGTACCGTCACTTATTACAACATCTTTAATTTCTAAAGAAATAGAAGAATTTTCTATTTGTCGAGGAATAATCTTTCCTTTTATTATTCCATTTAAATTATTAATGGTATGAAAAGTAGCCGTAGTCAAACTCCCACTGCCCACAACTGTTCCAATTTTAGCTCCTAAACTCATTTTACTTTTTAATACAAACGATGCAGCTATTTTACTTCCTACTATAAAAACAGAAGCTGTACCAAAATTCGAAAATATGGTATCAAGATAATCACCTTTTATAGAAAAATGAATATCATTTAACTTTATATTAATAGAAGTATCCAAAAAAACAGTGTTTATTGAAAGAGAAAATATTTTAATTATTAATATAATTAAAAAACAAAGACAATAAAATTTATTAAACCAAACAAAATCTTTTTTATTAATTTTATCTAATAAAGAGTTTTTTAATAATTTACCAAATATTCCTAGTAATATTAATTTAAGAATAATGTAGGTTAATATAAAACCAAAAAACAAAAAACAAAGATAAGGAAACGGAAATGGTAGGGATAAAGGTGAAGATAAAGAGGATATTTTCATAATATTTTCATAAAACTTTAAATCTTAGTTTATATTATAATATAATTTAAATCTTTCAAATATATACTATATTTACAATTAATTTTTACAATTAATTTTTAATAGTAATTTTTAATAGAAAGGAATACTAAGATACATCTTAAAAATTTTTCTTATTATTATTATTTACTATAATAAATATAGTAATTTGTATTTAATAAAATCTAAGGATTAAAGGAATCGAACCTTTTTATTTAATTAAATTTTAAATAATCAACCTATTAAAAATCCTTTTCTATAATATATTTTATATATATTCTTATAAAAAAAATAAATGATTTTATAAATTAATAAAATTTTAATAATTATTAATATAAGAAGATGATTAATATTTACATTATTTTTATCACGGTGATAGCCATCATCATTCCTTTTTTTTTATTAGTAATAATAATTATATTAGATTAACATCTTTTATTTTTTTATACTCAGGGTTATTAGCTTTAAAACAAATAAACATTCCTACTTTGGGATCCGGTTTAGTTTTATTTTAGAAGAAAAATATAAAAATTTTTTTAATGATTTTTATTACAATTATTATAACCCTGTATTTAATGTACATAGGTTATTTTAAACCAAACTTATATTTATTTATAATAAAAGATTTATATATCTACATTATATTATCAATATCTTTAAGTTTTTTTTATTTACTTTTTTATTTTAAACCTAAGAAATATATATTAAATATTTATGAAATTCATTATGAGTCTAAACTTAGATATCTTAAATATATTATTCATAATGATGATTTATTAGGTAATCACGACGTATTAGAACCTATTTTTGATACTCTAATGAATAACGATAGATTTATTAATTTCGGATATAATAAAATTATTATTCTTACCGCTATTACTCAAAATTTTATTTTAACATTTCATCTTAATGTGTTAATTAATAATGATACACCTTTTGAAAATTATTATCTTAAAGTAAAAGATATAATTAATAGTCATTATGAAAATGAAGAAGGTTCAGCTTTTGAAATTGATCCTATTCCAACATTTGAAATATTAATTTGAAACGTCAATAATTTAATGAATAAAGACATTAAAATTACATCAGATGCTAGAAGTATTAGTGATAAGGTTAATAAAAAACCTTTTATTCAAAAAAGATCTTATCATAATTTTATTAAACCTTTAAAAATAAAACAATTAATCCCATCACGATTTGCAGCTATGGATATTGAAACTATTGAACTAAATGGATTTAAAATTCCTATATTAATAAGTATAAAAATCAAAAATTTTTTTAATGGATAATAAAATATTATACACAAACTTTACAAAAGCTGTGAATGATTTATGATTAAAATTTTTAATTATTTAGAAAATAGTAATACTATAAATTTTAAAGATATTTTTATACACAATTTAGGAAATTTCGATGGTTTATTTTTATTTAAAGCTTTATCAAACTTTTATAAACCTTCTCAATTAGAAACTATAATTGAGGATAAAAATAAATTTATTGTTATATCTTTAAAATTAAATAATTTTAAAATAGTTTTTAAAGATTCATATAGAATATTTCCTATTTCTTTAAGTGAATTATGTAAAGTGTTTACTGTTAAAGGTAAAACTTCTACATATAAAAAAGAGTATAATAATTTAAATATTTTAAAAAACAAATATTTATTGAAAGATTTTATTCATTATAGTAAACAAGACTCTGTGGGTTTATATAATGCTTTATTAAAAGCTCAAAAAGAGTTTATTGAATTACATAATGTTGATATTAACACAATTGTAAGTATTAGTAGCTTAGCTTTGAAAATATTCAGAAGTAATTATATAGAAATAGATATACCAATATTTACTTCTAATAATGATAATTTTATTAGAAAAAATTATTACGGGGGGTGCTACTGATTATTACCATGCTTAGTTGAGAATGTGTTTTACTATGACGTAAACTCATTATATCAAAAAGCAATGTGTAATTTAATGCCTTATAAAATAAAAAAACATAATAACATGAATAATGTTAAATTAGATGATTTTTTTGTTTTTTTTTTTAGCTGAGATACATTGTCCAGATAACATAGATAAACCTATGTTACCTCTAAGATATAAAGGTAAAACTATATTTCCTAAAGGTAAATGAATTGCAACTTATTTTTCTGAAGAATTAAAAGCTGTTCTACCTTTAGGATATATATATATATAATTAAATTATTAGAAGATATAGAATATTCAAAAATTGATTTATTTACGGATTATGTTAAAACCTTTTATAAATTTAAAATGAACTCCAAAGGTAGCGAAAGATGAATTTCTAAACAACTACTTAATTGTTTATACCGTGTTTTTGGAAGAAAACAATCATTAATACAAACAATTAACGTTTACAATTCTGATATTGAAAAGTATGTTGTAACTAACATCATTAAAACAATTATACCTATTAATGATGAAATTTCTACATTGTTATTAGTAAAAAATATTGATTCAAATCTTATTAATGAATTAAACTATACTTGTTTAGTTAATATAAATAACCTTCATAAAACTATTAAATCCAATGTTACTATAGCTAGCGCTATAACATCTTATGCTAGAATCTACATAATGAATTTTAAATTAAATTATGAGGTAGTTTATAGTGATACAGATTCTATTTTCAATAAAACTAAGATTAATCATAATTTAATAGGAAAAGAATTAGGTTTAATGAAGGAGGAGTTAAATGGTTTAATAATTAAAGAAGCTTATTTTTTAGGAATTAAACAATACGGGTATTGATACCACGATTCTAATAATTAAAAAAATTGAAAAATCAGTATTCGCAGGAGTAAAAAGAGATTCTTTAACTTTTTCTAAAATTATTGATTTATTTAATGGAAAAACTATCACTAAAGATATAAATGTCAGATTTTTTAGATATTTAAACAATTTATCAATAAAAATTAAACCTATTAAAATAAATTTAATAAAAATAAAAATAAGGTGTCATTAAAAAAAATTTAATAAAAAATATACAATCCCTTATGAAGAAAAAATACTTCTTCATTTGATTTAATAAGAGGTAAATTCAAATTATTTAAATTCAAAATTTAAGTTGGTAATTCCTCTTAATAAGATGATTTATTGCAAATATTCATCTTATTTTATATCTTTATTTATGGTAATAATATAATTATATCTATTGTCAAATTAATATAATGGTTATTACAAATAGTTTTAACTAGTAAATATTAGTTTAATTTTAATAAGAATTATATGAGATTAATAATTTTTATACTCTGATTTTTCAATTTTATAAATTAATCTCTCTTTATTATAATTTAAATTATTTGAATTTAGAAAGAGGTATAATTCAAATTAAAATCAAGCCTCTTCTTTGTATATAAAAAAAATTAAAAAATATGAAAAACTTAGCACTTAATAAATGAATAAATTACACATTTAAAATTAATAATTATATTATTAATAAAAGTAGTATTAATTTAGCTCTTTCAACTTTTTATAAAGAAAAAATTATTAATTTAGCTAAAAAACAGGTAATTAAAATTATTTTCAAAGTTCGTTATACTCATGGAAAAATAAGAAGTATTTCTTTTTCAACAGAAATACAAAAATTAGATTTAAAATATTTATTAGATATTTTTTATAATGATTGAGTAGATAAATCTGATGAATATAACCAAGATATGTGAAAAAACATTATCTTTACATATAAAATATTATCATTGGAAACTAAAATTAATAAAATAAAATTAACTAATTTAAAAGATAAAAATTCAAATAAAATAAATAAATTTAAATTTTATGGAATTAATTTACCTTCCACAATGGACTTCACTAGTTGAGGAAAAATATTAGTTGAAGAATATAGAGATAATGACATGAGAGTAATAATATCTAAACCTAATTCAAAAACAGATTATTGAATATATGTAAATGATACATATATGTGTGTAGATTTAAGAATGAATTATGGAGAGAAAAAAATAATTTTAAGTTTCAAAGATACATTAAATGATAAATATAACTTGAATACATTTACTAGATTAATAAGAAATCAAGAATATAAATTTGTCGAAGGTGAATTAAAATTGAAAATATTGAAAAGAAAAACTAATATTTTAGGAAAAATTAGCCAAAATTGATTTTTATCTAATAAATTCATAACAATGGATTTATAGACTAAACTTATAAATAATATTATGACTCCTTATTGTATTTCTATATACGATGGAAAAGAACTGAAAAGTTTTTATATTTTAGATTATAAAGATTCAAACGAAATGATGAGTGAATCAATAAAATATTTAATGAAAAGAAAATATCACGGATATAAAATATATCATCACAATTTTGGTAAATTTGATAGTATATTTTTATTAAATAATTTAATAAATTTAAGTGATAAAATATATCCAATTCTTAGAAATCGAAATCTTATAGAATTAAGATTTAAATTTAATAAACAATATATTTTATATTTTAGAGATTCTTATTTATTATTGACATCATCTTTAAGTAAATTAGCAAAAAATTTCAAGGTTGAAAAAAAAGGATTATTTCCATTTGAATTTGTTAATGAATCTCACATTCCTTTAGATTATGTAGGACCAATTCCAGAATATAAATATTATAATAAAAAATAAATGCAGAAGATTATAAAAATATTTTTATAGAATATTTAGAAGGATATAAGCCATGGAATTTAAAGGAAGAAACAATAAAATATTGTGAGCAAGATGTGAAAACTTTATATCAAATAATAGAAAAATTTTCTACAAAGATATATGAACTTTTTAGATTAGATGTTCATAAATATCCTACATTACCGTCCTTATCTTTTGCTATTTATAGATCAGAATTTCTTGAAAGTTCCTATCAAATACCTTTAATAACAGGTGAAATATATAAAGACCTTAAAATTGGATATACTGGAGGATCAGTTGATGTATATAAACCACATGGGGAAAATGTTTATGGTTATGATGTAAATTCTTTGTATCCTTATGTAATGAAGACTTTCCCTATGCCAATAGGACAACCTACATATTTCGAAGGTGATATAAATTTAAAATATAAAAGATTTTGGAATATTTGAGGTTGAAATTATTACCCCTGAAAATCTAGATATCCCAATTTTAAAAATAGATTAAAAACTAGAAATGGTTATAGAACAATTTAACCTTTAGGAGTTTGAACTGGAACTTATTTTTCAGAAGAGTTGTATAATGCGCTAAATTATGGATATAAATTTAAAATTTTAAGAGGGTATTTGTTTGATAAATAATTTATCTTTAAAGATTTTGTAGATTTCTTTTATAAATTAAAAAATAACAGTGAATCAGGAACTCCTGATTATATCATTTCTAAACTATTAATGATTAGTTTATATGGTAGATTAGGTATGAATCCAGAAAAAGAAAATCAAAAAATAGTGTTAAATAATGAAATTTAAGATTATGAAGATAAATTTCTAATTACTAATGTAATTCCTTTAAATAATAATAAAAATTTAATTTAATTTTTTAATGGTGAAATTCCAGAATGTGAAATTTGAAACACAAAAAATGTTTCTTTTCCAATAGCAACAGCTGTTACAGCTTATGCTAGAATTCATATGGCTAAATTAAAAATTTTATTTAAAGAATTATGAATTACTATTTTATATTCTGATACTGATAGTTTTTACACTGATAAACCTATACCTTATCACTTAATAGGAAAAGAATTAGGTAAATTAAAATTAGAACATATATTTTAAGAAGCAGAATTAAAAAAGAATAATTTATTAAGACTTTCTTCTAATAACACATCTGAAAATAATCTTTCTAATGAACCATCTGTAAATAATAATAATATAACTATAATTAATTTTTCAGATTCTAGTAATAGTTCTGATAATAATTCTAATTCTAATTATGGTGAAAATATTATTCAAGAAATTAAAGGTCCTTTTTCATTTAATAATGAAATTATTAATAATTTAGATGATGATAATCTTTTTATTTCTGATCTTGAAAATAATATCATTCCAGATTTTAAAAGAAGAACCATTAAAAGGTAGAATGGATAAATCTTTACCAGATATTCTGGAAGAATCATCTTTATTGATGGATAATAAAAATGAAAATAATAATTTTTTAGATAAAGATAAATTGGATTTCATCAATAAATATTTAGAAAATCAATCTAAATATTCATTAGATGACTTTTATCTTTTAGAAAATCATCAGATGATTTAGAGGAAATGGAAAAATGAGAATATGAAAATAAATTTAATCCTGATGAATATAATCAGATTAAATTAGGAATTATTCAACAAAGAATTGAAGAAGATAATGAAGAAAGAAATTCATCATTATTATCTGATGATAATGAAGATATTAAATCTTTATTAAATAAATTAGAAAAAATTTCAAATTCTAAATCTCAAGAAGATTCTTATACTGATCTTTTCTCATTGTTATAATTTATTATTTATATTATAATGTTTAATTTTCTAAAATTATATGTTTTATTATTAATTCTCAATATAATAATTATGTTGAGCTATTAATATTTTTGTAATAAAAAAATTACTTACATCTTGTATCTTCTGGTGATTAAACTAACTATTTATTAAATATATTAATAAATTCATCTATTACGGTCATCATATTATTATTACCTTTTGTTGCGTATGTGTTATATGATTATATAATTTCACTAGTCTAGTGATTAACATTTTAAGTGGTTTATGTTAAAAATAATTATTATATTTAATTCATCTAACACATTCTATTTATTGATGCTTTAATTGGTATAACTTCAATATCAATATACATAGTTAGTAAATCCAATTAGATATGTATTGTAGCTGTAGCACCTATAACATATATATATGATTAAATATTGAGGTATAATCATATTAACTTTACCTCATTAGATTATATGAATTATTATTGAGGGTAATCATATAATAATCTTTTCCTCATTAAAATTAATTTTAAATTTAAAATAAAACATGAAAAACAAAGAAGTTTTTACATATTTCACTTCATTTTCAAATATATCGAAAAGAAGTGATGGAATATGATATGTGATGAGTTCAACATTTTTATCTTCAATTAAAGATGAAAAATTAATTGAATTATTTCAAGAAAGAGAATTAATTGAAAAATTTGAACAATTCTTACCTTGATTTTTTAAAGTTTATTGAAAACATTACATTATTATTGTAGATCATATTCCTCATAATGAATTTGATCTACCATTTAACCCTATGGATCCAAATATAGATAATCCACGTAGAGTATATGTATTATCTATAACATATAAAGATTTTTTCCATCCTAATATCTTAAAAAATATATTATTTAAGATAAATAAAGATCACTTACCAGAAAATTTTTGATCCACAATTACTAAAAGTAAATTGTGTTTGGAGAGAAGAATTAATTTAATTATTAAAGTAAAGCTCCAAAAACCCCAAAATCTAATTAAATTTAAATTTGAGGTTTTTAATAAAATATTAATAATAAAATCCTTTACTTCTTTTGTAAAGAAAATTAAATTTTAAAAAATGAACAACTTACCATTCTTTAATTTATCTCCTATTTTTGCTAATTGAGATAAATCATTAAATATATTAAAATGTAATAAGTTATATTTTATATTACAATATATAACTTTTAAAAATGTTAAATATATATTAAAATATGTTTAAAAAAAAATAATTAAAATTATAAAAATATATTTAATTACATTTATAATTAGTTTTTGTTTATTGCAAATATTATCTCTTTTTAATTTACTTCAATATCTTTATTTAAGTAATTGTTTATTTCTAAGTAATTTAAATAAAGGTTTTAATGATAAATTATATTTATTATCTAATTATTCTGATTCAGAAGAAATTTTAAAACCTGATTTAAATAAACCATTACCATCACTACCAGGTGAAGATAGTGATAGTGATTGGGTTCCACCAGTTTATGAAGATGATAGTGATTTTGAAAAAGATTTAATTTTAGATGAATCATCATTTGATTTTGATGAATTTGATGATGAGTTAAAACAATTAGATGAAGAATCTTTAAAATCTAGAGAAAATCTATGTAAAAAGATAATAGATGATTTAGAAATGTTTGTAAATCTTCTAGAAAAAGAAGATGAAAATGAAAAATTATTTAAAATTATAGAATAGTAAGAGAAGAAATAAAATTTAAAGCTTACACAAATTTTGATTTAGAAAGAGGTATAATTAAAATATATTGTAAATCCTCTTCTTTTGTAAATTAAAAAAAAATAAAATGATACAAATTTTTATGTCGCTTTTACAAGAATATAATATATTTAAAAATATATTATCATTCTTTCCTTTAAATAAATATGGATTATGTCCATCAACCCATATAATTTTAATGGTAAAAAAATACTTATGTTTAGAAGATTCTCAATTAATTATATATTTTAATAATATAATTAAAAAATGAACATAACTATAGAAACTATAATTTTTATTTTTCTTATTAGTTTTAAATTAATAGAAAAAAATAATAAATATATAAAATCTTTAAAAAAAGAAGTAAAAGATCAAATAGAGGAAATAAATAATTTAAAAATTAAAAATAATGAAGGTGTATTATTTACAGAAAAAGTAGATAAATCTATACAAACTGATTTATCTTCTAATTCTATAGATGGTTTATTATCACCTTTAGAATCTTTAGAAAGTTTAAAAAATTGAGATAATTTAGAATTAAATTCATTAGAATTAAATATAGAATCAGTAGCTACTACTGAATTAAATATATCACCTATTGAAAATAATATTTCATTATCTTTACCTAATTTTCCAGATTCAAATTTACTAGATGAATCAAATTTATTTGATACAATAAATTCTTTTCTTATTTTAACTTAGTTTATAGTATATTAAAAAAAATCTAAGTGATTTAATATAAATAATACTTACTAATATACTATTTATATTAAATTTCATTTAAATTAAAACTTAATTAATTTATTTAGAGGTAAATTAGTTATTTTATTTTATGCCTCTTCTTTAGTAACTAAACAAATTAAAAAAATGAAACAAATCAAACAAATTTACTTAAATATAAAAAAATCTATTATAGATTTTATATTTAAATTAATAAATTTATTAAATTTAAAATTTATAATTTTTATAAATAAAATAATTATAAAATATTATAATTTAAAATGATTAATAATAACATTATTAGTTATTAAAATTAATAAAATGAAAGGAAAAT
>Ga0209527_1000325_pt1 | contig 10695 bp, 11 predicted proteins | sample JacPinW_OM2H0_M2_FD_187968 | JGI IMG/M metagenome (GOLD analysis project Ga0209527, IMG submission 187968) | Forest soil microbial communities from Algoma, Ontario, Canada - Jack Pine, Ontario site 1_JW_OM2H0_M2 (SPAdes) (version 2) | ecosystem: Environmental > Terrestrial > Soil > Boreal... | reverse complement strand
ATGCGAATCTTTTTAATCTCAAGGCTGAATATGGCTACAGCGATCGCGACGAGCGCCACAAATTCAACGCGTACACGGTTGCTGATCTGCCCTGGGGCTTCCACGGGAACGTGCGCATGCAAGCGCATTCCGCACAACCGATTTCCGTGGCCAACCGCATCCAAAGCGGGGTGACCATTCAGCGCAATACACTTCGCAAGGACAACGCCTTCTTCACCTTCGACTTCGGCGTCGATCGCCCGATCCGTTTCGGTGAGCGTATGCAGCTCATCCCGAGGATCGAAATGTTCAACACTTTCAACAACAAGAACAACGTGAACCCCCTGAGCACGCCAGGCCTCTTCAACTTCGACGGCTTCCTCCGCGTCGGCGTGGGTGATCCGCGCCAGGCGCAGTTGTCCGTGCGTTTCGAGTTCTGACGAAGCGGCTGCTAGCCACAAAGGCAATTCAACCGAGGAGGGGCGCTGCGGCGCCCCTCTTTGCTATTCGGGGTTGTGCGAGAATACCGCAACGGGACCCATGGGCACATGGTGACTCCTCAGCGCTTGCTTGCGCGCCGCGAATCCCTGACAATCTGAAGTTTACAGATGCGTGTTTTTTCGCACGGTGGCGGTTTCCGTACCCAAAAGAGAAGCGAGTGAAATGGCCAGTCAGGTAAATTCCGTAAAGCGTATCGTCGCCTACTTTTCGATGGAGATTGCCCTGGAGAACGCCATGCCGAGCTACAGCGGCGGACTCGGCGTTCTGGCGGGCGACACGATTCGCGCCGCTGCCGACCTGCGACTGCCCATGGTGGCCGTCTCCCTGCTTTACCGCAGAGGCTTCTTCACCCAGCGCCTCGCCGAAGATGGCTCGCAAACCGAAGAACCGGTCGAGTGGCGTGTGGAAGACTTCTTGAAGGAGGAAACCGCCCGCGCCAGCGTCTCGATAGAAAACCGCCAAGTCGAACTGCGCTGCTGGCGGTATTCCGCGAAAGGGGTGCGCAGTTTTGAAGTTCCCATTTATTTTCTCGACGCCGACCTTCCTTCCAACGCCGAAGCCGACCGCAACCTCACCGGCACACTGTATGGCGGCGATTCGTACTATCGTTTGTGCCAGGAAGTCGTGTTGGGCATCGGAGGCGTGCGCATGCTCCGCGCGCTCGGCTACAACGACCTCACGCGCTACCATATGAACGAAGGCCACGCTGCGCTGCTGGCGCTGCAATTGCTGTATGACGAAACGACGAAGGCTGGGCGCAAATCCATCCGCAGCGAGGACATCGAAAAGGTCCGCAGCAAGTGCGTTTTCACCACACATACGCCGGTGCCCGCGGGACACGACCGCTTCCCGATGGAATATCTCACACGGGTATTTCCCGGCCAGACGGAGTTTCTCGATTTGAAAGATGCTCCTACCGCGGATTTGCTGAAGCGCGTCTTGCAGGCGGAGCAGAATTTCCCGGACTTGCGGGAAGCGGCGCGCCTCGGGGCATCCCTCAATTTGACCCAGCTAGCCCTGAGCTTGAGCACCTACGTCAACGGCGTTGCCAAGCAGCACGGCGAGACTTCGCGCCAGATGTTTCCGGGGGCAGCGATCGAGGCCATCACCAACGGGGTGCACGCCGGGACTTGGACTTCGCCTCCGTTCCAACAACTCTTTGACCGCTATATTCCCTCGTGGCGCGAGGACAACTACAGTTTGCGTAGCGCGCTGGGCTTGCCCGCGGAAGAAGTTTGGGCGGCGCATCTGATCGCCAAGTTCGATTTGCTCGAGACGGTCCGCAAGAAGACCGGACTCAAGTTCGATTCGGAAGCGTTCACGATCGGTTTCGCGCGCCGCGCAACGGGGTACAAGCGCGCGGACCTGATCCTGGCCGATCTCGACCGGCTCCGGGAGATTGCCAAGAACGCCGGCCACTTCCAGATTATTTATGCCGGCAAGGCGCATCCGAATGATGGAGGCGGCAAGGACATCATTCGCCGTATTTTCCAGGCGAAAAAAGCGTTGCGGAAATCGGTCCCCGTGGTTTTCCTGGACGACTACAATCTTGAGCTCGGCGGGAAGGTAACTTCCGGCGTAGACCTCTGGCTCAACACGCCGCAGTTCCCTCTCGAGGCTTCCGGCACCAGCGGCATGAAGGCCGCGCTGAATGGCGTGCCGAGCCTGAGCATTCTTGACGGCTGGTGGGTGGAAGGCCACATTGAGGGGGTCACCGGATGGTGCATCGGCGAATCGCGGCGCGCCGTTGCCGGCAACGCTCCCGCTGATAACAAGGCCGAAGCCGAATCGCTTTATGCCAAGCTGGAGGGCGTGATTCTTCCGATGTACTACAACGATCGCGCCAAGTTCCTGGAAGTCATGCAGCACGCCATTGCCATCAACGGCTCGTTCTTCAACACCCAGCGCATGGTGCAGCAGTACATCACCGACGCCTATCTGCGCTGACGCGGTAGGATGCGCTTTGCCAAATCACGGGCTTGAGAGAATACCAAACGAGGATGGAGCGCGCCGGTTAGCGCAGGCGGTTCTTGTACATGGCCATGCCAACGGCGGCATCCATTCCTAACTTTTCCAATGCGGCGATCTCGCGGCGCGTTTTGATGCCGCCTGCGGCGATGATCGAATGGGACGTCGCGTCGCGCAACTTGCGAAACCATTGGAGGTTCGCGCCGGTCATCGTGCCTTCGCGGTCCACGTCGGTGCACAAGAAGCCGGCGCAGAAGGGTTCGAGCTGCGTCATCACTGCCTCTGCCTTAAGCGCGATGCGCGTGCGCCAGCCGTGAATGGTGATGTTTCCCCTGGCAGTGTCGAGCGCGATGATGATTTGTTTTCGGCGAACTTTTTTTGCGAGCTGCCGCAAGAATCCGGTGTTTACTTTTCCGCCGCGGAAAGCGGCGCTTCCAACAATGACTTGGCTCGCGCCCCATCCGGCAATTTCTTGGGCGCGAGAAACAGTTCGAATCCCGCCGCCCACGCGGACGTTCATGCCGAAATCTTTTCGCGCACGGATGCAGAGGTCGCGAACGAGATCGTCGTTTTGGCCTTTCTTCATGGCGGCATCGAGGTCGATGACGTGCAACCAGGGATATTTCTTGAATTTCTTCAAGAGGCCGAAGACGTCGGCGACGGCAAGTTCGCGCTTCCTCCCGTGAACCAACTGAACCGCTTGTCCGTCTTGCAGATCGATGCAGGGAATCAGCACGGCAGGCGCACCTCGACGCCGCGAGCTGCAAGAAATTCCTTCAGCGCACGGATGGGCTGCACGCCGTCGTGAAAGATGGATGCTGCCAACGCCGCATCCGCTGCGCCTTCCTTGAAAACGTTGACGAAATGTTCCGGCAATTTGGCTCCGCCGGAGGCGATCACTGGGACGGAAACAGCCTTGGAAATTGCGGCCGTAAGCGTTGTGTCGAAGCCCATCTGTGTTCCGTCGCGATCGACAGAGGTCAGCAGGATTTCTCCCGCGCCAAATTGAACGCCCTTCTTCGCCCAGTCGACGGCATCGAGAGATGCGGATTCCCTTCCGCCACGAACCATGACATCCCAACGATCGCCGGCACGCTTTGCATCAATCGCCAAGACAACGGCTTGTGCACCAAACTCTCGCGATAGTTCAGAAATGAGCCCGGGCCGCTCCACCGCCGCGGTGTTCACCGTGATTTTGTCTGCTCCTGCGCGCACCACGGTGCGGCCGTCTTCCAGCGTTCGAATGCCTCCGCCAGCGGTGAGAGGGATGGCCAATTCAGCGGCGACGCGCCGTATGGTTTCGAGGAAAGTTGGGCGCCGGTCGCGCGACGCGGCAATATCGAGCACGACCAATTCATCGGCGCCTTCGACGTTGTAGCGGGCGGCGAGCGCGATGGGATCGCCGGCATCGCGCAGCCCAACGAAGTTGACTCCCTTAACGACGCGCTCGCCGTCGGTATCGAGGCACGGAATGATCCGGTGCGCGAGGCTCATGCCGCAATCCTCAGGAAATTCTGTAACAGGCGCGCGCCAGCGTCGCCGCTCTTTTCCGGGTGAAATTGCACGGCGAAGATATTTTGCTTTTCCACGACGGCGGCGAATGGCGCTCCGTGGGAAGAAGTTGCCGCCGATGCTCCATTCGAATCGAGAACCGCGTAAGAGTGGGCGAAGTAGAAATAGGCGCTGGATTCGATGCCTTCGAGCAGGCGTGAAGTACCAGTGGAAGTGACCTGATTCCAGCCCATGTGCGGGAGTTTCACGTTTGATGGCAACGCGCACACTGTGCCCGGTAGCAAATGCAGGCCGCGCAGTTGGGGCGCTTCCTCGCTCGATTCGTACAGCACCTGCAGCCCCAAGCAGATGCCCAGAAAAGGAACGCCCTGCCGGATGGCGGCGATCAAGGGCGCGCGCATATGTTGTTCATCGAGAGCGCGAACCAGAGCGGCGTAATGTCCCACGCCTGGCAGCAGAAGAGCTTCTGCTTTCAAAATGCGTTCGGGCGAACTAGTCCGCTCGGATTCCGCGCCGAGACGCTGCAAGGCGCGCTCCACGGAAGGCACGTTGCCCGCGCCATAATCGACGATCGTCACTTTCATAGCAGCCCCTTCGTGCTGGGCAAAATCTTTCGCAGGCGTTTGTCGCGGGCCACGGCGAAGCGCAAGGCGCGCGCGAACGCCTTAAACATGGCCTCGACCTGATGATGCGAAGACCGCCCATAGAGAGCGCGCAGATGGACGTTTGCTTTCGCCGCCTGTGCAAAGCCCTGGAAAAAATCCTCCACCAGTTCCACTTGGAAATCGCCGACGCGTTTGGCCGCGATCTTTGCATTCACGACGCAGCAAGGCCTTCCACCAAGATCCACGGCGGCAGCGGCAAGTGTTTCGTCCATGGGCATCAGGAAATAGCCCGCGCGCAAAATGCCGCGCTTGGAACCGAGGGCTTGCTGCACTGCTTCGCCGAGAGTAATTCCCACATCTTCCACGGTGTGATGCTGGTCCACATCGAGATCGCCGCGCGCGTCTACGTCCAGATCAAACGCGCCGTGCCGCGAGACCAGCTCGAGCATGTGGTCGAAGAAGCGTATTCCGGTGGCGATGCGTGCTTTTCCGCGTCCATCCAGATTCAGCTTCAGGCGGATGTCCGTCTCGTTTGTCTTGCGATGAATTGTTGCTGTGCGTGGCATCGTGAGCTCGTTTGCAGCTCCGGACTTCAGGCCGGAACTGTCCATTCCTTTCGAATTGAGTTCAGCAACTGCCGCATTTCGGATTGAGTTCCAATGGTGATGCGCACAAACCCGGGTCCGATGTCCTTGCTTCGCTCGCGGAGAAGAATCCCTTGCTTCTCCAGCTTCTGAAAGAGTGCCGGCCCGCTTGGCCCGAAATTCGCGAGGAGAAAATTTCCGGCGCTCGGGTACGTCTTCACACCGAGCTTTTCCAAATCTGCCGCGAACCACACGCGCAGCCGTTTCACTCCGTTCACGTAACGCTGCATTGCTATCCGGTCGTTCAACGCCGCTTCGGCGGCCACCAGAGCAGCAAGATTGACAGGGAAAGGCGGCATCGCGCGGCGAACCATAGCGAGCGACTGTTCGCAGGCAATCACGGCGCCGAGGCGCAACGCCGCAAGCCCGGCGACTTTCGAAAACGTTTTTGCTACAAACAACTGCGCATACTTCCGAATCCACGGCATCGCTGTGAAGCCGGAAAACTCCGCATAGGCTTCGTCCATGACTACCGCACTGTGCGTGGCGGCTTTCAGGATTCTCCGCAACTCTTCTTTTTGAAGCAAAGTTCCGGTCGGATTGTTCGGATTGGCGATGAAGAGAACACGCGGCCGCCTGCGCAGCGCAGCGATGACGCCCTCGAGCGGGAACTCCATTTCGCTGCCGTAGCGCAAGACCGAAATTCGGGCGGCGTAAATCTCCGCGTAGTAGCGGTACATCGGAAAGGTGGGCTCGCAAATCAGGATGCCGCTGCCGGACTCGACGAAGGTATCGAAGAAAACGCGCAGCGCGTCGTCACCGCCGTTGGTGAGCAGCAATTCTTCCGCGCGGACACCGAAGTAGCGCGCGATCCGCCGCGTTGGCGCCTGATATTCAGGGTACATCGCCAGTTGTTTGGTAGTGAGTTTTGCAAGCGCGCGCCGCACCGCTGGTGAGCAGCCCGCGGTGTTCTCATTGAAGTCGAGCCGCAATTTGTTTGAGCGTCCCTCAGCAGGTGCTTCATAGGTGCGGCGATTGAGAATGGCTTTGCGCACAGGCAAATGAACTCTCATCGGCGGACCCTCACCGCGTTGTGGTGCGCCATGAGCCCCTCCGACGCCGCAAGTGTTTCGACGGTTCCAGCAAGACGCTCGAAGCCCCGCCGGCCGATCGTTTGAACGGAGATGCATTTCACAAAATCTGCCGGTGAGAGTCCCCCTCTTTTGCGAGCCCACCCGCCCGTAGGAAGCACATGATTGCTTCCGCTGGCGTAGTCGCCAAGCGGTTGCGCGCCCCAAGGACCGAGAAATACGGTCCCCGTGGCTTGAATCTTCCTTAAGAGCGCGTCTCCATCGCCGGGCAGACTGAGATGCTCCGGCGCGAACCGATTTACGAATTCGCAGGCCGCATGGAGGGACGGCGCGACGAGGATCGCGCCCATGCGCTTCATCGAAATTTGCGCGGGATTCGTCGGGGGCAATTGCTGCAGTTGCCGCGCCACTTCAGTTTGCACCTGGCGTGCGAGGCGCGTTGAAGTCGTCACAAGATAGCTGCTTGCATCGGGAGCGTGTTCGGCCTGCGCCAGCAGGTCTGCGGCGATCCAGCGCGGGTTTCCTGTGGAGGCCAAGACAATCGCTTCTGTTGGCCCTGCGGGCAGATCGATCGCGCAATCGCTGCTGACGAGTTGCTTGGCGGCGGTAACAAAACGATTGCCCGGCCCGAAGATTTTCTCGACGCGAGCCACGCGCTTCGTGCCGTAGGCAAGGGCCGCGATGGCTTGCGCTCCGCCCATTCGGGCGACGCTGGAGACTCCGAGAACGCCCGCGGCGGCAAGAAGGGCAGCGTTCGGCCGCGGGCATACCACCTGGATATGGCGGACGCCCGCAACTTTGGCCGGCACAACGGTCATCACCATGGTGGAAACGAGCGCAAACCTTCCGCCTGGGATGTAGCAGCCGATGGCCTCGATTGGGCGCACCAGCTGGCCGATTTTCACACCCGGTTCGACTTCCATCGTCCATGGCTTCGGCAACTGTTTTTCCGCGACGCGGCGGACGTTGCGAGCAGCATGTTCCAGTGCGCGAAGAAAATCGCGGCTCACTTGCTTGCGGGCGGCGCGAATTGCGCCCCCGGAGATCCACAAACTTTCGCGGTGGAAATCGATGCCGTCGAGTTTCTTCACCCAAGCCGACAATGCCGCGTCTCCGCGCCGGCGAACATCGCCGACAATCTTCGACGCGAGGCCTTCAGCTTCTGCGTCATGCTCCTGCCGCGCACGAAGAACTTTCTTCTCGACCGCCGGCGTAAGTCTCACGATGCGCATCACAGCACGATCTTGTTCAAGGGATATTCGACGATCCCTTGGGCCTTGGCGGCTTTTAGCTTTGGCAGAATCTGCCGGACTACAGCTTCCTCGACGATGGTGTTGATTGCGACCCAGTCCGGGTCACTCAAAGCGGAAATCGTCGGCTTCTTCAACGCGGGGAGAACCCCTAGAACAGCCTGCAGATCGTCGCGATGGACGTTCAGGAGCAGACCCACTTTGCTCGCGGCGGCGATTGCGCCCTGCAGCATCAGAATTAGGTTTTCCGCTTTTTCGCGTTTCCAGGAATCCGCTGCCGCGGCGCGATTCATGATGAACACGGTCGCGGACTCCAGCACGGTATCGACGATGCGCAAACGATTCGCGCGCAGCGACGAGCCCGTTTCCGTCACTTCCACGATGGCATCTGCAAGTTGCGGCACTTTGACTTCCGTGGCGCCCCAGGAAAACTCCACGCGGGCTTTTACGCCGCGCTTGGCGAGATAACTCTCCGTGATGTGCACGACCTCGGTCGCGATAACTTTTCCTTCCAGGTGGCGCGGTTCCCGAATCGCGGAGTCTTCCGGCACGGCGAGAACCCAGCGGACGCGCGCCAGCCGCTGCTTGGCGTAGATCAGCTCCGACAATTCGTCCACCGCCGCACCGGTTTCCACCACCCAGTCGTGACCGGTGATCCCCGCGTCCAGCGCGCCGGACTCGACGTAACGCGCCATCTCCTGCGCGCGCACCAGCAGACACTCGATTTCGTCGTCGTCAATCGCCGGAACGTAACTTCGCGAGCCCAGCGTGATCTTCCAGCCGGCACGCGAAAAAAGATCCAGCGTCGCGTCCTGCAGGCTGCCTTTGGGGATTCCCAGCTTCAGCCGGCTCATCGAGTTTTCTCCTGTCCATAAACCTTTTCGGGGGCAAACGCACGCTCGGCGATGATCTTGGCGCTTCCGTCCGGCTCTAATTTCCGGAAGAAGCAGCTCCGGTAACCTTCATGACAGACGCCCGGACCGACCGCTTCGACGCGCACGAGGAGCGCATCCGCATCGCAATCCACGCGCAGCTCGCGAACTAGCAAAACGTGGCCGCTGGATTCGCCTTTCTTCCAGAGTTTGTTTCGAGAACGGCTGAAGAACACCACTTCTCCCGTGCGCCGCGTCTCCGCGAGCGACTCGGGATTCATAAAGCCGAGCATCAGCACGTCGCCGGTCCGCTCGTCCTGGATGATGGCCGGCACCAGCCCGCCACTTTTCTGAAAGTCGATGTCCACAGTGTCGTCTCCTGAACAAAGTAAAACCGAAAATAAAAATCCCGCTGGGGCTTGTTGCGCCAGCGGGCTGAAGAGTGCTCTTTTTAGCGAATCGCTATGCACACCTCAGGGGGCGCGGCGTGTGGCCGTGATGATGATGGTGCGCCCGGACTGTGAGTGTGCCAACCATTGCGAAGAACCAAGATAAAGTACTATTCGCACCGTGTCAACGGCGGGACCAGGCGGGGCGACTTTCGCCATGCGGATGCGTCGCTTATCCGGGTATTCTTTGGCTGAGGTTTCTGGCATGGTGGCTTCCGCGACAGGTTCTTGCTACGACCGTTAGGCGGAGTAGCGTAGGAAACGTGAAGCCAGTGCGCTGAATCTTATAAGGCATGGGATAAGCCAGAACGGAACCCATTGGACGGAGGGGCCATGGAAGAGAAACTTCGCAAGGAAAACTCGGAATGGAAGAAACAACTCACGCAGAATCAATACTTTGTAACCAGGAAGAAGGGGACAGAACCGCCTTTCACCGGCGAATACGAGGATACCGAAACGGCAGGAACGTACAAGTGTGTCTGCTGCGGGCAGCCCTTGTTTCGTTCTGAAACAAAATACCACTCGGGCTCCGGGTGGCCCAGTTTCTATGCTCCGGCCAGCGAACAGGCCGTCGAGGCGGAGAGCGACACGAGCCAGGGGATGCGACGGACGGAGGTGAAGTGCAGCCGCTGCGACGCCCACCTCGGGCACGTCTTTGATGATGGACCGCAACCCACCGGAATGCGGTATTGCATCAACTCCGTTGCGCTAGAGTTGGATGAAGACTAAAAAGGGCGCTCCGACCGTGCGGAGCGCCCTTTTTTCCAGTTGCGTGTTCTCAGGGGTCTAGCGAAAAGAGTGTTATGCCGCCGGACAGGTACATGCCACCAAAGAGGCCGCCGGATCGCTCTCGCGCCCCCATACGCCGAGCAGCAGCACTTTCGTGCCTGTCGGATACTTAAACACGTAGTACGTGCTCGAAAGGCCTTCGACTTCATAAAATCCAGGCCGGCGCGGATCTGGCCGCGAAGGCGCCCCTGCCGCGAGAAGTTGACGCAATTCAGCGATCTGTTCCCCAGAATGGTTCCGCAGATCTTCCACGAGGGGCGGCTGTTTTGGAATGCTTATCATCATGATGTTTCTCCGCCACATTCAGCTTATCTTCTCCTCACTAGTAAAGACGTGGAAAATCGAAAAATGTTTCATAGCCGGCAACAATTTCTTCTGACAAATTGGCCTCCTGGTTCCATCATCCCCATAGCTGAAAACACTCTGTTAACACAGGCAGTTATGTGAATATTCTGTGAGACCGGAAAGGAGTCCTCTCCCGGCATCAGGCAAGGTGCCTTTCTTCGCGCGTTTTACCCACTAGGTTAGATATGATTAGAGTTAGAGGCCGCCGGGTTCAGATCGTCTCTCCGCGAAGTTACCGGTTCCCGTTTACGCCCTTTTCTGCTGTAATGGAGCGCGTGTTACTATCTTCTCTGGTACTTGTGCGGCGCTCGCTTCCCTGGGATAGTGCTGTGCACATTCTCTTCAGATTGGGTGGCCAACGTGACAAAAGGTGTGACGACAAAAAGCTCGAATAGAGGCAAGAGTTCGTTTGGCAAGGATCGCCGCCGCAAACATCACCATTACCTGGTCAGTGTTTACTATGCCGACGGGGAAAAGTTCGGCCGCGTTTACACAGACAAGGATAAAGCGACGCGCTTCGCGGAGCGTCAGCGCCGCTCTCCGGTGGTAAAGTCCGCCCGGATTACCCAGGTATCCTGATCCTTCCTGCCTGCAGCGGATTTGGCTTTAGGCCGGCCTTCGCGGGGAAGGCTTGTCGCCCCCATGCCGGTCATGCTATAAAAAGAAGGTCGTTGAGCGGCCTTAGTATAGTGGTAGTACGGAACCTTGCCAAGGTTCAGGTGTCGGTTCGATTCCGATAGGCCGCTCCAT
>Ga0209527_1000324_pt1 | contig 10707 bp, 7 predicted proteins | sample JacPinW_OM2H0_M2_FD_187968 | JGI IMG/M metagenome (GOLD analysis project Ga0209527, IMG submission 187968) | Forest soil microbial communities from Algoma, Ontario, Canada - Jack Pine, Ontario site 1_JW_OM2H0_M2 (SPAdes) (version 2) | ecosystem: Environmental > Terrestrial > Soil > Boreal... | reverse complement strand
CGATGAGCCAGCGCACCAGCATCTCTCCTTGCACCGAGGAGGATGAGTGAACGGATGACAGCCAACTCCACGGGGTTGTCTGCCTCGAAAAATCAGTTGGGGCGAAAACTCTAGAAATGAAAGTGCCCTGGACCGCTCCGCATTCACCGAAGCCATCCAGGGCACTTGAATTAGACCGTTTAGCGCTGAATCCGCTTCCGCGCAACTCTTGTTATTCGCCGAGGACGGCCCCGGTCGCGGGATCCAGAAAAAGCCTGGGAGCACGATGGTCGGTGCCGAAGTCGAACATCCCGTTCAACGTGCCGGCAATCGCATCCGCGGAGCCATTGCCGATACGGCCCAGACTCCAGTTGTCTTCGATAAAGCGAAGGACGGACGCTTGGTCGGTCACGCGATGATCCACGAAATTCTTCCGTGCGAACGGAGAAATCGCCAGAAGAGGCTGCCGTGGGCCATATCCGCAACGCCCGTTCTGGATTGTTCCGTTCGCGTCGATTGCTTTCGGCGTTCCACAGTTACCAGCTCCAAGGAGCTGGTCATCGGTCACGTTGGACTGGTTCACGATCGGACCCATCACATGGTCGTACCACCCGTCGGAGTCGTCGTACAAAATAATGATGGCGGTTTCCTTCCACTCGTCGGTCCCTTCCAGCGCGTTGACCGTGTTCACGAGGAAGATCTGTTCATCCAAAGGATCGGAGTAGCCCGCATGCCCGTCCTGGATGGCACGTGCCTTCAGGAAGCTCACCGCCGGCATGTTATGTGCTTTCACGGCGTCCCAAAAGTCTGTGATGTCGTATTCGTGGTTCGCCGCATCGCCTTGGTGGCCGATCATCGCTACTGAGGTGCGCGGTGTGTGGTTGGCATTCAGCGTGGATTGCCAGTATTGAAAAAACGCATGGTGGGGGATGTAGTCGGCCGTCGTCAGTCCTGTCGTTCCCGTGGACACCGCCGCGCAATTGGCGAACCCGCCCATGAACGAACCCCAAGTGACGCCCGCATTGTTCAACAGATCGCCCACGTTTTGTCCTGACATCGTGATTTGAGTACGCTTCGGATTCGAACACACATCGCCAGCAGGATCCGGGTCCCCAACCACGGCGCCGCTCGTCGCAGCGCCCGCGATATTTCCACCGGCCCCAAGGCCATTCGTTATGGTGGCCTCAAAGGTATTACCCGCCACCAGGTTCAGCAGGCCCGGCGTCGACGGCCCAAAGGTCGTGCTGAAGGAGTTGTCGCTCATCGCAAAGTTCTGTGCGTAATTCCACAGCGCGGTTACAGTATTGCCGTCGTAATAGCCTAGCGTGCTGTTCGGCCCGAGGTTTTTGTCGTTGCAGCTAAAGGGCCGCCCATTCGGGAGCGTGCCCGCGAAACGGTCCATCAGCCCGCCGTGAAACGCAAACTGTTCATCTCCGTAAGCGTGGTCCTGGTCGCAGGTATTAGGGACGCTGCGATCGATCCGGAATGGATTCACTCCATTGGGGTTGTTGGTGAGCAGTCCAGCGCTCTCAAGGCTATTCACGCGCGGTGTACCGTCTTTCGCGCCACCAAAATATTTAGTCCCGTCATTATTTGCCTTGGCGTGGGGATAGGTACCGAAATAGTGGTCGAACGAAACGTTCTCCTGGAAGATCACGACAACATGCTTGATTGGCGTCTTCGTCGAGGAGCCGTCTTGGCTTTGCGCAGATGCTGGGTACACAGGCAAGAGCGCCATAGCCGAGGCGGCCACAACCGCCACAGTTCTAGAAAGGCGATGATGCATGGGAAGTCTCTCCTTGGGATCCTCAGTCTTGAACCACAAATGCAAACACTGGCGACGGACGCACTCACGGGGAGGCGCGGACTCGAAGGCGTCGCGGCCAGTTTTTCCCGCGCATGAAGTTCTAAGCGGGTTTTGTTAGCGGCAGGTTAACGGCTGGTCAAAACTGATGGCGCAAACGGAGAAGCTGTATAGAATCGGTGCGTACCTGGAGCCATGAGCACACTCGCGCGCAAACTCCGCCTCGCCGATTATTTCGCGCTGGCATTTGGCACGATGGTTGGCGCCGGATGGCTAGTACTCATGGACGACTGGCTGGGACGCAGCGGCCCGCTCGGCGCGATTCTGGGATTTGCCCTCGGCGGTGTTCTGCTGCTGCCCGTCGGCTTCGTTTATGGCCAATGGGTGCAGCGGCTTCCCGACGCCGCCGGCGAGGCCGCCTACACGGCTCAGGTTTTTCCGCCGATCGTCAGTTATTTCACCGGGTGGATGATGCTGCTGGCGTACTTCATCGTATGCCCATGGGAAGCCGTCGCCGTTGGCAAGCTTGCGGCGTACATCTTTCCATCGTTGAATTCGTTCGAATTGTATCGGGTGGCGGGGCAGCCCGTTTTCCTGCCGCGTCTGGTGTTGGGCGTCGGACTCACGGTTTTTCTTGCCGTGCTGAACTACCGGGGCATCCGCTGGAGCGCCAGTTTTCAGAGCTGGACGACGGCGATGGTGCTCCTCCTCTTCGTTCTTCTCCTGGGCATCAGCGCCGACCGAGGCGTTCCTGCCAATTTTCATCCCGCGTTCCGCACGACTCCCTTCGTATCGATCTTGCTTACGCTCCAGATCGTGCCGTATTTCATGACCGGATTCGAATCGGTGCCCAAAGTAGCGGAGGAAGCTCATCCCGGATTCCGCTCGATAGAATTTTTTCGCGCCATCATGATGGCAGTCCTCGTAGGTTCTGGTTTTTACGTCCTCGCCGTTGCCGCGGTGGCCTACGTTGCGCCCTGGCAAGGTTTGATCGGAAAACGATTCGCAACCGCGATCGCGTTTGAACAGGCGCTGGGAGCGCAGTGGCCAGTCCGATTGATTTTGATCATGGCTCTCTTCGGGCTGTTTCAATGTTTCAACGGCAACTTCGTCGCGTCCAGCCGATTGTTATTCGCCTACGGCCGCCGCGGGACCATTCCTTCGCGCTTCGGCGAAGTTCACGAAAAATTTCTGACGCCTTCGGTGGCCATTCTCGGAATTACGGCTGGAACACTCGGTGCGCTGCTGCTTGGTGACGCGCTCCTCGTTCCGGTCACGGAAGTTGGCTCCATGGCGTCCGCCCTCGGCTGGCTGGCAACTTGCTTGTCGTTTTGGCTGGTTGAGAAGAGGATTTCTCTGCGTGCCGTGACGGGTCTTGGAATCGTCGTATCGCTGTTACTTTTCCTTATGAAGGTGCTACCCGTAGTCCCTGGCCATTTTTCGCCCGCCGAATGGATTGCCCTCGGCGTCTGGCTTGCTCTCGGCTTCATCCTCCATCGCCGCCCCAGCTCCGTTACCTAGTAGTGCGTAGCTTCAGCCTGGCCGCTTCCGATTCGAACGCTTGGGCACTGGTTGCACCCCGCCAGGGCAACTCTCGTCCCAACGAGTGAGCAAACAACCTCCAAATGTGTCTCGATGTGAACAGATATCCGCCTTCGTCTCTCTTAAAATAGTGCTTCAGCGGGAACCGAGGTGCTCTTCTGCGGACGAGGCACCCAGATTCTTCTGACTTGGGAGAAATGCAATGGAAACTATATTGATCGTTCTTCTCGTTTTGTTTTTGCTCGGCGGTGGGGGCTGGGGATTTTCCCGTTGGCGCAGGAACTAGCGCTGGAATTCAAATTTCGTCAGAGGAGGCAACAAGATGAAGCCAAGCACTGAGAATGAAATCGCAGGCAAGGTTCACGAAGTGAAGGGTGCCATTAAGGAAAAGGTTGGCCAACTGACGAACGATCCCGACTTGGAAGACGAAGGCGCCGGTGAAAAGATAGGCGGGAAGGTCCAGAAGAAAATCGGCCAGGTGCAGAAAGTTCTGGGAGAATAGACTTTTTCCATGTAGTGGGATAGGCGGCGGTTTGGTAGTTGAAGAGGCTTAAGCAGCATTTAGAAGCCTATCGAGGGCGAGCGGTCGAGAAACTAGCTACGGAGGACGGACGCGATGAGTCAGATTAAATGGACAAACAAGTTCACTGCATTTGCCGTGGGGGTTGGGGCAGGCGCGCTTCTTGCAATGCTTTTTGCACCAGCTTCGGGAGAGGATACGCGCGAATATCTCACCGGCACTTTGAAACAGGGTTTGGATGGTGCGGCATCGACAGGAAAGCGCTGGACTCGCCGTGCGCAAGAGACGGTGGACGACGTGAAGGTCAAGGTAGCCGGTGCGGTTGAAGCCGGCGGAAAAGCATACCGCGCGGCAAGAGATGCCTGAGTCTTTCGTCAGTCGATCCGTTCGTTCCTGAAGGCCGGCGATAGTGTCGAAGTCTGCTTTCCCGCCTGTGATATAGCAAATGTAGAATTTCTCCGGTCAGCTGGGGCATTTCGCGCCGGACCAGACCATTTGATGAAATCTCTCCTCCATCTGACGGAGCGATGAAGGCATGTCGCCATCTTCCCACCAATAGAAGTGTGATATCAGCCGGCCGCGAGTGCCGCTCTGCCGTATTGTATACTCAAGAGGGAGCCTTACTCTTTCCATCGAATGATTCCCTTTCTCCATCTTGGGCCGCTAACAATTCCGACTTTCGGCCTCATGGTTGCCACCGGACTGTTGGCCGCCGCCTATCTCTTGCAAGCAGATTTTGACCGCCGCCGCGCACAATTCCTAAAGAGCGGCTACCCAAAGAGTGCCGGCGAGCCGGGCCATCACGACGAAGGATTTCTTATTATCGGCATCGCCGGACTCGCCGGCTTGGTGGGAGCACGTCTGTACCACGTTTTGGAAAACCCCCGAGAGTTGATAGCCGATCCTTCGGTACTGATCAGCCGATTTGGGTTCGCCTGGTTCGGCGGATTCCTGGGCGGTTTCGTGGCGCTGGTATATCTGGCGCGGCATTACGGGATTCCGGCGCTTGAATTCATGGACCTATGCTCGCCGGCAGCAGCGGTTGGGTACGCCATCGGGCGCATCGGCTGCTTGCTCTCGGGGGACGGCGATTACGGCGTTCCGACGACGCTGCCCTGGGGAATGAGTTTTCCCAACGGCGTCGTTCCCACGACGGAGCGCGTGCATCCGACGCCGCTCTATGAGTTTTTTGTTTGGCTGGCGATCGCGGCGTTCCTGTGGCACATGGGGAAGAAATCAATAAGTGGGGCACGGCCCAAGGGGGAAATCTTCTGCGGCTACCTCATTCTGACGGGTGTGGCTCGATTCCTGATCGAATTCATCCGCATCAATCCACGATCGTTTTTCGGCCTTTCGAATGCGCAGGCGGCCAGTCTGGTGTCCGTCGTCATAGGCGTCGTTTTGATCTGGCGGACCAAGAGCAGTTCGCGTCTGCCAACCAGGTCCGCCTAAACTAAGGCTAGTCTAATCTAGACTAGCTATTGAGAAGTCTTCGTGGGGACATCCGGGGACCTTCGGAACAGGGAACTAGACGAGCGCTACAGCATCTGCCGCAAGACGTATTGGAGAATGCCGCCGTGATGGTAGTAAGAAACTTCCTCCGGCGTATCCACACGCGCGACTACAGAGAAGGTCTTTGCCTTTCCATCTTCCGATTTAGCGCGCACCGTGATTGGTTTTTTCGGCGCCAGTGACGCAACGCCCTCGATCTCGAATATTTCGTGGCCCGTCAAGCCAAGCGATTCGCGGTTTTCTCCCGGCTTGAATTCGAGCGGGAGCACACCCATGCCGACGAGGTTGCTGCGGTGGATGCGTTCGTAGCTTTCGGCGATGACCGCGCGCACGCCGAGCAGCCGCGTGCCTTTCGCCGCCCAGTCGCGCGAAGAACCGGAACCATATTCTTTTCCTGCAAGAACCACTAATGGCACACCCGCCTCGCGATATTTCACCGCAGCGTCGTAAATTGACATCTTCTCGCCATCCGGAAGAAAAAGCGTCCACCCGCCTTCGGTGCCCGGGGCGAGCTGGTTGCGCAGGCGAATATTTCCAAACGTGCCGCGCATCATGACCTCGTGGTTGCCGCGGCGCGCGCCGTAAGAATTGAATTCATGCGGCTTCACGCCGTTGGCGATGAGGTACTTGCCGGCTGGCGATTCGACGGGAATCGACCCGGCCGGCGAAATGTGATCGGTGGTGACGCTATCGCCCAGAATGGCCAGCACCTTGGCGCCGTGAATATCCGCAAGCGCCGGAGGCGCTTTTGGCATGTTTTCAAAAAACGGCGGCAGCTTGATGTACGTAGATTTCGGATCCCACTTGTAGATATCGCCTTTAGGAACTGTCAAGGACTTCCAGTGCGCATCGCCTTCAAACACTTCGCTGTATTGCTTGCTGTATTGCGCCGTAGTAACGGAAGAACGAACGGTTGATTCGATTTCTTGCGGCGTCGGCCAGATGTCTTTCAAATAAACCGGTTTGCCCGCCAGATCGCTGCCGAGCGGTTCGGTGGTAAGGTCAAGGTCCATGCGCCCAGCAAGAGCGTAAGCGACGACGAGCGGCGGCGAGGCCAGATAATTCGCGCGAACTAGCGGATGAATGCGGCCCTCAAAGTTGCGATTGCCGCTGAGCACCGCAACGGCGATCAGATTGTTATCCTTGATGGCGCTGCCGATGGCCTCCGGCAGCGGACCGCTGTTGCCAATGCACGTGGTGCACCCATAACCGACGAGGTGAAAGTTCAATTTCTCCAGATAAGGCGTCAATCCTGCGGCCAGCAAATAGTCGGTCACGACTTTCGAACCGGGCGCCAGGCTGGTCTTGACCCAGGGCTTGACGTGCAAGCCGCGCTCGACAGCTTTCTTCGCCAGCAGGCCGGCTCCCAGCATGAGTGAGGGATTTGAAGTGTTGGTGCAGCTGGTGATGGCGGCTATGACCACGGCGCCGCTCGAAAGGTCAAACGAGTCGCCATTGTTTCGAACGGCAATCTTCTTGGCCGGCGTTCCTTCCACGACTTTCGTGAAAGATGCCTTAGCCTGGCGCAGCGCGACGCGATCCTGCGGACGCTTGGGACCAGCAACTGTGGCCTCAACGCTTCCCAGATCCAACTCCAGCGTGTCGTTAAACAGTGGAGGAGGCGTCTTATCGGTTCGAAAGAGCATTTGCTCTTTGCAGTACGCTTCGACAAGAGCGATCTGCTCCGCCGAGCGCGCTGTGAATTGCAGATAAGCGAGTGTTTCCGCATCAACGGGGAAGAAGCCCATGGTCGCCCCGTATTCAGGTGCCATGTTGGCAATGGTGGCGCGGTCCGGAACGCTCAGTGTGGACAGACCAGAACCGTAGAATTCCACGAATTTTCCGACGACGCCTTTTTTGCGCAGCATTTCCGTAACGGTCAAAACGAGATCCGTCGCCGTCGCGCCTTCGCTCAAGCGCCCATGCAGACGGAAACCAACGACTTCCGGAATGAGCATCGAAGAGGGCTGGCCCAGCATGGCTGCCTCTGCTTCGATCCCACCGACGCCCCAGCCGAAAACGCCCAGCGCATTGACCATGGTGGTGTGCGAATCCGTGCCCACCACCGAATCGGGATAGGCCTCAAACCGGTTGCCGTAAGGCATCGCACAGACGACTCGCGCAAGGTATTCCAGGTTCACTTGGTGGCAGATGCCGGTGTCCGGCGGAACTACTTTGAAATTCTGAAACGCCGTCTGCCCCCAGCGCAGGAACGCGTAGCGCTCCACGTTACGCTGAAACTCCAACTCCGCATTCAGGCCGAACGCGTTGACGTTTCCAAAATTATCGACCTGCACGGAATGGTCGATGACCAGCTCGGCAGGAAAGAGCGGATTGATTCGCTTCGGATTACCGCCCATGCGTTGCACCGCTTCGCGCATGGTGGCGAGATCGACGATCGCGGGTACGCCTGTAAAGTCCTGCAACAGGACGCGCGCGGGCATGAAAGCGATCTCTTTTTCCGGAGCACCGGGCCGCCAGTTGGCAAGCGCGCGGATGTCCTCGGCATGGACGAAGCGGCCATCCTCGCAGCGCAGGAGATTCTCCAGAAGGATGCGCAGTGAAAAGGGGAGCTTTGCCAGGTCGGCGACGCCCTGCTTTTCCAGAAACTCAAGGCGGTGAATATCGAAAGTCTGGGCCCCGACGTTGAGTTTGTCGCGTGTGCGGAAAGAATTACCCGCGTTAATGGCCATCCTGACAGTCCTTTCGCTGTGATGCCTAGCCCTCCATCATAACCGAAATTGAATCCGAGCGCCGCGCAGCTATACTGGTATGGCCGTGAATATCGTTCTCATTTCGACTTACGAGTTGGGGAGGCAGCCTTTCGGGCTGGCCTCGCCTGCGGCATGGCTGCGCAAACGCGGCCACCGTGTCGCACCGCTCGACCTTGCCCGGCAGTCCCTGGATGAGGCTGCGATTGGCGAAGCCGAACTGATCGCGATCTATCTGCCCATGCATACGGCCACGCGGCTGGCCGCGCAACTCATTCCTCAGCTTCGGAAACAGAATCCACGCGCGCATCTCTGTTGTTACGGCCTGTACGCTCCCATGAACGTTGACTATCTTCGCGCGCTCGGCATATCCACGATTCTCGGCGGCGAATTTGAAGAGAGTCTCGCACACCTGGCGGAACGCCTGGCGATGGATGGAGCGCGGGCAAAAGCGCTGCCCGCGGGGCCCCTGATCTCCATGGCCCGGTTGCAGTTCGAAGTGCCCGATCGATCGGGAATGCCTGCCATGGAGAAGTATGCGCATCTCATCGTTCCCGGTGACGGCTATCGCATCGTTGGTTCGACGGAAGCGAGCCGCGGCTGCAAGCATCTTTGCCGGCATTGCCCCATCGTTCCGGTTTACAAGGGAGTGTTTCGAATCGTCAGCCGGGACGTGGTACTCGAAGATATTCGCCGCCAGGTGGCCGCCGGGGCGCAACACATCACCTTCGGTGATCCCGATTTCTTTAACGGCATTCGTCACGCGATGGAACTCGCGGAGGCATTTCACCGGGAATTTCCGGCCGTGACGTACGACGTGACCATCAAGATCGAACACTTGCTTAAATATGAGAAGCACCTGCCAGCGCTACGCGATACCGGCTGTCTCTTTGTGATCAGCGCGGTCGAATCCGTGGATGATGCAGTGCTAGAGTTCCTCGACAAGGGACACACGCGCGAAGATTTTCTGCGCGTCGCAAAGATATTCCGCGAACTTGGCATGACCCTTCACCCGACCTTCGTTCCGTTCACGCCCTGGACCACCGTGGATGGCTACCTGGATTTGCTGCGCGTGATCGAGCAACAGGGCGTAATCGAAAATGTCGCGCCCATTCAGCTCGGTATTCGTTTGCTCATCCCGGAAGGCTCGCGAATGCTGGAATTAGAAGAAGTGCGTCGCCTGGTTGGGCCCTTCGATCCACAATCGCTGGCGTATCCCTGGAAAAACGCCGACTCACGCCTGGACGCTCTCAGCGAGACCGTGCAGGAGATCGCCGCCGCAGCGGAGCGGCAAAAGGAATCGCGGCCGGCTACATTCGAACGCATCTGGAGGGCAGCGCACGCCGCAGCCGGACTGCCTGCTCCACAGATCAACACGTCGGCACGATCGCAGGCAAGTGTTCCGTTTCTCAGCGAACCCTGGTACTGCTGCGCCGAGCCTACCCGGGACCAGTTGGTTTCCATCGGTGCCCAAAAGCCACTGGTGAAAAATGCCGTCGCAAGCGCCGATGGCTTTGTTTGATCCCGGCAATAAAATGCGCATCTCGCGTCTTTGCAGAGTCCGCCTTCCGAGGCGGACTGCTCTTCGTGAATAATTTAGACTACCAATGACCGATCCGTCCAAACGCTTGCTGCTCTTTACCGCGAAACTCGGTTACCAGACCCGCAGTTTTGAAGATGCCGCGCACAAGCTGGGCGTGCAGCTTGTTTACGTCACCGATCGATGTCACCAGCTCGAAGATCCGTGGGGCGATCAAGCCATTGCCGTGCATTTCGAAACGCCGGACGTCGCCGCCTACACCGTGATGGAAGCCCTTCGCGGCCAGGATGTCAGCGGAATTCTTGCTCTCGGTGACCGGCCCGCCGCTGCTGCCGCTTATGCTGCGCGCGGTCTGGGAGTCCGTTACAACCACCCTGCAGCTGTCGAGGCCTGCCGCAGCAAGCTGCGCATGAAAGAAGTCTTTCGAGATGCCGGGTTGTCTGTCCCGTGGTTTCGCAATCTTCCGATCGATCCCGCACCCGAACCTGTGCTGCTGGGTATCTCCTATCCCTGCGTGCTGAAGCCCCTTTCGCTTTCGGCGAGCCAGGGCGTGGTGCGGGCGAATAATCGTGAGGAGTTTCTCGCAGCGGCCGCACGAGTCCGGCGGTTGCTCAAATCCCCGGAGATTCTTGCCACGCGCGAAGCGAATCTTGATCGCATGCTTGTGGAAGGCTACATACCGGGGAGGGAAGTAGCCGTCGAGGGGCTTCTCGCGGATGGTGCCCTCCGCATATTGGCGATCTTCGATAAGCCCGATCCGCTCGAAGGTCCGTACTTCGAAGAGACGATCTACGTCGCACCGTCACGGCTTCCCGAATCCGTGCAGCACGCCGTCGAGAAATGCGCGAGAGATGCAGCGCGCGCTCTGGGACTTTCGAATGGACCAATCCACGCGGAGTTTCGAATCAACGACGATGGAGTGTGGCCATTGGAAGTCGCGCCCCGGCCGATCGGCGGTCTCTGTGCTCGGGCCCTGCGATTTTCGTTTGATGGGGCAAATGAACCGATCGGGCTCGAAGAGCTGCTGGTTCGTCACGCGCTGGAACTTCCCGGCTGGAATTCGCCCCGCGAACGAATTGCCTCCGGCGTGATGATGATT
>Ga0209527_1000323_pt1 | contig 10708 bp, 10 predicted proteins | sample JacPinW_OM2H0_M2_FD_187968 | JGI IMG/M metagenome (GOLD analysis project Ga0209527, IMG submission 187968) | Forest soil microbial communities from Algoma, Ontario, Canada - Jack Pine, Ontario site 1_JW_OM2H0_M2 (SPAdes) (version 2) | ecosystem: Environmental > Terrestrial > Soil > Boreal... | reverse complement strand
CCTGCGACGAACGCTACGAGCGTTCGCACGATCGGCACGAAGCGGGCCAGGATGATCGTGAACGGACCGTATTTCTCGAAGAACTCGTGCGACTCGGTGATGTACCGCTTCTTGAAGATCCGCGAATCTTCGTTCTTGAACAAGGCAGGGCCGGTCCCGCGCCCGATGGAGTAAGCGATCTGGTCCCCGATGACTGCGACGAGCGGAATCAGGACCACCAGCGTCCAGACGTTCAACGTTCCGTGGGCAGCAAGCAGGCCACCGAGGAACAGCAGGGAGTCGCCGGGCAGAAACGGGAACAGCATCCCGATGAACACGATGATCAAGATCCCGGGCAGTACCGCCGATGCGAACAGGCCGTTGGGGCCGATCCAATACATCGGGTCCATCACGTGCGGGATGGCCATGGTGGCGATAGTCAACGTCGCCTCCCGGCGGCTCCGGCGCTCATATGTCGCCGCCCAGCGGCTCCGGTACTCATGACGACTAAACATACCGGCGGGGCCGATGAGATACTGCCAGGGACAGTCGCAAGGCCTGTGATCAGCTGGAAGGAACTCCAATGCCCATCGCCACGCCCGAGATGTACGCCGAGATGCTGGGTCGTGCCAAGGAGCACCGTTTCGCCTTCCCGGCCATCAACTGCACGTCATCGGAAACGATCAACGCGACGCTCAAAGGCTTCGCGGATGCAGGTAGCGACGGCATCATCCAGGTGTCCACCGGTGGCGCCGAGTTCGCCTCCGGCCTTGGCGTCAAGGACATGGTCACCGGCGCGGCCGGGCTCGCCAAGTTCGCGCACGTGGTCGCCGAGAGGTACCCGATCACGGTGGCGTTGCACACCGACCACTGCCCGAAGGACAAGCTCGACAGCTACGTTCGACCGTTGCTTAAAATCTCGCAGCAGCGGGTCGCCAAGGGCAAGAACCCGCTGTTTCAGTCGCATATGTGGGACGGCTCGGCGGTCCCGATCGATGAGAACCTGGAGATCGCGCGCGAGCTGCTGAAGGAGACGGCCGCCGCGAAGATCATCCTGGAGATCGAGATCGGCGTGGTCGGCGGTGAGGAAGACGGCGTGGCGCACGAGATCAACGAGAAGCTGTATACCACGCCCGAGGACTTCGAGAAGACCATCGAGGCGCTCGGTTCGGGCGAGCACGGCAAGTACCTGCTGGCGGCCACGTTCGGCAACGTGCACGGCGTCTACAAGCCGGGCAACGTGAAGCTGCGTCCGGAGGTGCTGGCTGAGGGGCAGGAGGTGGCGGCGGCGAAGCTGGGATTGCCGAAGGACGCCAAGCCGTTCGACTTCGTGTTCCACGGGGGCTCGGGCTCGTTGAAATCAGAGATCGAGGAGGCGCTGGGGTACGGGGTCGTGAAGATGAACGTCGACACCGACACCCAGTACGCATTCACCCGCCCGGTCGCGGGGCACATGTTCACCAACTACGACGGCGTGCTCAAGATCGATGGCGAGGTCGGCGACAAGAAGGCGTACGACCCGCGGAGCTATATGAAGAAGGCCGAGGCCAACATGTGCGAGCGCGTCGTGGAGGCCTGTAACGACCTGCACAGCGCCGGCCGGTCGATCAGCGCGGGTTAGCCGATCGGCCCCTGGCAGATCTTCCATCGGCCGTCGAGGAACTGAAGGTCGAAGCTGCGGGTCGACCGCACCTGGGGCTCGTACGCGATGAACGTCGTGACGTTGGCCTCCGCATGTTGGCCGTCGACCGCGACCTCGTCGATGCTGGCCACCATGGGGTACCGCTTCGCCGCGATGACTTTCTCATGCGTGGCGGCCCATTGTTGGTCGTCGTAGTTGACGTAGCCGTCTCGGGTGGTGCCACAGGTGATTCCCCGTAGTTGAGCGAGGTCGCCCTTCTGGACCGCGTTGTCGAACTCGTGGATCGTCTGCCGCACTTGGTCTTCCTGCGACACCTTTGGCGACGAAGTGTGGGTCAGCCAGACGGTGCCGAACACCGCCACTGCGGCGAGCGCGGCGATCACCAAGATCAACGCCAGCACCAGTGCCCAGCTACGGTGTCGGCCGTTTGGCGGTCGTGGTGGAATCGCCTGCGGCGCAACCAGTCTCGGTTGACCGCCGGGGACCGACATGACCTCGGTGGCCGGCTCGGGCGGGCTTTGCATGATTTCGGTCGGCTTGACGTCGAATCCTGACGGCGCGCTGTAGCGCAGGTCGGCCGCGTCGTCGACCCCCTCCAGCACCACGGTCGGCTCGGCCGACTCGAATTCGGGCTCGGGCTCGCTGGGGGTGATCACCTCGGTGGGGGCCTCGGAGGGGCCTTCGGGGGGCTCCGCCGGTGCTTCGGCAGATTCTTCCGGGGCGGATTCTTCGAGGCCAGATTCTTCCGCAGCAGATTCTTCCGCAGCAGGTTCTTCCGGGGCGGGTTCCTCGTCGGCGGTTTCCTCGGTCGGCTGCTTAACCTCCTCGGTGGCCTGCGCTGCCTCTTCGGCCTGAGCCTGTGGATCGTCGCCAGCTGGGGTTTCCTCAGCCTCAGGCGTGGCGTCCTGGTCGGGACCCGGTGGGTTCGACATTCGTGCTGCTGTCCTCTGTTTCGTGACGGTGACGGCGGCTATGGGGCTGTCCTCGCGGAAGTTTATCGACCCCCCGGCCGCAGAGCCGTGCCACACGCGTGCCGCCGGTGGACTACCGCACGGCACAATAGTTGCCATGACTCAGTTCGGCGACTTGCTCGGACCCAATCCAGTCCGGCTGCCCGGCGACCCGGAGGCGGAGGCCGAGCTACAGGCCAGCGAGAACCCGGCCATCGTCGCAGCGGCTCACCCCGGGGCGTCAGTGGCGTGGGCGCAGCTGGCCGAGGACGCGCTGGCCGACGACAAGGCCGTCACCGCGTACGCCTACGCCCGCACCGGCTACCACCGCGGGTTGGACCAGCTGCGACGCAACGGTTGGAAGGGCTTCGGCCCGGTGCCCTACGACCATGAGCCCAACCGCGGTTTTCTAAGGTGCGTGGCCGCGCTGGCACTGGCGGCCGATGCGATCGGGGAGACCGACGAGTACAACCGGTGTCTCGACCTGCTCGACGACTGCGATCCTGCGGCCCGCGGGAAGCTGGGGCTGGGCTAACCGCTACCAACCGGCCTGCTGGCACTCGTCGGCGTTCTCCGGCGGCTCCACCTGTACCGTCGCATGCTCCAGCCCACGGGCCGCCAGTACGGCCCTGGCGTCGGTGAGCACCTGTGCCGCGTCGGCGCAGCTCGTGAGGTGGGCGGTGGCCATGTCCTTGCCGGGCACCAGAGTCCAGACGTGCAGATCGTGCACATTCATCACGCCGTCGACCGCGCACAACGCGGTGCGCAACTCGTCGACGTCGATGTGGCTCGGTGACGACTCGGAGAGGATCCGCAGCGCGGCGCGAGCCAACGAAAAGGCCCGCGGCAGCACCCACAGCGCGACGAACACCGCGACCACCACGTCGGCGTACGGCCAGTGGGTCGTCACGGTCACCACGCCGGCAATCAGCACGCCGATGCTGCCGACGGTGTCCGCGACGACTTCCATATAGGCGCCCTTCACGGCGAGGCTCTCGTTGGAGCTGGACCGCAGCAGCATGACCACGATCCCGTTGGCGATGAGCCCGGCCACCGCCACGACGATCATCGGCACGCCCGGGACCGCCGGCGCGTTGCCGAGACGTTCGACCGCCTCGTAGAGGATGAAGACCGAGACGCCGAGCAGCAGCACCGCGTTGCCGACAGCGGTGAACACCTCGGCGCGATGCCAGCCGTAAGTGCGGGCCGGGGAGGCGCTGCCGCGGCGGGCGAGGATCACCGCGGTCAGTCCCATGAACAGCGCGACCAGATCGGTGAGCATGTGCCCGGCATCGGCGAGCAGAGCGATCGAATTGATCAGCAGCGCGGTCGTCAGCTCGATGAAGAAGAAGCCGGTCAGGACAGCTGCGGCAATGATCATCCGCGATACGCGGGCGTCGGGTCCGCCGTGATCGTGGCCCGCGCCCATGCCTGAAATCTATGCGTAGACGCGCATATGTCGCAAGTGGTTCAGAACCAGGCCGACCAGAACCGGGTCAGGTTGCTGCCCAATGCGACATAACCGGGATTGACGCCGGAGACCTCAAACAACCGGTACACGATCGAGAAGAAAGCCTGGTTGAGCGGGGGCGCGATCAGCAGGATGAACAGGATCACGAAGCCCCACTGTTTCGCCGGCTGCAGCGCGCGCTGCGTCTCGGGGCTCAGATGCGGCTCGAGCGCGCCGTACCCGTCGAGTCCGGGGATGGGCAGCAAGTTCAGCACCACTGCGGTCACCTGGAGGAACCCGAGAAAGGCCATACCGGACCAGAACACGGCGTGGCTCGCGTCGGCGAACGCCGCGGTCACCACGAGCAGGATCACGGCCAGGGTTGCGTTGACGGCCGCACCCGCAAGCGCCACCACCGTGCGCCGCCGCGGCGTCATCCACGAGGTGTGGACATAGACGGCGCCGCCTGGAAGGCCGATCCCGCCGAGCGCTATGAACACCAGCGGCAAACCAAGCGACAGCAGGGGATTCGAGTATTTCAGCGGGTTGAGTGTCAGATAGCCGCGGGCGGCGACCTCGCGGTCGCCGTAGCGCCAAGCCATATAGGCGTGCCCGAACTCATGCAGGCACAGCGATACCAGCCAGCCGGCGATCACGAAGATGAAGACGCCCGCGTAAGCGAGCGGCGACCGGTAGGCCCCAGCCAGCCAGGCCAACACGCCGCCGAGCACGGTGACCGCGCAGATCCCCAAGAAAATCGGGCTGGGCCGCACAGACTGCCGAATCGGTCGGATGTTCACCACACGAAACTACCGGACCAGCAACCACCCTTTGATGTGTCGATAAATGGTGGACCGCTTCACCGGACGGTCGGACTTCACACCATCACGGCTGACCACCGCGCCGGTGGTGCCCAGCTGCGCGGCCCTGCCGGTCACCCAGCGCCCCGTGTAACCCCGCGCCGACACCACCGCGGCCCGAACGCCGGGCACGGTGGCCATCGGTTCGACCCGGACCCAGGCCACGTCGCCGTCGAACAGCGTGGTGTCGTCGACCACCGCCTCGCCGTGCAGCAGCCCGTCCGCGCCGCGCCACATCGCCGCGCCCGCGATCGCGTGGCCGATGTCGTCGCGAATGAGCGGCACCCGCTGTGCTACACCCCACAATGCGCGCTTGGCGCCGCGACGACCCGATGCGAGCCGGTATGCGCGCGTGGCCGCCGAGCGGTGCGCGGACACGAATCCGATCTCCACGTCAAGCGTTTCGGCGCGCAGCAGGGCGGTCAGCACTGTGGCCAGATCGGCATCCGATCCGACGACGATCAATCGGCGATAGTCGCGGGCCGCACCGGCGATGTCTTCGGTGTCGGCAATCGGCACGCCCTGCAGCGGTCGGGGCAAGCTCGCGTCACCGAAAAGCAGGATGGCTACGTCTTCGGGGTCTTCTGGCTCGGCGTCTTCAGGCAATGCGAAACTCCTGGGCAAACCTCGGATAGGGTGGGTCACCGGCTGCACCACAATAAGCGGGAGAAGGGCCATGCCGGCAATCGTCCTGATCGGCGCCCAATGGGGCGACGAAGGCAAGGGCAAAGCCACCGATCTGCTCGGTGGCCGTGTCCAGTGGGTGGTGCGCTATCAGGGCGGCAACAACGCGGGCCACACGGTGGTGCTCCCGACCGGTGAGCACTTTGCGCTGCACCTGATCCCGTCGGGCATCTTGACGCCGGGCGTGACCAACGTGATCGGCAACGGCGTCGTCGTCGATCCCGGAGTGCTGCTGTCCGAGCTGAGCGGGCTCGAGGAGCGCGGCGTCGACACCGAGCGGCTGTTGATCTCCGCGGACGCGCACCTTCTGATGCCGTACCACGTGGCGATCGACAAGGTGACCGAACGCTATCTGGGCAACAAGAAGATCGGCACCACCGGCCGCGGCATCGGCCCGTGCTACCAGGACAAGATCGCCCGCATCGGCATTCGTGCCTCCGACGTGCGGGATCCTGCACTACTGACCCAAAAGGTCGAAGCCGCACTGGAATTCAAGAACCAGGTGCTGGTCAAGATCTACAATCGCAAGGCACTGGATCCCGACACCATCGTCGACACAGTGCTCGGACAGGCCGAAGGGTTCGCACACCGCATCGCCGACACCCGATTGCTGCTCAACACCGCGCTCAGCGACGGCGAGACCGTTCTGCTCGAGGGTTCCCAGGGCACGCTGCTCGACGTCGACCACGGCACGTATCCCTATGTGACGTCGTCGAATCCCACCGCGGGCGGCGCCTCGGTGGGATCGGGCATCGGGCCCACACGGATCAGCGCCGTGCTCGGAATTCTGAAGGCTTACACCACGCGCGTGGGGTCGGGGCCGTTTCCCACCGAGTTATTCGACGAGCACGGCGAGTATCTGGTGAAGACCGGCGGCGAGATCGGCGTCACGACGGGACGGCGCCGGCGATGCGGCTGGTTCGACGCGGTGATCGGCCGCTACGCGACCCGGGTCAACGGGATCACCGACTTCTTCTTGACCAAACTCGATGTGTTGTCGAGCCTTCAGACGGTGCCGGTATGCGTGGCCTACACGGTGGACGGCAGGCGGGTGGACGAAATGCCGATGACCCAAAGTGAATTCGCCCGAGCCGAGCCGGTCTACGAGGAGCTGCCGGGCTGGTGGGAGGACATCTCCGAGGCCCGCGAGTTCGACGACCTGCCTGCGAAGGCCCGCGACTACGTGTTGCGCGTCGAAGAGCTTGCCGGCGCGCATGTTTCGGCCATCGGCGTGGGGCCCGGGCGCGACCAGACCATCGTGCGCCGCGACATTCTGCGGGCCTGCTCATGAGTGTCACGCCCGAGGATCCCGACTACTACAAGCACGGCGGGTTCCCCCAATACGAGGCGGCCGACCCGCCGCCGGGTTTCGTCAGGTTCGTCAGCGCGATGCGACGACTCCAAGACCTGGCTGTCTCCGCTGCGCCCGACGACGACGTCTGGCGTGATGCGGCGGGCCGCGTCGAGGATCTCGTCGACCTACTGGACCCCTTCGAGGCGCCGGAAGGAGTTTCCCCGGCGGGACGCACAACGGCGATGCCGGGATTCGGCAGTCTGCTGATGCCGCCGTGGACACTGACCGAGTTCGGGCCCGACGGGGTGGCGATGAAAGGTCACTTCAGCCGGTACCACATCGGCGGCAACAACGCGGTCCACGGCGGTGTTCTGCCCCTGCTGTTCGACCAGGTGTTCGGCCTGGTGACACGAGCCGCGGGCAGGCCGATCAGTCGCACGGCGTTCTTACACGTCGACTACCGCAAGGTGACCCCGATGTACACGCCACTCGCAGTCAACGGGCGGGTCGACTCGACGGAGGGCCGCAAGGCGTTCGTCTCCGGAGAACTCACCGACGGGGAAGGCACGGTCCTGGCCGAAGGCCACGGGCTGATGGTGCGATTGCTGCCCGGGCAACCGTGAGTCGGTGAGACGATGGCACTGTGAGCTCGCCTTCTCCGACGCACTTTCGTCAGCTGAAGACGCCGCGGGCCGCGGCGCTGGCAGGAGTGGTGTTCGCCCTGCTGTTCGGCGCGGTGATCGTTCTCATTCGGCTGAGAATGCCTGAGGGAATGCAAGATTCGTCGGCTTGGCTGTCCAGCAGCCACGGTGGGATCGCCACCGCGGCGAAGCTGATGCCGTTCGCGGGCATCAGCTTCCTGTGGTTCATCGGTGTGGTGCGCGACGGGTTCGGCCGATATGAGGACCGCTTTTTCGCGTCGGTGTTTCTGGGCAGCGGGATCTTGTTCCTGGCGATGATGTTCGTCGCGACCGCCGTCGCGGCCGGGCTGGAGGCCACCAACTCCGGCGTCATCGACAAGGCTGCACACGCCGAGATGATCGACCTCGGAAAGATGGTCGTGCTGTCGACGACGAAGACCTACGGGATCCGGATGGCCGCGGTGTTCATGATCTCGGCGGCGACGATCTGGCTGCGGACCGGCTTGATGCCGAAGTGGCTCGTCCTGCTCAGCTACCTCGTCGCGCTGGCCATCCTGGCCGCCAGCGACGTGAGCATGTGGATCTCGATGGCGTTCCCGATCTGGGTGCTGGTGGTCAGCGGACTGTTCCTGGTCAGGGCCGGCGTCATTGACCTCGACGGGGATGAATCCACCTGAACTCAGTCGCGCCGCAGCGTCGCTTCCTCGAGGTCCAAGCCGCGCAGCGCGGTTCGCAACACTTCGTCGTCGATGCGTCCGGCGTCCCGCTCATCGATGAACGTCTTGCGTTCGGCGGCAAGCATTTCCAGCCGGAGCCGGCGGAACGCCGACGCCGGGCTCTCGCCGATCTCGGCGTCACTTCGTCCCAGCCGTTCCCACGCGGCGTTGCGGCGTCGTTCGTTCCAGTGCGCCAAGATCTTGGCTGCCTGCTCATGGGTGTCGACCGGACCTTGTTGGCGTTGTTCCGCGAGCAATTCGTCGAGAGTTTCGGCGGCTGACCGGGCGGCCCTGTCCTGGGCACCAGCCAGTGCGACCGCATCCCGCTGGGCATCGTGACCCTGCACGCCGAAGACCCGGATCACCAACGGCAGCGTCAGGCCGTGGAGCAGCAGCGTGCCGATCACCACGACGAACGTCAGGAACAGGATGTGGGGACGACCCGGAAACGGCGCGCCTGCCAGCGTCGTCATCGGCACCGCGAACGCCGCAGCGAGCGACACCACGCCACGCACCCCCGCCCATGCGACCACGAACACCTGGGCCGGCGCCGGTGCCGGGGCACCTTTGCTCTTCCCGGCGAACAGCGCCCGCGGCACGTACGTGAACACGTAAATCCACGCGATACGCACCAGCAGCACCGTCACGAACACCGCCACCGACGACAAGATGAAGCCCGACGCCGGCAGGCCCCTCATCGCGCGTACCACGCCCGGCAGCTGAAGGCCGATCAGCAGGAACGCGAAGGACTCCAGGATGAACACCAGGGCCTTCCAGACAGCATCGTCTTGCAGCCGTGTCGCGTAGCCCGCGTGGACGGAACGCTGGCCGAGGAACAGCGCGGCGACCACGACGGCCAACACACCGGAGCCGTGGGCCTGATCGGCGACCAGATAGACGATGAAGGGTGCGACCAGCCCGATCGCGCTCTCCACCACCGGGTCGTCAAGCAGGCGTGACCTGATGAAGTCGATGATTGCGCCGAACAGTGCACCGACCACGACTCCGCCGGCAGCGGCCAGCACAAAGGTCGCGAGACCCTGTGGCCAACTGACGGCCGTCCCGATCGCGGCGGCAAGCGCCACCTTGTACAGCGTCAGCGCGGTGGCGTCGTTGAGCATGCTTTCGCCGCTGAGCAGCGTCATGATCGGGCGCGGGAGGCCCAGCCGGCGACCCACCGCGGTGGCCGACACGGCGTCGGACGGTGCGACGATCGCGCCGAGCGTCAACGCCGCGGCGGGCGTCAACGCCGGCACGACGTGATGCGCCACCAGCGCGACCGCCAGCGTGGTCGCGACGGGAAGCCCGACAGCAAGCATCCCGATCGGCCGGACGTTGCGCCGCAATGCGATGGAGGAGCTCTGCAGGCCCGCCGACCACACCAGCGGGGGCAGGATCACGAACAGCACCAGGTTGGGTTGGAGCTCGATGGTCGGCACCCCGGGGATCAGCCCGATCGCCAGCCCGGCCACCACGAGCACCAGCGGCGCAGACACCTTGTAGTGGCGGCCCAGGGCGGCCAACAGCACGCCCGCAACGAGGACCATCAACAGCGATGTGTTCACGTGCCTATCCTTGAGCAGCATGTTGCGACGCGCACCCAAGCCCCCCGAGTTGTGTGAGCACCTGACCACGGCCACGGGCGTCGCGGAACCCGACCCGGTGACGCCCGGCCGGTGTCAGGAATGTGCCGAACTCGGCGAATCGATCTGGGCCCACTTACGCATGTGCTTGAGCTGCGGACACGTCGGCTGCTGTGACTCCAGCCCGCACAAGCATGCGAACGCGCACTTCCACACGACCGGTCACCCGGTCATGCGCTCGCATGAGCCCGGCGAAACGTGGCGGTGGTGCTACGTCGACGTGCTGCTCGGTTGAGTCAGCGATCTGGCAGGCTGTCGACGTGACGGATGAGCTGTTGACGTGACCGATGAGCTGTTGACGTGACGGAAGAAAACAGGCCACTGAGCGTGATGATGCTCGGCGCCGGTGAGCTGAGCCGCGAGCTGGTGACCGCGTTCCAACGGCTCGGAGCGGTGGTGATCGCGGTCGATCGGCACGCCGATGCACCCGCACATGGGGTGGCCGACCGCAGCGTCGTCATCAAGATGACCGACCCCGACGAGCTGACCGCACTGATCGAACGCGAACAACCCGATTACGTAGTCAGCGAGGCGATCGACCCCGGCGGCGAGCCCATCATCGACAACGACGCGCTGGTCGCGGTCGGTGAGCGCGGGCACACCGACGTGGTGCCCACCGCGCGCAGCAGCCGGTTGACGCTGGACCGGGAAGGCCTGCGGCGGCTGGCCGCGGACGAGCTCGGGCTGCCGACCGCCCCGTTCTGGTTCGCCGGCTCCGCCGACGAGCTCACCGCGATTACAAAGCATGCCGGCTTCCCGCTGGTCGTGCGGCCGGTGACCGGCACCCCGGGGGAGGGTGAATCGGTGCTGTTGCGGCCCGAAGACGTCACGCCCGCGTGGGATCGCGCG
>Ga0209527_1000320_pt1 | contig 10794 bp, 11 predicted proteins | sample JacPinW_OM2H0_M2_FD_187968 | JGI IMG/M metagenome (GOLD analysis project Ga0209527, IMG submission 187968) | Forest soil microbial communities from Algoma, Ontario, Canada - Jack Pine, Ontario site 1_JW_OM2H0_M2 (SPAdes) (version 2) | ecosystem: Environmental > Terrestrial > Soil > Boreal... | reverse complement strand
AAGAGCGGCCTGCCGATGTTTGGCGACAAGTTCGGTGTGAACTGAACTGGCGAGACATACGACATATATATAAGTACGGATACGAACCCTTCCGATCGGTCACTTTCGAAACCGGATTTCAGTCCTCAAATGACAAAAAGGTACCGGACTCCGTAGGCTCCGGGAAAAAAAGAAAAACGGGCGCGACCGTTGATTTTGATGTCGACGCAATACGCGCCGAGTCGGAGTGGATTTATTTAATAGCCAACCGTTCCAACCGCGATAAAACCTTTCCAGTTCCGCATCCGAAACGCGAGAATCATAAACAAAACTCCGGAAACAATCGCCCAGGCACCGATCCACCAGATCAAGACGAGCGCGCCGGCAGCGGGTTGCAACAACAGCAGGACGCCAAACACGACCGAAGCGATTCCGGCCAAAACGAGCAGCCATTCGTTGGTGATGATCTTGCGTAGTCTGACCGCGGCCACCAGCTCCATAACGCCGGTCGCGATCGCCCAGGCCGCGATCAGAATTAGTAAACCGAGCGCAGTGATTCCGGGCATCACGAAAGCGAGCAATCCGGCGAGGATTCCAAGCAGTCCGCCGAGAATTAAACTGCCGACTTTCGGATAACCTTTCGGCGTTTTAGCCGCAAGAACGAGCGACAGAATGCCGTTCACCAGCGCGAACGCTCCGAAGAGCCAGACGAGCGTAATCAAGGTCGCGCCTGGCCACATAAATGCCAGGACGCCGAACAACACCGCCACTAAACCACGCAGAGCGAGCAGCCACCAGTTCAGCTTGAACGTGTGAACCACTGTGGGCGCGTCATTTGTTTGTATATTATCAGTTCCATTCATTTCCGTTTCCTCCGAGGGTTAGACTTCATACTTTCTTTTCGAGACCGAATTGTTGCGGCATTGCGAGATTTCCCTTTGGCCGATCCGCTAGCCATCTTCCGCGACAACAATCGGACGTCCGACTGCAATCGTTCCAAAGCAGCAGTCAGATCGAGAATAATTTTGATGCCGGCGAAATCGTCGCCGCAGACAGTCCGAAGCGCTTCGATTTGGCGCAAACCGCGAATGGCATCTCGATCAAAGTAGTAACCGTGGTCAGCCGTGGACCTCGCGGGGGAAAGAAGGTGATGTTTGCAATACACCAGAATCGTCCGGCGGGACACGTTCACCAGGTGCGACGTTGCTTCGATCGTGTAGACGGCATCTGGTGGCGGGTCGAACAACTGGATCTCGCGCGATCTGGTCGGTGAAATCGCCATGTGGCTTCTTTGTACTGGATCGGCGTTGGTTCGATGTGCGCGCGTCTTAATACGTTGACTTCGATTTGTTTGCGTTTGGCGTATATACTTTTGTTTAGCAGCCGTTGTGGTTGGCTACCACGATATTAGGGAGCTAGCATGTTCCCAATTAAAGACTCCGTCCCGAGCCGCTCCGTGCCGGTCGTTACGCGCGCGTTGATTCTTATCAACATCCTGGTCTTTTTCTTTGAGCTGATGCTTCCGCAGCAATCGGTCGAGCAAATTTTTTATTTGTTCGGGATCGTTCCCGCGCGTTTCACCCACCCGGATTGGGCCGCCAGTGTCGGGTTTCCCATCGACAACTACTGGCCGCTTCTCACTCACCAATTTCTGCACGGCGGTTGGTTCCACATCATCGCAAACATGTGGACGCTCTGGATTTTCGGCGACAACGTCGAGGACCGGATGGGGCCGGCGCGGTTTGCGATTTTTTATCTGGTCTGCGGCGTGATCGCCGGCTCGACGCACTTGCTCACCAACCCGGATTCCACCGTTCCGTCCGTAGGCGCCTCCGGCGCGATCGCGGGCGTGCTCGGCGCGTATCTGCTGTTTTTTCCAACAGCACGGCTCGTCGTTCTGTTTCCCATCTTCTTTTTTCCGCTCTTCTTCGAGGTGCCGGCGGTTTTTTATCTCGTAATTTGGTTCTTCGGTCAGTTATTTAGCGGCACTGCTGCGCTGGCCGGTCCTGAGCAGGTCGGCGGAATCGCATGGTGGGCTCACATCGGCGGATTTATTGGGGGGATGCTTCTCTGCTGGCTATTTGCGCGGCGGCATCGCCCGTCGCAACCGGATGAGGACGCGCTCGAGTGGGCGTGGGAGCCGCGTCCGCGTTGAACAGAAAGGAAAATGAAAATGGATATTTTCTGGTTGTTTTTCATGCTTTCGGCGCTCCAGCCGATCATGAAACAGAAGTTACTCGAAGCGTCGCGCAAACGACTGATCTCTCTGATCGAGCGCGAGCGTAAATCGCGCGTTGTGCTGCTTGTGCACCGGCAGGAAACGATGAGTCTGCTCGGCTTTCCGTTGTTCCGTTACATCGACATCAACGACAGCGAAGACGTGATCCGCGCCATTCATCTAACCGATCCGGAAATTCCGTTGGACCTGGTACTGCACACGCCTGGTGGATTGGTATTGGCGGCGACCCAAATCGCACGTGCGATTTTCAAACACAAAGGCAAGGTCACTGTGTTTGTGCCGCACTACGCCATGTCGGGCGGGACACTTCTGGCACTGGCAGCTGATGAGATCGTGATGTGCGAGCACGCGGTGTTGGGCCCGGTTGATCCGCAACTGGGCGAATATCCGGCGGCGTCGATTTTAAAGGCGGCCCATCAGAAACCAATCGCCGAAGTAGACGACAAAACGTTGATCCTGGCCGATCAAGCGGAGAAGGCGATCGCGCAAATGCGGCAGGAGGTGACTGAGTTGTTGGCCGACAAATATCCCGCCGACAAGGCGAAAGAAACCGCCAAGCTCATGACCAGCGGCACCTGGACGCACGATTATCCGATCACTTTCGAGCGGGCACGCGACCTTGAGCTGCGCGTAAACAGCGATATGCCGGAGAATATGTTGCGCTTGATGCAACTTTATCCGCAACCCGTGCGCCGGCAGCCTTCGGTTGAGTACGTGCCGGTTCCGTATCGCTCGAGTCGTCGGACCGCTTCCGAGCAATGACTTGAGTTACTTGCGACGCGCGAGGATGAGGATACCGCGCTCGGCCTGCCACCAGTAGCCGAAGGCAAAACCGAGCTCGGGAGGAGGCGGATTTCTTCTGTAAATTTCGGCCAGCGCTTGCTGGTCGTATTTGCCGAACTTTTCGCCATGCGGGATGAAACGCCCATAGAACTCCAGGGCCCAGCCTTTATTAAAGGCGCGCAGAGGAATGCCCGAATCGTCCTGCGCGATGAAGGTGCTGTGCTCGAGCAAAAAATTACGGACTCCGGAAAATCCTTCGCCGTGCATTAGGTAGGAAGCGGCCTTGATCAAACTGACTCCGGGCCCGCGCGCCGCGCACCATCGGAGAAAGGCGCTGTTTCCTCCCGAGAGATCGGTCTTGAAGTAGTATAAAGTTTGCGAACGGCCACCGCGACTGAAGGTGATTCTAACGCCTTCGGCGGGACTGCTGATGTGCGCAGTATCGAGCACAGTGCAACCGAGCCGCGCCAGAAAAACGTAAAGAATTGGAAGTGTTCCGTTGAGATTGTTTCGCCCAAGCTCAGCTCGCATTTCCTCGGTCACAAAATAGTGGGTAATCAGCAACGTGCTCATTGCGTTGCGCAACGCGCTCAGATTGGCGTTCAGCATATCCGCGTTCATGTGTGAAAGATCCGGGACCTGGCCGACTGGCTCGAGGCCAGCGAGGATGTAAGTATTCGCGTCCGGAAAGAAAGTGTAGGCGTAGAGAAAATCGGGCCCACTAAACATGTAGTACATGGTGCCCGAGGTCCGGTAATACTCGCCGGCGTGCGAACTCATCCACGAGGCGATCGGGCCGAGCTGAAAGTACTCCTTTGTTTTCCACGCCTTATCCATGGCGGCTGCGTGCGCCTGCCAACCACCATTCTGCATGAACGATGCGAGCGTCCCGGTAACCGGCAGACCTGCGAGCAGATGCGCAGTCTCATCGATACTGGCACCGCCTTGTCCGCTAGCCGGTGAGCAGACGCTGGCGAAGGCGAACGCCAGCACTGCCTGACAAAGGGTACGTCGTTTCAACTCAGCCAAGAAGTTCTTCGAAATCACCGGCGTGCTTTTGCCAGATACTCAACTTATGAGCAAGACCCGCTTTGTCTTAAGCCGGCGGTGGGACAACGGCGTTAGCCAGCATCTTGCTGCGAAAAAGCTGGTACGAACCGGTTTCGAACCAAAAATCGAAATTCCGCCGCACGATTTCGTTTAGCGCGTCAGAATCAAACTGGGAGGACTTATTTGGCTCGTTAATAAAATCCCATCGGCGGTTTAGCAGCAGCCAATCGGCACTCGCGATATCTCTCGCCAGGCGGGAGTCGGGTCCATTGTTCGAGCCCGGATTCATCTGTAAAAAATAAGTCGCTGGCTGCAGTTGCGGCAGCAGGTGATAAACGTAGGTGTCGCAATAGGTTGTTCGACGAAGATCTCGCGGGCCGACAAAAAGACGCTGGCCCGGCGATGAAACTCTTTCCAGTTCCGTCAGCGATTTCTCAGCCGCGACGGCATCGGAGATAAAGCCGAGAGGAAAGGAACGCCCGTTATGCTTGACGAAAATAGCGCGGTCGCCCGGGCGTATTTCCCCGCTTGCGTCCGGCCGACGCGCCGGCGCGAGCTTAAACGTAAGGCAGAATCCGCGATAAAAGGAGCGGTTGAAAGTTGGAACGAGAAAATGTATGGCGGCGAGCGCAACGAAAATCGCGACTGTGGAAATAAGCCAAGCCGGAAATTTTTTCTTCAGCGCTGACGCAAGAACGAAGACCGACAACGGCAACAGACTTACCGAAATAAGAGCCACGTTCAGCACGTGGCCAGAATCGGAGCGCGACAAAGCATAGTGAGTTAACCCAAGTCCGAAGAGCGCAATACCCAAAAGTAAGCGAGCACATTCAGGCTTGGTATCACGCAGCGTTACGAAAGCAGCGGCAAGGTTCAAAGCGCTTGCTCCGATGTGCAAATAGAAGAGCCAACGGACATCGGCATCTGCGGCCGACATCGGGAGATATCCGGCCGGGCCTATTTGGAAAACTGGGACGAGAAACAAACTGGAAACGAGCTGCGCTGGCCCGACGAGCACTGCCAACAAAACCAGCGGCGAAAGACTCAGTGCCGTACCGATAACAAATCGTTTCTTCGCGTTTCTATTCATCAAGAAAAACAGCGGCAGGACAGCGGCGATCAGGGCGAATCCAAAATCGCTACGGCACAGCAAAGAAAAGCCGGCGAAAAATCCCGCGGCGAGCGGTCGCCAAGCGGAATCCAGATTGGCCATCAACCAGAGAGCACAGAGTCCAAACGCGATCCCGGCAATCCAGGTATTCGCCCATAAGTCGGTGTTTGTAAGGAGCACTGCCATTACGAATGCGCATCCGGAGGCGATGAGTGTCCCCCAGCGTTGCACGATCCCGAACATGGCTAAAAGAATGAGCAGCCGATAAATCAGACCGACCGCTCGCTCGACGAAAACGTTCGTTCCAAAGACAGCGTAGGCTGCCGAAAGGCTGAAAAGATTTCCCGGGCCGTAAATCATTTCGAAATCCCGATACGGCAGATGGGCCTTTAAAAACATTTCCGGATAGAGAAGCACCATGCCTTCGTCCATGGGCTGACCGGGCGAGTGAAACGCCGGCAAAAGCGCAGCAATCGAAAATGCGCAGATAACGCCGCAGGCAATTAACTTCGAGATCGCGTTTTGCATCGCCCGACAATCCGGACTCAGAAATGGAATGAAATTCCGCCACGCAGACGGTAATCCGGCACAACCTGCAAGGCAGTGTTGTCGATCGACACCGGAAGATCGACATCTACCTCCGCGCTCCAGCGTCCGCGGGACGCAACCACCCGCGGACCGACAAAAACGGAAGTGATGCCGGTGTCCCCTGCCGGTTTACCGCGAAATCGATCGACATCTTTGTATTCGCCGGTCACGGAAAATTGCAGCCCGAGGATAGTTTCGCGATTGCGAACGAAGTAATAACCGGGTCCGCCGTTCCAGCCAAGGTCGTTGGCGAAGTGATATTGATGCAACCCGTCACCGCGCAGCGTGAACTGCACATCAGCTTCGAAGAAGACGTTCTTGTAACGTAACGATGTTTGTTCCCCGAAAATTCCATCGACCGATCCCGTTCCCAGCGTCAAATCATGTCCATGGATTCCGCTCGGTGGCGCACCAGGGACATTGATCTCATGAAATTCTTCCTTGATTCGACTGCTGTCACCGGTTGGCACTTTGAGTCCGGTGAGCAGAACGGCCGAGAAAGTAAAATCGGGTTCGTGCTCAACGGCGACCGGGTTCTTACCTCCGACGTCGAACTCGCGCCGCGCGCCGGACGAGTAATGGAAGAGAACGGTTTTCAAAAGGAGCGAGATATCGCCGAGTCCGGATTCTGTTCCGCGATCAATCGCGAAGCCTTCCGGCCTTTTGAACTCGCGGTAAATGAGCGGAATGTTGATTTGAAGAGCAAGACGGTCGTTGATCGTGTAGCCGGCAACGATTTGTGTGATCGAGCTGTTTTCGTACTGCCCGGTGGGGTTGGCGACTTCGTGTCCATCGATTTGCACCGTCCCGAAATGAGTGAATTGCTCGCCGACGGCAGCGTACCATCCAGCGAGCGAGGGAATGGTTCCCTGTGATTCCATCCCCGGCATTGCTTCCAATTGTGGCGTGTAGCAACCGCAGAGATCACATGCCTGACTCGTTAGGCCGTAAGTAGCGAAACTGAATAACAAAAGCAGACGTAAAATTTTCATTGGTTTCCTCCGGTAATGAGAACAGCGTCGCGATCTTCGCGGCGGCTCTCGCGTTGTAGGTGCGCGAGGCTGCAGTCCGTGCACACGCACGGACGCAGTCGACTCAATCGCCAGCTAGCTCAGGAATGAGCGCGGCGGAGGGACCGGCGGTGAAGGCCGGCGTCCAGATGATGGAAAATTCCTGATTGAATATTCGAAAGCCGCAAAAGGCGGCAGCAAGCGAATCGACCGTGCCACGCAGACGACATCGATTTTCGAAAGAGGTAATTGCGCGCTCGATTTCTTTTCTGAAGCCGTGCCTTTGCTCACGACGTGACAAAGTGAACACGGATGCGCTCCATCGAATGTCTGCTCGATCGCTTGGCCAAGCCGCGCGCATTTCGAGTATTGGACCACCATGGCGGTCCACGCCAGAGATTGGAGCGCAACCCAGTGCAAGCCGATCGCGCAACAAAGCGCGAGAACCATAACAATGCGGCCGATGCAGTGAAGCACGCTGCCGATGCTATTCGTCCATTGCCCGTACGTCAAACCACCGAGATCGAACGAGCCGATCTCGGTGGTCGAAAAAGTCAGTTTTGCTTAACGACTAGAATTTAAAATTCAGACCGCCGCGAATGATGTTGCCTTCGGCTCTGGCCTTCCAGCCAAAGTCGCCGGCGGCTCTTACGCCGGAAGCGAAATCCGTCCCGCTGAAGCTCTGCTCATCGAGCTTGTAGTAGAGATACTCAGCCCGGATCGTCCAGTGGCAGCCGAGCATGTACTCGATACCGCCGCCGCCGGTCCAACCCCAGTCGAACTCGGTTTTGTGCGCGTCGATCGTTCCAGTACCGCAGTTGCCGGTAAAGCAATCATCGATAACGCGGTTTTCCCAATTGACCCCAATGCCGCCACCGGTGCCGTAAAACAACCAGTGACCAAACGCGACTCCGAAACGGCCACGAATCGTGGTGAAGAAGTCGCTGTCGCTCTTGCCCAAAACATCGTTGCGCCCGCCAAAGGTGTCGGGTTCGAGTCCGCTGCCCTCGATATTCATGTAGCCGCCTTCGGCTTCAACGCCCAGGACAACCCAGTTCCACTGATAGTTGTAACCGACCTGACCGCCAGCAATGACTCCTGACGAGCTGTATCCCCACGGCTTGCCGGTAGTATCCAGACTGCTAAAAGAGTTGTAGCCGTCAACGTCTGTGTTCTCGGCGTGACCAAAATTGCCGCCGACATTGAGACCGATGTAAAAGCCGGTCCAATTGCATTCCGGCAATGGCGCCGGCGCGACTTGCTTCATTTCCTTTCCGCTCGGCAATGCCTCGGGGCCAGCCACAACGGTCAACGCCAAAGCGGCGCATGTACAAAATAGAATAGTTAGGCGAATTAGCTGTTTCATGGCCTCTGTTTCGTCAAGAATTCACAAGCGGTCAAGCGATTTTCTTTGTCTCAGCCTCTGAAAGACAAGAAGGGGGCCTCGTCCTACATAGGGCCGCCGAGGCAGGCAATCAGCCCAACCTCGGCGGAAAAGCCTCCTTTACTTGGCCTAACGGCTAGAACTTGTAATTCAACCCCGCGCGAACGATGTGCCCTTGGGTTTCGGCGTTGAATCCATAACGGGTTGCGCCAGACACGCCGCTGAAGTGATCGTCGCCCAAACCGAAATAGAGATATTCGGCCTTCACCGTCCAGTGTCTGCCGATCATGCGCTCGACTCCGCCGCCGACGGTATAGCCCCAGCTGAAATCAGTGTCGCGCGCATCGATCACTCCGCCTCCGCACGCACCGGTAGAACAATCGTCGATGAATCGTTTCGTGTAGTTCATCCCGATAGCGCCGCCAGTCCCGTAAACCAACCAGCAATCCAACGCCACACCAATACGCCCTCGCAAGGTCGTATAAAAATCGCTGTCGGTTTGTCCGCGCGAATCATTGGCGGGAGAGCCCGGTTCGACGCCGTGACCGTGCAAATTCATGTAGCCAATGTCGAATTCGGGCCCGGTAACCAACCAGTGCCACTGAAAATTGTAACCAAACTGCATGCCGCCGTTAAATCCCGACTCGCTGTATCCGAACTGGTGATGAGCCGTCACATTCCAATCATCGAGGTCGTTCGTTTCGCTATGGCCGAATTGGCCACCGGCGTGCACACCAATGTAAAATCCGGTCCAATCACAAAGAGTCGGAACCGGTGCTGGCGTGACTGTCTCTTTTCCACTGTAGTATCCAGTCCCCGCAAACGCCATTGTTGTGAGAGCGCAGCAGGCGGAAAAAGTAATTGTTGAACGAATTAGCTGTTTCATGCGGCTAGGTTCAGCAAGATCAAAGCCAGACCAAAAAAATTTCGCCGCTCGTATCGGTTTTTTCCCTAGCCCTCAGAGCTAGCGCGTGAAGGCGCCGTTGCCTTCGTCGAAATAAACGGTGGAGCCGACGCGTGACAGCTTCAGATGTTGGCGCCACGTCCCTGTCGGAAATTTCTTCGTCGCTTCAATCGTTTCGGTTGTTGTGGGTAATGCCTGGACTCCGGCCGGCGTCAGCGCTTCGATCAAAATGCGGCCATCCATCGCACTCGACGATTTGATTCCTAAAATCTGTAGAATCGTTGGCGCAAGATCGACATTTCCGCTCGCCGTCAAATCCGGACCGCCGCGACGAAAATCCGGTCCGGCCGCGATCAACATATTATGCATGTCGAATTTGCTTAACGTCGCGTGCGTTCCTTTCCCCGCGCCGCGCTGCCAATCACCATCCATCATTCCCGGGACACCGAATTGGTTTTTGTCTTCAGCCCACCGAAACGACATCTCCACATCGGGCCCGTGTTTGTTGTCGATCTTCGCTTTGTCGAATGTGAACGTTCCTTCCATCGGCTCGCGAGTGAAGATGACGCCCGCGAAATCCGTTTGCTGCAAGAATTCCACGAGCCGGCGCGTGACCGCAGCGTCGTGACCAAGCAGGTAAAATAAAACTGTGCCGCCATTGCCGACGATGATGATTTGGCCGCTCTTCGGTTCGCCCGTCAGTTCTGTCACCGCGTCAAAACCCGAGTCCCGTAAAATTTTCGGGACATCAATCGAGCGCGCGATGGTGGAAAAACCGTGATCGGACACGATAACGATGTCGGTTGTCGATGTTGCGTTACGTCGATCCAGCGCCGCGAGAACCCGCGCGAGATTGTCGTCGCTGGATTTTATTGCGGTTATTGCCGCCGGCGCGCCCGGCGCGGTTTTGTGTTCGGTGTCATCAGGTTCGCTTAGCCAGAGCAACGAAAATTGTGGAATGCCTTTCTCCCAAAGAACATTAGTCAGCGCTCTCGTCGTCCACGTATCACGATCGGCCGGTTGGGTCGCCGGAGGAAACGTTCCGAGCATTTTCACAATCTCGGTGATGGCCTCGGCCGGCGCCGATTCGCCGGCGAAAATATTCTGTCCGCTCCGCGAATCTGCCTTTCGATCGAACAACAGTCCGACGGTTTTAGCGGTAGCGATCGCGGTTTTTCCGCCGCCGTTATGGATTAATTCGGCGATCGTTGAAACGGCGATGTACTTGCCGCCGCTGAGCTCGTCGCCTTTGCGAACGACCCGCGCACTTTCGACGTCGATCGATTTCCTGGCGTCGATCTGCGGGAGATAATCGTGGTTCACCAGGATACTGCTCCGATTTGGGTAAACGCCGGTGTTGATCGCGGTACCGTTAACAATCGTGGCGCTTGGGAAGACCGAGTGATGATTTCGAAACGTCACTCCGCTTTGGGCCAGTTTCCAAAGCGCGGGCGTGTTTTGTGCGCTGACGAAATCCGGACGCATTCCGTCCCAAACGACGACCACCACATGTCGATCCTGTGACGGCGGCGGCGCGAAAGCGCTGGCGAATCCCGAAATGCCGAGGACGATCCAGCAGGCGCACGAAAGGAAACGGGCAGCAGGGCGTCGCATTTGTTTTATCATAGTTAAGTTTGCCAACTCAGCGATTGAACTTTCGTCTCATGCTTGTGTCTCACCGAAGATGAAAGCCGCCGTTTATGCTCTTGCCCTAATGCCGCTTGTCTCCAGCGCGGCCGAGCCGCT
>Ga0209527_1000319_pt1 | contig 10862 bp, 11 predicted proteins | sample JacPinW_OM2H0_M2_FD_187968 | JGI IMG/M metagenome (GOLD analysis project Ga0209527, IMG submission 187968) | Forest soil microbial communities from Algoma, Ontario, Canada - Jack Pine, Ontario site 1_JW_OM2H0_M2 (SPAdes) (version 2) | ecosystem: Environmental > Terrestrial > Soil > Boreal... | reverse complement strand
TTTTTGCATATGGGCGGCACTCATGTGCATCATCTTAATTACGGGATTTTCATTCTGTCGGCGGTCGCCGGCGTTCTGCTTTTTGGCCGATTGAACGATAAACAACGGAGCGTTTGCGCGCTGGCCTACGGATTTAGCATGGCGCTGACCTTCGATGAGTTCGGCATGTGGCTCCATCTGGGCGGCAGTTATTGGCAGAGGGCAAGCTTCGACGCCGTGATCGTGCTTGTGGGTGTTTTTGGGATTTTGGCTGTTCTGCCACAGTGGCAGCGGATCCGCGCGCATCACTATATAGTTGGGCGGAGCGCTGCTGGCATCGGTCGCGCTTTTTTGTTTGTTGCTGGTCAAGTCGCTCAAACATGCGAACGACAAACTGATGCCGCGCTTGATGGAGTTGGAGCAAAAGGGACCGCAGTGATGAAGAGGTAGCGAGGTTGAGGAGCGGGGAGCGAGCGAGTTTCACATTCGCCGCGCCGATTAAGCCAGCTAGCGTCCTACATGTTTGCACGAGCGTTCGTTAGGCCGAGAAGCCGGGCATTTGTTTTGCTTTAAAGGTTGGCCGTGCCTTGCTTCTCCACTCGACGTCTTGTTCTGATTGGTATCGCAACCATTGCGGTCTGCGTAATTCCGATCAATGCCTCCGCGGCGTTGGCTGACCTTTTCGAGTCGGACAACAATAGCGGGAACATTTTTCAATTCACGCCGGCGGGGGCGCAAAGCACTTTTGCCAGCGGACTAAATCACCCGTCGGGCCTCGGCTTTGACAGCGCGGGCAACCTCTTGGAAGCCGACAATAACAGCGGAATAATTTTCGAATTCACGCCTGCGGGATTACAGAGCACTTTTGCTACGGGGCTAAATCATCCGGCAGGTCTCGTTTTCAGCGCTGCGGGCGATCTTTTCGCGGCCGACAGCAACAGCGGAAGCATTTTCGAATTCACTCCGGCGGGGGTCCGAAGCACTTTTGCCACCGGACTAAACCATCCAACGGGCCTCGTGTTCGATGCTGCGGGGTTTCTTTTTGTTGCCGAGACCAACAATGGATCGATTCTCAAGTTTACAGCCGGCGGCGCGCAGAGCACGTTCGCGAGCGGCTTAAGTGCTCCTTACGGGCTGGCCTTCGATAGCGCGGGCAATCTTTACGAGTCGGACAATCTTAGCGGGACGATCTTTAGATTTACGCCCGGCGGTGTGCAAAGCACTTTTGCTACCGGGCTAAATCATCCCAGGGGGCTTGTCTTTGATAGCACGGGAAATCTTTTCGTGGCGGACGGGAACAGTGGCTCGATCCTTGAATTCACACCGGGTGGTGTGGAAAGCGTTTTTGCCACCGGACTCAGTCTTCCGGACTTTCTCGCGTTTAATGTAGCTCCCGTGCCGGAACTGGAGCCGTGTGCAATCGCAAGCGCTTTCCTGACGTTCGCCGTGGCCATTGAGCAAGTTCGATCGCGCAGGCGCCGCATAATCCAAAAGTCAAAATAGACCGCAACGCGGAGGTGCTGTTTTGTTTTGCGCCAAATAACATCTCCAAGAGTGGCAGTAGGATACGAACCTACGACCAAATCTGTTGCAGTTAACACCCCAGTTTTTTAGAATCGATGTCGATGAGCCGACCAAAACTGCAGGGGAGTATTTTCCATTTTCTGCTTTTAGTGACGCCAATTTTTACGTCGAGCGCCGCCTCGATCATGGTGCCGAACTTTTCCTTCGAATCCCCCGTACAAACGAATGGCGCGAACAACAACGGAGGCAATGGAAACACGACAGCTATTACGAATTGGACGATCAGCGCACCGCCTTCGAATACCGATAATGGCGTTTATCATCCGCTAGCCGGTTTCACGAGCACGAACCCGCTGCCCGCTCCAGCAGATAGGAACCAGCTTGCGTATTTAGTGCCGGGCGCGGGGAACACTTCGAGTATAACGACGAGCGCGTCTCTGGGAACCGTCGCGGCGAACATGCTCTACACGCTGACGGTCGCGTTGGGAAATCGCAGCGATAATTTGTTTTTCGATACCGGTACCTACACGATTGATCTGTTGGCGAATGGCGCCTCCGTCGCCGAAGCCACGCTTGCTGGCAGTGCGATACCGCACGGCACATTCAGTGATCTGTCCGCTGTTTTTACTTCGCCAGCTTCCGGACCTCTGATTGGCGAATCGTTGACGATTCGGTTGAGTGCTACCGCCGGTTCAAACAGCGACGAGGGCATTTTCGACAACGTGCGCTTGACGGCGAGTCCCGTTCCCGAACCTGCGACCTCAACAATGATCGTTGGCGGAATGGCAGCGCTAGCGTGGCTGCGACGTCGGCGACGCGCCTAACTCGAAAGGAAGAAGCTGGGAGCTAGGAGATGAGAGGTCACAAGTCAGACGTCAGATCGAGCATGTTGCCTCGGCAACGTGAACTCCCGCATCTGCATTTGGATTCGGCCTCGATTTCTTTTGTGCGCGGGACGTCGATGACCAGGCGATAATCGTAAAAGAGTTCTTCGCCAGCGCGGATGTCGCGCAAGGCCTCGATGAAAACGCGGCCGCGGCTGTCTTCGATCGCTTCGCAGTTTGGCTCGCAGGAATGATTGATCCAGCGTGCTTCGTTTCCGCCGACGGTGGGATCGATCACTTTTGTTTCGTCGTCGAGGCCGAAATAGTATGTGCGCAATTCGTCCAAGTCCTCCGGAATGGTCGACCACAAAATACGGCGACCGGTGTATTCGATGATGGAGGCGCGTTTGCGGATCGGTCTGGTCGTGAAAACGCCCCGGCCGTGCACCGAAGATTTACGCACTTTCAGATATTTCGAGGCGCCATTTTTAGAATTGCTGGCCCGAGGCCGGGTTCGGTTTTTCTTCTGTTGTCGCTTGGGCACAAAATGAATTCGAAGTTCGTGCGCAAAGCGGTTGCGCCTGCGGCGCGGGAGATGGGAGTTCGGAGACGGCCAATCGCGGCCCGGCCCGCGTAATCTTTTTGTAAGGCGAGCGCCGGCGCTTTGAATAGGTCGCGCACGTCCAACGACTAAACACTACTAATATGAACAAATTCACCAGTTTACTGATAGCCTGTTCCCTGGCGCTGGCTGGCGCCGCGATGGCGCAGCAGCCCGAGGAACAAGCATCACCAAAGAAAGAGAAGCCGGCCGCGGAAAAAACGCAGCAGGCCGAACCAAAGGCGCCAAAAACGCGAGGCGAGAGCGTGGCGAAACCTGAAGCCACGGCAAAAACGCACGCGGGCGAAGCAAAGTCCGGCGCGAACTTGGCGAACCCGGAGGCCACGGCCCCGACACAGCACGGCGCGATGAAAGAGCGCGGTGCGGCAAAGGCGTCAAAGGTGCCGAAGACCGACACGGCAACGGAAGCGGGCGCTTCCGGTCAACCGACCGGTAGTGCGACGATTGAGCCAGGTGCAGGGAAAGGCCGGAAGGCTCGGGCGACCGAGAAATCTGCGACCTCCGCCGGTACGGGCGCCAGCGTTTCCGCTGAACCAACCGCGAGTGCGACGGCAGGCGCGAAGCATCAGGCCGGGCAGCGGGAGAAAGGGCCGAAAGCGACTGGCGCAAACGCGCAGACATCGCCGAGTGCTGCTCCGGTAACTGCGGCATCGGCAAGTGCGGCTCCATCGGTTGCGACAACCGGCCAACAAAATGCGGGCGCCAATGCGGCGGTCGCGACGACGAAGGCCGATCCGCAGAAGGTGCAACAGGTCAAGCAACAGGTGCAACAAATCAAACAGCAGCACACGAACTTCCGCGCACAGGCGAGACCGGACAAAGTTCCGCCGGTCACGTTCAACGTGAGCTATCGGATTCAAGGAAGCGATCGCTGGCAGGGTCCGCAATACGAAGTGTACCGATCGTATCATCCGGAACGACACGATCGGGGCTGGTACAGCTCGCGTTATCAACGCGTGGAGCTGATCGGTGGCGGTTACTATTATTGGAACAACGGCTACTGGTATCCGGCTTGGGGTTACGATCCTTCGGCCGAATATTATGCCTACGATGCCCCGATCTATGTGGGTCATCGCGCTGAGCCGCCGGACCGCGTGATCGCGGACGTGCAAGCCGAGTTGCAACAGATGGGCTACTACGGAGGTGAAGTGGATGGATTGCTCGGGCCGTTGACCCGGGAAGCGCTCACCGCCTATCAGGCTGATCAAGGACTCACTCCGACGGCAGTGATCGACGAACCGACGCTTGAGTCTCTGAATATGGGATAAACTTAAAAACCTGAGATCAGCTGTCAGAGGACAGAGATCAGGTTTCAGATATTTTCGAAAGGCCGCCGGGGCGAATGAATGCTTCGGCGGCTTTTCTGTTTTTGGGCGTAGCAGCTAGGAGACGAGAGCGAGGAGCGGAGGCCGCAGCTTTATTTGCCTAATGATTTCAACTCTGCCCGGGCGAGCTGGTATTCGAATGAGAGGTAGATCTTCTGCGCGAGGCAATCGCGAAAGTTGACCTTGGCGCCGTCTCGATTGCCCAGGGACAAATTTTTCATCCCGGAGAACATCGCTGCTTCCGAATGTTTTCGGACGTCGTTTTTCAAAAATTCACCGTTCGGATCCAAAAACCTGGCGGTGGTGAACTTGTCCAAAAGGAAGTTTGCGATCTGGCCGTACCAATCGTCGCCTTTCGGCGGAACCCGCGCCTGCATGTATTGAGCGAGCTCGCGATTGGCCGCGCCGATATCGGGCAAGTGAGATTGCGCAATCCACAGAAGCAACTGGAATAATTCCTGACTGGTGGGTCGCGCCGCGCACAGCACGCGCAAATCGGCGATGGCCTGCGTCCACTGTTTGCCTTGCATTTGGGCGAGCGCGCGATGATGCGTCGCGACAAAGTTTTTGGAGTCGAGTTGGAGCACGCGATCGTAATCGGCGATAGCTCCTTTGAGGTCCTCCTGGCCTGTTTTGGCGTCGCCGCGAAGTATCAGTGTGCCTGTCCGGGTCGAGTCGATCCCGAGCGCGCGGTCACAATAGATGATGGCGGCTTCCATCTCGTTACGGTCAAATTTGATCACGCCAAGATTGTTCAGGGCCGTCGCGTTTTTTGGATTGAGCTCGAGGGCCTTGTTGTAATCGGCGGCGGCGGCGTCGGGATCGTGTTTGTATTTTTTGACCACACCGCGGTCGTTATAAGCGCTGCTGTTTTTCGGATCCAACTCCAGCGCGCGGTTGAGATCGGCGAGGGCACCATCCAAGTCTTGTCTTTTGGAGCGGTCCCGGGCCCGTTGAATGTAATTCTGGGCTTCCTTGATATTGGGATCCTCGCTCGCCGCGCTCGCACTGACCGACGGTGCTGGGGCCGTTGTAGTCGGCAAGTTTGTTGGCGACGGGACCGATGTTGTTGTTTGCGCGATAGTCGATCTTTGGTGCCGGAGGGAACCGAGACCGCGCGCGACGAGCCAGATGCCGCTCGCGAAAAGCGCAACCGCTACGATTACAATTATGGGACGGAATCGTTTCCCGTTTACGGTGGCGGCCGGCGGGACCGATGCGGTCGGCAAGTTTGCTGGCGCTGGGACCGTTGCGGCCGGCAAATTAGCCGGAGCGGAAGTTGGCGTTGGTGTTTCGACTTCGAGCAGCGCCCTGGCCGAATTAGTCAGCCGCTCGAGATGGCGCTTGAGCGGCGGTGTCAGCGCGTCGAGCCAATGCGGCGTGCCCAAAAAATATTTTAAGTCGTCACTGGCCGGGACGTCGGCGATGCGAAGTTGAATGAGGTGAAGGTGGGAATCGACCGCCAACTGAACTTCGCGAAGGACTTGTTCGGACTGATTCGAATGCGCGGAAAATACGAGCACCATTATCTTGCTGGCCTGGATCGCGCGGGTGATTTCGCCGGGAAACGAACGGCCCGGTTGGACGTCGCGGGGCGCGATCCAACAGCGAATGCCCGCAGATTCCAGAGCGGCGCAAATGGTATCGGCGGTGACTTTGTCCTCCTGCGAATACGAAATAAAGACATCGCGCGTTTTCGGCGTCATCCGGTGGGCAGGTTAGCGAAAACATCCGACGATGAGAAGCGCGCAGAGAGCGAAGGGCGAAGAGCGGAGAGACGTCGAAAGCGGAAACGCTGAATGGAGCGAATGGGATGAGCGACATGGCGGGTAAAGCCGAGAGGTAGCGGTCGAGCGCTGCGGGAGCAGCCGAGATACAAATCCTGAAAAACCGAGAGCTGAAAACGCGAAAAGCTGGAAGATGATCAACGCACGCGGGCGCGGTGAGCGCGGCGCCGATTGCTGCGACGCTTACCAGGAATCTTTTCCTCATCCAACGCACACGCTTCCCCGGTTTGTTGGAGAGAATTCTGCGGAGCTTCGACTGGAAAAGTCATTTCTAAAGAAGGCGGAACGACCGGCAAGGGCTCAGGAAAGGGCTGAAAGTAATCGGTTGGATCCGGCTGAAAATAGACCTCGGGAAACGGCATTTCCGCGGGCGACGGCGTTGGCAATGTTTCGGCGACTCTCTGCAGCGCAGCGTTGAGCTGTTCCAGACTCACCGGTTTTGGCAACATGGCGATCGCGCCCGATTCACTGGCCTCGTCCGAGGGCGACCAGGCGGAAACAAGAATGACGCGCGCGGCTGGATCTTTGGAAAGGATGTTACGGCAGGCGGTAGCGCCGTTCAGTTTCGGCATCCGGTAATCCATCAAGACGACATCGGGATGGAACCGGTTGTAAGCGTGAATGGCTTCCAAGCCGGAGGCGACCACGCCGACTATTTGATGGTTGCAGATGCGCACTAGGTCCGCCAACGACCTTCCCACGTCCCGCTCATCATCGGCGATCAACACGCGCATATCTGGAGATGCAGAAGCTTCCATGCCAAAAAGACGTTGAGGAGTTGAAGAGGACGCGAAAGCGGCAAACTGAAAGCGGAAAGAAGGGTTGAGAGTTGAACGTTGAGGGTTGAAAGAAGGCGATCATGTTTCCGACCAAAGGTTATGCCACCCACGGGGCCGACCAGCCGCTGAAGCCATTCTCATTCGATCGTCGTGATCCAACGCCGAGGGATGTGCAGATCGACGTCCTTTTCTGTGGGATCTGTCATACCGACATCCATTTTGCCCGAAACGAATTGGGCGGGACGATTTACCCGTGCGTACCCGGTCACGAGATTGTCGGACGTGTGGTCAAGGTGGGGCGCGAGGTGAAGAAGTTCAAAGAAGGCGATCTCGGCGCGGTCGGTTGCCTGGTGGATACGTGCCGGACCTGTCCAAGCTGCGAAGAAAATTTGGAACAGTTCTGCGACGAGAAAGTCCTGACCTATAATAGTCCGGATAAACATACCGGCGGCGTTACTTACGGCGGCTATTCCGCGAGTATCGTGGTCGATCAAGATTTTGTGCTGCGGATCTCGGACAAGCTAGACCTGGCTGCGACAGCTCCGTTGTTGTGCGCCGGAATCACGACTTACTCGCCGCTCAAACATTGGAAGGTGACCAAGGGGAAAAAAGTGGGCGTGGTTGGGCTCGGCGGGCTCGGACACATGGCGGTCAAGTTAGCGAACGCTTTCGGCGCGGAGGTGACGCTCTTTACCACTTCGCCGGGCAAAACCGCGGATGCGAAACGGCTCGGCGCGCACGACGTGGTGTTGTCACGCGACGAGGATGCAATGAAGCAGCACGCGAAAAGTTTGGACCTCATTATAGATACGGTATCGGCGAACCACGATCTGAACGCGTACCTGGAACTGTTGAAGCGCGACGGGACGCTGACGCTGGTGGGTCTTCCGCCGGAGCCGTCGCCGGTGGCTGCGTTTCCGTTGATTATTTATCGGCGCAGTCTCGCTGGATCGTTGATCGGCGGAATCGCGGAGACGCAGGAGATGCTCGATTTCTGCACCGAGCGCGGGATCACGTCAGACATCGAGTTGATCGCAATGGACAAGATCAACGAAGCGTATGAGCGAATGTTAAAGAGCGACGTGAAGTATCGGTTCGTGATCGATATGGCGACGTTGAAGGGAAAGTAGAACAAACCGCTGCGCGATCAGGCCGCGAGCTGAACGAGCGCAGTTCGCCGAACGGCGAGCGTCGGGTGACATACGACACTTAAAATAAAATCCGGGTTGCACTGGCATTGTCGATACGCGCAGTGAAGATGCGTCAACCGAAGTGAACCTTAGGGGTAAGTGAAATGAGAAGGGTGATTTTCGTTTTCATCATTGGGATCGCGGCCGGTGTTTCGGTCAGCGCGCAGACTGATTTACTGCACGTGGATCCGTGGGCCAGACACGACGCGGCAATTGCAGCGCAAGATCGACAGGATGCACCGCAGTTCTCACTCGCGGCAGAGACGCTCGGCACGCCTAGTGAAGTCTCGCCGCTGGCCGCGCCGGTGGAAGATTTGTTCAAGAAAAATTATTGGTTTCTCGTTATCCTCGATACCAAGGAAGTGTTCACCGCACCCGCTCGTTGGGACACGCGGGACTGGATGGTGTTGGGCGGGATCGCCGCTGGCATCGGCACGGTGGCGGCGTTCGATAAAGATATTGAACACGCCATCCGCGGGGCTCGTAACAATACGGTGACCAGTATTTTCGATAACGTCCAGCCGCTCGGCAACGAGTATGCCATCGGCATTGTCGGATCGTTTTACATTTACGGTGAAATTTTCAAAGATCCCCGCGCGAAAACCACCGCGCTGGACAGCATTGCGGCGACCGCGATTGCTTCCGGCATTGTCACGAATTCGTTCAAGTACGTTATCGGCCGGGGCCGGCCGACGGACGGCCACGGCGCCTACAATTTCCAGCCCTTCAGCGGTCAGGATTCTTTTTCATCGGGGCACACGACCGAAGCGTTCGCTCTCGCGAGTGTAATTTCGGAACACTACGATTCGCTCTGGGTCCAGGTTCCAGCCTACGGTCTTGCTTCCGCGGTCGGATACGCGCGGCTAAATAATAACAGGCATTGGCCGTCCGATGTCCTGGCCGGAGCAGTGATCGGGACCTTTGTCGGCAAAACGGTTGTTCATTTTAATCAGAGACACCGGCAAATTTCGATTCAGCCGATTGTCGGACCCGACATCCATGGCGCGCAAATGTCGATGCCGTGGTGAGGAACTGATAGCGGACCGCTACACGGTCAGGCGACGAGATGATCGATCGCCGAACGAAGCTCGCGGACGTCGAACGGTTTTGGGAACACGAGGTGCACGTCCATGCGTTCGTAGGCCGCTCGCACTTCGGGCGAAAGGTCGGCCGACAAGACCATGATCTTGCTGTCGATGCCGCGTTTTCGCATTTCGCCGACCAATTCCACGCCGGTCATGTGCGGCATTTTTTGATCGACAATAATGACGTCATATCGCTCCGGACCGGAATCGACTCGGGCGAGAGCGGCATCGCCATTTTCGACGGCGCTGAATTGGTAGCGCGACCCGTTGAAGATGTGGCGGAGCGAAAACGTGACCGATGGCTCGTTGTCCACGGCTAAGATTCGGAGGGGGGCTGCGCTCATGATCTGTTACAAGGCAGCAGTGTTCGTACCGGGAAAGGCAAAGTAGAAAATCGAAATTAGGAAGCAGAAAACGAAAATCCGGAAAGCAGTGACCACTGACACCTAACTGACCTCTAGCTAAGATTCTTTTCCAAAAGGTAGAGGTAGAGGATCGCCATTGCGTCGGTGTTGGAACCCGAAGTGTTATCGTATTCCACCGTAAGCTCGTAGCGGTGGTTGGATAAAATCGGGATCCCATTCTTGGACTTGAACTCCTCGACGTGAGCGACACCGATGCGATCGGGCCAATCTTGCGAATTCAATCGCAGGATCGTCTGACCTGTTGTCAGGTCGCGCAATTCCATTCCGCGTGCGAAAGGATGCACGTGAATCGTCGCATAATGGATCGTGGTGTCGAAAGGGAGATTCAGTTGTGGAGTAATCTCGGTCTTGTAAGTGTGGCGTCCGGGAGGAACGATCCAATGGTTCGTCGGAGTTTCGCCCGGCGCCGATCCATTCATCAGGTTCACTTTTGAGAATTCTCCGCAGCCTGCGCCGAGGTGTTGCACACCTGGTTTCGCCATGCACGCGTGCTCGCCGTGGACAGATTCGGTGTGAAACTGAAGAACGTAGAGGGCACGGCGGAAAAGCGCTTTGGTCGGCGCACCCGGCTGATCGGCCGACATCGTATGCACGTTCGTGCGGAAGCGAACATTCGTGACTTGATTCCTCACGTTCAGATTCAAAGACATCGTTACATAGTCCAGAGGAGCATCGGAAGGAACCGGCACACCGAAGCCTTGCGGAAATTCAATCGAGAGCTGGCCAGGCACGAGCGTGAAAAGACGCCAGTCGAGGTGCGTTTTTCCGCCAAGCTCTTGATTGTATCGATCGGGCGGGGCGCCGTGCTCAGCGAAGGTGAGATTGGAATGGCAGAAAAATTCCTGGGAGATCGGCGTCTCCTTGGTCGCATCGACGACTTGTGTTTCCAGACCGGTAATCCATTGCACCCGGGATTTCTTCGCGCTCGCGAACTGAACTCCGCTTTGAACCGACCAAGGGCCCTCCATGGAGCGGTAGATTTTATCGAGGCGGTATGGATCGGACATCAACGTGAGAACGGATTCTTTCGCGTGATGAGGCAGCATCAGCGAATAAAATGCCGGCCACAGAAGGGCCACCGCGATTGAGAAAAGGGCTAATTCCCGTCGGTTCACCCCTGCATTTGTCAGCAAAGACTATGCCTGTCCCTAGTGATGAAACCGGAAAGGCTGAAAGCGGAAAACTGAAGGGTGGACCCCGTAATGGAGCGTGTGGAGTTGCGCAGAGAAGAGGATGGCGCGATGACCTAAGCACTATGAAGGCTCATCATTTGTTGTTATGGATCGCCGCGGCGATTTTATCCTTTGGCGTGGTTAGCTGCG
>Ga0209527_1000317_pt1 | contig 10878 bp, 5 predicted proteins | sample JacPinW_OM2H0_M2_FD_187968 | JGI IMG/M metagenome (GOLD analysis project Ga0209527, IMG submission 187968) | Forest soil microbial communities from Algoma, Ontario, Canada - Jack Pine, Ontario site 1_JW_OM2H0_M2 (SPAdes) (version 2) | ecosystem: Environmental > Terrestrial > Soil > Boreal... | reverse complement strand
TTTCATTCCTGCTATTCCGTAATGACCTGGACGCCGTAAATTTAGGGTTTCCTCGTCTATGCCGCAACCATTATCCTGAACCCGAATCTGCAGGAGTCGCTCGCCGTAGCTCAATAGCACATGAATCTTCCTGGCATGGGCGTGCTGAAGCGCGTTTATGATGGCCTGGCGGCCAATTTGCAACACGTCATTGCCGGCCAGCGCGCTCAGCGGGCGCTCGCGGCCTTCGACGATGACATCCACCACGGTCCCGGTGTCTTTTGTCAATTCGTCTGTCGATTGCGAGAACGATCTGACGAGATCGGCTGCGCTTAATGGGGCGCTGCGGAGGTCACTTAGCGCGCGGCGCCCTGCATCCAATGCCGATTTGCACAGACGCAGCGCGCGCGCCAGCGATTGCTTGGCCGGCAAATCGGCTGGCAACAACTCATCGGTAACTTCGATTTGCAAACTGATGCCCATAACGTCTTGAATCAAGCTATCGTGCAGCTCCTGGGCGATCCGGGTGCGTTCCTTTAGGTGCTCTTCAAAGATCTCTTGCGCGTGTGTCGTCACCTGCCATACTCGCAGGCGATAGGCGCCCCAGGCGAGAATGATCAGAACCAATGCGAAAAATAGACGGAACCACTGCGTTTGGTAAAACGCTGGAAGAACATCGAAATCCAGGGTGGCGCCAGACTCATTCCAAACGCCATCGTTGTTGCAAGCCAGCACCCGGAAGCGATAGGTGTGCGGACGCAGATTCGTATAAAACGCCTGGCGTCGCGTACCGGCGTCCCGCCAGTCTGAATCAAATCCTTCGAGCTTGTAACGAAAACGAACGTTGCGTGGCTCGGCGAGGCTGAGAGCCGTGTAATCTACCTCGATGTCCCTGGTAAGGGGCTGCAATCGGACCGGCTGCGTCGCGTCAACCGCCGTGCCGTCAGCCACCAAACGCTCGATGTGAACCGGTGGGACAACCAGATTTCTCGTCAGGTCTTGCGGATCAAGGATCGCCACTCCTTCTGAAGTCCTAAACCAAAGCTTGCCATCACTTGCTCGAAGGGCTGGCGATTGCCAGCCTCGTTCAGGGTTGCCCTTCAGGCCGTCACCATCGTCGAGAAAGCTGTAAACCACGCGGTGCGACGGTTCTCGCGCCCCACTATCGAGTTCGGAGCGGCTGACGCTCGCGACTCCGGTGCTGTAACCCAGCCAGATTCGCCCTCCGCTGTCCGAAACAATCCAGAGCACGCGTTCTCCTGGAAGGCCGTTTGCCATGTTCCAGGTAACAAATCTCTGGCCTTCGAGCCGGCTCAGCCCGCGCTCCGTTCCAATCCAGACGTCGGCTTGGTCGTCGATGTGCACCGCGTTTACCGATCCCCCAGCCAAGCCATCGGTTTCCGAGTAAGCGTGAAATCGGTTGCCGTCGAAGACCACGACGCCTCCTTCATAGAGTCCAAACCACACTTTCCCTCCGCTGTCTCCACGTGCCGCGAGAATTGATTTCCCCTTCAACAAAGGCTCGTTCGAAAAATCGGTGATACGGCCGTTGGCCCAGCGGTAGAGCCCTTTGCGAGCATCAATTAGCCAGACGCCCTTTTCTTGGTCCTCTGTAATTACGGTGACGTCTTGCAGGCGAATCCCCGCAGGCATTGGAAGGTTCCACCACTTCCCGTTTTCCAAGCGCACCACTCCACGATTTGTTCCGGCCCACAGCGTATTTTTTGAGTCGACAGACAATCCCATTGCGGAGATGCCATTAAGGTAAAGGTCGCGATGCTGGCCATCAACGCGATTGATCCCGACCGATGTCGAAGCCCAAATAGCTCCATCCGGCCCAGCAGCGAGTGCACCGACACTGTCGCTCGCCAATCCCTCGCGCCCTGTCAATGTGGTGATCTTTTCGTCGCGAAAACGGTTCAGGCCGTTTTGCGTTCCAACCCAGATGTTGTGTTCCCGGTCCTCCAGTAAACACCAGACAAAATCTCCCGATAGTCCGTCGAGCTGTGAAAATCTCTCCTTCTTCCGCACATCATTCGAATCCGCAGGTAGCCGGACCAGTCCCTGTCCGAGAGTTCCGATCCATGTGTTTCCATTGCTGTCGCGCAGCACCGTCTGGATGTTAAGAGTCTTCATCTCCATGTCAGGGCGGCTGACGTTCTGGCCTTCATTTACGGGCCGCGTAAATCCGTCGGCGCGTGTAAGCCAAACGTCCCGGTGCGAGTCTTCACTTAACCAAAACTTGCCTTTCGCTATTTCCAAGGCCGGACCCTGCGGCTTGCCGGAGTCAAGACGCAGAACACCGCCGCCTGTGGTGAACCAGATGGATCCATTTCTATCCTGCATCGGTCCGGACAAAAAATTCCCAGGTAGCGTGATTGCAGCGCCAATCTGTTCTTGCGTTCCTGCGCGGAATCGTAGAACGCGATCCTGCGTCGTTACCCAAAGCGTACCATCGCGGTCCTCCAGCATTGCTTCTGCCTGCGCCCCAACGGAAAAGGTTGTTAGCTCTTCCCCGCGAATGTGGCCGACCAGACCAGTCGCAGTCCCGATCCAGAGACTCCCATCCCGCGCTGCGAACAAACACCGCACCACACCCAAAAGTGCCGTATGGCCGGTCTTGGGACGCCAGTGGACAAACCGGACGCCGTCAAAGCGGACAAGTCCGTCGGTCGTGGCCAGCCAAAGATAGCCGTCCTGCGTCTGTGCGATCGAGTAGATGAACGCGGATGGGATGCCGTCCTTGTGGGTCCAGACCGTATGCGTGTATTCGGTAAGAGGCTTGTTAGGATCTGATGCCTCGGACTGGAGCGCAAGAAGGACCCAGCACGCAGCCGCGCAGAGGGAACGCATCAGACTGGCTGCCGGGAAAGATCGCATGTCACACGCCTGCCCGATAATACCCCTGACGGTAACGATTGAGCGAACTTGGAATTTGCGCTTCTATGGGACGGCGTATACGTCGTCACGGAAGTAGCGAACCCCGCCTGTGACTGTTTTCCACATGTTTTCCACAGTTAAGTTCACAATTAATCAAAAAAATTTGTGCGCTACTTGACATTCGTCAAAGACTTTTAGATTATGAAATGAGTCCACCTGGAGTTGGTTGGGCCCCCGCCAGAAGTTTTGAACAGAGACGAATCGTACGTAGCCAACCTCAGTGATGTGTCAATTGGTTCAAGCAGAGAGTGCGAGAGGCTGGCCGATCGGGGTCGCTTATGGCAATTGGCGTGAAAAGCAAGTGGGTAGGCTCCTGAGTTAGTGGCGCTTTTTTGAAACCACGACAACCTAATCGTTTGACGAGCCCCGAATAGGCAATTCGGGGAAGAGCAGGGCTACGCCTGTGGCTCGTCTTCTTTGCCGCTTGGATTCCGTCTTCGTACGCGGATCAGGGCGCATTTATAACTCAGAGCTTAATTATCTACGTATATTACAGGGAGAGACTGATGAGGGGTGAGCGAGCTCTAGGCCTCTTTGGATGGGCGACAGAAGCTTGAACGGAGACAGTGATGTGTCAAGGGAGTGGTCATGCGCAATCGGTTTTGTCTTTTTGCCGCCGGTCTATTAGCTTCTGGCGTCTTGTTCACGACGGCCTACGGGCAGAGCCAGGACGTCCGGCCCGATGGCCGCGGCGATCGAATCCGAGGAACTCCCCCGAAAGCCTCCACGGGAGCCGTGGTCACCGGCAACGGCATCAATTATCACGGCGGGCCGGTGCTGCACACCATCAATGTTTATTACATCTGGTACGGTAATTGGAACGGACTCGACCCCACTGGCCCTCCGATCTTAACCGACTTCGCCAGCAACGACGGCGGTTCCCCCTACTTTGACATCAACACCACCTACGCCGACACGACCGGCAGTGTTCCCAACGCCGTGACGTTTGCGGGACAGACCACGGTAGCCGGAAACAGCACTTCCCTTTCGGACAACGATGTCTCCAATATCGTGGCCACTGCAGTGGGCCAGTTCGGCGGCACCCCGGATACCAATGGTGTCTACTTTGTCTTGACCGCTCCGGGCATTAGCGAAACTTCCGGATTTCTGACCCGATATTGCGGATGGCATACGAACGGCAACTTCACCAACGGAGCCACAAACTGGGACATCAAATACGCGTTTGTAGGAAATGCTTCCGGCTCATCTCTCGCAAATTGCGCCGAGCAGACCGGCAGCAGCCCGAACGGGGATCCGGGCGCAGACGCCATGGTTTCGGTCATCGCGCACGAGTTGGAAGAGACGGCCACGGATCCAGATCTAAACGCGTGGTACGACACCAGCGGCATGGAAAACGCCGACAAGTGCGCCTGGACGTTCGGGGCCACGTATACCGCAGCCAACGGCTCTTTGGCGAACATAAAGCTCGGTGCGCGAGATTATCTGATTCAGCAGAATTGGCTGAATGCGCAAGGCGGCTCGTGCACACTCTCTTATGTCAACCCTTCCGGGGACTTCTTGCTGTCGGCATCGCCGTCTTCGCAAAGCGTGGTTCAGGGCAGCGGGGCCAATTACAGCGTGACAGTGACCCCGTCCGGAGGCTTTTCCGCTACTGTCAGTTTGAGCGCCAGCGGACTTCCCCCGGGGGCGAGCGCCACGCTCAGTCCGGCCTCGATTTCGAGCGGATCCGGGAGTAGCACGCTGAGCATCACGACGAGCTCGACCTCGCCGGTCGGCAATTATCCGATCACGATCACCGCAACCAGCACCAGCCCGAACCTTACCTACTCCGTGACGGTAACCCTGGTGGTGAGCCCGGCGGGTTTCTCGCTCTCGGTAACACCCAGTTCACAGAATGTCACGCAGGGCAATTCCACGAGCTACACCGTGACGTCCACCCCGTCGGCGGGTTTCAGCGACAGTGTCACTTTGAGCGTGAGCGGCTTGCCCGGAGGCGTCGATGCCACGTTCGACACGAATCCGATTACCGGTGCTTCGGGCAGTAGTACGGTGAACGTTTCCGTTAGCACCAGTACGCCCACGGGAGCCTATCCGCTGACCATCACCGGGACTAGTGGGGCGTTCACCCACACGGTGGCCGCCACCCTGGCAGTCTACGCTCCGGTTGCATACCCGCCGAACCTGGATCAGGGTGGATTTACTAACGCAGGGAGTTCGGTGACCAATCCCCCGGGCACCCTGAACATTAACGGTTCCACTCTCACCTTTCAGTCGACGGACGGTACTATGTCAATCAACGCTACCTTCGCGAGCAGTTCCCTGGTGGAAAGTTGCACCGGTAGCGGCACCAACGTGACCTGTGTGTACACATTCCAGGGCTCGTTTCGCGGCACTTTGACTCTGAATGGCGTCCCGCAAGCCATTAATGGCAAAACCTACCAGGTTTCTCCAACACCCACCCAGATCGGCAACGGGTCCACCGCATTTAACTCGGCGTACACGCCGCTGTATTTTTCGAATACCGGCCAACTGGTACGCTCCGACGATTTGAACGGCACGAACCTGACGACGTACGGCACGCAAGGCAGCGGCGTGGGGCAGTTTTACGGCGCTTATGGCATGGCGGTAGATTCTTCCGGCCGTATTTATGTCGCTGATACCTACAACGCCCGCGTCGTTCGCATCGACGATTTCAAGGGTACGAACTGGACCACGTTCGGCACCTACGGAAGCGGCATGGGGCAATTCACAAATCCTTACGCCATCAGTGTCGATGCCTTGGGCAGGATCTACGTGATGGATACCGGCAACTCACGCCTGGTCCGCATGGACGATATGAACGGCGCCAACTGGACGGTGGCCACGACCGGCGTGGGGTCCGGTGTCGGTCAGTTCGCGCAATATTCGACAGCGGTGGCGTTCGACGCCGACGGCCTGATTTACGTCGCCGATAGCGGGAACAGCCGCATCGTTCGCATGAACGATCTGACCGGCGCGGGTTGGACAACGTTGACGCAGTCGCCCGTCATCGGCGGTTACACCTATTCGTTCAGGAGTCCCGTCGGCGTTGCCGTGGATCCGGCCCACCGGATTTATGTTGCCGACGCCAGCAGTCCTACAGCCTCCGTCATTCGCGTCGACGACATGACCGGCGCCAACTGGACCTCGGTTTCTTTGGGCGCTGGCGCAACTCCTCATAGCATCGCACTCGATTCGGGAGGCACGGTGCTTGTCGGAGGCGGAGGCGCGCAAATCGTCGACAACATGATGCAGGCTTTAACTTCGGGAAGCCAGCTGACGGACTACGCGGGGGGTTACGGCCCCTATTACGTCTTTGGCGCGACGCTCGCTCCCCTGCCGGCGCCGCGTCCTTCGGCGATCAGTTTCAGCCCGCCGGCGCTCACTTTTTCGCAGAATGTCAACACTACCAGCCCGCCCCAAACGATCACCGTCACGAACTTCGGCGGTAGCCCGATCAACGGCTTGAGTATCGCCACATCCGGAGTATTCTCTCAAACCAATAATTGCCCTTCGGTCCTTGTCGCCGCGACCACTTGCACCGTTACTGTTTGGTTTGCGCCATCTGCCGCCGGTTCGGTGACCGGATTGCTGAACGTATTCGACGATTCCTATAACTTAGGTTCTTCGCAAGTAGTAACCCTCAACGGCACCGGCACTACGCCGGGCGCTTCGATTACGCCGACGTCGCTTTCCTTTTCGATGCAAGTCGCGGGGACAACCAGCAGCGCGCGAACCATCACCGTGCTCAGTAACGGAACGGGACCGCTGCAGGTTTCGAACGTAGTCGCCACGGCGCCATTTAGCCAGACCAACAATTGCAGCGCTCCGATGGCACCCGCCGCGTCATGCACCATCCAGGTATCGTTCGCGCCCACCGTGGTTGGAGCCGCTTCCGGCAGCGTCACGATTACGGACAATGCTGGAACGCAGACGGTCACCCTTTCCGGGAGCGGCAGTGCGCCGGTCACGTTTTCGCCGACCAGCTTGAGCTTCGGCAATGTTGTCGAGGCGACGAACTCCACACGCATGATTACGCTAACGAATCGCCTGAACACGACGCTGACCGTGAGTAGTGTCGGGGTGAGCGGGGTGAGCGGACCGTTCGCCGTGGCCAGCAACACTTGCGGCGCGGGCGTCGCGGCAGGCGCGAGTTGCACGGTGGGCGTTACCTTCTCGCCGACGGCCGTAGGCTCGGCTTCTGGAACGTTGACGTTCACCGATAGCGCCAATACCAGTCCTCAAACGGTGAGTCTGTCGGGAACCGGCATCGCCCCGGCGACGCTTTCGGCAAGTAGCCTGAGCTTTAGCAGCACAGTCGCGGGCAATACCAGCGCTGCCAAAACGGTGACGTTGACGAATAATCAGGCAGTGGCGCTGAGCATCACCAGCATCGCGGCGAGCGCCCCGTTCGCCGTGGCCAGCAACACTTGCGGCACGAGCGTCGCGGCAGGAGCGAGATGCACGGTGGGCGTTACCTTCTCGCCGACGGCCGTAGGCTCGGCTTCTGGAACGTTGACGTTCACCGATAGCGCCGTTACCAGTCCTCAAACCGTGAGTCTGTCGGGAACCGGCAGCGCCCCGGTGACCTTTTCCGCCAGCTCCATCAATTTCTCTACCGTGACGGTGGGGACCACGAGCCCTGCTCGAACCGTAACAATGACGAATCACCTGAGCGGCGCTCTTACGATTACAACCGTCAACGCGAGCACGGGATTCAACGTGGCGAGCAACACCTGCGGCACGAGCATCGCTGCGGGAGCGAGTTGCACAATCGGCGTGACCTTCTCGCCGACGGCAACGGGAACTGTAAACGGAACGCTGACGTTTACCGACTCAGCGGTGACCAGCCCGCAGGGGGTGACCCTTTCGGGGACCGGGCAGTAGCACCTCGAACGTATTTAGTCGCCGGGCTTGGGCAACGCCGATCAGACCGAATCACTTTCTCCTTCTTTATTCACCTTTGGTTCGCATTTAGCCGCCATCCACCACCATTAGTTAGTATTACGTTTTTATGACGGCGCGTACCGTTACCGACTCGGATCGATTCTCTACGGCTGCAGCCGCTCGAACCCTGATCTGCGTCTGATGGGGTCGCGGAATGACACCATACCCCGTAGGTTCCACAGGACAGTGCGTCGGCGCTCTCAGCTTGAGGTCGTGCCGAGTACTGAAAAAGTCATCGTTTACCACCTGCGTCGACCTCTCGGGGCTGACCCACTACGCGAATCCCGCGAATCCTGGAGGAGCATCCCTATGACCACGATCAAAGTCGGCGTGCGCGAGTTCCGCGAACGGATCGCCAGTTTCCTGGAATCGGACACTCCAGTTGCCGTCACTCGGCGCGGCGAGACTCTCGGTGTCTACGTTCCCACGCGTCGAAAGCGTCCTAAGACAGCCCATATGTCCGAACTGAAGGAAGCAGCGGACCGTCTTGCCAGTGCACTCGCGGATGTTGACGAGGAAGAACTAGTGGCCGATTTCAAGGAGCTGCGTCGCCGCGGGAAGGGCGCATCCCGCTGAGATGATCGTTCAACAGAGCAAGGTCTTCTCCAACCAGATTCCCTTAGATTCCATTCAGTCGCTGGAAGCGGTTTCGGGAGGCCGCCAGCCGAATACGGTGGTAAGACTAGCTTGGTGATCAAAGTTACAACGCGATCGGGCCTCGGAGTTACCGAGCCGACGGGCAACGAGAGTGGAACACTCTGGCTGGGGGGTATCACCGAGTTCAACCAGTACCAAGCTCTGGTTGACTGGGCAGGTCGCTCCAGAGACGCAGGCGAGTTGTTAGGTCTGCCAAGGGAATTTCGCGAACATACATTGCATCCATTCCGCAAATTGGATTCGAGCACTGGGGTATGTTCGATCCTCTAACGAGGGTGGCGATCCCTCATGAACTATCGCGCGCTAATTTGCGGCTTCTCGCTACGCCAACGCAGACTAATCAAATACCACAGTCTTGTTCCGGTACAGCAGGATGCGGTTCTCGACGTGCCACCGCACGGCGCGCGACAGCACCACCTTTTCTAAGTCGCGACCTTTCTCCAGCAAGTCATCGAGTGAGTCGCGGTGCGAGATGCGCTCGACGCCCTGCTCAATTATGGGCCCATCGTCCAGCACCTCTGTGACGTAGTGGCTGGTGGCCCCGATCAACTTCACTCCGCGCAGGTAGGCCTGATGATAAGGCTTGCTGCCCACAAAGGCTGGCAAGAACGAATGGTGAATATTAATAATCCGGTTCGGATAATGGTTCACGAATTCATGAGACAGAATCTGCATGTAACGCGCTAGCACGACGAAATCGGCGCCAGATTGTCGCAGCAACTCGAGAATTTTCGTTTCCGCCTCCTGCTTGTTGTCCTTGGTGACGGGAATTGTAGCGTAGGGAATCCGGTAGAACTCGGCAATCGGCTGGTTGTCAGTATGGTTCGAGATGATGAGCGGAATTTCGACGTCCAGCTCCCCACTTCGGTGACGGTAGAGCAGGTCGACTAGGCAGTGATCATATTTCGAAACTATAATGACCATCTTCATGCGATAGCTAGATTGCTCCAGTCTCCACTTCATCTCGAACTTCTCCGCGACCGGCACAAAATGCTTGGAAAAATCGGTCAGATCGATATCGAAATCGTGGGGATCAAATTCTACGCGCATGAGGAATAGGTTCGACTCTTCATCGGCATGTTCATCGGCGTGCAGGATGTTGCCGTTGTGCTGGAAAATGAAATCGGCGATCGACGCAACTATGCCTCGGCGGTCGGGGCAGCTGAGCAAGAGAATGGCCGAGTTCTTTTTCATCGCGAACCTCACACTGTTCTGAGACTCCCTGCCCGACTGCACCATGAAACCAACGCATGCGTTTCAGCATTGCAAACTCCAGTCACGAACAGACACCATGCAGGAGTGAACCTCTCCGCAGTGGTTTGAAAGAAACGAGCGGCAGGGAACGCCCTGCTCCACAAAATGGGGGCAGTCACACCAAACCGCAAGCTTGTTGTTTCTCCAGGCAAATTGCACCTCGTAAAAACCGGAACCACGCACGCGGGCAGTAAGCTCGGATTGGGAACCTTCGTGGATCATGACGCGGCCCTGACAGTAGTAGTCGTCGCCGCGCTTACGAACATTCTTGGTGAAATTCCCTGCCAGCTTGGTGGAAAGACTCATGCCCCCGCTCTATAAAACTCTCCGGATATTCTATGCAGGTTTTTCACGATTTTCCATGAGAAGAAAGCCACCGAAGGCGTCTGGCTGCCAGCTTCTCGACCAAAGCCAATTCGTTCTGACCTATCGCCTGGCTCTGCCCTTACCTTCGCTTGTCTTGCACACCTGCCGGGGATGTAATACAATTACTTCATGAAGAGTCTCACCGTACGATTGCCCGAGCCACTGGTGGCGGACATTGAGGCGGAATCGCGTGGACGGAAGATCTCAAAGTCGGATGTAGTTCGCGAACGGCTCGAGCGTGCACCCCGCCAGCGGCGCCGCACTGCCTCCCTCACTGCCATCGCCGACCTTATCGGATCGGTGGATGGCCTACCGACCGACCTAACTGCGCGGAAGAAGAAATATTTGCACGCCACGGGTTATGGCCAGAAACGTCCTCGTTGACGCTGGATTTGTTGTAGCGTTGCTTAGCAGCCGCGACGCTCACCACCAATGGGCCGTGACGCAAGCCTCTGAACTGCCTCCGCCTTGGTTCACGTGCGAAGCCGTTCTGTCCGAGGCTTTCCACCTTCTCGGAGAGCTTGGTACGCCCAATCTCGGCGCACTACTTCGCCGCGGCGCTCTGCAGGTCGCATTCGCACTTACCGAGAACGTGGAGCCAGTCCTGAAGCTGATCGAGAAGTACTCCAACGTTCCCATGGGCTTCGCCGATGCTTGCCTCGTTCGCATGACCGAAACGCTTGCCGATCCCATCATCCTCACTACCGACCAAGATTTCCGAGTTTACCGTCGCCACAGCCGTCAAGTGGTTCCCAG
>Ga0209527_1000315_pt1 | contig 10894 bp, 7 predicted proteins | sample JacPinW_OM2H0_M2_FD_187968 | JGI IMG/M metagenome (GOLD analysis project Ga0209527, IMG submission 187968) | Forest soil microbial communities from Algoma, Ontario, Canada - Jack Pine, Ontario site 1_JW_OM2H0_M2 (SPAdes) (version 2) | ecosystem: Environmental > Terrestrial > Soil > Boreal... | reverse complement strand
GCCCACCAGTTGGACCCAGTCTCATTGAGCTCGCTCGACTCCGAGGCGTCTATTTTCATTTATTCGCGACGTTATGCCGAAGCTGTCGAGCTCTGTCGCCGCAAGATCGAATTGGAGCCGAACGCTGACCGCGCCTATGCATGGTTGGCCGTCACTCAGACCCTTCTTGGGCACCATACTGAAGCCGTGGACGCGGCCGACCATGCAGTACAGTTCCGTGGAGCACGCGTGCCGTACGAAGCCGTCTATGCGTATGCGATGGCAGGGCAAAAAGAGAAGGCCCGGAAAATGTTCACTTCTCTTGTGGACCCCGGCGGCAAGCCCTATGTTTGCGGATATAACATGGGCGTTATCTCTCTCGCTCTCGGCGAGAAAGATCGAGCCGTGGATTGGCTTGAGAAGGCCTACCGAGACCGCTCTACTTGACTGATCTGGATCGGGGTGGATCCCCGACTCGATGCACTCCGAAGTGACCCGCGCTTTCCGAAGATCGTAAGGCGCGTCGGCGTACCCCTTCCTGAAGCTCAAGGTGTTAGGTGAGACACCTACGCTACACACAGAGGTTTGCAGAGCCGCATCAGTATACGGTTTAGCGGGTCCGGTTTGATCAAGTGCCGCACCGATCGGCTGGTTTGCCAAAGCCGCTACCCCAGCACGCACCAAACCAAAGTCGGAAAGGGTGCTGGGCGCCGCGAAATAGAGCTCGTCCGAGAGTGTGCTCGCGAACGGCATGAGCCGGTGGATCTTATCGGACCCGCCACGGCATATCCAAAAAATCATCACTCTTGCCGCGCTGTTGCATGCTGACCAGGTCATCGACAGAATCATAAGATTGTCGGGCGATCCTGATGGGACCGCCAGTCTGCGGGCATGCCGTGACTGGGGTGAGTTGTGGCAATTCCACGCATGAAGCACGGGGGAGGAGAGCCGTACCCACACAACTGAGGTGTTCAATCCCTGCATTGTAGGGTAGAAACCCGATTGAGTTTAAGTGTCATGAATCCTATATGTACTGTTCGACGGCACTCGGGACACCGTGCCTCTCTCGGAGGTCTCCAGGGCTCATGGTCGCACCCGTTCCAAACAGTCGATCCGACGGCCGATCCGGAAGGCGTATCCCGCAGATATTGCTCGCAGAGCTATCGCGCCCAGACGAATCTGTGGCTAAGGAATTGACGTTCACTGAGAACGTAAGTCTTCACGGTGCGCGCGTTGTCACGGTGCGGCGTTGGCTGCCTGAGACTCGCGTGTTGGTTATTTTTCTCCGGAATGGCCTTCGGTCTGAAGCAAGGGTCGCTTACTGCCAACGCAAGAAGACTGGCGGCTTCGCCATTGGAGTAGAACTGTTAGGTGCAAGCCGCGCATAGGGAATCTAACCTGATCTTGGGAGGACGTACATGCGCACCGATAAGTACTTCCTGGCTGGTCATAGTATCCCTTCGAGGAGGCACTACTCGCGGGTTGAGACGCCGCACGAAGTCTGGGTCTACTGGAATTGTAAAGGACGTGCGGACACTTCACGAGTCCGAGACCTGAGTATGGGAGGTTTGTTTGTCGAAACAGAAAAGGCGCGGGAAGTGGACGCGACGATCAGACTTGACTTTCTTGTTCAAGAAGGACAAATCAGGGCCGAAGCTGTCGTCCGCCATGCAAAGCCCGGCAGCGGACTGGGATTGAAATTCACCGCGCTGACGGAGGAAGACGGCCCTCGTCTGACAGCATTGGTGACAAGACTTCGCGGTTTGTCGAGGGGCACGTGGACACATTGACCGTTACTGGCATGCGCTATGTCAGTCGCAGCGACGATGGTGTGCTTCCCCATAAACTTCTCGTCCACTGTGAATTCATATCCCAGTGGCTTTCTTTCCGCGACTGCACCTAAACTCGGCGTTACTTTGTGCCGTGGCAGCTCAGGCATCTGGTGATCGGGATGGAATTCAACTTCCGCCATCAGGTGGAGACGCAATTCTGACAGGAAATCAACGGTCGCATTGAGCGCAGGTTAGCTATAATTTGTAAGTAGAGTGAGACCATCTCATGACGGAGAAGCAAATCCGCTTCGATATCCTTAGTAGGGTATCAGAACTCTATGAGGGTTCTAAGCTCGGGCCGATTTCAAGCCCCTCAGGAGTGAACGAGCAGATTGGCAGCGCTAAGTCCATGGTGTCGCACCTAGCCACACAAGACCACGGCCGAAGAGCCCGTATCCTTCTGGTCGATGACCAGCAGGCGAACCTTGTTGCCCTTGAGGCCGTCCTCAAGGACCTCGGCCAAGATCTCGTCCGGGCGAAATCCGGTCAAGAGGCCCTCAGACTTCTCTTCGACCAGGATTTCGCGGTGATCCTGCTCGATGTGCGCATGCCCGACATGGACGGATTCGAGACGGCGGGACTCATCCGCAAACGACAAAAGTTTCGAGATACGCCGATCATTTTCATTACGGCTGCCGACGCAAGCTCCGACCAAATAGTCAGGGGCTACGGAGTGGGTGCAGTCGATTTCATAACCAAGCCAATAGTGCCCGAGTTGCTGACCGCCAAGGTTGGAACTTTCCTTGAACTATACAAGAGGACGGAGAAACTGCGTGAGAGCGAGGAACGGTTTCGCTTGTTGGTCGAGAGCGTGAAAGACTACGCGATTTTCATGCTCGGCACCGATGCCCAGATTGTAAGCTGGAACTTTGGAGCGGAGCGAATCAGCGGGTATCGGCAAAACGAAATTGTTGGCAAGCACGTGTCTGTCTTTCATCCAGCCGAAGACGTTCAGGCCGGCAAGCCAGAGCATGGACTGAAAATAGCAGTCGCCGAGGGGCGGTTCGAGGGAGACGGCTGGCGCATCCGGAAGGATGGTTCACGGTTCTGGGCTAACGTCGTAATTACCCCGGTCCGCGACGAGCAGGGGAACTTAAGGGGGTTTGCGAAAGTCATTCGTGACATTACGCAGCTTAAGGAAGCAGCGCAGGTGCTTAGCGAACTTCCTGGTCGACTGCTGCAGTCACAGGACGAAGAGCGCCAGTGGATTGCGCAGGAGCTGCACGACAGTACAAGTCCAGCCTTAGCGGGCGCCATATCTCGACTTTATATGTTGAAAGATCGCGCAAAGCATTGGGACACGAAGGCATCCACGGCGTTGCAGGACTCTCTAGCCCTGGCGGAGAGCGTTGCGCGCGACATTCGAAACCTCTCTGAGCGTCTGCACTCTCGGGCACTGGAGCAAACAGGCTTCGTTTCCGCTGTCCGCTCTCACGCTGAGGTATTCGGAAAGCAGAGTGGAGTTCGCGTTGAATTGGAATTGCCGGAAGCACCAGGCCGTTTGCTCCAAAACGTGGAGATAGTGCTGTTTCGGATCTTGCAAGAAGTTTTGCCGTACATCCAGCTTCACTCCAACCGCCAATTTGCGGTGATTCGCTTTAATTCAACTAGGCAAGAACACACGCTGGAAATATGCGATCGCCCCGGGAAAATAGATGTCGGCGCTCCTGGCCTTCCAGAACGGCGGAAGACGGGTCTGGAGATCAGGCTCGCGGGTCCAGGAGAGCGAATCAAGCAGCTTGGTGGAAGCCTCTCAATCTCTACGCGCTCCGGCATTTTTGTTTGCGCCGTAGTGCCGGTGGGTTCAAACGCAGAGCCCTCCCAAGACGTGGCTGAGCAAGCTTAGCCTAAGGAGCGTCCGCGGGTTTGATCGCGTCACCGCTTCAAGCCTCAAACACTCCGCACAGCGGTGCTTGAGAAGAAAAAGCTCCATGAGACGAACCGTGCGAATAAGAAAACACTCAAAGAGACTGGGGTCAACTCTGGGGCGGGTAACTGACGAGTATCCAGTTGTGATCGAACGCTGAGTCGGTAGTGACGCGGACGTATCCTTTTTGCATGAGCCAGAGGCTCAAATGAGATGTCCCTTTCCAAGCGGGAGCTTGGGATAAGCGCCGCGGATTGGGAAGGCAGGGTGGATAGAAGTTATTTCCTAGGGGGGATCCATGGCCACAAACGGCACTACTCAGGCAACTCTGGTGGCGTCAGATCTCGCAAAGGCCTTGAACGCAGCACGGAAGGGGAACTTTAAAGTTCGCGTTCCGACCGCGCATTCGGTCATCCCGCGAGAGGTAGCGGTAGGCTTGAATGATGTGTTTGCCGCCAATCAGAAAATGGCGCGGGAGTTGGAGGAGCTTCGCCTAGAGAGGAAGGACCTTCTTCGAACGCTCGAAGCCTTCGAGCAAGGCGACTTTGCGGCCCGCGCTCCCCGCGGACATTCGCGGAGTCCGGTTGCTCGCGCTCTGAACAACGTCATCGGCATGAACGAGAGGGTCGCTGACGAATTAGAACGCGTGAGTCGCGTAGTAGGCAAGGAAGGCAAACTGATGGAGCGGGCCGCGTTGAAGAGTGCACGCGGCTCGTGGGCTACTTCTATTACCGCCGTCAACACTCTGATTGGCGACCTTGTTCAACCTACAATCGAAGTGGCGCGCGTCATCGACCAAGTAGCCGAGGGCAATCTGTCCCGCACTATGCCATTGGAGATTGAAGGCCGGCCAGTCAAGGGAGCCTTCCTCCAAATAGCCAACACGATCAACACCATGGTCGGCCAGCTTAAGGCTTTTGCGTCCGAAGTGACCCGCGTGGCCCGCGAAGTCGGCACGGACGGCAAGCTGGGTGGGCAGGCTCAGGTGAAAGGTGTTGCGGGCGCTTGGAAGGACCTCACCGACAACGTGAACTCCATGGCTTCCAACCTGACAAACCAGGTGCGGAACATCGCTGATGTCACCACGGCGGTGGCCAAAGGCGACCTCTCAAAGAAAATTACCGTTGAGGCGAAGGGCGAGATCCGCCAGTTGAAAGATACGATCAACACTATGGTGGATCAGCTCAATGCATTCGCCTCGGAAGTCGCCCGTGTAGCGCGAGAAGTGGGCACGGAGGGCAAGCTCGGCGGCCAGGCGGAAGTCGAAGGCGTAGGTGGGGCCTGGAAAGACTTGACGGACAACGTGAACTCGATGGCCTCGAACCTCACCAACCAAGTTCGCAACATCGCCGAGGTCACTACTGCGGTGGCCAAAGGCGACCTCTCAAAGAAGATCACCGTAGAAGTAAAAGGAGAACTGCTTCAGCTCAAGCAGACCATCAATACCATGGTGGACCAGCTGAACTCGTTTGCCTCGGAAGTCACACGCGTGGCCCGCGAGGTGGGCACGGAGGGCAAGCTCGGCGGCCAGGCGGAAGTCGAAGGTGTGGGCGGTGTGTGGAAAGACCTGACGGACAACGTGAACTCGATGGCCTCGAACCTTACAAACCAGGTGCGCAACATCGCGGAGGTGACCACGGCCGTTGCCAAAGGCGACCTCTCGAAAGAGATCACTGTGGAAGCGAAGGGCGAGATTCTCGAACTTAAAAACACAATCAACACCATGGTGGACCAGCTCAATGCTTTTGCTTCCGAGGTAACGCGCGTCGCTCGCGAAGTAGGAACCGAGGGAAAGCTGGGTGGCCAGGCCCAAGTTAAGGGGGTCGGAGGCACTTGGAAAGATTTGACGGACAACGTCAATTCCATGGCCTCGAACCTTACCAACCAAGTCCGCAACATCGCCGAAGTCACCACGGCCGTCGCGCGTGGCGACCTCTCCCGCAAGATCACGGTCCGTGTTAAGGGCGAGCTGCTGCAGCTTAAGCAGACGATTAACACGATGGTGGACCAGCTCAATGGCTTTGGATCAGAAGTGACGCGTGTGGCGCGCGAGGTGGGCACCGAGGGCAAACTAGGCGGCCAGGCGAAAGTAAAAGGCGTGGCGGGCACTTGGAAGGACCTAACGGATAACGTCAACTTGATGGCCTCGAACCTTACGAATCAGGTGCGCAATATCGCCGATGTGACAACGGCCGTTGCCAAAGGAGATCTCTCGAAAAAGATCACTGTGGAGGTGAAAGGAGAACTGCTTCAGCTCAAAGAGACCATCAACACGATGGTGGACCAACTGAATTCGTTCGCCTCGGAAGTGACGCGCGTGGCGCGAGAAGTGGGCACGGACGGAAAACTGGGTGGTCAAGCCCAGGTGAAAGGCGTGGCCGGGGCCTGGAAAGACCTGACCGACAACGTGAACTCGATGGGGTCGAACCTGACGAATCAAGTACGCAACATTGCTGACGTAACCACGGCGGTCGCCAAGGGTGACTTGTCCAGAAAAATCACCGTGGACGCGAAGGGGGAGATCCGCCAGCTTAAAGACACGATTAACACGATGGTTGACCAACTGAAGGCGTTCGCCTCAGAAGTAACCCGCGTGGCACGCGAAGTGGGCACGGAGGGGAAGCTTGGCGGCCAAGCCCAGGTAGAAGGCGTAGCCGGCGTATGGAAAGATTTGACCGACAACGTCAACTTCATGGCCTCGAACCTGACGAACCAAGTGCGCAACATTGCCGACGTGACCACTGCCATCGCGCGCGGCGACCTGGCGAAGAAAATCACCGTCGAGGTGAAAGGCGAACTGCTTGAACTCAAAGAAACCATCAATGCCATGGTGGACCAGCTGAATGCCTTCGCTTCGGAAGTGACCCGCGTGGCTCGCGAGGTAGGTACCGAAGGCAAACTTGGGGGGCAGGCCCAAGTTAAGGACGTGGCCGGCACTTGGAAGGATCTCACGGACAACGTCAACCAGCTTGCGGCCAACCTCACCACGCAGGTGCGCGCGATCAAGGACGTTGCCACCGCCGTTACGAAGGGGGACCTTACCCGATCGATTGCTGTCGAGGCACGCGGCGAGGTCGAGGTTCTCAAGGACAACATCAATGAGATGATTCGCAACCTCCGCGATACCACACAGAAGAACGCGGAGCAGGACTGGCTCAAGACTAACCTGGCCAAGTTCAGCCGCATGCTTCAAGGTCAGCGCGATCTTCAAACCGTGGCGCACCAGATCCTGTCGGAGTTGGCATCGCTGGTCAGTGCACACCAGGGAGTTTTCTACACCTACGACGACACGGAGAATCCGGATGAGCCACTTTCGCTCGTAACCTCCTTTGCGGGAAGCCGTGATCTTCCCTCCCGGCTCAGGCTGGGAGAAACATTAGTCGGACAATCTGCTCTCGACCGCAGGAAGCTCGTTGTTGAAGAATTCCCGGGGAACGGATGGCGAATCAGTATGGGGCTGGCCGAAGCTAAACCGTCCCACGCGGTCGTGCTCCCGGTGCTTTTCGAGAAGCACGTGAAGGCCGTGATCGCCCTCGCCTCCTTCAAGTCTTTCAGTGAGGTGCACCAGACGTTCTTCGATCAGCTAACCGAACTGTTCGGAATCGTGCTGAACACTATCGCGGCCACCATGCGGACGGAGGATCTCCTCAAGCGATCCCAAGCACTTACCACGGAACTCCAGCAGAAGAACGCGGAACTTAACGAAAAGGCTGAACAGCTACAGTTGACCTCGAAATACAAGAGCGACTTTTTAGCTAACATGTCGCATGAACTGCGGACGCCTTTGAACAGTCTGCTCATTCTCTCGAAGATGCTCTACCAAAACGCCGAGGGAAACCTCACGCCTAAACAAGTGGAACACGCGAAAACGATCAACCTGGCGGGTAGTGACCTACTTTCACTTATCAACGATATCCTCGACCTCTCCAAAATCGAGTCTGGAACGATGTCGGTGGATGCGGCACGAGTCCGGTTCAGAGACATTCAGGACGCGGTCGAGGCGAGCTTTCGGCCCGTGGCGCTCTCGAGGAAGTTGGATTTCGAGATCGAGACGGATGCTGACCTCCCGGCTGCCTTCGACAGCGACGCGAAGCGTGTGCAGCAGGTTTTGCGTAACCTTCTCTCCAACGCTTTCAAGTTCACTTCGGAAGGCAGCGTTCGACTTCACATTGGAGTGGCGACCCATGGCTGGACACGCGACCATGAAATTTTGAGTCGCTCCGAAAAGGTAATCTCCTTCTCGGTCAAAGACACAGGGATCGGAATCTCACCAGCCAAGTACCAAGTCATTTTCGAACCGTTCCAACAGGCGGACACCTCCACAAGCCGCAAATACGGAGGGACGGGGTTGGGGCTTTCGATCTCGAGAGAAGTGGCTAAGCTCCTGGGTGGAGAGATCAAGCTTGAGAGCACTCCTGGCCAGGGAAGCACATTCACGCTTTACTTGCCTGATCGTTACGTACCAGTGAGACCCAAAGCGCTGAAAGAAGCAGTTGCCATTCCGAGCCGCGAAGCGCTAGAAGAGGCCAAGCCGGCGATGGCGCAAGAGGCGATTTTGGAACTTCTCCCAACTGATGTCCAGGACGACCGTGAAAACCTGAGGCCTGGGGACCAGATCCTGCTCATTGTCGAAGACGATATCTCTTTTGCCACGCTGCTTCTCGATCTTGCTCGGGAGCAGGGGTTTAAAGGCTTGCTCGCCTTTACGGGCGAGGCGGCACTAGCGATGGCGCGGAAATTCCGTCCGCAAGCGATTTCGCTCGACCTTCGACTGCCCGACATGGAAGGCTACGCACTTCTGGACTACCTCAAGCACAATCTCGAATTGCGTCACATCCCCGTAGTGGTGCTCTCGGGCGGTGACGATCCGGGTCGCGCTTTGCGCGCCGGCGCCTTTGCCTACATGAAGAAGCCCGCCGAAAAAGAGGACCTTGTTCAGACATTGGTCAAGACGCAAACGTTCATAAGCCGACAGCCAAAGAGCCTCCTCATTGTGGAGGATTCGGACATCGAACGGCAGAGTCTGATCGATCTGCTTACCGGCGAAGACATCGCGACGCAAACGGCAGGAACTGCCGCCGAGGCACTGAAGATTCTCAAATCGATTCCATTCGATTGCTTGGTCCTCGATCTCATGTTGCCCGATATGGGCGGCATTGAACTGGTTGAAAGGATCAAATCCGAAGTTGGGCTTCTCCAACTCCCCATCATTGTGCACACCGCGAAGGATCTCTCCCGCGAAGAGGAAGCGAATCTTTCTTCGCTCACAAGTGCTGTCGTTGTTAAGGATGCAACTTCTCCGGAGCGCATCCTCGAAGAAGTATCACTCTTCCTGCATCGGCCCGTCGCGGTCCTGGGCTCGCCGCTACGCAAGATGTTGGAAAGCGTCGCCGACAAAGGGACGGCTCTTGCCGGGAAGACTGTCTTGGTCGTCGACGACGACATGCGTAATATCTATGCTCTCTCGAGCGTCCTCGAGATTAGCCAGATGAACGTCGTTTGCGCGCAAGACGGAAAGAAAGCCCTTGAGGAACTGGGTGCGAATCCCACAATTGATCTGGTTCTAATGGACATCATGATGCCGGAGATGGATGGCTACCAAGCATTGCGCGAGATTCGCAAGATGGGACGTTTCAACTCGCTGCCTATCATCGCGGTTACAGCCAAGGCCATGCCCGGAGATCGCGAGCGGTGTATCGAGGCAGGGGCTTCAGATTATATCTCTAAGCCTGTCGATCCGGCGCGGCTCCTTTCGCTGCTCCGCGTGTGGCTCCATCCTAAAACTGTGAACTGAGTCATGGCTGCGGAGCTGGCTGAAAGACTTCTCAACGGGTGGTGATTCGACGCTAGCGGCGTTACTGCCCCACTCTTTGACACGGACTACAATCTGAAGGCCGACGGCAAATTTTGTGCTTTCTACGCGTTGGCAGTAGACCACGCGCGCCAGCGATTTGACACCTTCCTCGAGAGCGGTAACCAGCACGTGCCTCCCTGGAGTGCAGTTGCAGTCCGTCACGATGCGTTTCTAGGGCTCACATTTTGAGTGACCGCCCTGCTATTTAATTGCGATTCGTGCAGGCGCAAAACCTCTACTGTCACTATGAACGGCGTCATCGGGATGACCGACCTCCTGCTTGATACGGAGCTGATCCCAGAGCAGGCCGAGCCGGGCGCTCGTGGCCACAAATCGCAAGACAACTTAGCTGTGGCGTGGGTACCGTGTATCGGGCTTTTCACAATCATTGTAAAGGGCCCAAGGACGAAATGTTTTCCTCTAGTGCTGTCCCTCAGATTTAGCCACTGCTGCGGGTCAGCGACTCTCGAACTATTCCGCCAGCTGTAGGAACGTTAAGGAAAGAGAAGCCTTATGTTCATAGATTGCCATATTGTGAACATACGTGCTATGCTCAAGATAGGAGGAGGGGCGTATGGCCTTAGCTAAAACGAGGTCCCACAAGCATTTTCAATTGGACGCAGGAAAGCTCAAGCGCGCCCAAAGGGCGTTGCAGGCAGTGACAGAAACGGAAACTATCGAGCGCGCGCTCGACGTCGTCATCACGGAACACTTGAGAAACCGGTTGGCGGTCGAAGCCAACGACCGCTTCGTCAAAAGCGGCGTCGATATAAGTGACACATACGGGACATTGGACAAGTAGATGCAGCCGGTTCTCTTCGACTCTTCCATTTACATTACCGCTTTACGAACTGGAGACAAGGCCGCCCTGTCGCTGAGGCGGTTGGCCGTCGACTCTCCGATTTGGCTGAGTGCGGTCGTACTCGAAGAGCTATACGCCGGAATTGCTCCTCGCGGTCGGCATGTGTTGGAACGATTGGAGCGTGACTTCGAGAAGGCGAGGCGAATTCTGGTACCGAGCCTCAACGACTGGACCCAGACCGGCAAAGTACTCGCCCGTTTGGCCGCCAAGTATGATTACGAGAAAATTGGACAGGGCCGACAGACGAATGATGCGCTGATTGCAATGAGCGCTGCCCGCCTGGGGATCACTGTGATCACCTCGAACGCACGAGATTTCCTGCGACTTGCCGAGTTCCGTCCTTTTCAATGGAAGGTCCACGATTTCAGGAGCAGCTGACACTATCCACACGCTCATGCCCGCAAATCGCAAAGCAACTTGGCTTTGTGGGTACCGTGTATCGGGCCTTTCACAATTTTTCCAAAAAGCCTAAGGATGAAAGTCTCTCCTCAACGATCGTT